>ERZ1090864.867-NODE-870-length-15604-cov-24.988488_pt1 | contig 15604 bp, 10 predicted proteins | sample MGYA00478479_ERZ1090864 | MGnify/ENA primary metagenome ERZ1090864 (study PRJEB33644, sample SAMEA5815743) | chicken gut metagenome | biome: Chicken; feature: Gastrointestinal Tract; material: Caecum | place: Ireland | collected 2019-01-01 | study: A study of the... | reverse complement strand
GGTGGGGTGTTTTGGGCCCCCCGCGGGGGCAGATTGGCGGCCCCAGCTTGGGGTTGGGTGTAATCACTAAACCCCCGGGGGGGGGCGCCCCAACCCCGGGGGGCCCCCCCCCCTCCGGGGTTTTCCGCGTTTTCTCGCTCCGGTTCTCAGCCGTCCGGATGCCTGTCCTTCCACTCCTTGACCTCGCTGTCGCGGATCTCGTAGACGGCGTGCATCCAGGCGCGCATCTCGTTCAGCCGTTTCGGCTTCACGTCCTCCATGAGACCGGTGGACGGGTTGCGGCGGCGACGCGTGAACCCGGTGTGCGCCTGCCGCGCGTCGCCGGGCTCCATGGCGATGAACGCGATCGCCGCCTCACGCGACAACGGCTTCTGGTAGGCGACCATGCGGGCCGCGTTGCCCTGTCCGCGGCCGCGGCTGAACCGTTCCAGCAGGCGGACGCCCCGCTGTTTGGTCTCGCTGCGGCGGGCGACGAGCCGTTTGGCGAAGTCCACGTCGCCGCGCAGGTTCGACGCGCCGCCGTTGCCGTAGCACAGCTCCCAGAACGCCTGCGCCTGCACCCGGGGCCCGTCCTCGCCGATGGCGCGCAAAGCGTCCGCCATGTCCTTGGCCTGACGGCCCGACGGCACGCCGTTGGTCGGCTGGTACATCATGCGCAGGTAGGCGCGGCTCATCGCGCCCCGCGATTCGGGCAGCGGCCCGTGCTTGACGTTGCCGTCCTTGTCCATGTAGTCGCCGACGATCGGATCGCCCTTGTGGGCGATGACCCGTCCGGTCTTCCGGTCGACCACGTCCCGCGGCTGGCGTTTGATCTTGGTCGCGTTGATGTACACCCACGCGGAGTGGCTGTCGTTCGGATAGCCGAGGCGGATGATCGCGGCGGCCGTGTTCGCGTCCTCGTAGTGCAGGTCGACGAGCAGGCGGGCGGCCTTCTCCCGGTCGCGGCGACGGCGGAGGCTGGCGGCCAGGTGGGTGGCGGGGATGTACCGGCGGTTGGGTCCCGAGTCGATCGCGTTGCGCCGGTCGTACGCTCCTGCGAGCCGGAACGCGGCGCGCACGGTGGCCCTCCGGTCGGCGGCGCTCATGTCGTCCAGCGGGTCGCGGAGCGCGCGGCGGGCGGCGAGCCGGACATGCGGGTCGTTCCGCATGGTCCTCCAGTCCAATGGGGGTGCGGCCGGGTCCTCGCGGAACACGATGTTGCCGTCCCCGTCGTAGAGCGTGGCGCCGTTCGCGCCGATCTCGACGCGCGCCGTCTGGGCGAGCAGGGCGCGCGTCTCGGCGGCGGGTTTGACGCTCACGTGTTCCACGATCGCGTGGTTTCGGGCCCCCATGCTGGCCAGGGTGAGCATGGGGTCCAGGTCCAGGTCCCCGTATCGGGCGCCCCGGTTCTCGTAGGTGCCGGCCTCGCCCTGCGGGAGGCCTTTTGGTTTGTGGCTCATGCCATGCGCGTCCACGACCATGATCCGTCCTTTCGACAAGCTGCTGGGTGTTCGTCGCATGCCGGCTATGCATAGGCGGCATGCATGAGCACCCGTCGCACCCGTTCCCGTTCCCGCGGCCAGGCGGAGCCGTCCGATCCGATGCCGATCCTCGTCGCCGCCGCCTGGCTGCTCGCCGTCCCCCTGTCCGTGTTCGCCCTGCCGGGCATGGTCCTTCCCGCCGTGGCGCACGGCCTGGCGCGCGTGTGCGCGCGCCGTCCCCGCGGATCGGGCAGGGACCGGTGGACGGGCGCCGCCTGCCCGGCCGGCATGGGGGAGCGTCGCCGGGAGGCCGCGTGGCGGCGTCTGGCCCGCTGGCCGTATGGCAACCCGCTGCCGGTGAGCGCGGACATGTGTCCCGTGTTGGCGTTCGCCGCGCTCTGCTGCATGACGCAATCGTTGTGGGCGTGGCCGTTCCAGTTCGCGGCCGCCTGGCTGTGCGCGTCCGCGTGGATCCAGTCCCGCCGGGACGTGACGCTGCGCGCGGACATGCTGGAGTGGAACATGCGCCGCCGCCGTGTCCCCTGGGCCAGGAAGAACATGGCCGCCTGCCTGCTGGCCGGCCTGGCGGGCGTGGCCGTCTCGCTCCCGTTGGACATGCTGGTCGGGCGCGTGGAGCCGTCGCTGATCATGCTCGCGTGCGCCGGCCTGCCGATGGTGCGCGCGCACCGTCAGGCGGCCGGCTCGTTCCGCCTGGATCTGGAGTGCGCGCGGCTCATCCACCAGTGGGCGGGCGGGGACGGCAAACCCGCCACCCCGTCCCGTCCCGGCCGCGTGCACGACGCGCGCCGCGGCGGGGACGGGAGCCTCCTGTTCCTCATGGACGTGGCGAACGCGCGCGCCTGGACGGCCGACGGGGTGCGCGGGGCGCTCGCCCCGTGCGCGCAGCGCGACGGCATGCTCCTGGGATTGGTTCTGGACGGTGCGGACCTGACGCGCGTCATGGTCGCCTGCACGCCCGCCGCCCATGCGAACGGGCTCATCGCGGACGGGATCGCGTTGGAGGCGGCGCTCACCGTGGACGAGACGCGCGCGTGCATGATGTACGGCGCGCTGCCCGGCCGGATCGTCCGGTTGAAACCGGTCGCCCGACGCGACGGAAAGCCCGCGGTCTGGTCGTTCTCGATCAGCGGGTCGAACGCGGACTGGGAGATGATCGGCCGCGACTGGCTGAAGGGCGCCACGCAGGAGGGCTTCGAGGATTGGGGCGTGCCCTACGGGCTGCGCATCATCGCCGACGTGAACGCGAACCACGGCTGGGTCACGGACATGGACGGGTGGGATGGCGTGCAATGGGATATGAACGCATGCCGGGGGCTGATGGCGGACCGGCCGACCCGCGAGCATGACGATCCGGGCTACTATCTGACGATGATCGGCGAGGATGCGCGCCAGCATGCGCTCTGGCAGGGCGCGTTGGCGAAGACGCGTTTGGACGCGCCGAGCACCATCGACCATGACAGCCGGCGTGCGGTGGAGAGTCCGGACGGGTGGATGCTGGAGGTCACCGGGCTCCGCCTGCCCGCCACCGGGGTGAGCGTCGGCGACTATCAGACCGTGGACCTGAGGCCCGCGTTCGGCGAGGCGTACGTGGCGGACGTGCTCCCGGTCCGGGATCGGACCGGCTGGCATACGCGCATGCTCCTGTTCGCGCTCGCCCGGCGCAAGGACGCGCCATGGAACGCGCGCATCCCGGGCGCATTACGCGACCTGACGGGCGGCGGTGACGCGCACGCGCTTCTGGCGCGCATCCTCGTCAGCCGCGCGTGCGCGACCGTATTGAAACGGCCCGCACTGGTGGGCAACGCGACCCAATTGGCCGCCGACCGGGCGTGGACCATGTGGCGCATGCCGGTCGAACTGGGCGACGGGGTGACCGCGGACGACGTGCGCCGCGCCCAGGAGCGGCTGAAGTCCGCGATGGGCGCCGACCGGATGCTCCTGCAGTGGGCGGACGCGGGACGCGTCGTCCTGTGGGCGGGCATCACGCCGCCCGACAATGCGCGCTGGCTGCGGGAGCGTGACCGGCTCATGTACGAGCGGCTCGTCCTGGACGACGCGTGGGCCCAGTCGGGGGCGCGCGGCGCGGACGGGCGTCCCCCGCAGACCGCCGACATCGGCGACGGCGGCGGGCGTCTGCTCAGGGTGTCGTTCGTCCTGCCCGCCGGCCTGGGCGTGGAGGATGCGCTGAAACGCCTGGACGCGTTCCGCGCCACGTCCGGCTACCTGTACGCGCGGCGTGCGGCGGGACCCGGCCTGACGCTCCTGCTGGCGCACTCCGACCCGATCCCGGAGCGCGTGGACACCGACTGGCGTCTGCTGCGCGGACCAATGGGGGACACGCGTCTGCCGTTCGCCACCGGGGACGACGGGGGCGTGGTCGCGTATGATCCGCATGACACGGCGCACCTGCTGATCACGGGCATGACGATGAGCGGCAAGAGCTCCGCGGCGGTCACCCTGGTGTGCGGCATGCTGCTGCGCGGGTGGACGGTGCTGGTCGCCGACCCGGTCAAGCATGCGGGCGATTTCACGTCGATCCGCGACCGGATCGCGGGCGTGGCGGACGGGTTGAACGAGACGGCCGCGATGCTCGCCTGGGTCATGGCGGAGAACGACCGGCGCAAACGCCTGCAGGCGTCATTGGGCGTGGAGGATTACGATCGGATCCCGGAGGGGGAGCGTCCGCCGCGCATCGGCGTGTTCCTGGACGAGTTCAACAGCACCCTGGAGCGTGCGCCGAAGCCCCGGCCGGCGAACGGGGATCCGGACGTGGAGAACGAGAACGTGATGAACGCGTACGAGGACGGATTGAGGGCCAGGATCGGCTCCCTGACGGGCCGTCTGCTCAAGGAGGCGCGCTCGCAGGGCATCACCGTGATCCTGGGCGCCCAGCAGTTGAACGCCACCCAGTTGGATCTGCTGCCGCCCGGGTCGAAGAACATGCTGGGCCGCCTGTTCGTGGGCGGCGGCAATCCGGCCGGCAACGTGAGCGTGAACAACGAGGCGGAGGCGAACCGGCTGATCCGTCAGATGCTCTCCTCCGGGGGCATGCCGCGCGGTCGCGCGCTCTACGAACGGATGGGCCGCGGCGTGACCATGGTGCAATGCTGGTATTCCGGCAAGGGCGGACAATTGGCCGACGGGCTCAAGGACGTGCCTGCCCGGGAGCCCGTCGACTGGGGCATGTATCTTCAGGCGCCGCCGCGACTGTTCGGCGCCGTCCCCCAGGACACGGGGGAGAGCATGGACGCGCCGGTCGTGGTCGACGACATGGACTGGGAGGACATGGACTGGGAGGAGGAGTCGGACGACGATCCCGGACGGGATGGGGCCGACGGGGCGGACGGCTCCGCCGACCCGGAGGCGGGCTGACCGGCTCCCATCCGGTCGATCATACGGAGGAGCGTCTGCCCGCTCAGGCTCCCATGCTCGGCCACGGCGGCGAGCGCGCCGGTTTGGATGGCCGGCGTCAACCGTTCCAGACTGTCCGCGATGCTGACCAGCGCGCACGCGCAGGCGAGCGTCGCATCACCCTGTTCGAGGGCGGCGCGCGCCCGTCGGAGCGTGCCGCTCACCGCAGCTCCTCCAACGCGGCCTTCAGCCCGTCGAGTACCCGTTGGCGCCGCTCCTCGGCCTGCGCGGCCCTGGTCTCCGCGTCGCGGCGCGCCGCGTCCGCCTGCTCGCGCGCCTGGGCCAGGCGCTGCTCCGCATCCTTGGTGATGGCGGTGGCCTTCTCCTGCGCGTCCCCGATCAGCGTGTCCGCATGCCGTTGCGCGTCCGCGCCCAGGGTTTCGGCTTTCGCGGTCGCGTCGGCGATGAGCCGGTCGGCCTGTTCGCGCGCCTTGCCGAGGTTGGCGTCCGCCTCCCGTTTCGCCTGGTCCATGACCGACTGGAGGCGTTCGCCCCATGCGGCGAGCGGCTGTTCGCGTTCGCGGCGCAGCGTGTCGTTCTCCGCCTTCAGGTTCGTGACCTTCTCCTGGAGCGCGCCGTTCTCGCGGCGGGCGAGCGCCAGCTCCCCGCCGGTGCGCGTGGCCGCGTCGGTCATGTCGCGGACGCGCCCGTTGAGGGTCGCGTTCTCGCGGGTCAGACCGTCGACCATGCGTTTCAAATCCTGGATCTGGTCGGTCTGCCGCCGGTTGCGGGCGCGCAGGTCGGCGACGAGCCGTTCGGTCTCCGGCCGCGAGTACCCGTTCAGGGCGCGCGGCAGGTCGAGGGTGTCGTCCGTCTGCGGGACGGCGGGGATCACGTCGGTGCCGGTTCCGTCGGTCATAGTGCTGCTCCTTGACTGGTGTCCGATGATACGTCCGCGGGTATGCGTCGCGTGACCAGGGGCAGTCCGAATCCGAAGGCGCGCGCACGGCCCACGCCCCGGGTGAGCATGCGGCGTGCGCCGGCCGGGTCGAGGATGGTCGCGTCGACGCGGACGAGCGCATGGTCGACGGTCAGGCGGCGACGGTTCGCGTCCACCGTGTCGACCCGATGGTCGAGCAGGGCGACGTCATGCACATCGAACCCGTTCACGCGGTACGTGCGTTCCGTCCACGCCCTGCGCGCCGCATCATCCGGCAGCGGCCGGCGACGCCCCTCATGGCATACGGTCATGTTCGCGTCCACGTCCACGGTCAGCCGGTCGCCGACGGTCAGGAGGCCGAGCGCCCGATCGTAATCCGTGACGCGGATGGCGGGATGGCCCATGCGGGCGGTCAGCCGGTCGGTGTCGATGCGGTCGGCGACGAGGTGGATCCGGTCCCGCTCCCACCGCCAGAGCGGACGGCCGGTGCAGGATGCCGAGATGATCGCGTGCAATCGCTCCCGGTCGGCCAACGCGTATCGGACGGCGGGGTCGACCGGGTTCAGGGTGATCATGGCGAATCGCATGAGCCTACGCCTCCTCGACGAATCGTTGATACGGGTCGGTGACGGTCACGGCGCGCAACCGGCGGCGCCCATGCTCCAGACCGTCGGGGACGAGCATGTCGGGCGTGCCGCCGGCGGGAGCGTCGATCAGACTGCCGGCCGGCAGCGCATCCTCCAACCGTCCCTCGCGGATGAGCGTGCGGATCGGGCCGGCGGGCGGACAGGAGCGGCGTCCCAGATAGGGCGCGTACACGGGATGCTCCACCGCATGCCGCAGGTCGGCGAGAAGGCTGAAGCTCTCGGATTCGACGCCGACGGTGAACGTCGCATCCTGAATGTATTCGCGACGTTCCACGGGCATGCGCTCCCCGTTCGTTTTGACGCCCATGGTCTGGAAGTCGGTGAGGATGCGCGCATCCGGGTGGATGGTCGTGCCGAAGCGGAGACCCATGAGATCGTTCCAATCATCCCGGTCGCGGCCCAGGCAGCAGGCGAGCAGTCCGACGACGCCGCTCTTCGACGGGTGGGAGAGCGTGGGGCGTCTCCCGCCTATGGCGGGCGCGCCCCACGCCTGCAGGGGCGCGGACAGGGTGAGCAGCAGCGTGTGCGCGGTCACAGCGCCTCCAACGCATCGTGCAGCGTGTCCAGCAGGCGCGGCCAGGATTCCATGGGTTCGCCCAGATGAGGCGCGTCGCCGCCCACGTGCGCGGCGAACACGGGCGTCATGTCGAACATGGTCTCCACACGCTGCGCCTCCGTGTCGAGACGGCGCACCGCCTCCGTCCCGTCGTCCAGGGGGACGGGCGTCGCGTACGCGGCGGACAGGTTCGCGGGCCGGTCGTCGCGCACGGTCACGGCGACGAACAGGGGTTGGGTGCGGGCGGCGAACGTGTTCTGACGGCCCGACGGGAGGGTGAGCGCGAACGCGTTCAGGAACATGACGGTCGCGTCCGTCGCATCCATCGCATCATGCAGATTGTTCAGGAGGCGATCCCATTCGACGAGCGCGTACCGGTAGAGGAGAGGCGCGTCGAATCCGATGTCGCCGATCATGCCCGCCCCGTCCGCGTCCGGGTTCTCGTCGACCGCGCTGTAGTAGTCGTATTCCACGTCGGTGCGGCCCACGCCGATCGCGTGCGCCACCTGGCAGGCGGCGTCCACCCCGTACCCGGTCTTCAGATCCTTGACGGCGACCATGCGGCCGAACAGGGCGAGATCCAGCGCACGGTCGTCGCGGATGATGCGACGGATGTCCGGTTTACGCTCGTTCAGATACCCGTCCGGATCGTCGGATGCGGCCGCGTCGCGGGCGATCACGCCAAGCTCATCCCACTGCGCGTCACCGAGCGCGAGGAGCGCGCTGAGCATGCCCTTCGCCTTCAGGTCGGCGCTCCCGTTCAAATCCAGGCCCGCGATCTCACGGAGACGGTCGAACAGGGTGATGTTACGCTCCACGGTCATGTCGAGACCGCTGCGTGCGCCGATCTCACGCCGCCAGTCGCGCGTACGATGCGTGACCCCGGCGGTCGGGTTCTGTCCGCGCAGCATGTCGCGTACCGCCTTCTTCCACGCCTGCGAGCTGACGCGGGCGCGCGGCACACCACCATACATGCAGGTCTTCGGCGTGCCCGTCTCATCCCGGTTCAGACAGGACGGGGGCAGCTGCTGGAGGATATGGACTTCTATGAAACGGCTCAACTGTTCTCTCCCTTGATGTCGGTCGGCGTGCCCGCATCCGGGTTGCGCCATGCGAGTCGGACGGCGCGGATGCGCGCCGGATCGGCCAGCATGGTCAGGTCCGCGGCGAGCAGACCCCAATCCATGCCGATCAGATGCTGGTGGAGCATGCGGATGACGGGCGTCAGCCGGACGATCGCCTCACGCTGGTCGCGGGCGGCGAGCAGACGATCCACCAATGGTCGCATGTTGTCGTCCATGCGGATCAGACGGTTGAACGCGCGTCCGGCCGTCACCCCGTCCACGTGCATGCGCCTATGGTGTACGCCATGCTGGCAGACCGCATACTGGGTGACGGCCGTCCACGCGGCCCGCTGCATGTCGGACGCGTCGTGCGGGGCCGGGCCGGCCGGTATGCCGTCCAACGCCCAACGGGTCGCCGTCGGATCGCCGCCCGGCGGCAGTGCGACGGCATGCGACAGTCGGGCCACAAGCATGCGCCCGGTAGATGACCCGCCCACGTACATGGCCTGGATCGCCCGCACACGGTCGGATACGATGCGCGCGATATCGGTCACAGGATGCCTCCCTCGGTCAGGACACGGTTCGCCATCGGATACGGGTCCGTGTCGTCTCCCGTTTCCAACCAGTCGGATATGATCCGATCCGCCAGCATCCATGCGTCCCCGTAATCACGCCGATCCCGTCGGGTGATCGGATACGTGCGACGCGACACCCTGTCCAACAGTTCCACGTTTCGCGCGGTCAGCCGATTCGGATGAACACGCAGCATCACGTCCCACGCGTCGTTGACGACCGCATTGTTCGACCCGTAGACGACCGCGCCCGCATCGAACCGGAGCGGTTTGCGAACCGTTTCGAACGCGTGACGGACCAGCCGGTTCGACGTGAACGCATCCCAGTCGCGCCATACGGGGCGTCGACGGTAATCACCCGTATCCGTTTCGACGGGTTGCACGGGACGGGGCACACCCTTCCTGTCCGGGCGGGTGAGCGCGTCCGGGATCGCGTCCAACCAGTCGGTCGTGTCGGTGATCATGCCGGTGGACACGATGATTGAGGAGGCGAACCCGTTCTCCCAACGGAACAGGACGCGCCGCTCCGGACCGATGAGCGTCAAACGGAGCCGTTGCCCGTCGACCGGCGGATGGGAGAGAATCAACGATTCCCATAAAGAGTCGCCCATGGCGCGTATCCTCCACAGGCGGCCGGGCGGCGGCACGCGACCACCGTACCGTTTGCCCTTCCTCACGTCCGGATCGTCAACCAGCCCGGTCTTCACGCCCGCCGTATCGAACTGGCGGACGGTGAGCAGCAGGACGGCCGCATCATCAGGGGCGAGCCGTTCGGCGGGCAGCCTCCAATAACGGGTGAGCGTGCCCGGCTCCAACCCGTCCCCCCACTTGCCCGGATTGCAGGGGCTGACCGTCGCATCCTGGAACGCGGGATGCGACGCGTCCATCACATCCCAACAAGCATCGTCCAGAACCCGCAAGATCGGGGTCGGATCGGGATGGGCGAGCAGACGGCGCGCCTCGCTTACGGTCAACCCGTCCGGCCAGGCCATGGCGGACACGTAGCGGAGCAACCCCCACACGGCGGCCCGCTCCAACGGCGACGAGTAGGCGATGTCCAACAGTTCGGCCGATTGGAAGAACAGGTCTACGAGCGACAGGGTGACGGGCGTCCCGTCACGCCTGATGGCCGCAACCCACGGGTCACGGACCAGATCAAAAGAAACAATCATACCAGGACGAATGCGTCCCGGAGCCAGTACGGGACCAGCCCCGCATGCGCGGGGAATACCGACCGAGAGCGGTTTCGGATCAGCCCCGCGTGTGCGGGGAATACAGCTTTGTCACGCCGACCGAGGCGGACGCGCTGGGTCAGCCCCGCACATGCGGAGAATACACCGCATGTTCAATTGCTACGGGATGCCTTGACGGGTCAGCCCCGCACATGCGGGGAATACCAGTGCGCGGTGACGCCCTTGCCCTTCCATCTGGGGTCAGCCCCGCACATGCGGGGAATACCGCCGCTGGATGCGCATGCAGAGGTTCGTCGGGGGGTCAGCCCGCTTGCGCGGGGAATACCCAAGGCAACCGGAGTCCAGAAGCTGGAACGGGGGATCAGCCCCGCATGTGCGGGGAATACGACCGCTGCGTCGTATCGATGCCCAAGGGGAAGGGGTCAGCCCCGCACATGCGGGAAATACTTCGGGGACGTCCGTGAGGCGATAGCGCAGGGAGGGTCAGCCCCGCACATGCGGGGAATACGTGGATGCCGATACCGACCAGCGCAGACGTACGGGGTCAGCCCCGCTTGCGCGGGGAATACTTCTGGAACGCGTCCAGGTAGATGCCCTTGCCGGGATCAGCCCCGCGTGTGCGGGGAATACTCACGTATCAACTCCGTATCCCGCAGCCACCGAGGATCAGCCCCGCATGCGCGGGGAATACTCTCTATGGGGCAGCGTCTCCGCCCTCGCGTGGGGGATCAGCCCCGCGTGTGCGGGGAATACGCGGTGCGGACGCCGAGCGGCGGAGTGCAGGGATCAGCCCCGCACATGCGGGGAATACCGGGGCGCGCGCGAGACGGACGCGGTCACGCCGGGGGCAGCCCCGCACATGCGGGGAATACCAACAGAACGTGGCCGTGTCACGCGTCACGGCGGGATCAGCCCCGCACATGCGGGGAATACGCTGGCATGGCGTGATTGGTGTCGATGGAGTCGGGGTTATCCCCGCACATGCGGGGAATACATCAACACCGACGACGAGAGCGAGCGCAGGCGGGGGTTAGCCCCGCACATGCGGGGAATACGCGGGGTGAGGGAGATGGCCGGTCAATAAAATTGGGTCAGCCCCGCACATGCGGGGAATACGGCCAGACCCGCGGTCTCGATGTACCCCTGCTGGGGTCAGCCCCGCACATGCGGGGAATACTCAAGAAGCCGGTCAAACGAATTCATCGCATTGGGATCAGCCCCGCGTGTGCGGGGAATACTCTGCATGAATCGGCGGTTTTCCGCCGTTTTCGCAACGCCGAATTCGGCTGTTTCCTTCGATTCGCTCTTCACCTGTCATGCCGCGAGCGGAGACCCTCAAGGCCCCGTCCGCGGCATGGCATGCGTCACAGGTCGGGCGGTTGGATGCCGGCCTTCCGGCACGCGTCGGCGATGCAGCGGATCGTGTCCGCCCGGTCGTGCGACGCGGGCACGCTGCGCAATCCCTGGGCGAACGCGTCGCGCACCGCGTTCGCCGTCCACCCCTGTTCGACGGCGCGCATGGCGATCCCGTAGCACCAGTCGCGCCACGCGTCGTGCGTCGCCCCCCGGCCCATGACGGGCGGGTTCACCGTGCGCGGGCCGTCCCGACGCGCACCGGTCGGACCGGCGGCCGATTGGGGGAGGTTCATGCCGGCGAACGGGTCATGCGGCCGGCCGGCGTCGTCCGACGGCGGGACGGGCGACGGGGCGGACGGCATGCCGCCGGACGACGGCCCGTCGGGATGCTCCACGTACCCGTTGCGGTCCAGCCAGGTCAGGAGCGCGTCCGACAGGACCGGGATCCGATCCCCGTCCGGCCGGTCCACCGGACGGTACACGCCCGACTCCGTACGCGAGCAGGCCGCCACCACGTATCCGGTGCCGCCCGCCCGCGTATCCACCTGCAATGGTCCGCCGGCTCGCGTGCGCACCGTCACCCCGTCCGGCATCCGATACAGCAGATGCAGGCCTCCGCTGGGGGTCTCGACCGCCCACGTGCGCGGCAGGTCCGCCGTACCGTAGGGGGCGACCTCCGTCTGGATGCGCTCCCAGCCGGCCGGCATGTCCGAATGCCGGTCCAGGTCAAGCCACAGGTAGCGGGAGTCCATGGTCATGCCCCACGCCGGCCAGTCGGGGTCGCCCGTATGCGACAGGTCCAGACCGGGGTTCGCGGCGGCCTTCTGCCACGACCATTCGCCGGTCAGACGGTGCAGCAGCCCGCCGTTCGGACTCTTCGCCGTGTGCGTCCTGTCCGGACGGTTCGGATCGGGCGTGTCCCTGTCCCAGCAGGGGAACAGGCGCGGTTTGGCGGGGGCGAGCAGCATGGCCCACTCGTCGACCGTCGTCACGTCGGCGACCGACGCGCCGTCCGGCACGGGCACGGGCTTCGGATCGTCGCATCCGATGTCCCGCACCGCCTGCACGGCCGCGCACCACACGTCGTACAACTCCTCGCCGGGCTTGGACGCGCGATACACCGGATGCGACCGGCCGTCGTCGAACCCCTTGCGCGTGCTCGTCCGATGCGCGCCGATGCCCTGCCAGTCGACGCGCACGCCCGGCAGCGGGACGGTGAACCCCTTGTCCAGGATGTCGTTGATCGCGTCGATCTCCTCGTCGCTGAGATTGTCCCGGTCCATGAACGCGACCCCGTAGCAGTGCGCGCCCTGACGGCGCACCCACGTGAGCGCCGAGCACAGCATGAACGGCCAGAACCCGTGCTCCTTCAGGAACGGGAGATACTCCTTCTCCCGGACCGTGCGGTTGTTGATCGTGGCGAACGCGAAGCGCCGCTGCTCGGACTCCTGCTCGCTGATCGGCAGATGGTAGTTGGTGGTCAGCAGGTGCACCGCCTGCGGGCGGCCGACGACCGCGTTCTCGCCCTGACGGCGGGCCGCGAACGGCAGAATACCCGTCAGCAGGATCTTGAAGTTCGGGAGGATGCGCTTGAACCGGTTGTACCGGGGGTCGTAGTCGTCGGACAGGGCGAGCAGATGCTCGGTCAGGTCCAGCATGCCGTTCTCCGCGCTCAACGCGGTCGGCTGGCAGAGCAGGTCCAGCGCGTACGTGCACGCCTGGTCGCCCAGGTGGCGCATCAGGTCGCCGGCGAGCGTGCTCTTGCCCGTGCCGCCCGAACCCTGCCACACGTACGCCTTCTCCGAATGGGAGCGGAGGAACGGGGCCGCCATGGACAGCTTCAGGTTCGTCCAGCTCTTCGCGTCCCCGTCCACCCAGTCGCGCAGGATCACGCCCGCACGCGTGGCCAGGGCGGTCGCCTCGGCGACGCTCACCCCGGTCTCCACCGCGTACGTGGTCGGCGTGTCCAGGTCGCGCACCCGGTCGGCGGGCACTGGCGCGAACTCCTCCGTGCCGTCGGAGCGCCGCTCGTCGATGTAGGCGCGCCCCCATCCGGGATGTTCGGCGCGCCCGCCGTGCAGGAGCGTGTCGCCCGCGGTCTTCGTCTCCCGCATCCACCCCTCGCGCTCCTGGGTGAGCAGCCATTCGCCGGTCTCCGGCTCGTATTCGACGCGCACCCGCCCGTCCGTGCACACGAACGTGCACGCGCGGCGGATGGTCACGTCCGCGCGCAGCAGCGCGTCGCGTACGAACGAGTCGAATCCGGCGACGTCCTCGTTCTTGCGCCCGCCGTACTCGCCGCGCAGCGTGGCGACCGGATGCCAGCGGACGCTCTCCTCGCGGGTCAGATGGTCGGGCATGACGCGCCGGTAGAGCGTGCCGTGCCCGTTCGAGTCGGTGGGCAGGACGCGAAGGTCGGGGGTGCCGAGCATCTCGCTGATCGCGCGCGCCGACCACATGGGGATCGCCACGCCGCCGTCCTCCCACTGCCAGGCGCTCTCATTGTCGCGTTGGATGATGGACTGCAGGTAGTTGCCGCCCGTGTCGAGCGTGCTCGTCGGGGTCATGGTGCGTGAGGCGCGCGCGAGGGAGACGCGCGACTCCATGAGGATGTGCTCGTCCGCGACGTCGCCGAGGAAACGGTTGTCTATGGTGCCCGGATGCTCCGAGGCCGCTGGCATGAATGTCATGCCCCTGCGTATGCGTCACGCACGTTGGGGCCGTGGCGGAGGATGGCCGGATGTATTCACCGTATTCATGTATTCCGGCTCTAAAAGGAGAGAAAAGGCAAAAACGAAGGGGGTCGGAATACGCTGAATACACTGAATACAAATTTCAAAAGCCTTACGGCAGTAGGGCTGATGGGCTGATTTTGTATGCATTCGGCATCTGAATACAACTGAATACAATGCATACAACAGGCGCGTGTCGCGCCAGATTCGAGCCGTTTCCGGCGTTCGGGGCCGCATCCTGCATCACCTGCGGCGCGTATTCACAAGGGCCGCTGAATACAAAAACGAGCCGTCAGGACCGCCCTCCCCGTCTCTGATTCGCCGAGGTCGCGCATGCCTGCGACGTCGCCGGCACGACACCGGGCGGAGGCCGCACGGCCGAATCAGGGCGGCGGTGTATTCACCGTATTCATGTATTCCGGCTCTAAAAGGGGAAAGAAGCCAAAAACGAAGGGGGTCGGAATACGCTGAATACACTGAATACACATTCCGAATCCCTTACGGGAGTAGGGCTGAGGGGCTGATTTTGTATGCATTCAGCATCTGAATACATCTGAATACAATGCATACAACCGGGGCGTGTCGCGCCCGTTTTCGGCCGTTTCGGACGTCCGGGGCGGCAATCATGTCCGGTCCCGGCTCGTATTCACGAACGCCCCTGAATACAGAATCGGGACCCGAAGCCGCGCTTCCGGACGGGTTCGCCGGGGACGACGGAGGAGTCCGATGGGCCGCCGACAGCGCGTGTTCGGCTGGACATCCAGCACCGGCTCACGGTCGATCGTATTCACCGTATTCATGTATTCATGCCCTAAAAGGAGAGAAAAGACAAAAACGAAGGGGGTCGGAATACGCTGAATACACTGAATACAAATTCCGAATCCCTTACGGGAGTAGGGCTGAGGGGCTGATTTTGTATGCATTCGGCATCTGAATACAACTGAATACAATGCATACATTCAGGGCGTGTCGCGGCCGATTTCACCCGTTTTCGGCATTCACGACACCGATCGGGACCGGTCGCCGCATGTATTCACGAGGGCCGCTGAATACAAATCCAGTGCCTACCGCTCGGTTTCGCCAAGGCCGGCGGAGGAGTCCGATGGGCCGCCGGCGGTGCGCGGCAGGCCGTACTACCGGCACTCGGATCACAGCCGATCGTATTCACCGTATTCATGTATTCACGCCCTAAAAGGAGAGAAAAGGCAAAAACATAGGGGGTCGGAATACGCTGAATACACTGAATACATTTTCGAAATCCCTTACGGCAGTAGGGCTTTCAGGCCGAATTTGTATGCAGATGGCATCTGAATACAACTGAATACAATGCATACAAACGGCGCGTGTCGCGCCCGATTCGCCCTGTTTTCGGCGTTCGCGCCCCTGCCCGGCCCGTTCCGCGGAGCGTATTCACGAGGGCCGCTGAATACAAATCCGAGCCCGCGGCCGGTCCGGTCGGCGACGGTGCGGCGCCGCCTGCGAGCGCCCGCCGCGGGAGCCGGGTGAGGCGATCCGACATCCGGTCTGTATTCACCGTATTCATGTATTCACGCCCTAAAAGGAGAGAAAAGACAAAAACGAAGGGGGTCGGAATACGCTGAATACACTGAATACAAATTCCGAATCCCTTACGGCAGTAGGGCTTACGGGCCGAAATTGTATGCAGATGGCATCTGAATACAACTGAATACAATGCATACAACCGGGGCGTG
>ERZ1090864.865-NODE-868-length-15618-cov-17.226113_pt1 | contig 15618 bp, 8 predicted proteins | sample MGYA00478479_ERZ1090864 | MGnify/ENA primary metagenome ERZ1090864 (study PRJEB33644, sample SAMEA5815743) | chicken gut metagenome | biome: Chicken; feature: Gastrointestinal Tract; material: Caecum | place: Ireland | collected 2019-01-01 | study: A study of the... | reverse complement strand
AACAATCAGGGCGAAGCATTAAAGCAGAGCCTTGAACGCTATATCACATTCCATACTGTCGAAAATCTCGGCGCATACGGAATTGATGAAATCACAGCTTTTAATATTTATTGCGAAGCAAGAGGAAACGGCAGCTACTCGATTTATTTCCTCTTTGCGTGAGCAGCTATCAGGCTTTTCCCTCTGTTCAAAGACAGAGGGATTTTTTTATGCCCAAAATCAAGAAAGGACGGTTTAACAGCCTATGAAAACTAAGTTTACAAAGAAAGGCAGGCGTATCCTGTCGGCGGCTCTCTGCTTGCTGATGATGATAACAGCTCTGCCGATGTCCGCCTTTGCGTGGACGAGCGAGGAAGGTAAAAGCTGCACATCTTCCTTTGGCGATTACTATGTCGGCTCTGACGGCGAGTATTACCGAAGCAAAGCGACCTATTCTTTTATCGTTTATGACAGTAAAGGCAACATTACCGTGCAAAGCATTAACGCAGGTAACGCCAAGCGAAAATATCTGATGACAGATAATAGCGGAACACATCAGGTTTACTGCGTGGAGTCTGGCGTTGATTTCAACACGGGAAATTCCTATGTGTCCAAAAGCGGAAAGAACAGCTCATATTTTCAAAATCTGCCGACTGACGCTCAGTTCGGTATTATGATGGCTTTGATGTATGGCTGGCACGAGGGTAAATCCTCTCCCGTTGCAGGCACAAATGTAGATGATTATGCTTTTGCGACCCAGACAATTATCTGGGAATATCAGCAGCAGCTCCGCACAAGCCCCTCAAACCGCCAAAGTGCAAACGGGATTGACGGGGACACTTACTACTATTCCCTGAAAGGCAGACCCGCCGAGAAGTGCTACAACTGGATTTTGTCGCAGATGTCAAAACACTATACCATTCCGAGCTTTGCAGCAAGAAGCCAGAGCAATGCGGACACCTACACTCTCAAATACAATCCCGATACAAAGAAATACAGCCTGACGCTTGAGGATACCAACAACACATTGTCCGATATTAAGTTTTCCGCAAGCGGTATTTCCGTAACAAGAAGCGGCAACAAATATACTTTTACGAGCGATAAGATGATTACTTCTCCCGTAACAGTATCGGCACAGAAAAATGTCAATCTCGATTGCGGAGAAATGCTTATCTGGGGCTGTGTTGGTAAACAGACAATGGTTTCTGGAGCTTCCGACCCCGTATATTTCTATCTTAAAATCGACACGGAAACCTACGGCACAGGGCAGATTAAAAAGACCTCTGAGGACGGTGTTGTGTCTGGCATTAGCTTCAATATTTCTGGAAACGGTGTAAATAAAACCGTTACCACAGGCGCAGACGGTACGGTAGATGTTCAGCTAATGCCGGGGGTTTACACCGTCACAGAGCAGTCCATTGACCGATACGAGCCGCAGAGCGTTCAAAGGGTAACGATTGTAAGCGGTTACACTGCTACCGTAACCTTTAACAACACCTTGAAGCGTGGCAGTCTGGAGATTATCAAAAACTCTGAGGACAATCTTGTGGAGGGTGTGAAGTTCCACCTTTACGGCACATCTCTTAGCGGCTTGCCTGTTGATGAGTATGCCGTTACCGATGAAAACGGTGTGGCAAGATTTGAAAATGTCCTAATCAGCGGCGAAACGCCTTACACCGTTGAGGAAGTAGATACGGCTGTTCGCTATGTTGTTCCCGAAAGCCAGACAGCTCCTATTGAATGGGAAAAGGTTACAAGCCGCAGCTTTACGAACATTCTCAAAAAGTTCAATGTGACTGTGACGAAATCCGATGCGGAAACAGGCACGGCACAGGGCGACGCTTCTCTTGCAGGTGCAGTTTACGGCATTTATAAAGGCGAAGAACTGATTGACACCTACACTACGGACGAGAACGGGCAGTTTACAACAGACTATTATATCTGTGATGATGATTGGACTATCCGAGAAATCAGCCCGTCCGAGGGCTATCTGCTCGATACTACAATTCATCATATCGGCGCAGAGCCAGAGCTTTATACCGTAGAGCGCAACAGTACCGCAAACGATGTGACTGAGCAGATTATCAAGGGCAATATCGCCATTATCAAGCACACCGATGACGGAGAAACCCAGATTGAAACACCCGAAACGGGAGCAACCTTTGAGGTTTATTTGAAAGCCGCAGGCAGCTATGACGCAGCAAAGGAAACCGAGCGAGATATACTCACCTGTGATGAAAACGGCTTTGCTCAAACAAAGGATTTGCCTTACGGTGTTTATGTCGTGGAGCAGACATCTGGGTGGGAAGGTCGAGAGCTGATGAAGCCTTTTGAGGTATTTATCAGCAAGGACGGTCAGACCTACCGCTATCTTATCAATAACGCTAATTTTGAAAGCTATATCAAAATCGTAAAGAAAGATGCGGAAACATGTGCTACCATTCCGTATGCAGGCGCAGGCTTCCAGATTTACGACCCCAACGGTGAGCTTGTGACAATGACTTTCACTTATCCCGAAGTGACGACCATTGACACCTTTTATACCACAGCAGACGGTTATCTCATTACGCCGCAGACTTTGGAATACGGCACAGGATACTCAATCGTGGAAGTGCAGGCTCCGTATGGCTATGTTCTGAACTCCGAGCCTGTCTATTTTGATGTAACGCAGGACGGCTCTGCCGAAGAAAGCGGCATTACGGTCATTGAGGTGGTTCGCTCCAATATGGCGCAGAAAGGCACAATTACCGTTTCCAAATCTGGCGAGGTGTTCACTTCCGTTTCTGAGAATAACGGAATGTATCAGCCCGTATTTGCGGTACAGGGGCTTGAAGGTGCGGTTTATGAGATTACCGCCGCCGAGAATATTTATACTCTGGACGGAACGCTGAGAGCTTCTAAGGGCGAGGTTGTTGACACTATTACCACAGGCACGGACGGAACTGCAAAATCAAAAGAGCTGTATCTGGGCAAATATGAGGTCAAGGAAATCACAGCTCCTTACGGAATGGTGCTGAATGACGAAACTCACGCTGTCGAGCTCGTGTATGCAGGTCAGAATATTGCTGTTACCGAAACCGAAACGAGCTTCTACAATGAAAGGCAGCGTGTGGAAATTGACCTTGTAAAGAGCCTTGAAACAGACGAAGCCTACGGTGTTGGCAATAACGGCGAAATCTTTGATGTAACCTTTGGATTGTATGCAGAAACAGACCTTACCGCCGCAGACGGTACGGTTATCCCCGCCGATGGTCTGATTGAGATTATTTCTCTGGACGAAAACGGCAAAGGCACGGTCAATAGCGACCTTCCGTTCGGCAGCTACTATGTAAAAGAGCTGTCAACCAATTCCGCCTATGTCCTGAACGAGCAGAAATACCCTGTCCACTTTGAGTACGCAGGTCAGGACACGGCAGTTGTTCATCTTTCCGCAAATGACGGCGAAGCCATTGAGAATGAAATCATTTACGGCTCGGTAAGCGGTCTGAAATCCGATGAGGACGGAAACGCTCTGGGCGGTGCGGTCATCGGTATCTTTAAGACAGGTACAGAGGAGTTTACAAAAGAAAATGCTATCCAGACTACCACATCAGCCGATGATGGTAGTTTTTCTTTTGAAAAAGTACCGTATGGCACTTGGGTAATCCGTGAAATTGAAAGTCCCACAGGTTTTGTACTCTCCGAGGAAGAAATCGCCGTAACTGTCGGCAAAGTTGATGAGGTCGTGGAAATCGAACTTGTGAACTACTTTATCAAGGGGAATATTGAACTGACTAAGGTTGACGCAGATTATCCCGACAATAAGCTCACAGGTGCGGTCTTTGAGGTGTATGCCGATACAAACGGCAACGGCGAATTTGACGAGGGCGATGAGCTGTGCGGCGAAATGACTGAGCTTGAGGGCGGCGTTTATCAGATGACCGAGCTGCGCTACGGCAAATATTTCGTCCGTGAAAAAACAGCTCCAGACGGCTTTGTGCTTGATGAAGGCGTGTACGGCGTTTCCATTGAGGAAAACGGCAAGACCTATACCGTAGAGAACAAAGCAGGCGTTGGCTTTATCAATGAGGCACAGAAAGGCTCTCTCAAAATCGTAAAAACTTCCTCTGACGGTAAAGTTGAGGGCTTCTCCTTCCGTGTGACAAGTGCGGACGGTTACGACCAGACCTTTAAGACCGACAAGAACGGCGAAATCTTCATTGATGGCTTGCGTATCGGTGAATACACCGTGTCCGAAGTCAGCGACTCGGCTTCCGCAGGATATATCCTTCCTGCCGACAAACAGGCAACGGTTAAAACAGATGCTACAACCATTGTTGAGATGCACAACGAGTTCAGGGATACGCCCAAAACAGGCGATGACTTCAATCTGGGCTTGTGGGTAAGCCTTGCGGCTGCTTCCGTTATCGGCGCAGGCGTTCTCGGCTTTGTCGGCTTCAAGAAAAAGAAAAAGGAGGACTAAGTGATGGACGCTAAAACCATTATCGCCATTGTGCTTGTGGTGTTTATCGTAGGTGCGGCAATATGGCTTAACATCCGAAACAGAAAGAAGAAATAACCCAATTTTACAGATGGGGGCGGCTTATCAAAGTAAGCCGCCCTCTTTCTATATATGGAGGCAATCTATGAAAAATCTGAAAACCATTGAGGACAAAGTAAAGGCTATTCTGCAAAAGAACGAGGACGCAAGAAACGATGATATGACCCTCTATCTGATTGTGTGCAACACCTGTTTGAAAGATGCGGGAGCGATGTCTTTTGCAGAGGTAATGGAACAGTATAAATATCTTGGTCTGCCGAGCTTTGAAAGCGTGGGAAGAACACGCCGCAAGCTGCAAGCAAAATATCCAGAGCTTGCGGGAAACGCCCGTGTAAGGCGGCTTCGTGCCGAGGGCGAAAAGGCATACCGCAAATACGCTAAGGAATGAGGTGTGAAATGGACGAAAAGCGCATTAACGGCGGTTATGAGATTATTGAGAGCTGTACTATCGGGAACAACGAGCTTGTCATCGGTCATAACTCCAAAGCCCCCAACCCGTATGTGTGCTGGTACTGCAAGGACGGCTCGGATTATTTCTGGGGATATTACTGTAATCAGTTATCTGAAGCAAGAGAAAAGCTGAATGAACGCTACCAAAGAGAGTGCCGTATGCCCTATAACCAGCCCGATAAAAAGCAGAAAAGCCGTGATGACCGTGAGCGATAAAAGACAATATGACTGCACGACCTGTCCTTATCCCCGATATAAGGACGGGTCTGTTATTTTCTGCGATGTCTGTATCCGCAGGATTTTAGACGAACAGAAAGAGGAAAAGAAACGAAAGGAGCAATCAAATGCGTGAAGAAAAACGAATGCTCGGCAATTATGAGGTCGTGAACAGCATTTATATTGGCGACAAAGAGGTTGTTTTCGGCGTGGATAAAAGCGATAAATACCCTTTTCTTGTAAGCTACTGCGACTGCCATAATCCGCTTGGTGTGCCGTGGGCAACCGAAAGCGTCGGCTGTGACGATTATCTGGAAGCGATGGAGCTTTTCATTCAGCGAGTACAGTCACAGATAGAGCAAACCAAATCCGAGTTATCCAAATTCGCTTTTGACAATACCGTGTTCACGAAAGACCATTGTATTCCCGACAAACGCAGCAGCAGTATTGTCGGCAAGGTTGTCGTTATCAATGCAGAGCCGAAACGGTATGAATATCAGCACCCTGCTTTTCAGCTCGTTTTGGCGGACGGCGGCAATGGAGCAACAGGCGGCAGAGGTAACGCTGTCTTTGGTACTTGCCTTGCCACAGGCGAAAAATCCAGATGGGAACGGTACGATGTGTTAGGAGAAATCAAGCCCGAATGTATGCCTGATTGGGCAAAGGAAGCTCTTACAAAAATCAAGGAGCAGCAGAAAGAGAAAAAACAGAAAAATCGGGAGGAACGCTGATATGGAGATACGAGCCTTAACCCCTGCCGAACAGAAATACACCTACGCTCAAAGTATGCAGCTTGAGGGACAGACAAGTAATATCGGACACTTGCGTGGAGATTTTGCATCTTCTGGATATGGCTTTTACACTACTTGGTTTGATACAAGACCGCAATGGAAAACGGACGAGTTTAAGAAAGAGCTTGACGAGGTTATCAATTCGCTTCGTGAGGACAAGGGACTTTTGCACAACCGCTATGATATGAGTGCGTTTGCAAAGCATTATCCCGAAAGCGCATTTGCAGGAAGCTATTGCACCGAGTACGGTTTCCGTGTGGATACGGAAAAACACGCCTTTCTGTTTCGGTGCAATCCGACTAAGGGCGATTACAATTTTTACTGCTATTGCTTTGTGAAAGAATGGCTTGATAAGCATATCCAAAAAGCTGAACAGGGTATCCGATTTATCGACCCAAATTACAAAGAGCTGTTTCGTATCCCAGACGGCGGCAAAATCATCATCACATCATCGTGGGGAGAAAAAACCGAACGCCCCTGCCGTTTTATTGACGAGTATCATACCGAGATTGGAAATAACATTTTCCATATCTGCGAGTTTGCCGAGCGTATGGAACAAAACGGAGCGACCTATGAGCCAAAGCCCACAGAGCCGCAGACGGTAACAAAAGCCCCAAAGCATAAAGATTTAGAACGATAGGAGGTTTTGAAAATGGCACTCAACCAAAAGGCAATCAAGGTGCTTGGTAAGGTCTTTGAAGCAGGCTTTACTGATGAAAAGTCGATTGCCGCTATGACAATGGACGATATTCTTGCGATACAGGGTATCACCATAGCCGACATCGGTATTATCAATGAGCTGCAAAAGAGTATCAAGGCAAATAAGGTCATTTCCTTTTTTAGCGGTGAAATGAAAGAATGACTATGACAATCAGCGATAAGGAGGTGTGCAAAGAATGGCTGCGAAGTATCAGCTAATTACAGAGCTGTATCGGCGCACAGGCGTTACGATTGCGAAAAGCCCGCAGGCGTGGCAGAGCTTTTTATCCTCTGCCTGCCACAACTATAAGTGCCGATTTGATGAGCAGCTCCTGATTTACGCTCAACGCCCTGACGCTGTTGCGGTAGCGCAGCTTGAAACTTGGAACAAGCAATTTAAGCGTTGGGTAAACAAAGACAGCAAAGGCATTGCGGTGTTCGACCCGAAAGGTCGCAGGAACACGCTGAAATACTATTTTGATATATCCGACACCCACGAGGGCTATTACGGCAGCCGCCCCGTTCCGATATGGCAGATGCGTGAGCGATACGAGCAGGCAGTTATCGAACGGCTCTCCGACAGATTTGGCGATGTGGAAAGCGCCGACCTTTCTTCGGTGCTGATGGAAACGGCAAAAAACGCAGCCCTCGACAATTTGCAGGATTATATGCCGCAGCTCAAAAGCTGTACGCAGGACAGTTTTTTAGAGGAGCTTGACGAATATAATATCGAGGTCATTTACAGGCGGCTTGCGGTCAACAGCGTAGCATATATGCTGATGAGCCGCTGCGGTGTGGATACCGAAGCGGTATTTGAGCGTGAGGATTTTGCGGAAATCATTAACTTTAACACCCCCGCCACTATCAATGCGCTCGGCATTGCGACAAGCGACATTGCGGAAATGGCGCTCAGGGAAATCTCTCAGACTATCCGAGATGTGCAAATTGCGGACAAACGCCCCAATCGCACCTTTGCGCCGCAATCTCAAACACGCTATGATGTAGGCAGAGAACAAGCCGAAAGGAGTAATCATAATGAGCGAAATCACTTACACCAAACAAGGGGATTATCTTATTCCCGACCTGACATTACCGACAGAGCCAGAAATTCAGCTTGGCAGATACGCTTTGATGCACAGGGATTATCTGGAGCAGCACAAGCGAGTGACCTACCTCAATCTGCTGACATCGGGCGAGCTGAACAAACATCTTTACGAGGTGGAACAGACGGCTCTCACGAGGCTGGAGCTTCTGACAAAACAGCTTTGCAAGGAGCAGGGCGTGACGGAGGAACTGAAAGAGAAAGCGCCGATGCAGTGGGTCGGGCTGATGAACAATATCCGCAGTCAAGCGGAGGAAACGATACTGACCGAGCTGATTTACAGCTAAATGTCGCTGACGAACAGCAGGTCACGGTCAATCTCCCCACCGTAGAAGAACAGATTGAAATGATGACGCAGGCAGAGGACGAAAAATCCTCTGCTTTTGCTATTTCTCAGGAGGATATTGACTCTGTTCTCCTGAGAGGAAGCGGCTTTCAGGACGGTAAATACCGTATCTACCGTCAGCTTCAAAAGAACGAGGACAGAAAAAGCAATATTGATTTTCTCAAAAAAGAGTACGGTACAGGAAGCGGTACGCACTACTTTCCAGACGATACGCAGGGGCACGCTTCGTATGATGGGAAAGGCGTTGCGATTGAAAAGCACGGCTCGTCTGCAAAGCCCGACCTTGTTCTTTCTTGGGCAAAGGTCGAAAAGCGGCTGCGTGAGCTGATAAAGAATGACCGCTATCTGAATGAAAAGGAAAAAGACCATTACGCCGATTATCTCGAAAGTGAGAAAGCTCCGCAGTACGAAATCGACGCCCAAAGGAAAATGGCACGGCGGCGTTTCATTGACGCAAGCCGTGACCTTCCGCCTGCCGACAAGAGAGATACCCTTGCCCTGCGGCTGTCCGATTTTATCCGTGATTTAGACGGTTATGAGAAAGACCTGCTTGAAAATGTGGAGCGAACCGACCTTGCCGATGTGACCGCCGAACAGATGGAGCAGCATTTGGGCGACCCTGCTACTGTTCAACAGCTCCTTGATTTCCTTGCTCTGGTACAGGGAAAGACCGCCGATGTTTACAGCCGCAGCAATGCATGGCGGTTTTCGCAGGAGCTTATGGAGCTGTATCCTCTCCGCTATGTCTATCACGAGGACGATATTGTATATATCGGCGCAGATAAATATGAGATTGCGGCGTTTGACGAAAATGCCGTTTCTCTGCGTAATCCAGAATTTCCGTTGTTTGGTAAGGAACTCAGCCGAGCTGATTTTGAGGAAAAGCTGAAGGAAAACCCTGCGAACGACCATTTGAAAGTAGTCGTTACCGAAAAGCAGAGCGTTCAAACGCCGCCCGAAGAAAAGCCAGACAGCATAAAGTTCTCAATCGGATTTTCGGAGCACCCCGCCTTTTATGACAGGCAGTTTAATGACCGATATACCGATTTGAGCTTTGCTCTGGGCAACTATCTTCTCGGCGTTCTGGACGAAAAGCAGCACCGTGAGCGTGAGAGCAAGGATAATGTCGGCTGGTATCATAAGACTGATTTTGAGATTACCGCTACTATCGGCGGCGAAGATTTCCATTATGAAGGACGGTTTGATATTGGCGACGGCGAGGGCGACCTTATCTCCCATATTAAAAACTTTTACGAATACTCCCTGTCCCCGAACTGCCCGTTTATTCCCGAATGGAAGAAACAGGGCGAGGATTATTACCGTGAACAAATAGAAAGCCTGCAACGGGGACGAGATATGTTTGTACCCTATCTGGAGCAGCATAAATCCCTTACCCCAGAGGACGAGAAGCTCTATGCGGAGATTATGGCAACAGAAAGCGACTGGTTTGCCCCTGCCGAGGAAGAAAAGCAAACTCCGCACTATACCGTAGAACTGACTTCCGATGCCTTTGCCGACCCGTTTATCATACGGGATAACACCGTACCAGAAGGGCAAGACGGGCAGTATTACGATGTGGACGGCATTTATCAGACCTTTGAAACCGAGGAGGAAGCGCAGGAATATGCCGATACTCTGAATAGTGCTGAAAACATTGTCAAGTTGTTCGCTCAGAAAGATGCAAAACGAAAACAGCAGGAACAGCCCGACAAGCAGGATAACGCTGACCTTATCGGCAAGGAAATCGTTATGGATAACCGCCGCTATGTCATTGAAAACATCAGCGAAATAAGCGGCGATGTGTCAATGCGGGATATTACCTTTGCCGATGCTGTAGGCTTTCCCATAAACCGTGTGGAGAAAATCGGTTATATCCGCAGCCTGCTCAGTAAGGCACAGGAAGAAAAACAGCCCGATAAGGCGGTATCTCCCGCCCCTGCCCCCTCAGAGCCACGGCACAATTACCGCATTACCGAGGATACTTTGGGCGTCGGCGGCGCAAAAGAAAAGTTCCGCAATAATATGGCGGCTATCAATCTTCTGCACGAATTGGAGCTTGAAAACCGACTTGCCACGCCCGAAGAACAGGAAACCCTTTCAAAGTATGTCGGTTGGGGCGGTCTGTCTATGGCGTTTGATGAACACAATACGGCGTGGGCTGATGAGTTCAAAGAGCTGTATGCAAGCCTCTCCCCAGAAGAATACCGTGCGGCAATGGAGTCTACCCTGACAGCATTTTACACGCCGCCCGTTGTAATCAAGGGTATGTATGAAGCTCTTGAGCGTTTGGGATTTTCCGAGGGCAGTATTTTAGAGCCGTCCTGCGGAACGGGCAACTTTTTTGGTCTGCTACCCGATGCGATGGCAGGCTCGAAGCTCCACGGTGTGGAAATCGACCCCCTTACGGGAAAAATCGCAAAGCAGCTCTACCAGAAAGCAAATATCTCCGTGCAGGGCTTTGAAGAAACAAAGCTCCCAGACGACCACTTCGATGTGGTTATCGGCAATGTGCCGTTTGGAGATTTCAAGGTCAACGACAGCCGATACAACGCCCAGAAGTTTCTCATTCACGACTACTTTTTCGCAAAGGCTCTTGATAAAGTCCGTGCAGGCGGTGTCGTTGCGTTCATTACCTCTAAGGGAACAATGGATAAGGCAAGCCCCGAAACACGCAAGTATATTGCTCAGAGAGCCGAGCTGCTCGGAGCTATCCGACTGCCCGACAACACTTTCCGAGCAAACGCAGGCACAGAGGTCACGAGCGATATTCTCTTTTTGCAGAAGCGTGACCGCATTGCAGACATCGAGCCAGATTGGGTACACCTTGACACCGATGAGAACGGCATTACGATGAACAGCTATTTTGTGCAGCATCCAGAGATGATTTTAGGCGAGATGAAAATGGAAAGCACACGCTTTGGTTTTGACTCCGCCTGCAAAGCCTATCAGGATATACCTCTGTCTGAGCTGCTTCACAACGCCGTCCAGAACATTCAGGGAGAAATCCCAGAGTACGAAAGCGAGCTTGACGAAATCTCTGACGGGCAGGACGCTTCCATTCCCGCCGACCCGAATGTGCGTAACTTTTCGTATGCGCTGGTGGACGGCAAGGTTTATTTCAGAGAAAATGACCGTATGACCCCTGCGGCGGCGTCTGTTACCGCAGAAAACCGCATTAAGGGACTTATTCAAATCCGTGATTGCGTGAGAAAGCTCATAGAGTATCAGACCGAGGATTATCCAGATGATTTGATACGCACCGAGCAGGAAAATCTAAACCGTTTGTATGACAGCTTTACGCAGCAGTACGGACTTATCAACAGCCGAGGGAATTACCTTGCTTTTGCGTCGGACGAGAGCTACTTCCTTTTGTGTTCTCTGGAGGTGCTTGACGATGAGGGCAATTTCAAAAGAAAAGCGGATATGTTCACGAAAAGGACGATAAAGCCCCACCGTGAAATCACTTCCGTTGAAACTGCAAGCGAAGCTCTTGCCCTGTCTATCGGCGAAAAAGCTCGTGTTGACCTGCCCTATATGGAACAGCTCACAGGCAAACCGAAAGAAGAAATCATAAAAGACTTGCAGGGCGTTATCTTCCGTATCCCCGCAGCCGAGCCAGCTCAGTATGTGACTGCCGATGAGTATTTGTCTGGCAATGTAAGAGCAAAACTCATAACCGCCGAAGCCGCAGCAAAGGAAAATCCAGAGTTTGCGGTCAACGCACAGGCATTAAGACAGGTCATACCGCAAGACCTGTCGGCGGCTGAAATCTCCGTCCGTCTGGGTACGACTTGGATACCGCAGGAGGACATTCAGAGATTTGTAATGGAGCTTTTAACTCCGTCAAGTTCTGCGGCAAGCCGTATCAAAGTACGGTATACGCCGATTAACGGCGACTGGTTTATTGAGAATAAGAGTTCCGATTACGGGAATGTAAAGGCGGACAGCACCTACGGTACAAAGAGGGCTTCCGCCTATCGTATTATTGAGGATACTCTAAATCTCCGTGATACCCGTATTTTTGATTATGTGTATGACGAGAACGGAAACAAAAAAGCCGTATTCAACGCAAAGGAAACCACGGCGGCACAGGCAAAACAGGAAGCAATCAAACAGGCGTTTCAGGATTGGATATGGAAAGACCCAGAACGGAGAAACCGCCTTGTCAGGTATTACAATGACACTTTTAATTCTGTCCGTCCCCGTGAGTACGATGGAAGTCATATTACTTTCGGCGGCATCAGCCCAGAAATCACCCTAAGACCGCACCAAGTAAACGCTATCGCTCATATTCTCTATGGCGGCAATACGCTCCTTGCCCACAAGGTAGGTGCGGGAAAAACCTTTGAAATGGTAGCCGCCGCACAGGAAAGCAAGCGGCTCGGACTTTGCAATAAAGCGATGTTCGTTGTTCCAAATCATCTTGTCGGTCAATGGGCTTCTGAGTATCTGCGTCTGTATCCGAGTGCTAATATCCTTGTGACACGAAAGCAGGATTTTGAAACGGGAAACCGCAAAAAGTTCTGTTCCCGCATTGCCACAGGCGATTATGATGCGGTCATTATCGGGCATAGTCAGTTTGAAAAAATCCCGATGAGCATTGAACGGCAACGGGAACAGCTCGAACAGCAGTTCGATGATATTGAGCGTGGTATTGATGATGTGCAGGCAAGCAAAGGAGAACAGTTCACGGTCAAGCAGCTTATGAAAACCCGAAAAGGGATAAAAGCAAAGCTCGACAAGCTCAACGATACCAAGCGCAAGGACACGGTAATCGACTTTGAACAGCTCGGTATTGACAGGCTCTTTATTGATGAGAGCCATTTTTACAAGAACCTCTACCTCTACACGAAAATGCGGAATGTCGGTGGCATTGCCCAGACCGAAGCTCAAAAATCAAGCGACCTGTTTATGAAATGCCGTTATCTGGACGAAATCACAGGCAACCGAGGGACAATATTTGCAACGGGTACGCCTATCAGCAATTCAATGGTAGAGCTGTATTCTGTTCAACGGTATTTGCAGTATGATACCTTACTGCGGAACGGCTTGCAGCATTTTGACAGTTGGGCTTCTACCTTTGGAGAAACCGTAACGGCTCTGGAGCTTGCCCCAGAGGGTACAAACTACCGAGCCAAGACACGCTTTGCCAAGTTTTTTAATCTGCCAGAGCTGATGTTGATGTTCCGTGAGGTGGCGGATATACAGACCGCCGATATGTTAAAACTCCCCGTGCCGAAAGTAAATTACCACAATATCAAGACCAAGCCGAGCGAGATACAGACCGAAATGGTAGCTGCTCTTGCAAGCCGAGCTGAGAAAGTCAGGGCAAGGCTTGTAGAGCCGAATGTTGATAATATGCTCAAAATCACCAATGACGGGCGCAACCTTGCTCTCGACCAGAGAATGATTGACCCAATGCTGCCAGATGACCCGAACAGCAAGGTCAATGCCTGTATCGACAATGTGTACCGTATCTGGGAGGAATACGCCGACACAAAAGCCACGCAGCTTGTGTTCTGCGACCTCTCCACTCCGAAGAATGACGGCACATTCAACATCTATGATGATGTGCGTGAGAAATTGGTTGCCCGTGGTATCCCTGCCGAGCAAATACGGTTTATCCACGAAGCGACCTCAGACGCACAGAAAAAAGAACTGTTCGCAAAGGTACGAAGCGGCGAAGTTCGTGTATTGTTAGGCTCTACCCCAAAAATGGGCGCAGGCACGAATGTTCAAGACAGGCTCATAGCCATTCACAATTTGGACTGTCCGTGGCGACCGAGTGACCTTGAACAACGGCAAGGGCGTATTGAAAGACAGGGAAATATGTTCCCAGAGGTTGAGGTTTACCGCTATGTAACCGAGCAGACCTTTGACGCTTATCTCTATCAGTTGGTAGAAAGCAAACAGAAATTCATATCCCAGATAATGACGAGCAAAAGCCCTGTCCGTTCTGCCGAAGATGTGGACGAGGTTGCTTTGTCCTTTGCGGAGGTCAAAATGCTTGCTACAGGCGACGAGCGTTTTAAGGAAAAAATGGACTTAGACATTCAGGTTTCCAAGCTCAAGGTGCTGAAACAAAGCTATCTATCCGAGCATTACGACCTTGAGGACAGGATACTCAAACACTTCCCTCAGACCATTGCGGAGTATGAACAGCGTATTGTCTGCTACGAAGCCGACACAGCTCTTGCCGAACAGCACAGACCGCAGGGTGAGGAAAAGTTCTGTCCGATGACCTTGCGTGGTATCAGCTACACTGAAAAAGCCGCCGCAGGTGAAATGCTCCTTGCAATTTGCAAGGAATATCCCTTGTCCGCACCTATCGAAATCGGCTCATATCGTGGTTTCAAAATGGAGATTTTCTATGATACGGTGGGTACTCATTACTGCCTTAACCTCTGCGGGCAAGCAAAATACAAGGTGGAATTAGGCTCTGACCCTTTAGGAAACCTGACCCGAATTGAAAACGAGCTTGCCAAGCTCCCCGCACGGTTGGAAGCCGCACAGACTAAACTGGCGGAAACCATCGCACAGCTTGAAACCGCAAAAGTCGAGGTGCAAAAGCCGTTTACCTTTGAGAAAGAACTGAAAGAAAAGTCGGAACGACTGAACGCTCTCAATATAGAGCTAAATCTGGATAAAAAAGACCCTGCCGTGCTTGACACAGAGCCAGAACAAACCGAGGAACAGCCCGAAAGAAAATGTGCAAATCGTGAGAGATAAAGCGGTTTGCAGATTTGTATTGCATTATTTGGGGCAGTATAATAATGACAGATAGAACAAGTCGGAGGTGTAAAATATGTCTGGAGAGTTCAGATTTGAAACCTTTGTAGATACCCACAGCAACATTTTTAATGAGTATTTAAGCTCTGTTATCGCTCATCTTTCTAAGGAGAACGAGGAATATAAAGCTGTTCAGAACGAGATTGAGAGTTTATATCAGCAGTATCCGAAAGTATTGGGTGTGTTTGATACAGAACAGGCAGCGGAGCTAACAAAGGAAGAATGTACAGCAGTTATTAAAGTGACGGAGTTAAAAAACAGGCTTACCGATATGGAATTGCAGTCGGTTTACTTTCGTGGTTGCTATGACAGCGTTGGGTATCTCAAAAAAGCAGGAATATTGTAACCGACAAAAGCGGCATTGGCGTGAAGCTGATGCCGATTTTACATAGGTGAAAGATAGAAATTAATATGCTTTTATGATATGATTGATAATGTAAAGTGAAGATGACTTAAAAGAAATGAGGTAATAAAATAAATGAGCTTTGAAGAATGGTTTAATTTGAATTGGTATTCAAACTGTTTTACCGTAATAACCGTTGTATTGTCAGGAGTAATATCATTGGTAATTTCAGCAGTTTATTATCATAAAGGTAACAGAAACAACTTGAAAATGTCAGTTGTTCACCCAATAGTTAGATTGTTGAAAGATAAATATACTTGGGAAAATTACAATTTGTTATGTAAGATTTCCGAAGAGTATAGC
>ERZ1090864.857-NODE-860-length-15728-cov-19.170548_pt1 | contig 15728 bp, 19 predicted proteins | sample MGYA00478479_ERZ1090864 | MGnify/ENA primary metagenome ERZ1090864 (study PRJEB33644, sample SAMEA5815743) | chicken gut metagenome | biome: Chicken; feature: Gastrointestinal Tract; material: Caecum | place: Ireland | collected 2019-01-01 | study: A study of the... | reverse complement strand
CGCATGAGTCACGTCTGCCCCCGATTAAGACTATCTATTTCCCGACAGCCCCTTTTATTTCAGATAAAAGGACCACAAACCTCTCTTCTACTGATAGTCAATTACATCGATCCATTTCATAAGGAAATCTTTCTCCAGTTCATTATCCTTTGTAAGCTGTGTCGCGGCAACGATGGGAAGCCACTGCTGTACATACTGCCTTGCCGTGTCGCTCTTCTTGCAGAATATGTTCAGATAGAGGTCCGCTGCCTCCTGGTCTTTCAGAGCAAACAGAAGATATGTCATTGCAGCGTCCGCACTCGCATTTCCCTGTGTAGCATGCGCCCAGTCAACAACAGTCATCTTGCCGTTCTTTCCTACGATCACATTGCTTGGATTGAAATCGCCGTGGCATACTTTGTTGTGCTTTGGCATACTTTCCAGGCGGGTCAGCAGCTCGTATCTTGTTGTTGCATCCAGATCTTTCAGACTGTTGATCTGGCGCGTCATCTTATCCTTCATCCCTTTAAGGAGAGGGAATGTCTTGCTGTGTATCTGAAGCTGCAGCTCTACAAAGTCTTCCATGTACTTCTCGATATTTTTCTTGTCAGAGTTCATCATCTCTTCCAGAGTCTTACCGTCTTTATACTCAATCTCGATCGCCCACTTTCCGTCGATTTGTGTAACTCCTTTCACCTTCGGAATTTCAAGACCAGTCTCCTCGATCTGTGCTGTGAGCAGCGCTTCATTAAATATATCCGACTTCGGATGGGTCTCCGCGAACACCTTAACAATAGTGTCATCGCATTTGTAGACTGTCTTGTAGTGACGTTTCACGATGATATTTTTTTCTTCCAGTTTCATAAGTATCATCCTCCTTGATCTGCTTATTATGCATCGCTTTTCGTTTCGATGGTGACATTATACACCAGAAAAAAAGACAATGTAACCCCTCCGGAGCAATTTTGTGCAATTTTTAACTATCTTTTTTATAGATTGTATATTGTTAATATTTTATCATTATTTTGGCAAATTTAATAAATCACTCTTTGGGGCATCGCGCGCGGGCGTCCGCCCTATGAAAAAATAGAGAGAACCCGCAGTTCATGCGAGCATGACTGCGGGTTCTCTCTATTTTTTCGCACTGTGGATTGCTTTCGCGTCTAGTTTCCGTAGTAGCATTTCAGGTAGATTTCTTTGATCTCTTTGATGAGCGGATATCTCGGGTTTGCTCCTGTACACTGGTCGTTAAATGCCTGCTCGCACATGTCATCCAGGGTATCCAGGAAGTATTTCTCGTCGATACCATAATCTTTGATTGTCTTCTTGATGCCTATCTTCTCTTTGAGTTCTTCCAGTCTGGCGATAAAGTTCTCAAGTACTTCTTCATCTGTTTTGCCTGTGCATCCTGCGAAGCGTCCGAGCTCTGCGTATCTTGCAAGCGCATGCGGATACTGATACTGGGAGAATGTTCCCATCTTTGTCGGAACTTCTGCTGCATTGTATCTCATGACTTCTGTCAGGATCAGGGCGTTTGCAACACCGTGCGGCAGATGGTGGAACGCACCCAGCTTATGAGCCATTGAGTGGTTTACACCAAGGAACGCGTTTGCGAATGCCATACCTGCCATACAGGACGCATTGTGCATCTCTTCACGAGCTTGCGGATCGTTTGCTCCGTTCTCATATGCAGACGGAAGGTTGTCAAATACCATCTTCACAGCCTTCATAGCAAGACCGTCTGTGTAGTCTGTTGCCATGATGGATACATAAGCCTCGATCGCATGTGTCATAACGTCGATACCGGATGCGCTTGTCAGTCCCTTCGGAGCTGTCATTGCATTGTCAACATCTACGATCGCCATGTTCGGAAGCAGCTCATAGTCTGCGATCGGCCATTTTACACCTGTCTCAGCGTCTGTGATGATCGCAAATGGAGTCACCTCAGAACCTGTTCCTGAAGATGTCGGGATCGCTACAAAATAAGCTTTCTCTCCCATCTTAGGGAAGGTGAATACTCTCTTACGGATATCCATGAAGTCCATAGCCATATCCTCGAAGTTTGCCTCCGGATGCTCATACATGAGCCACATGATCTTTGCGGCATCCATTGCGGAACCGCCGCCCAGGGCAATGATCGTATCCGGCTCGAAGGATCTCATCTGTTTTACACCTTCTTCCGCGCACTGCAGCGTCGGGTCCGGAGCTACGTCATAGAAGCATGTATGCTGGATACCCATCTCATCCAGTTTTTCTTCAATCGGTCTTGTATAGCCGTTCTTGTAAAGGAAAGTATCTGTTACAATGAACGCTTTCTTCTTGTGCATTACTGTGCCAAGCTCGTCCAGAGCTACCGGCATACAGCCTTTCTTAAAGTATACCTTCTCAGGTGTTCTGAACCACAGCATATTCTCTCTCCTCTCGGCAACCGTCTTTACATTCAGAAGATGTTTTACTCCAACGTTCTCTGATACAGAGTTTCCGCCCCATGAACCGCATCCGAGTGTCAGTGACGGAGCGAGTTTGAAGTTGTAAAGGTCACCGATACCCCCCTGTGAGGACGGTGTATTGATCAGAACACGGCATGTCTTCATTGCCTCGAAGTGTTTCTGGATCTTCTCTTTCTCTGCCGGATGTATATAGAGAGAAGCAGTATGTCCGTATCCGCCGTCAGCAACAAGCTGCGCTGCTTTTTCAAGAGCCTCGTCAAATGTTTTCGCTTTATACATAGCAAGTACAGGAGATAATTTTTCATGAGCAAATTCCTCGGAGATATCCACTGACTCTACCTCGCCGATCAGGATCTTTGTGTCCTCCGGAACTTTTACGCCCGCAAGCTGAGCGATCTCATATGCAGATTTTCCGGGGATCTTGCTGTTCAGGGCGCCGTTGATAATGATCGTCTTACGCACCGCATCCAGCTCTTTTCCCGGTTTCAGGAAGTAGCATCCTCTGTATGCAAATTCTTTCTTTACTTCCTCATATACGCTGTCCAGAACAGTTACAGACTGCTCCGAAGCGCAGATCATACCATTGTCAAATGTCTTGGAATGGATGATAGAGTTTACTGCCATCCTGATGTCCGCTGTATCGTCAATGATGACCGGTGTGTTTCCGGCGCCAACGCCGAGAGCCGGTTTTCCTGATGAATATGCAGCCTTCACCATTCCCGGTCCGCCTGTTGCGAGAATGATGTCCGCATCTCTCATGACCGTATTTGTCAGCTCCAGTGACGGAACATCGATCCAGCCGATAATTCCCTCCGGCGCTCCTGCCTTTACCGCCGCGTCAAGGACTACCTTAGCCGCTGCGATCGTGCATGCCTTTGCTGCCGGATGAGGGCTGATGATGATGGCGTTCCTTGTCTTCAGACAGATCAGGGTCTTAAAAATCGCTGTGGAAGTCGGGTTTGTTGTCGGGATGACCGCTGCAACAAGTCCGATCGGCTCAGCTACTTTCTTGATTCCGTAAGCCGGATCCTCTTCGATCACGCCGCATGTTTTTGTGCTCTTGTACGCATTGTAAATATACTCTGCCGCGTAATGGTTCTTGATGACCTTGTCTTCCATGACACCTCTCTGTGTCTCTTCAACTGCCATCTTTGCCAGCGGGATACGCTGTTTATTGGCTGCCATAGCTGCCTCGTAGAAAATCTTGTCAACCTGCTCCTGTGTAAATGTAGCGAAAATCTTCTGCGCCTCGCGCATTGCTTTCATTTTCGCTTCAAGAGCTTCTACGTTGTCGATAATCTCAGGCACGACTGTTTTTTCTTTCTTTGCCATTTTGATAATTCCTCCTGTAATTGAATCAATCTGGTTTATTTCCACATGACTAAGTATAACCGAGTCGTTAAATATTTGTCAACCCGGTATCTGTTAATATTTTAACGTTATATTTTTAACATTGTTTGTGCATATGTCACAATACACACTCAGACAAAAAAGGAAGCTGCTGAACTCACTAAAATTCGGCAGCTTTACTTTATCATTTTCTTATCCGGATATTTGTATCACATTAACATCGTCAGATGATCACACAAGCTCGATCAGAACTTCCATCGCAGCGTCACCTTTACGCTGCCCAATCTTCACGATCCTCGTGTAACCGCCGTTGCGGTCGGCATACTTCGGAGCGATCTCTGAGAAGAGCTTCTCTACCATATCCACGTTCTTTGTGTTGGCTTTCTTTCCCGCAGCCTTTTCCGGAACCTCTTTTACCGGGCAGAGAACCTTTAGCATCTCACGTCTCGCGTGAAGCCTGCTAGGCTGATCCTTCTTGATCTTCTTGTCTACTTCATCGTAAACAGTCACTTTTTTGCCGTCAACTACTTCTTTTACTCTCTTGCCGTCCTTGTCCTTGCGGGCAACTTTCGCTTTTACCGTAACCTCATCGTAGTTGTCTTTCTCTTTTACAGCCATAGCAATGAGACCTTCAGCAACCTTGCGGATCTCTTTTGCCTTTGCCTCCGTTGTAATGATCTTTCCGTTATTTAACAGCGCTGTTACCTGATTTCTGATCAGCGCCTTTCTCTGGCCTGATGTTCTGCCGAGTTTTCTATACTTTGCCATTTTAAATTTCCTCCTAATCTTTCCGTTATAGTTCAGACGCACCATTCGCAAAAACGCACTTATGTGCTACCCGCGGCTGACGCCGCTTTTTTGCTCATGAACAGGCGCTAAGTGCATACATATGTCCGCTCGAAAAAACATGCAAGCATGTTTTCTTCTCCCGCCCAATATATGCCTGAACTATAACTACACATTTGGTTATGCATCTTCGGGCTTATTAATCAAATGCCTCTGCCGTGCCCTTCGGTCTTACCGTCAGAGTATTACTCTGTGCTCAGACAGGACTTCCGGTTTTACTCATCGCCCTGATTGAGCTCCAGATTGAGCTCTTTGAGCTTTGCAAGAACTTCTTCCAGAGATTTGCGTCCCAGGTTGCGGACTTTCATCATATCTTCCGGAGTCTTGTTTGTAAGCTCTTCCACCGTATTGATTCCGGCTCTCTTCAGACAATTGTATGAACGTACAGAAAGTTCCAGTTCATCGATGCTCATCTCGAGAACTTTTTCTTTCTCGTCATCCTCTTTCTCGATCATGACCTCTGCTGCCTGCGCAACTTCTGACAGGTTGACAAAAAGCTTAAGGTGCTCGCTTAAGACTTTCGCGGCAAGGCTGACAGCCTCATCCGGAAGCATCGTACCTTTTGTCCAGACGTCCAATGTAAGCTTGTCATAGTCTGTGATCTGTCCTACACGCGTATTCTCCACTGTAAGATTCACGCGCTCAACCGGTGTGTAGATGGAATCAATGGGGATCACGCCGATCGGCATGTCCTCTGTCTTATTCTTATCTGCGCTGACATAGCCTCTTCCCTTTGAAATGGTAAGCTCCATATACAGCTTGCTGTCTTTTCCGCCGCTTAATGTAGCGATGACCTGCTCAGGATTGATGATCTCAATATCAGAATCCACCTGGATATCAGCGCCTGTGACAACGCCCTCTCCTTCAAATTCGATATATGCGGTCTTTACTTCATCTGAGTCAGATGTGTTCTTGATCGCCAGAGATTTGAGATTCATGATGATCTCTGTCACGTCTTCCTTTACACCCGGGATGGAACTGAACTCGTGAAGCACGCCGTCAATCTTTACAGAACTGATGGCTGCCCCCGGAAGAGAAGAAAGCATGATCCTTCTCAGGGAGTTTCCAAGTGTTGTACCGTAGCCTCTCTCCAGCGGTTCTACAACAAATCTTCCATACTTTTTATCATCTGAAACATCCGTAATTTCAATATTAGGTTTATTAAAATCAAACACTACACAGACCCTCCTTATGGGTTTTAAAATGTTGAGGGGATACGCTGTTGCAGCCGATATTACTTAGAATATAACTCGACGATCAACATTTCATCTACCGGAACATCAATAGCTTCTCTTGCCGGGAGCTCTTTTACTGTTCCTCTCAGATTCTCGGAGTCAACCTCAAGCCAGTCCGGGATCATATTTCCGCCTGTTGCCTCAAGAATCTCTTTGTATCTCTGTGAGCCTTTTTTATTCTCTTTGATCTCGATCGCGTCTCCGGCTTTCACAAGGTAGGACGGAATGTTTACCTGCTTGCCGTTTACAAGCACATGCTTGTGGTCAACGATCTGTCTTGCTTCTTTTCTTGTTCTTGCAAATCCCATGCGGAACATCACATTGTCCAGTCTGGACTCCAGAAGTCTCATCAGGTTCTCACCTGTCATGCCTTCCATCTGTTTTGCTTTCGCATAGTAGTTTCTGAACGGCTTCTCCAGAACTCCGTAAATGAATTTTGCTTTCTGTTTTTCACGGAGCTGAAGCGCATACTCGCTCATTTTTCTATTTGTTCTTTTTAATTGTCTGTTAGATTTCTTATTGATTCCGAGATAAATCGGATCCATGCCTAATGAACGGCATCTTTTAAGAACAGGAACTCTGTTTACTGCCATGTCTATCCTCCTAATTTTATATCAGCGGTATCACGCCGATGCTTTTCTTACTTTCCGTTGTACATCAGTGATCAGATATGCAATTACACTCTTCTGCGTTTGGGCGGACGGCATCCGTTGTGCGGAACCGGTGTTACGTCCTTGATGCTGACTACATCAATGCCGCATGCCTGAAGCGCGCGGATCGCTGCTTCTCTTCCTGAGCCCGGTCCTTTTACGAATACATCTACGGATTTAAGTCCATGCACAAGAGCTGCCTTTGCTGCTGTTTCAGCCGCCATCTGTGCTGCATATGGAGTAGATTTCCTTGAACCTCTGAATCCCAGGCCGCCTGCACTTGCCCATGAAAGAGCATTTCCCTGTGTATCTGTTAATGTTACGATCGTATTATTAAAAGATGACTGGATGTGTGCCTGTCCTCGTTCAACGTTTTTCTTGACACGCTTTTTTGTTACTTTCTTTGCAACTTTCTTTGCCATTTAAACTAACCTACTTTCTTTAATACTTTATCAAGGTAATTCGCACTAGCCTCAAGCTACGCTTATCAGCTTGCTTTCGCTAAATGCTCACTTTTTCTTATTTGCAACTGTTCTCTTTGGACCTTTGCATGTTCTTGCATTAGTCTTTGTCTTCTGACCACGCACCGGAAGTCCTTTTCTGTGACGGATTCCACGGTAGCATCCGATCTCTTTGAGTCTCTTGATATTGAGCTGGATATCCCTTCTGAGATCACCCTCTACCACCTGAGTCTCATCGATCACGGCACTGATCTTTTTTACTTCTTCACTTGTAAGATCTCTTACACGAGTATTCGGATCTACTCCTGCCTCTGCTAAGATGCGGTTTGAGCTTGTTCTTCCGATTCCGTAAATATAAGTCAAACCGATTTCTACACGTTTGTCTCTTGGTAAGTCTACACCTGCAATACGAGCCATGTGTCTTTCCTCCATTTTCTTTGTTGATATCTACTTTAACTGAGGCTGCGGATGCCGCGCAGGTCCTATCCTGCTTTCTGAAATCTGCATCCTACCGGGCTTTTCATTTAATAATATAAAAGCTGTTGACTGCCCGATATCCCAGCCCAGGCGTGTTTCTCTCCCACGCCCTTTCCCGGCACGGATTTATTAAAGATCCGCCAATGCAAATGCCGGGTATTAGAAGCAATATACAATCGCATTTTCTCTTTCCAGCCTTTTATGTTCCTGTCGTGAAAATGCCAGAACACGCGCCCTGCGGTACCTGTATACAGGTGCGGTGTATCCTTACTTGTATATGAAACAGCCCCGCACACCTTCTTGTGCGCCGCGCTGTCAGCCGCCTAAATCAAAATCCGAATTTAGCGTTGATTGATATATTTTCGATCAATCGACATACATCCGTACGCTGACACTGAATAATGAAACATCCCTCAACTAAGCTCGAAAACACCTCGCTAAGTATCCGGATGGGCTTTCTCACTAAACTCGAGCTTCGCTTTCAGCTCGCCCTCATTCAGTGCTCAATGCCAGTGTTCTAGCCTTGACGCTGTTTGTGCTTCGGATTCTCACAGATTACTCTGATGCTTCCTTTTCTTTTAATAATCTTGCATTTTTCACAAATTGGTTTTACTGATGATCTAACCCTCACGTCAAATCCTCCTTCCCTTCTTTGCTCTGCCTACATTTTCCGGTCAAATTGGGCACACCACCCCAATGGTGACCATCTGACAGTATAGCATCAAATGCACCTCAAAGTCAACTATAAATTCCTTTTCGCAGTGAAGTTCCGCTCTCTGAGCTCGATAATACCTGGCTGATCTCACGGAACGGCCTCCCACTAAGTTCCAGCAGCGGCAGAGCCTTGCTCTCGCCAAACTGCTTTCAGTTATTTATCTCTCCAGATGATCCTTCCTTTGCTCAGGTCATACGGAGACATCTCCAGTGTCACCTTATCTCCCGGCAGGATCTTGATAAAATTCATTCTCAGCTTCCCGCTGATGTGGGCAAGAACGATATGTCCGTTCTCCAGCTCCACCTTAAACATTGCGTTCGGGAGTTTCTCTACCACAACTCCTTCGATTTCGATCACGTCAGCTTTTGACATATTTAATCCTCCTGATATTGCCTGATGATCTCCCGGATCGCCGCGTCATCCGGCGTCCCATTGATCCGCACCTTCAATATAGGCTGAAGGTGCTTTCTGTTCTTCCGTTTCATATGGCGGAGGGGCCTTTCCGCCCCATCCGCCACATAGACATGCTTTTCATCAACATTGACCACGGCGTAGACATGGCCTTTATCCCGCCCCGCCTTTGATTTTACGAGTATTCCCGGCTGTATCTCCATTCGGCTTACTCTCCAAGGATGTCAACGATCTCCGCAAAGACATCATTGATGTCGATGGTGCCGTCAACCTCTTTCAGGATACCAGCCTGGGTGTAATAATCGATCAGAGGCTGCGTCTGCTCATGATAGACGCCGAGTCTTTTAAGGACTGTCTCCGGCTTGTCATCATCTCTTAAAATAAGGCTTCCCCCGCACTTGTCGCATACGCCCTCTGTTTTTGTCGGCGCGTATACGATGTGATAAGTAGCGCCGCAGTCCACGCACGCTCTTCTTCCTGACATACGGTTTACGATATTGTCATCCGGCACTTCTACATTGATGGCATAGTCCATCTTCTGCCCCATCTCCGAGAGGGCTTTGTCAAGCGCCTCTGCCTGCGGGATCGTGCGCGGAAATCCATCCAGCACATATCCGTTCGCGCAGTCCTCCTGATTCACTCTGTCCACAACAAGGTCAACGACGAGTTCATCCGGCACAAGAAGTCCCTGATCCATGTATGTCTTCGCTTTTTTGCCAAGTTCTGTTCCGTTCTTGATATTCGCGCGGAAGATATCTCCTGTAGAAATATGTGGAATCCTGTATTTTTCCGCGATCTTCTTCGCCTGTGTGCCCTTGCCCGCGCCCGGCGCTCCCAGCATGATGATCTTCATAACTCTTACCTCCGATCTGTTTATGTCCTCTTCCCTTCATATAAGCCATGAGCCCGCGGCATTTTCCCCTTTTGAGGGCAAAACTGCGCGAGCTTGGTCCGGCTTAATATCCAAGGAAGCTGTTTGACATATTACTTCCTTTATTATTTAAAAATCCTGTATAATTTCTCACAAGCATCTGTGACTCGATCTTCTTGATCGTATCAAGCACGACTCCTACAATGATGATAAGGGATGTTCCTCCAAAGGATACCTGTGCTCCAAACACACCATTGAATAAGAACGGAATCACCTGAACGATGACCAGTCCGCACGCGCCTATGAAAATGATGTAATTGAGGATCTTCTGCAGATACTCGACTGTCGGCTTTCCGGGACGGATACCCGGGATAAACCCACCGCTCTTTTTCATATTATTTGCGATCTCCAGCGGATTGAACGTAATCGATGTATAGAAATACGCAAAGAATACTGTGAGCAGAATATATACCACAAGCCCGATCGAATAGATCGGCTGTGACGGATCACACCAGTTGCTGGAATTCAATCCCGCAAGGATCTGGCTTCCGATGCCTGTACCGTTTCCTTTCCCCAGGAAACCTGCGATCACGATCGGAGTCTGCATCAGCGATGAGGCAAAGATGACCGGGACAACACCCGCTGTATTCACACGCAGCGGAATGTGAGTGGACTGTCCGCCATATGTCTTTCTTCCCTGCACCTTTTTGGAATACTGTACCGCGATCCGCCGCTCTCCGCTCTGCATGAGCACTACAAAGATCACAACGATAAGGATGACCGCTATGATGATCAGTCCAGCAAGCCCTGCCTGAGCAAGCTTCTTTCCGCTCATAAACTGATTATACAGCGTCACGAAATCACTCGGCACACGAGAAATGATGTTGATGAGGAGTACGATAGAAATACCGTTTCCCACACCATTCTCTGTGATACGCTCGCCGATCCACATAAGGAATGCACTTCCGGCTGTCAACGTACAAACGACGATCGCGCAGTTTACAAAATTATACTCCACAAGGAGCCCCTGGCGTCCAAGACCCACTGCGAGCGCAGTAGACTCGATAAGCGCCAGTGCGACTGTCACATATCTGGTAATAGCCGCGATCTTCTTTCTGCCCTCTTCTCCCTCTTTCTGCATCTCCTCCAGCTTTGGGATCGCGATAGTAAGAAGCTGCATAATAATGGAAGATGTAATATACGGTGTTATACTCAGGGCAAAAATTGAGAAATTCGTAAAGGAGCCGCCGGTGAACGCCTCAAAAAAGTTGAAAGCGTCACCGGTCTGCTGTGCAAAAAACTCCTGAATAAAGGTCGGATCAACCCCCGGCGTGGGCAGCTCTGATCCGAGCCTCACAACAAAGAGCATAACAAATGTATAGAAAACCCTTTTTCTGATGTCCTCTATCTTAAATGCTCTGCGTACTGTTTTAAGCATTAGATCACCTCTGCTTTTCCGCCAAGTGCTTCAATCTTCTCGGCTGCCTTTGCACTGAATGCATTCGCCTGAACTGTAAGCTTCTTCGTCAACTCTCCATTTCCAAGAATTTTAACTCCGTCCCTCGGGTTCTTAACGATACCGCTCTCGATCAGAGTTTCAACTGACACTGTCGCGCCATCCTCGAATCTGTCAAGCGCGCCCAGGTTGATAGCCACGATCGTCTTGGAGTTCCTGTTCGTGAATCCTCTCTTCGGGATTCTTCTGTACAAAGGCATCTGACCGCCTTCGAAGCCCGGTCTCGGAGCACCTGAACGTGCCTTCTGTCCTTTGTGGCCTTTGCCGGCTGTCTTACCGTTTCCTGAACCATGTCCACGGCCTCTTCTGAAATTATCACTCTGTTTAGAACCGTCTGCCGGTCTTAAGTTTGATAAGTCCATGACGTTACCTCCTTATCTTTTTATGCCTCTTCTTCAACCTTAACTAAATGTCTAACCTGCTGTACCATACCTCTGGTAGCTGCATTGTCCGGCAGTACGACTGTCTTGCCTGTCTTTCTGAGACCAAGGGCCTCAACTGTCTTCTTATGCTTCGGTATGGAGCCGATTGTAGACTTTACTAATGTAACTTTTAAGTTTGCCATTTCAATCTTACCTCCTTGTGTGATAGAACAAGTCTTTTCATAACATGTCTATCAATTAGCCCATGATCTCCTCGATTGACTTGCCCCGCAGTCTTGCAACATCCTCAGGTGATTTGATATCTTTCAGACCTTCGATCGTAGCAAGCACGACATTCTGCTTGTTGTTTGATCCAAGAGACTTTGTACGGATGTTCTTGATCCCCGCCATCTCGATCACGGCACGAGCCGGACCGCCGGCGATCACACCAGTACCATCCGGAGCATTCTTAAGAAGTACGGACACGCTTCCGAATTTTCCGATCACGTCATGGATCACGCTCGCATTGTTGTCAAGTGATACTGTGATCATCTTCTTCATAGCGTCCTCTTTCCCTTTGCGGATTGCTTCCGGGATCTCAGCAGCCTTTCCCAAACCTGCACCAACATGTCCGTTGCCGTCTCCGACAACAACTAAAGCTGTAAAACGGAAGTTACGACCACCTTTAACAACCTTGGTAACACGTTTGATCGATACTACTTTTTCTAATAATTCCATCTGACTAGCATCAATACGTTCCTGTCTCATCTGTGTTCTCCCTTCCCTAGAAATTCAGCCCGGCTTCTCTTGCCGCGTCTGCCAGTGCTTTAATCTTACCCTGGTAAATGAATCCGCCTCTGTCGAATACGACATCAGTGATTCCCTTCTCTTTCGCCTTCTCAGCGATCACTTTTCCAAGGTGCGCTGCTGCTTCGACATCATTTGTCTTTTCCAGCTGTGCCTTCACGTCTTTCTGAAGAGTGGAGGCTGCAACCAGTGTATTTCCAACCGTGTCGTCAATGATCTGAGCATACATGTGATTGTTGCTCCGGAATACAGCGAGACGCGGTCTCTCTGCTGTTCCGCTGAAACGGTTGCGTAATTTCATGTGTTTTTTTCTACGAACTTCGCTTCTTGATTTCTTACTAACCATTTTCACACTCTCCTTATTTATTTCTTACCAGTCTTACCAACTTTACGTCTGATGACCTCATCAGCATACTTGATACCTTTGCCCTTGTACGGCTCCGGTCTTCTCTTGTCTCTGATCTCCGCGGCATACTGTCCGACTTTCTCTTTGTCAATACCTTTTACGGTGATCTTGTTCTGGCCTTCCAGAACTGTCTCAATGCCTTCCGGATCGATCATCTCGACTGGATGAGAGTAGCCAAGGTTCAGTGTCAGTTTATTTCCGGACTTAGAAGCTCTATAACCTACGCCGTTGACTTCAAGGACTTTCTCGTATCCCTGAGTAACACCTACGACCATGTTGTTGACCAGTGTTCTTGTCAGGCCATGAAGAGATTTCATTCTCTTGAGATCGTTCGGTCTTGTTACTGTTACTTCTTCGCCTTCAACTTTGATTTCCATTTCAACCGGAAGCTCTCTTGTGAGCGTTCCCTTCGGACCTTTTACAGTCACTACATTGTTTTCTGCAACTTCCACAGTTACTCCTGCGGGAATTGCTACCGGCAGTCTTCCGATACGCGACATACCTGTTTCCTCCTTAACTTAAATTTTCGGAGCAGCGGCTTTAGGCTGCTCTGTTTTCAGTCTCATTATGGGAACTTACATCCCCCAGTACACGTCCGTACGCCTAAGCGCACATTAACATGCGGTAACATCCGTTAACTAAGCTCGAAAACACCTCGCTAAGTTTCCGGATGGGCTTTCTCACTAAATCCGTGCTGCGCTTAATGCTTGAATGCTTGCACTCATTAAGTGTTCAATGCCAATGTTCAGCGCTTACCAAACGAAGCAGAGAACCTCTCCGCCTACGCCGAGCTTTCTTGCTTCTTTGTCTGTTACAACGCCTTTGTTTGTAGAAAGGATCGCTGTTCCGAGCCCTCCGAGAACCTTCGGGATATTTTCTGTGTTTGCATATACACGCAGACCCGGTTTAGAGATTCTCTTCAGTCCGGAGATGACTTTCTCGTTCTTATCCACGCCGTATTTCAGGGTGATGTGGATCGTCTGGAAGTGTCCGTCTTCTACAAGGTCATATTTTGCGATATAGCCTTCATCGAGCAGGATGTTTGCGATAGCAATTTTCATCTTGGATGCCGGTACATCTACTGTATCATGTTTTGCAGTGTTTGCGTTACGGATTCTTGTAAGCATATCTGCAATCGGATCGCTCATAGTCATGTGATTGTTTCCTCCTTACCAACTTGCTTTTTTAACACCCGGGATCTGTCCTTTATATGCCAGTTCACGGAAGCAGATACGGCAGATTCCATATTTTCTCAAATACGCGTGCGGACGTCCGCAGATTCTGCAGCGGCTGTACTCTCTTGTAGAGAATTTCGGTTTGCGCTGCTGTTTGATCTTCATTGATGTCTTTGCCATGTCTTTCCCTCCTTTACTTAGCAAACGGCATATTGAACTGTGTCAATAATTCACGTGCTTCCTCGTCAGTCTTGGCTGTTGTAACGAAGATTACATCCATACCTCTGACTTTGTCGATCTTGTCATACTCGATCTCCGGGAAAATCAGCTGCTCCTTGATACCAAGCGCATAGTTTCCTCTTCCGTCAAATGCATTCGGGTTCACACCTCTGAAGTCACGCACACGAGGAAGCGCAAGGTTGATCAGGCGGTCAACGAACTCGTACATCTTCTCGCCTCTGAGTGTAACCTTGCATCCGATCGCCATGCCTTCTCTGATCTTGAAGTTAGCCACGGAGTTCTTTGCTCTGGTCACAACGGCTTTCTGTCCTGCGATCTTCTCCATATCAGCGATCGCGGACTCTAAAACCTTTGCATTTTCTTTCGCCTCGCCGACACCCATGTTGATAACAACCTTGTCGAGCTTCGGCACTTCCATAATGTTTTTATATCCAAATTTCTTGATCATTGCATCAACGATCTCGTTCTGGTAGTGTTCTTTCAGTCTACTCAAAGTCCTGGACCTCCTTCCTCGAATTAATTATTCTTTTTGTTGTCGATCACTTCGCCGGTCTTCTTAGCGAAACGAACCTTCTTGTCGCCGTCCATCTTGAAGCCCACTCTTGTCGGCTGTCCTTTGTGCATATACATAACATTGGACGCATCAATGTAGCCTTCCTGATGCACGATGCCGCCATTCTGGTTCGCAGCGCTCGGCTTTGTGTGCTTGGTCAGCATATTAACGCCTTCAACCAGGACTTTACCGTCTTTTTTGTTTACGGCAATAACTTTGCCTTCTTTGTCTTTATCCTTGCCGGCGATAACCTTTACAGTGTCGCCTCTTCTAATTTTCATAGTTGACATTCTCGGCACCTCCTAGAGTACTTCCGGAGCAAGGGAAACAATCTTCATAAAATGTTTCTCTCTGAGCTCACGGGCTACTGGTCCAAAAATACGTGTTCCACGCGGGTTTAAATCGTCTTTTATAATAACAGCAGCATTTTCATCGAATCTGATATAGGAACCGTCTTTACGGCGCGCACCCTTTACAGAACGGACAACTACGGCTTTCACTACATCTCCTTTTTTCACAACGCCGCCTGGTGTTGCATCTTTAACAGTCGCAACGATCACGTCGCCGATGCTCGCATATCTTCTCGTAGAACCGCCAAGCACACGGATGCACAGCAGCTCTTTCGCGCCTGTGTTGTCTGCTACTTTCAGTCTGCTTTCTTGCTGTATCATGCAGGTAAACCTCCTTCAAAAATTATTTCGCTTTCTCCATGATTTCCACAAGTCTCCATCTCTTGTCCCTGGACAGCGGCCTTGTTTCCATAACTTTTACTGTATCTCCGATCTTACACTCGTTCTGCTCATCGTGAGCTTTCAGTTTGTAAGTTCTCTTAACGATTTTCTTATAAAGCGGGTGTCTTACATGGTCCTCAACCGCAACAACGATCGTTTTGTCCATCTTGTCGCTGACAACCTTGCCCACACGGGTTTTTCTAAGATTTCTCTCTTCCACTTTTCTTCTCCTTTCAATCATTTTATGGAAGTTAAGGAAGTTCTTTTCGCTAGGCTCGAAAATACCTCGCCAATCTCAAAGAACAGCCTCGCACTAAACTCATCCTGCGCCTTCGGCTTGGATTCTTTAAGTTGCTTTCGGCTTATCGGCCAGCCTCTGTGATCAGAGTCTGGATACGCGCGATATTCTTCCTTACTTCCTTGATCCTGCTTGTGTTGTCCAACTGGTTTGTGGCATTCTGGAACCTTAAGTTGAAGAGTTCCTTCTTAGCAG
>ERZ1090864.856-NODE-859-length-15737-cov-8.519895_pt1 | contig 15737 bp, 16 predicted proteins | sample MGYA00478479_ERZ1090864 | MGnify/ENA primary metagenome ERZ1090864 (study PRJEB33644, sample SAMEA5815743) | chicken gut metagenome | biome: Chicken; feature: Gastrointestinal Tract; material: Caecum | place: Ireland | collected 2019-01-01 | study: A study of the... | reverse complement strand
TCGGCAGCGTCAGATGTGTATAAGAGACAGGGTATATATAGTGCCCATCGGCTGTTTGAAGGACTGATCCGGTAAAACAAAATATGAAAATAATATAAAATAAAAAGACTGATAGTTAAAAAATTAACAATAAAAAAGATTGAAAAAAGATAGTTAAAAATTGCACAAAATTTGCCCGGACGGGTTACATTTCTCTTTTTTCTGGTGTATAATATCCCCATCGAGAAAAAGAAATGCGCAAACGCAGATCAAGGAGGGCATGATTTATGAAGCTGGAAGAAAAAAATATTATCGTAAAACGTCCGTATAAGACAGTCTACAGATGCGATGACAGTATCGTCAAAGTATTCGCTGAGACACATCCGAAGTCAGATGTATTTAACGAGGCGCTGATCACATCCCAGATCGAGGCGACGGGCCTGGATATCCCGAAGGTAAAGGGTGTGACGCAGATCGATGGAAAATGGGCGATCGAGATCGAGTATAAAGACGGCAAGACTTTAGAAGAGATGATGAACTCCGACAAAAAGAACATCGAGAAATACATGGAAGATTTCGTAGATCTCCAGATCCAGGTACAGAGCAAGACATTCCCGCTCCTGAAAGGAATGAAAGATAAGCTCGCCCGCCAGATCAACAGCCTGAAAGAAGTAGATGCAACTACAAGATACGAGCTGCTGACCCGCCTTGAAAGTATGCCGAAGCACAATAAAGTCTGCCACGGCGATTTCAACCCGAGCAATGTGATCGTAGGCAAGAACGGCAAGATGACAGTTGTGGACTGGGCGCATGCGACACAGGGAAATGCCAGCGCGGATGCGGCTATGACATATCTCCTCTTCGCGCTGAAAGACCAGGAGACAGCAGATCTCTATCTGAATATGTTCTGCAAGAAGAGCGATACGGCAAGACAGTATGTACAGCAGTGGCTTCCGATCGTTGCAGCGGCGCAGCTTACGAAAAACAATGAATTTGAGAAAGACTTCCTGATGAAGTGGATCGATGTCATTGATTATCAGTAGGAAATAAGCGCACAAGAAGCGTATAAACAGAGCATATCGTCTCAAATACTATAGTTTAAAACAGCCTGCAGGCATCCGCCAGCAGGCTGTTTTTAGACTTATGGTATCGAATTCCTTAAATATTTCTATACAGACGAAGCACAGCTCGAATGGCACTCGGGAACAGGATATCTCCCGGTAACAAATTCGACCTATGAGTCGGACGCTTACGCGCAGTTTATCGCTGAGAACCCTCAGTTTGCGGTAGCCGCTGACTGCGTTGCGGAATCAGATCCAAATGTACAGGAAGCAATGTGCGGCGTGGCAGGGACGATCCTTACGATCGTGAAAGACGGCATTATGAACTGCCTCGACGGTTCACTGACCGTGGATGAGGCGGTGCAGACTATGGCGGAAGAGAGTAATACCGCGATCCAGGACTACAATGACGCAAACTACTGATTATAATGAATAGGCAGAGGTGTATGGATGAAAATACATTTTTATGGCACAGGTTCTTCCGAGGGATTTCCGGCGCTGTTCTGTGAATGTGAATACTGCAGGACAGCGAGGAAGATCGGGGGAAAAAATATCAGGACAAGGTCATCCGCGCAGATTGACGAAAGCCTGCTGATCGATTTCTCGCCGGATACTTATGCGCATGAGGTATATGGCGGGCTGGATCTGACGAAGATAAAATACTTACTGGTTACCCACTCCCATACGGACCATTTCTATGCGGCTGATATCGAAGGGATCTTCCCGCCGATGGCGGAAACGTCCCCGGAGCGGAAACTGGAAGTGTACGGGAATGAGGAGATCGGAAAGCTTTTAAAAGATACTCTTCAGGAAGGATATGAGTCAAAAGTGGATTTCCACAGAACAGAGAGTTTTTATCCGTTCCAGATAGAGCAGTACACAGTGATGCCTCTCCGCGCGAACCATATGCAGTCGGAAGAATGCCACCTGTATATTATCAGCAGGGACGGCAGGACGGTTTTATATGGACAGGATTCAGCGATGTTCCCTGAGGAGACATGGGAAGAGTTGAAATTGTGGAAGTTCAGCTGTGTGATTTTGGACTGCACTTCTGTGGACAGAGATAATTATTTTGACTGCCATATGGGGATCCAGGATAATGCGAGGATAAAAGAACGCATGATAAAAGAGGGCATGGCAGATGAAGATACAAAGTTTATCGCAACTCATTTTGCCCACACATTCGCCCCTTATCATGAAAGGCTTACAGAGCTGTTCCGGCCGTATGGGATCATACCGGCGTATGACGGCATGGAAATAGAAATATAGTTTCGGTGAAAAGGTCGGCTCAGATCATTTATCTTTACGGTAGGATGACGGTGTTTCCCCATAGTACTGCTTAAAAATACTTGTAAAGTGAGACTGATTTGAAAATCCGCAGGACTGAGCGATTTCCCCGATAGCGGCAGCGCTGTTTTTCAGAAGCGCTGCCGCCTTTTTTAACCGGAAACTCAGGATGCAGTCCTGGATGGACTGATGGGACACTGAGTCAAAGATTCGGTATAAATGCGAGCGGCTGATCCCCATATGATCCGCAATGCGGGCAACGGAAAGCTCTGGATCGGGATAGTTCAGCCGGATGAACTGGAGCGCTTTGTAGTAGTAATCTGCGTAGCCGGTAACGATATGTTTCTGGTTGTTCTGGATAAGCAGGGAAAAGAGCTGGTAAAGATGGCCGAGCAGGGCGCACTCCTGTGCTGCGCCATCGAGGTGGAGTGCGGTGATGGCATGCATTTCTCTGACCAGTATATCGGATTCCGGGTAGTGGATCATAGGATTGTCATCATCAAATCCGCAGAGATGGAGAAACTGAGGCGTTTCCGACCCGTTAAAGCCTACCCAGTAATAAGTCCATGGAGACAAAGAGTCTGCGATATAGGTGACAGATTCGTAGGGGTGGATCAGAAACGCGTCGCCTGTCCGGATCGTATAAGTGCCGGCCTGATTAGTAAAAGTACCGCAGCCGGAAGTGATATAGTGGATAATGTAGTGGTCATATACGTCGGGAACGCATTTGAAATTCGGCGGACAGTATTTTTTGTGGCCGCTCTGATAGACGGACAAGGTGTTCGAAAGCGTGAGATGACTGGTGTAATCATTGTATTCGATATTCCATTTATTCTTCCTGGAAGAGATATTTTCAAGGTGATAACTGTTCCGTTTTCGCATAGGCCCTCCTCCTGCTGCGGCAGCTGCCGAACTGCTTCATGAAAACATTATGATACACAGGGGTGTCGGATGTCAAGAAAACTGAAAGGATGTGATGAAATGGCGGAAAAACTGACCGCACTGGCGGCGTATCTGGAAGAATTTAATGTACTGTCCGTGACCGTCAGGATCCTGCTCGCGACACTGTGCGGCGGAGTGCTGGGGATCGGGAGGGGGAAGGCTAACCAGGCGGCGGGGATGAGGACCCACATACTCGTATGTCTTGGGGCTACGCTGATCATGCTGACCGGAGAGTATATGTTCCACAAATTTTCTACCGGGGATCCCGCCCGGCTGGGAGCCCAGGTCGTAAGCGGGATCGGATTTTACACAGGCGGGATCGCGGCGACAGCAGTCGTGTATGTTGTTGTTTCAAGATTTAAATTAATCTCCGATCATTTCACACATAATAATCTCTGGATGAGGATCTATGTGGAATTCCACGATCCGTCCTGTCTGGAGACGATCTGCAATATCCTGCAGTCATGCGGCGTCCAGGTTGGAGAGGTGACAATGAATAACCCGGGGAATTCAGGGAATTACAATGCGATCATACTTTTAAAAAACCTGGATAATAAAAGCAGCAGCCAGATAGAGGAGTTCCTGGAACATGTAACAGAGATCGATACGCTGAAGTTTCTGAATTAGTCCTGGCTGCCATTTCCTGTTCCGGGCTGGAAATAAAAACAGAGGATACAAAAAACAGGACCCGTCCCATCCGAAATGGATGGACACGGATCCTGGCTTTTTATTCACTGTGTTTTACCAGCTTGGGAAGAAAAGATTTCCTCCGATGTTGACTCCGGGCCTGTTCGTTGACCCTGCGTACAGGAAGAAATAGCAGTGGGACACTGCGGCCAGCCGCGCCCCGTTGATCGCGTCCTGAGCCACCTGCATGGAGAGGTCTGTGGGACCGGAGTTGATCACATTCTGGAGACGGCCTGTCCAAACCGGCTCGAACTGTCCCTGTGCATAGATGACCCCGCTGATCGAATTGGGGAACCGGGGATCTTCCACGCGGTTCATGATCACAGTTGCTACAGCCAGCAGGGAATCGTATTCCTGATGTGCTTCGCACTGGATGATCGCTGCCAGGAGCGTGACGTCGTCTGCTGTGGCGTCGATGGCTCCGCCGTTGACTACGGAATTGTCATAACCGCCGCCGGAAGAGATCGTCTCCTGGGCAGCCTGCTCTGCCGCGATGCGGGCTGCTTCTTCTGCCTTTGCCTGCTCAAGCCGCGCCTGTACATCTGCGAGATTTGTAGATGTCTCTTCAGCTTTCACCTGAAGTTCATTCTGGCGTGCGGTCAGGTCAGCCTGGATCTCTTTGAGGGAATCCTGCTGGATCTCCAGTGTCTCTTTCTGGTCCTCGATCTGCTCGTGGACTTCTTTCAGGCTGTCAAGAGCAGACCTGTCATATTCACTCAGATGCTCGATAAAGTCAGCTTTATTTAAGAAATCCGTCATGTCCTCAGCAGAGAAAAGCATTTCGAGAAGTGTTGCATTTCCATGCTCATACATATATTTAATACGGGATTTCATATCTTCATACTGCTGGTTTTCGTTTTCTTCCGCTTCAGCCAGCGCATCGGATGTACGCTCGATCTCACCGTTCATGATCTCGATCTGCATTTCAGCGGTAGATATTTCTTCACTCAATGAGAGGATTTCCTCATTGATACCCTCCAGTTCGTTCTGAAGAGTCGTGCTCTGTCCTTCCAGACTGGAGATATCCTCGTCTGCGAAAGAAGGAAAAACTGAAAGTACAATTGCGAGGGAGCTGACCAGTACAACGCCTGACCTGACCCAGCGTTTTTTGTAGAGTTTCATACCTGATATTCCTTTCTCAGTGCAAGTTATTGTAATCTTTAAGTTGCCGGGAAACTATTATACTATAAATTGCGTATTTTGGCAAACTCTGATAGAATGGATTTGTGACTGAACTGAATTGACGGCACTCAGAAAGGATAAAGAATGGAACACAGGATAAAAATGATAGGGCTGGATCTGGACGGTACTCTGCTGACGGACCGAAAAGAGATCACCCCGCGCACGCGGAGAGTGATCAGCCGGGCGATCGAAGAAGGGGTCGTCGTCCTTGTCGCCACCGGCAGGCCGTGGATGGGAGTCCCGGAGGAACTGCGGGAGTTCCCGGGGATGCGGTACGCGCTCACATCCAACGGGGCGAGGATCCTCGATGTACAGGAAGGGGTTGTCCTGGAAGAGCATCTGCTCCCGCCGGACTCCGCGAAAAAGGCGATGCAGATCTGTGGGAAATATGATACGCTTCAGGAGATTTATTTTGACGGGCAGGGTTACGCCCCGGCGGAGAAGATGGCAAAGGTAGAACGCTACCACAAAAATCCGAATATGTGGGAATATATGAGGAAGACAAGGATCCCGGTCAATGATATCTTTGAGCTCCTGGAGCGGGAGAACAGAGGGCTCGACAAGGTGCAGGCGCTGTTCGCGGATATGGAAGAGCGCAAGGCAGCCTGGAGAGAACTGGAGAGGGAACCCGATCTGGAGTTGGTGGGATCGTTGAAATATAATATAGAAATAAACGCGGCAGGCGTCAATAAGGGGACCGGGCTCGTGAACCTGGGCAGGCTGCTCGGCATTAAACGCGAGGAGATCATGGCGTGCGGGGACGGAGACAATGACACTGTGATGCTCCGCGAAGCCGGTTTCGGCGTTGCCATGGGAAATGCGGAAGAACAGGTGAAGGAAGCGGCGGATCATATCACGCTGACGAATGAAAAGGAAGGCGTGGCAGAAGCGATCGAAAAATTTGTGCTCAGAGGAGGAGAAGGAGTATGTTAGAGATATTAAAGGCCATTATATTCGGTATTGTGGAGGGGATCACAGAGTGGCTGCCCATCAGCAGCACAGGCCATCTGATCCTGCTGAATGAATTCCTGAAGCTGGAACAGGGGGATGCGTTTTTTGAGATGTTCCAGGTGGTGATCCAGCTCGGCGCGATCCTGGCAGTGATCGTGATCTATTTCCATAAACTGAATCCGTTCTCGCCGAAGAAAACTCAGAAACAGAAGATGATGACATGGCAGATCTGGATCAAAGTGCTGATCGGCTCTGTGCCTGCGGGTGTGGTAGGGCTGCTGTTCAACGACTGGATCGATGAAAAGCTGTACCACTGGTACGTGGTGGCGGCAATGCTCATCGTCTATGGTATCCTCTTCATTATAGTAGAGAATTATCAGAAAGGGAAAGAACCGAAGGTGAAGAAGCTCTCCCAGCTGAGTATCAAGATGCTGCTTGTCATCGGTGTGTTCCAGATGCTGGCGATGATACCCGGGACTTCCCGTTCCGGGGCGACGATCGTGGGCGCCCTCATGCTGGGTGTGTCGAGAGGCGTGGCGGCAGAGTTTACGTTTTTCCTCGCCATTCCGGTCATGTTCGGAGCGAGCGCGCTGAAGCTGTTTAAGTTTGGATTTGATTTTACGGGAATGCAGGCGGCGATTCTTATCGTCGGGATGGCAGTGTCATTTATCGTATCCGTCATTGCGATCAAATTCCTGCTGAAATATATCAAAAACCATGACTTCAAAGTGTTCGGGTATTACAGGATCGTGCTCGGTGTGATCGTATTTCTGTATTTCGGGATCACGGCCATGCTTTCATGACAGAGGCTTACATAATAAGCGATGGATCTGACCGCGTATATAATTACAGGTATTACCTGCATAAAAGGCGGAAATATACTTGTTTTTTGTGAAAAGTATGTTAAAATATGAAATTAGTCTGTATGATTATGCAGAAAGAGAATCAAATGGAGGAATGGAATGATGAAGAGGTTATTAGCAGCAGCTTTATGTGCGGTACTTGCTGTGGGCATGCTCGCAGGATGCGGGAGTAAAGAAGGCGGCGATACAGGCAGCAAGAAGACAGCGAAGGTGATCGATGTCGACCTGACAAACGAGGAATATGCCTTCGGTGTTGATAAGACACAGCCGGAACTTCTGGAGCAGGTAAATACATTTATCGGTAAGATCAAAGAAGACGGAACACTGGATGAGATCTGCGATAAGTATTTCGGAGGCGGGGAGCCTACACCGGTAGAATCCGCAGCGCTTGATGAGTCCAAGGATCAGCTTGTCGTTGCAACAAATGCAGCGTTTGAGCCGTTTGAGTACATGCAGGGTGATTCCTATGTGGGGATCGATATGGAGATCGCGGCTCTCCTTGCGGAGGAGCTCGGAAAAGAGCTTGTGATCCAGAACATGGATTTCGATGCGGTCTGCCTCTCTGTAGGACAGCAGAAATGTGATATCGCAATGGCAGGGCTTACGGTCAGCGAAGACAGAAAAGAGTACGTGACATTCTCTGATACATATTATCAGGCGTCACAGAGACTGATCGTGCCGAGTGATAACACAGATTTTGATGATATGAAGGACGCAGATTCTATCGCGGCAGCGCTTGCTGAGCTGGATTCTTCCGTAAAGATCGGATGCCAGCAGGGCACGACAGGAAACAGCTATATCGTGGGAAGTGAAGACCTGGGATTCCCGGGACTTGAGGCGACATGCCAGACATATAAGAATGGTTCACTGGCTGTAACGGATATGCTCAATGGCAATATTGATTTTGTGATCATCGATGCAGCTCCGGCGGAAGCAATTACAGAGTCGATCAACGAGATGCAGTAATCCGCCCGTCAGATGGCAGCCCCGGCGGAGAATGAGCCGGATGGCGGCAGAGCAGATAACAGAATACGGAACACAGGACTGAAATGAGAAGGGAAATACAGGCATCAATGGCGTTCTGTCATAGGTGCATGCGTTTTCCTTCTTTTAAGAAGGGAAGGCAATGGGAAATTTTAGTCAGAAGATAGATAAGTTTATAGAGATATTTATAGATCAGAACGGCTATACCAGGGTTGTGGAAGGTCTGCAGAATACGCTTCTCATCGCGGTGTGCGGCCTGATCATCGGTATCCTGATCGGTACGGTGATCGCGACGGTGCGCGTTCTGCCGAAGTATAAGGTGCTCCCGAGAGTGCTCAACGGGATCTGCAGCTTTTATGTGGCGCTGTTCCGTGGTACGCCCATGGTGGTACAGCTCCTTGTATTTTACTATGTCCTCCTGCCGATCATCGGCTGGAATATCACCGGCGTACAGGTGTCGATGCTTGTGTTTGGATTAAACAGCGGCGCGTACATATCAGAGATCATGAGGAGCGGTATCCAGTCCGTGGATCCGGGACAGATGGAAGCCGGACGGGCAGTGGGACTGAGCTTTGGCGCGAGCATGTCAAAGATCGTGATCCCGCAGGCAGTGAAAAACATCCTTCCCACACTGGGAAATGAGTTCATCGCCCTGATCAAAGAGACGTCAGTCGTAAGCTTTGTCGGCGCGGCGGACCTTTATGTGGCATTTAACTATATCGGAACGAACAACTACGAGTTCATGGTTCCGTATCTGGTGATGGCGCTGATCTATATCGTCATCGTACTTGTGATCACACTGCTGGTCAAATTACTGGAAAGGAGCCTGAAGAAGAGTGATAGACGTAATTAATCTTAGGAAAAGTTTCGGGGATCTTGAGATCTTAAAGGGCATCAATATCACCATCAACAAAGGGGACATCGTCGCCGTGCTCGGGCCTTCCGGTTCCGGTAAGAGTACATTCCTGCGGTGCCTGAACTGTATGGAGGACCCCACAGAGGGCAGCATTATCTTCAAAGGGGTCGATATCGCGGACATGAAGGTGGACATCAACCTGCACCGCAGGCATATGGGGATGGTATTCCAGCATTTTAATCTGTTTAATAACAAGACCGTGCTTCAGAATGTGATGATGGCGCCGGCATATTTAAGATGCCAGGATCTGAAAAAAGCGAAGCGCAAAAACAGGATGACACGCCTGAAAAATACTTTCCGCGGGAAGAAGGAAGAACTGATCCCGATCACAGAGACAAAGGAGCAGATCAAAGCGGAGGCAAAGCAGCAGGCGCTGGATCTCCTGAAGAGGATCGGGCTGGATGATAAGGCGGACGCTTATCCGTCCACCCTGTCAGGCGGGCAGAAGCAGAGAGTGGCGATCATCCGCTCCCTGGCGATGAACCCGGATGTGATCCTCTTTGACGAGCCGACTTCTGCGCTGGACCCGGAGATGGTCGGAGAAGTGCTTGACCTGATGAAGAAGCTGGCGGCTGAGGGTATGACCATGGTCGTGGTGACACACGAGATGGGATTTGCCAGAGAGGTGGCGTCGAGAGTGATCTTTATGGATGACGGGCAGATCCGCGAGGAAGCTCCGCCGGATGAGTTTTTCGGGAACCCGAAGGATGAGAGGCTGAAGGAATTCCTCTCTAAAATACTGTAGGACTGCATAAGTATAAGGCTGAGTATAGAATGAAATATGAGAGAATAAGCAGGGCGCTCTTTTTGGAGCGCCCGAACCGTTTTATCGCATATGCGGAATTAAATGGGAAAAAAGAGACGATACATGTGAAGAATACCGGGCGCTGCGCGGAGCTCCTGCGGCCGGGCGCGGTGATCTATGTGCAGGAGAGCGATAATCCGGAGAGGAAGACCAAGTGGGACCTGATCGCTGTGGAGAAGGAAACGGGCAGGGGAAAGCGTCTGATCAATATGGATTCCCAGATCCCGAACCGCGTCGTGCAGGAGTGGATCGAGGCCGGGAATCTGTTCCCGGACGTGTCCCTTGTACGGCCGGAGACTACGTACGGGAATTCCCGGTTTGACCTGTATGTTGAGGCGGGAGAGCGCAGGATCTTTATCGAAGTGAAAGGCGTGACGCTGGAAGAGGACGGGGTGTGCCGTTTCCCTGACGCTCCCAGCGACCGCGCGGTAAAGCATCTGGAGGAGCTGATCCGGGCAAAAAAGGAAGGGTACGAGGCATATGTTTTCTTTGTGATCCAGATGAAGGGCGTCTCGTATTTCACGCCCAACACGGACACCCATCCCGCGTTCGCGGAAGCGCTGAGGCGGGCAAAGGAGGCGGGGGTTGAGATCCTCGCTTATGACTGTAATGTAACTCCGGACAGCATCGTGGTCTCGGACCCCGTGGATGCAGTGCTGTACAGCCCGCAGATGAAGGAGACAGTACAGCCTCTCGTTGAGTGGTTCCGTGAGAATCAGAGAGACCTGCCGTGGAGAAAGAGAATGGATGCGTACCGGGTGTGGATCTCGGAAATCATGCTCCAGCAGACCCGGGTGGAGGCGGTGAAGCCTTATTATGAGCGGTTTCTGAAGGAACTGCCTGATGTGAAGGCGCTGGCGGAAGTGCCGGAAGACCGTCTGCTGAAGCTGTGGGAGGGACTGGGATACTATAACCGCGCCCGCAATCTGAAGGAAGCGGCCTGCCAGATCATGGAGAAATACGGCGGGCGGTTCCCGGAGACGTACGAAGAGATCCGGGGGCTCAAAGGAATCGGGAATTATACGGCCGGGGCTGTCAGCTCTTTTGTGTACGGCGTCAGGAAGCCTGCTGTGGACGGAAATGTGCTCCGGGTGGTGACAAGGATCACAGCCGACGGGAGCGACATCTCGAAGGCAGGGACCAGGACAAAGGTCGAACGTGAGGTGGAAGAAGTGATCCCGGCGGAGGCGGCGGGAGATTTCAACCAGAGCCTGATCGAGCTAGGCGCCATTGTGTGCGTCCCCAACGGGGAGCCGAAGTGCGGGATCTGCCCTGTAAGCGGGATCTGCCTGGCACATGCGCAGGGCAGGGAGACTGAGTTCCCGGTAAAGGCGAAAAAGAAGGAGCGCAGGATCGAAAAGCGCACGATCCTGGTATTCCGTGACAATGAAAAGGCCGCGGTGCGGAAACGTCCGGATACCGGGCTGCTGGCCGGGCTGTATGAATTCCCGGGGACGGAAGGGCACCTGAAGCAGCCAGAGGTTGTCAGATACGCGAAATCGCTGGGGCTTATGCCTATACGGGTAAAAAAGCTCGGCAGCGCAAAGCATATATTCAGCCATGTGGAATGGCATATGGTGGGATATGAAGTGATCGTGGATGAGCTGGAGAAGAATATGAAAGACCAGGAGGGGCGGAAGGACCAGGGGGCTGCTCCGGGAGAGATCATTTTCGCAGAGCTGAGGGAGCTGAAGGAACACTACCCAATGCCGTCCGCGTTTGAGGCGTATATGCCGGATGTATTGTAGTGCAGGGGGATAAATGCGGGGTGATACCGGGGAGATGCAGGATAGAAGCAGAGTCCGCTCTGTTTTCTTGAAAGATGAGGGAAGGCGTGGTATAATGATTGCACATTGTGCAATCCGAAGCGGATGCTCCGCTTCGCCCTGCTCCGCAGGGATTATACCGGGAGCCACGGCTTGGAAAGTAAATGCCGCTGCGCGGCGCTTCCTTTCCTGCGCACGTGGTATAATGATCGCACGTTGTGCAATCCGAAGCGGATGCTCCGCTTCGCCCCGCGCTGCGGGAATTATACCCAGGAGAGTAACTGAGATCATGAACGAGAAAGTACAGATATCCAGACAGCAGCAGAAATCGAGGGAGACAAAGGAGAAGATCTTCCAGGCGGCGAAGAGGATCCTCCAGAAGAGTGGATATGAGGCGCTGTCTATCAAAAATATATGTGAGGAAGCCGGCGTGTCTAACGGCAGCTTTTACCATCACTTTAAGACGAAGGATGACCTGCTGTCTTATTACATCGAGGACCAGCCGAAGATCGAGCCTGACCTGCTGGAGGTCCCGGAGGACGTCAGCGGGGTGAAGGAAGGGATCATTCAGGTTTATCTGAATTATGTAAAATACTGCCGGGAGCTCGGCGTAGAGTTTATGGCGGAATATTATGACACGAAAAACCAGGCGCTCAATGCTGCGATCCGCGCAGAGAGGCCGTATCCGATCGTGACGGTCCAGGCCTATGTGGAAAAGGCGGTCGAAGCCGGTGTGGTAAGCCTGAACGAGGAGATCGAAGAATTTACTACAGATATCCGTATGATTGTGATCGGCAATGTTTTCGAGTGGTGTGTGAAGCACGGGAAAGCGGATTTTGAGGGAAATATGAGCCGTTCTCTCGGGAAATATCTTGACGCAGTGCTCTGCCCGGCAGGTACGGATAAAGCCTGAAGGCGCCGCCTGGGGCAGGCGATGGAAAAGAACGAGATGAAAAAAGCACGGGGATGAAAAGTACAGGGGATAAAACCATGGAAATGGAATATGATTTTATTATAAATCCGGAATCCCGCTCCGGGCTGGGAGAGATGACCTGGAAGATGATCGAGCCGGAGCTGAAAAAGCAGCGCGTCAGATACAGGGTCCATATGACGGCGAAGCGGAAGGATGCAGGGAAGATCGCTGAGGAGCTGACATCGGACGGAAGGGAGCATACGTTTGTCGTGCTCGGCGGGGACGGGACGCTCAATGAGGTGGTCAACGGGATCCGGGATCCGGAGAAGATTACTCTGGGGTATATCCCGATTGGATCGAGCAATGATTTCGCGAGGGGGCTGAGGCTTCCGAAAGAGCCGATGGATGCCCTTGAGGCGGTGCTGCATCCGGGGAAGGTGATCCGGATGGATGTAGGCGTTATCTCAGACGGGACGCGAAGCAGGCGGTTCCTCGTGAGTGCGGGGATCGGGTTTGACGCGGCGGTGTGCCATGAGGTCTGCGTGTCCAGGTGGAAAGTGATCTTAAACAGGCTGGGCCTGGGGAAGCTGAGTTACGCAGTGGTCGCCCTTGACCGTCTGGCAAAGGACCGCCCGGCCCATCTGACCCTTACGATGGAAGACGGCAGCAGGCGGGAGTTTCCGGGGACATGTTTCGCGGCGTTTATGAATCTTCCCTATGAGGGCGGCGGATTTAAATTCTGCCCGGACGCATCCCCGGAAGACGGGCTTCTGGACGTGATTGTAGCGCATGGGCTGTCGGCGCCGAAGATATTGTGCCTCCTGCCGCTGGCGTTTGGCGGAAAACATACAGGATCCAAAGGTGTCACGATCCTTAAGTGCAGGAGCGTGCGCGTGGAGGCGGATACACCCCTTCCGCTTCACACGGACGGTGAGCCGGGATTCCCCCGGAGAACGGCAGAGGCCGGGATCCTGGATTCCGGGATCTGGGTGATCACCGGGTAGAGGCGGCTCCGGGACCAGAGGCAGGACGCCCCGGGAAACGGAAGAATGAAACGAAATGCGAAACAAAAGATGAAACGAAAGATTTGCTAAAGGTTTTGTGAACGAGGTTGTTGTAAGTTTTAAATCGTGCTATAATCGGATGCGATAAGAGGGGCGCCCCCCTGTCAGATGTATCCGGAAGACCAGGGCGGGAGAAAACGGGGAGAAAGTAAAAAGACGGAAGCAGCAGGCTGAGTACAATATTAAAAGGGGCATATCATATGGAACGAAAAGGCAGGTTCGCCGAGCGGATCAGAAAATATAAACATGCCTGGGTGTTCTTGTACATCCTTGTATATATGCCGTGGTTTCTCTTCCTGGAGAGGCATGTCACCACGCATTATCATGTGATCCAGACTAAGCTGGACGAGTGGATCCCGTTCAACGAATTTTTTATCATACCATATCTGATGTGGTTTGCGTTTATCGCGGCGGCATTTTTATATTTCTTTTTTAAAGATGTCCCGGGCTTTTATAAACTGGCGAAATTTATGTTTACGGGGATGACAGTATTCCTGATCGTGTCCACGGTCTTTCCGAATGGGCAGGATCTGCGGCCCGCTGTATTTGCCCGCGACAATATATTCGTAGATATGGTCCGGGTGTTATACAGGGCAGATACATGCACGAATGTATTTCCGAGCCTGCATGTGTTTAACTCGCTGGGCGTGTGCATTGCGGTCCATGAGAGCGCGGAGCTCAGGGAGCATCCGTGTGTATGCGGGGGAACCTATATACTCGCGGGACTGATCATCCTTGCGACGATGTTTTTAAAACAGCATTCCATACTGGATGTGATCGGAGCCGGCGTGATGGCGTGCGTGCTCTATCAGTTCGTCTATGCGGCGGAGAAGAAAAAGGAGCCTCATTATGCGAAGCAGAAGAGACCGCTCCTGCAGAATAAATAGGGATCGGATCTGAATCAACAGGAAATAAACAGGGATTAAGTTATCAGGAGGAACAGAGAGATGAAGAAGATCATGCTTACCGGAGACCGTCCTACGGGAAGGCTCCATGTCGGGCATTATGTGGGCTCTTTGAGGAGAAGGGTAGAGCTCCAGGATACAGGAGATTTTGACGATATTTTCATTATGATCGCGGATGCGCAGGCATTGACGGATAATGCGGATAACCCGGAGAAGGTGCGGCAGAATATTATCGAGGTGGCGCTTGACTATATGGCGTGCGGGCTGGACCCGGAGAAATCCACACTGTTTATCCAGTCTCAGGTGCCGGAGCTTTGCGAGCTGTCATTTTATTATATGAATCTTGTGACAGTGTCCAGGCTGCAGCGCAATCCCACAGTGAAAGCAGAGATCCAGATGAGGAATTTCGAGGCGAGCATCCCGGTCGGATTCTTTACATATCCGATCAGCCAGGCTGCGGATATCACTGCATTTAAGGCAACGGTCGTGCCGGTAGGGGAAGACCAGATGCCGATGCTGGAGCAGACGAAAGAGATTGTGCACAAGTTTAATTCTGTGTACGGGGAGACGCTTGTGGAGCCGAAGATCCTGCTCCCGGATAACGAGGCGTGCATGCGCCTGCCGGGGATCGACGGGAAGGCGAAGATGAGCAAATCCCTGGGCAACTGCATTTATCTTTCCGAGGAGCCGGAGGACATTAAGAAGAAAGTGTTCAGCATGTTCACGGACCCGAACCATATCCGTATCGAGGATCCGGGAAGCCTGGAGGGAAATACAGTGTTTACCTATCTGGATGCATTCTGCAGGCCGGAATACTTCCCGGAGTTCCTGCCGGAGTATAAGGACCTGGATGAGCTGAAGGCGCATTACCAGAGAGGCGGACTGGGAGACATGAAGGTGAAGCGTTTCCTGAACAATGTGCTGCAGGCGGAGCTGGAACCTATAAGGACAAGGAGAAAAGAGCTCCAGAAGGATATACCGGCAGTGTATGAGATCCTCAGAAAAGGCAGTGAGAAAGCGGAAAAGGTGGCTGCGCAGACACTGAAGGAAGTGAAGGCAGCTATGAAGATCGATTACTTTGCGGATGAGGAGCTTATCAGGGCGCAGGCGGAGAAGTTTGCGGCGGATGCAGCGGAATAGAAAAGACAGGGATATACTTTTACTCTGTTAGAGAAATATCAGGACAGATTCAGGCGGTCATAAAGAGCAGGAGACTGGCAGTGAAAGCGCAGCCGGTCTTCAGATTTTTATGGCCGCTATTGTTTTGGATATGGTGTTTTAGATATAAAAAATATGCATTTCCAAAAGTTGGATAAATTCTGATAAAGAAAAGAAGAGTACAAAAATAGCATCTTCATATCGAAGATGCTATTCCGACGTGCGATAGAAGATTCGAACTCCCGACCTTCTGGTCCGTAGCCAGACGCTCTAT
>ERZ1090864.853-NODE-856-length-15767-cov-8.373473_pt1 | contig 15767 bp, 13 predicted proteins | sample MGYA00478479_ERZ1090864 | MGnify/ENA primary metagenome ERZ1090864 (study PRJEB33644, sample SAMEA5815743) | chicken gut metagenome | biome: Chicken; feature: Gastrointestinal Tract; material: Caecum | place: Ireland | collected 2019-01-01 | study: A study of the... | reverse complement strand
GGTCCAACAGCCTGCCGGCTGACTGCCACAGCAAACTGAAAAAATAAGAGTCAGAAATTCCCCTGGTAAGTGCCGGGGAATTTCTTATTTTGTCAAGGTACGGATGATTACCTACTTACTTCTGTACAGCAAGTTCGGAATAATATTTGTTATCAATTAATGCTGCTTGAAATGGTGATGCGCCTGAATATTTGACACCTAATGTTTCTAAGAGGATTGGCGCCTGTATCCGTCCCCCGTCTATATCCAACCCATCGGTAAGATTGAGAAATATACAATCATCAAAAACAGCCTGAGTACTATTTGCCGCAATCAGTTCGCGTATTCCTCCAAAAATGGAACAGGTATAGCCGCATTGCTCTATCATACTTTTAGTTTCTTCGATATTTTCTTTAGGAGGATGATCTGAAAAATTAACTTTTGGTGAGATCATATTTTTTCTAAGATCCTCACGAATATCACATACTAATTTAAATTCCATTTTCTTCGCCTACTTTCTAATACATCTCAGCACCATAAGGATAATAAGGTATTATCCATTAATACAAACGTTGGCTTTCCTCGGAGGTGGGTTTCCTATTTGCCAGTTCCTGATCTTAAGGACACATGAAAAGCGCAATATAAGCGTAATATGAGCCTGATTAAAATTGATAATAAGCATATTGTATGTTATAATTAATATAACAATATTGAACTTAAGTGACATTTGTACTGCGCAGGAGAACCGGCTATGATCAATATTGAGGCTGAACTATTTGACAAAGTAGAATCCGAGATTCTGAAGTGGAACGAGGAAGGTATTTACGCGATCTCGTTTTTGGTAGATTCTAATGAAGCATATGAGTATAGAGGTTTTGAGAACGCATCCATGTGGACGATCAGCTATAATACTGAATCGGATTGCGATGGTGCAGGACTGTATGATGAGGAACGATGGAATTATGCCTTCTGGAGACAGGATGAGATTCCGATCATCAGCCTTGAAGAATCAGACATATATTCAGAAATGCTTTTTGACTGGTATGAAGAAAATGGGATCACCAATATTAGAGAAGAGGATTCAGACGAAGATTATGACGAGGATGGCCGTTATATTGGGAAAGGTCCGGTCGGACATTATGAACTTCTGGAGATTGCATCTAATGTGGGCAGGAAACTGCAGGAAGAGGGCGTGATAGAAGATCATTTCGGTAAACCGCTGCCGATTATCGTTCATGGTCTGGAATATGCCTGGTATGATGTGGAAGCTACAGAGAATGCTAATCCGGGAGGAGAAGCAGATGTTTTTCGGGAGGCTATGGAAAGAAATGGATTTGTGTAAATATGGTATGATTCGTGTTATGAAAAAAAAGAAACAAGTTTATACGGCGGCAGCCTGTATCCTGGGAGTGTGCCTTAGTATCTCCCCTGTCGCCGCGGCTGATTTCAGCAGCGGACAGAGTACAGAACAAACACTGGTAATGGAAACGCCGCAGGCGCCATCTGAAATAACGGAAGGCAGCCCGGGAACTTCACAGTTACCAGAGGAGAATCTGACAGAATCGGTCGAAACTGGAGGGAGTGAAGATATCCTGCCGTCTGACAGTGAGCAGAGCCAGGAGGATATCATGGTGGATTTTGGTGATGAGGTTGTTGGAGGTTCTGACATAGAAGCTGAACCTGGAGAAACCACGGAACCAGAAACAGAGAATCCGGAGGAGAGCACAGATCTGGAGCTTGAAGTAATTGAAGAAGATCCGGAAGGAGATCTTGCCGGGGGTTCTGCCGGAGACTCTGAAGTGTCATTGTTCAGTGATAACAGTGACATGTCTAAGTGGAATGGTTTTTGTATGGCGCCGGGCAGCCTGGACTGGTATTATTATAAAAATGGTAAAGTACAGACAGGCCTGAACGACGTGATCAGCGGAACGGTTAATGGCGAGAGAGCATGGTGGCATGTGGTTAAAGGCAAGGTCGTCTTTGACAATACGGTGGCGAAGAACAGTAATGGCTGGTGGAGAATCCGTAATGGTAAAGTGGACTTTAATTTTAACGGACTTGCTCAGAACAGCAATGGCTGGTGGTATTGTCAGGGCGGAAAAGTAGATTTCAATTTTACAGGATTTGCTCTTCGCAACGGAATATGGTTTTATTGTAAAAATGGAAAAATCCAATTTGTTAATGATGTTGTCAGCGGTACCGTTAACGGTGAACAGGGCTGGTGGCATATTGTCAATGGTCAGGTCGTCTTTGACAATACGGTGGCGAAGAACAGTAACGGCTGGTGGCACATTCAGAACGGAAAGGTTAATTTTAATTCTAATACAGTAGCCCGGAACAGCAACGGTTGGTGGCTCATCGTAAACGGTAAAGTGGATTTTTCTTTTATCGGAATTGCCAGTAATGATAATGGGGACTGGTACATAAGAAATGGTAAGGTGGATTTCAGCTACAATGGAAGTATTGCTGTAGAGGGTGGACTTTTGTATGAAATTGTAAAAGGGCAGGCGTATGAGTTTGGAGAAAGAGTTGTCCAGTATGTGAACAGAGAACGAGCTTCGTATGGCCTTGCTCCACTTGTGGCGGACGAGGATCTGCGGACGCTGGCATATATAAGAGCGAAGGAACTGGTTTATTTATTCTCTCATACACGTCCGGATGGGAGCACCTGTTTTACTATTTTGAATGAGTATGGGATTCCCTATAATACAGCGGGGGAAAATATTGCGGGAGGCAGTACGACACCGGAGGATGTTGTTGATCTCTGGATGAACAGTGAAGGTCATCGGGCCAATATTCTGAGCGAAAATTATACGAAAATTGGTGTCGGCTGTTACTATGATCCGGGATCTGACTGGGGGATTAACTGGGTACAGCTGTTTACCGGCTGAGAGGAATATATGTGTGCAGATACAGGTGTTGTATCTGCACATTTTTTATTGAAAAATCTGGACATTTTGGTGGGGAAATTGTATAATTAATGCGTTGATTTTTTAATGTGAAAAAGCGGCGTCAGTGCTTAATGACGTCAATAAAGCAAAAAGGACAGGACGTATGAAAATCATAGTATGTATGAAACAGGTGCCGGCAGGCACCAATGTGGAGATTGACCCGGAAACGGGCGCTATGAAGCGTCTTTCCAGTGCAACGAGAACGAATCCCTATGATTTGTTCGCATTGGAAACGGCGCTTCTTTTGAAGGAAAAAATGGGAGGTACCGTGACCGTTCTTACCATGGGACCGGCTCAGGCGGAGTCTATGATGAAAGACGCCTATGCCTGCGGTGCGGACGAGGCGGTGATCCTTTCTGACCGGAAGTTTGCCGGATCGGATGTGCTGAGTACTTCCTACACGCTTCGTCAGGGAATTCAGGTTCTGGGTGGCGCAGACCTGATCATCTGCGGCAGACAGACCACCGACGGCGATACCGCTCAGGTGGGACCCGCACTTGCGGAACATATGCATATTCCTCATGCGGCGTGGGTGACCAGGATAGAAGAAGTCACAGAGAAGGATATTTCCGTGCAGCAGAAGCTGGGTGACGTGACGCAGGTATCCAGAATACCGTTTCCCTGCCTGATCACAGTGGAGAAGGATATGTGTGTGCCGCGTCTTCCTTCCTGGATCCTGAAAAAGAAAACAGCAGACCGCAAGGTGCGTTTTTTAAGTTTTGAGGATCTTCCCAATCAGGATCTTACAAGGTACGGACTGAACGGATCTCCCACGGCGGTGGAGAGGATGTTCCCGCCGGAGAAGGCTCAGAAGCAGGTGTATCTTGAAGGCAGTACGGAAGAGAAAACAAAAGAACTGTTTGATATTCTTGTCAGCAGGAAGATCATTTAAGGAGGACAGAAGCAATGGATTTTTTGAATTTTGATGCGGAAGCCTGCACGCTCTGCGGGATATGCGTGAATGTCTGTCCTTTCGGCGCGCTGAAATTTGAAAAAAACGGGATTGAAGTCGGCGAGAGCTGCCGTATGTGCGGACTCTGTGTGCGAAAATGCCCGGAGAAAGCCATCCGTTTTGAGCAGAAGGCCAATGAAGTGAATAAAGAGGAGTGGAGAGATTTCCTGATCTATGCGGAGCAGGAGCAGGGGAAGATCCATCCTGTTGTATTTGAGCTGATCGGAGAAGCTCTGAAAATGGCTCCGAAGGTAGGGTACCATGTGAACTGTGTGATCGCGGGAGGCCCGGGAACGGCTGAGAATGCCAGAGATCTGCTGGAATACGGCGTACATAAGGTGTTTGTTTATGAACATGAGGAACTGAAATGGTTCCGGGCGGACTGCTACACGGACGTGATCGCGGACTGCATCGCAGCTGTGAAGCCAAGTTCTGTCCTGATCGGCGGGACAGAGCTGGGACGCTCTCTTGCGCCCAGGCTGGCCACCCGTTTCCATACGGGCCTGACGGCGGACTGTACGAAACTGGACATTAAAGACAATACGGATATGATCCAGATCCGCCCGGCTTTCGGCGGAAATATCATGGCCCAGATTACGATCTCCAGATCGAGACCGCAGTTTGCCACTGTGCGTTACAGAGTAATGGAAAAGGCGAAAAAAGTGGAGAATCCCGACGGTGAGATCATTCGCTGTAAGATGACGGATGATATGGTGAAATCATCTATTGAGATTCTCAGCGCGGAAGTGCTGGAGAAGAAAAAGAGCCTTGAGGAAGAAGATATTATCGTAGTAGCGGGACGCGGAGCGAAGAACGAGACCGGCGTCGCGCTCTGCCGGGAACTGGCGGACGCTCTTGGCGGACAGCTGGCATTTACCCGCCCCATGGTAGAGGACGGTTTTGGCGATACCGCCCATCAGATCGGTCTTTCCGGACGTACTGTGCGTCCGAAACTGATCATTACCTGCGGAGTGTCGGGAGCTATCCAGTTTACCTCCTGTATGAACGGTTCAGAATGTATCGTCGCTATAAATAATAATCCTGAGGCTCAGATCTTTAATACGGCTCATTACTGTATTGTAGACGATCTGAATCAGGTAGTGCCGAAGCTCACAGAGCTGGTGCGGAATCGGAAGGAGGACTAGGACAATGGCATATCCCTATAAGAAAATGGACGAGGCTGACTTCGAATATATCCGTTCCGTAACTGCGCCGGACCGTGTGTGGACGGGCGGCGATATTGCCAGAGAGTATTACCGGGACGAAATGCCGGAATACGGTATTTTTCCTCCGGAACTCTATGTGGAAGTAATCAATAAAGAAGAAGTTTCAGCTATTATGGCCTACGCCTATAAGATGAATATTCCGGTGGTCTGCCGCGGGGCGGGAACCGGACTTGCAGGCGGGGCAACCTGTAAATACGGCGGCATTATGCTGTCTGTTATGAGAATGAATAAGATTTTTCCGGTGGATCACAAGAACCAGACCATCACAACAGAGCCTGGCGCGCTTCTTCTGGATATCCAGGCGGCCGCCGCTGCGGAGGGACTTTTTTATCCTCCGGATCCCGGTGAAAAAACAGCTTCCATCGGAGGAAATGTGATCACCAATGCAGGCGGTATGAAGGCGGTGCGTTATGGACTGACCCGTGATTTCGTCCGCTGTATTGAAGCGGTCCTGCCGGACGGATCTATTATGAACTTTTCGTCAAATGTAGTGAAGAATACGACCGGATATGCAGTGAAAGACCTGGTGATCGGTTCCGAGGGTACTCTGTGCATCATCACCCAGATCACGCTGAAGCTTCTTCCGGCTCCTACCTGCAGCGCGACTCTGGTAATGCCTTTTGACAGTCTGGAATCCTGCGCTGACATGGTTCCGAAAGTGCTGGAACTGCCTTTTGTGCCCACGGCTATTGAATTCCTGGAACGGGAGTTGATCGATATTGTGGAAAAGAACCTTAACAGGCAGTTCCCGGTGAAACAGGGAGAAGCTGTTCTGATCGTTATGTACGACGCCTCCAGCCAGCAGGAGCTTGACAGCGCGGTAGCGGCGGCATCGGAAGCCGCTCTTGCCAACGGCGCTTACGACTGCTGTATTGCCGATACCCCGGAGAGGGCGGCCACGGTATGGTCGGTGCGCGGCGGTATCCTGGAGGGAATGAAGGCGGATTCTGTTTCCCAGGAGGAATGCGACGTGGTTGTTCCCCGTTCTGAGATCGCGGGATATGTGAAGGCGGCCAAGAGGATCGCGCTGGCTCATGGAATCCGTGTAGAGCCCTGCGGCCACTGCGGCGACGGAAATATCCACACAGACATGCTGAGAGACGAGGGAATGAGTGATGAAGAGTGGAAGACAGCCACTCATGCCTGCCTTAAGGAGCTTTACGCACTGTCGAAAGAGCTTGGCGGACAGCTTTCCGGCGAGCACGGCATCGGCAACGGCCGTCTGGAATTCCTGGAGGAATTCGTCGGTCCCAGAATGATACAGCTGTATAAGAGTATCAAGCTGGCTTTTGACGACAAGCTGATCCTGAATCCCGGCAAGATCGTGGAATTCAATAAATAAAAATAAATTTACTGAGGAAAGAAAGATGAGTGGAAAAAAATCATTGTTGGTTGACAAAAGTAAGATGCCCCTGGCGATGGGTATCGCATTCGTGGCGTTCACCACACAGTTCGGAGGCGGTTTCGCCTCCGGCGCGCAGATCTATCAGTACTTTATCAATTATGGAATCTGGTGTCTGATCCTTCCGGTGCTGACACAGGGTCTGTACTCTATATTTTTCTGGTACGGCATGCGCTACGCCTACAAACATAAAACATATGATTACAGAAGTTTTTCCGATACCTTTTATGGAAAAACAAGACATGTGATGTCCAATCTCCATGAGATCTGTTATCTGATCATGATCGGAACAGCGTCTGCGGCGGCCTTTGCCACCGGCGGATCTACTCTGGAGACACTTTTCGGGATTCCATACTGGCTGTGTACCGTTTTTGTAGCGGTGTTCATTTTTGTGATCGCGCTGTTTGGAACGAATGTTGTGCGTAAATGTGCGTCCACATTAAGTGTGCTGATCATTATCGGTCTGGTGCTGGTTCTGGTGCCGAACATCATCGTTCAGTGGGACAGCATTGTGGCTTCCGCAAGCCGTATGAGCGGCGGGGAGATGACGGTGCTTTCGAAGGAAAGCGGCGCTTTCGGACCGGCTCTCTGGTCGGCGGTACTGTACTTCCTTTTCCAGCTGTCTTCGGTTTCCGTTATGTACCAGCATGTAGAGCCGGTGACAGATGTAAAACAGATCAACCGCGCGGCTGTAGGAATGTTTGTATGCAATTTCTTCGCCATGGAGATGTCCATTGTGGGCCTTCTGGCGGTTGCCTATGTGGCTGATCTGGCAACAGCTTCTGTCCCCATGCTGGTTCTGGTACAGAACGGAGTGGGCGCGGGAGTCCTTACACCCATCATTTCTCTGCTGATCATCCTGGGAGCTATTTCCACAGCGGTAAATATGATCTCGGGAATTGTAACCAGATGTGTTAACGCAGTGGAAAGACGTATGGACTCTCCCCAGAAAAAACAGCAGGGTCATCTGGCCAGAAACGCCGTATTTACTCTGATCTTTACCTTCCTGGCTTTCGCGATCGCGCAGTTCGGACTGATGGCGGTAGTGAGCAAGGGCTATGCTTATCTGGGTTATGCGGCTCTGATCACTCTGTTTATCCCTTTTGTACTTCACTGGATCATGACAAAGGGGAAAGAGATCTGAGAGTGGAAGTTTTTTAAAAGAATATTATATAGCTGCCATAAATTTCGATAACGATATTTATGGCAGTTTTTTTATTTCACAGGAAATAGCTTTGGTATTAACATATGGAAGTAAGGAATATGTCCTGCTGTTTTAAGTTTGGTGGAAGAAGCGATAAATACGGAAAATATTCTGATAAAAGAGGTGTTTAAATTAAGATATAGAAAATTTGAGATTATATTTGTGCATAGCATACAAAAATGTTGTTTTTTATATATGGTGATTGACAAAATGCACATAGAGCAATATAATGAAAAATGTAAAAACGTTACGACAAAAGGGAGATTTAAAGTGGGTGTAACAATAAAAGATGTAGCAGATCATGCACATGTAGCTGTTTCTACAGTATCACGTGTTATCAATAACATGGATCGGGTAAGTCCGGAGACGCGTAAGGCAGTAAATGATGCAATTGAAGAATTGGGTTATGTCAGAAATAATCTGGCAGCATCAATAAAAACAGGAAAATCGCATTTCATTGTTACAGTTGTTCCGGATATTCGAAATGAATTCTATACGGCTGTAATTCGTGGCGTTGAATCAGTAGCCAGCAAAGAGGGATACTATACGCTTGTATATACAACAGCTGAGGCAGTCAGTAAAGAACAGAATGTATTTGATGGAGAATTTAGCCAGATTGTTGACGGGATTATTCTGACCCCTTCTCAGACAGATGATCTGATGTATAAAAAGAGCGGGAAACCGATTGTTATTGTCGACCGCGAAATACCTGGCAGTGATATGTATTCTGTATGTGTGGACAATTATAAAGGCATTACTTTGCTTATGGAAGAACTTATCCGGTGCGGACACAAAAAAATTGCTGTTATTTCTGGTCCATTGATTTTTAATATTGGTATCGATCGAATGAATGCATACATAGATACAATGAAGAAATACAATCTCCCTGTGCCGGAGGAGTATGTATGTACAGGAGAATGGTTTGAAGAGGATGGATATCGTCTGACAGAACAGTTATTGAAGCTTGAAGATCCGCCGACAGCTATCCTGGCAACTAACAACCTGCTTTGTATTGGATGCGCGGAGTGTCTGTGCGATATGGGAATGGAGATAGGAAAGGATATTTCTCTTGTAGGCTTTGATGATTCGGTTATAGCGAGATATCTTGGACCTGGTATCACATGTGTTAGCAGAGCAACTAATGAAATGGGAGAAATAGGTGCGCAGATGCTGTTGTCTCTTATTAATCAACAGCAACAATCTTTACCAGAAAGAAAAGTGATTTTAAATGTTGAATTGATAAAAAGAGGTTCTGTCGTAAAAATTGAATAAATGGTAATTTTTTACACTTTGTAAAAACGTTTTGACAAAAGGCTTTTTGTATAATAACTTAAATATAACGGAGGTGACTCTGGAAAAAAACTGTTTCAAAATGTATCAGGAGAATGGGATTTATTGTAGACAATGAGGAGGCGCTATGAGTCAGGAAAGGGTACTGCATGTAGAAAATATTTCAAAGACGTTCCCGGGAGTAAAAGCACTGAATAATATTACCCTGGATTTATTTAAGGGGGAAGTACTTGTACTTGTTGGCGAGAACGGGGCAGGAAAATCTACATTGGTAAAAATTTTATCCGGCATCTATACTCCTGATGAAGGTGGGAAAATGTTGCTGGATGGGACGGAATATGAGCCCAAGGGTGTAAGGGACGCAAATGAAAAAGGAATATATATTATACATCAGGAACTGAACATGATTCCAGATTTAACGGTCACAGAAAATCTACTTCTCGCAAAGGGTTTTCCCAAACACAAAGGTGCGGGATGTTTTATTGACTGGAAGGAGGCAGACCGACAGGCACAGGCGATTATTGATCAGATGGAGCTTAAATATGATCTCCATGCAAAAGTGGAAACTTTAAGTGTTGCAAATCAGCAAATGCTTGAAATTTCAAAGGCAATCAGTCAGGAAAATGCCAAAGTTATAATTATGGACGAGCCGACAGCATCTATTACAGGTCAGGAAACAGACAAGCTGTTTGAATACATTCATAAACTTAAGAAGAAAGGAATTGGGATTATATATATATCTCACAGACTGGAAGAAATCAAACGTATAGGGGATAGAATTGTTGTTCTTCGTGATGGTACATATGTTGGCGAGAAAACAGTAGCTGAAGTAGATGTGGATGAAGTTATTCATATGATGGTGGGCAGAGAGGTTACACAGTATTACCCCAAAAGTGAACATAATGTGGGCGAAATTGCTCTGGAGGTGGAAAATTTAAGTCTGCCCAAGCTTGTAAAAAACATTAGTTTCCAGGCCAGAGAAGGAGAAGTCCTGGGTATAGGTGGTCTGGTTGGATCTGGCAGAACGGAGTTGATGCGGGGGATTTTCGGGGCAGATAAAATTATATCCGGGAAAATAAAGATTAATGGAAAACCGGTGAAACTTTCTAATCCTAAAGTATCCGTTAGGCATAGAATTGCCTTTCTGACTGAAGACAGAAAGAGACTGGGCTTGCTCACAGGTCAGACTATCTGGCTTAATACTGTGATCAGCAGACTGAGAAAACTGGGAAATTTCGGTTTTCTCACGGAAAGAAAAGCAGTAGAAGTTACAGAAGATTATAAAACATTACTGAAGATCCGGATGCCGTCACCCAGGACTTTGGTAGAAAACCTGTCTGGAGGAAATCAGCAGAAAGTGATTTTTGCAAGGTGGCTGTTCAGCGACTCCGATATCATTATGTTTGACGAGCCAACAAGAGGAATTGACGTTGGTGCTAAAACAGAAATGTACGAGCTGATAGATAAACTTGTCCTTGATGGAAAAACAGTAATACTTATTTCTTCGGATATGATGGAGTTAATGGGAATAAGCGACAGAATTGCCGTAATGAGTAATGGAGTAATGACGGGTATTCTTGAACGCCGAGAGTTTTCCCAGGAAAAAATTATGGAACTGGCACTCAAAGGGTACTTAGAAAACTAGAGAGGTAAAACTTTATGAAAAATAATGTAAAGAGAATAATTCAGAAAATTGGATCCCTGTTGATTTTGCTTGTATTGATGATTTTTATGGGAGTGCTTTCTCCGGAGTTTTTCTCGTTGGGTAATATAAAAAACGTAGGCATTCAGGCTTCAGTAAATGCAGTACTGTCTATAGGCATGTTGATGGTTATCATTATTGGTGGAATTGATCTTTCCATCGGTGCAACACTTGCATTAGCCGGAATAGTATCTGCATATTTGATGAAAGCAGGATGTCCTGTTGTTCTGGCACTTCTAATCTCCTGTGTAGTCGGTGCAGCGTTAGGGGCGGTTAATGGATTCATTGTTACTTTTATGAAATTACCTCCATTTGTGGCGACATTAGGAACGACAAGCATTTTCAGAGGAACGGCATTGTTTGTTACCAATGGAATGCCGGTTTCACAGTTGCCTGATGGAATAGGAATAATCGGTCAGGGATCAGTGGCAGGAATTCCCAATCCGGTATTTATAACTATTATTGTGGCGATAATTATATATATTGTTCTCACTTATACATCATATGGAAGAAGCCTGTACGCGATAGGCAGCAATTTTGAAGCTACTCGTTTATCTGGAGTATCCGTTAGCAGAAATACTATGATCACATATATATGCGAAGGCTTTCTGGCCGCTGTTGCAGGAATCATTCTTTTGGGCAGACTTTTGGTAGCACAGCCTAACGCAGCAACAGGATACGAGTCAAACGCTATTGCAGCGGCTGTAATTGGCGGAGCTTCTTTCTCTGGTGGACGTGGCTCTGTGGGAGGAGCGCTAATCGGCGCCCTGATTATCAGTGTTTTGAATAACGGATTCACCCTTCTGGGACTGAATTCTTTTATCCAGCAGATTGCGATTGGCGTGGTCGTTGTACTGGCTGTATTCGCGGATATTTTGCAGAGATCAAAGGTTAATTAAAGCCTTTGTAATAAAAAAATTTATAAAAGGAGGATTTGCAATGAAAAAAGCAGGTATGTTACTCGCAGTTTGTGGAATGTTAATGGGCGGTATGGCTACCAATGTGTATGCTGCAGATGAGGGACCAACAATTCAGATGATTGTAATGTCTCTGAACAGCGAGTACTGGTTGAATGTACAGGCCGGTGCAGAAGCGGAACTTGCTAAAAGCGGTGGTGAACTGATTTACACCGGCCCAAGTCTTGATGGTGATATCCAGGGTCAGGTGGATCTTATGCAGAATGCGATTTCCAGTGGCGTTGATGGAATTATCCTTATTCCGGTTGATGCAGAAGGTCTGGCACCATCAGTAGAACAGGCTGAGGAAGCCGGAATCCCGGTTGTTGTTGTGGATGGTCCGGTAGATACAGATAATGTAACGTCCTACATCGCCACAGATAATGAAGCCGGTGGAAGACTTGCCATGGAAACCCTTATGGATCTTATGGGCGGTGAAGGAAAAGCGGTTATTGTAAATGCACTGGCAGGAATTCCCTCTAATGATGGACGTGGCGCTGGCGCTGAGGAAGCGGCTGCAGAAAATCCGGATATTGAACTTCTGGAAACATTACGTGGGGCTGATCAGGCGGCTGCACTTCAGAATGTGGAAAATATGCTGACAGCAAATTCAGACATTAAAGGTATTTTTTCCGCATATGACAGAGGCGCTATTGGAGCCAGCCAGGCTTTAATCAATGCGGGACTGCAGGATCAGGTATTTCAGGTAGCTTTTGACGCGTCTGTGGATGAGATCCAGTATCTTGAAGATGGCGTTATCGATGCGTTAATTGTTCAGCAGCCTTATGAGATGGGAAGACTGGCAGTTGAATACATTAATGACACACTTAACGGAGAAGAAGTACCGGCGGAAACAGCTACAGAAGTTGTTGTTGTAACGCAGGAAAATATGAATGATCCCGATATACAGGCTGTGCTTTATCCGTTGGAGCAGAACGAAGCAGCAGGTGAAGATGCGGAAGCTGAAGCAGAGGCAGAGGATACATCTACTGAAGAAAGTGCAGATACGGACACTGCAGAGGACAGTTAGACAGTTGAAGAAGCGGAAAAATAAGTAGTTGAAAAAACGGGGCCGGTATTTCCGGCCCCAAACAGAATTGCAGTGTATATATAATGAATTGAGGGAATGACAATGGAGAATATTGTTAAAAAATAACTGCTTGTATAGAAAAGAATAAAACAGAATATATTAACTTTCTCAGCGAATATCTGCAACAGGATTCAACCAATCCGGCACTGGGCGAAAATAAAGAGCCTTATGCCTGCCATAAGTGGATGCAGAAAAAACTGCAGTCTTACAATATTTTTGATAAGGTTGATTTCTGGGAATCCGGGAATGATTTCTCGAATGTTGTAGCAGTAACAGAAGGAACAGGTGAGCCGCTTTTATTTGCGGGACATACAGATACCGTACCTGTTACAGATACACAGAAAGCTGAATGGAGAAAAGATGCCGGACCCTGGTCTGGAGCAGTAAAAGACGGAAAAATATATGGACGAGGAGCTTCGGATATGAAGGCGGGATGTGCTGCACCGCTGATGGCGATGCATGTACTTCATGAGTTGGGAATTAAGCCGGGAAGACCTTTGTATTTTTCTTATGTAATGTCGGAGGAAAACGGTGGGCGAGAATACGGTGTAGACAGTATTATATCCAGAGGATATAAAGCGAAAGAATGTGTCGTTATGGAACCATCTAATAATCTGGCGATTGTTCCGGCTATTCAAGGCGAATTTTATTTTACAATTACCGTGCAGGGATTAAGTTATCACATTGCATCAAGACATCATACGATTTATCCTCACGGCTATGATGTAAACTCTATCCCGGGAAAGAATGCAATAGAACTGGCGGTGGAAATCATTCAGGAACTGCAGAAGCTGGAAAAAGAACTTGGTTTATATGTGACGCATCCTCTTACTGAAAGCGGATCCACAACGATTAACTTTTCAGGAATAAAGAGTAAAGGCATCTTTTCAGCAGGAGCGGAAGAGTGTACGATCAGAGGAAGTATGTTGTATAACCCAAGTATTAGTCAGAACGAAGCATTAAAGTATTTTAAAGATGCAATCAGCAGAGTTACAGAAAGAAATCTTTGGTTAAGGAAACATCCGCCTGTAGTGGAAATTCCATATTTGCTATCTACAAAACCGCCTGTAAATGTAGATATAAGTCATCCTCTTTGTGAAAAGCTGGCGGAATCGGCAAGAGCATTTGGAAAAGAGCCGGTATTTGAATCCTGTCTAAGTACTTCCGATGCAAATTATCTGCAGGATCATGGCATTGCCACGATTACAATGGGACCCGGAGCGAATGAATACGGGGTACATGGAGTGAGCGAATATGTTCCTGTTGACGTTTATCTGGAGGCAATTGCCCGTTATGCATATTTCATAAGTAAATTATGAGGGGAGAGCGGAAAGGAGAGGCCATGGGCAAACCTATTGTGGTATTTGGAAGTTTTGTAGTGGATTTAACAGGTTGGGCTGAGGATCTTCCGTTGCCGGGACAGACAATTCTAGGCAGAAAATTCAAGATGGGAGCAGGAGGAAAAGGGTCGAATCAGGCAGTCGCGGCATACAGAGCCGGAGCGGATGTGACTCTGGTTACAAAGCTGGGCAGAGATATTCTTGCCGATGTAGGAATAAACTTTTATCATGACGAGGGAATGAATACAAAATATATTCTTCGGGATGACGTGAATGAGACAGGTGTCGCTTTGATCATTGTCAGTGATAAGACAGCCCAGAATGAAATTGCTGTTATACCGGGAGCGTGTAATAATATTACAGTAGAAAATGTGGAAAGCTGCAGAAGACTGATAGAAACTGCGTCAATTCTGTTGTTGCAGCATGAAATAAATCTGGATGCTCAGAGAATGATCATTGATATAGCCGACAGAGCAGGTGTACGTATAGTCCTGAATCCCGCACCGGCGGTTAAAATTCCGGATGATATTCTGGCAAAGATAGATACGGTTACTCCAAATGAGACAGAGGCACAGGTACTGACTGGGATAGAAGTAGTATCTTTTGAAACGGCGCGAAAAGCAGCAGATTTTTTTCTGGAAAAAGGCGTAAAAAATGTTGTGATAACTATGGGATCTATGGGGGTTTTTGCTACAGATGGAAAGCAATGCGAATTGCTTCCGGCCCTGAAAGTACATGCGGTTGATACGACCGGAGCCGGTGATGCCTTTAATGGTGGATTTGTTACTGCTTTATCGGAGAATAAAACTCTGTTTGATGCGGTTCGATTTGGAAATGTAGCGGGAGCTCTGTCTGTAACTGGGACTGGAACAGCGCCAGCTATGCCTTATCGTGAAAAAATTGATGAAATGATCAGGCAAACTTACTGAAAAAAATGAGTTGAAAATATATAACGGAGGTATGGATTATGGGGAAAAAAGTACTGTTCGTGGGAGAATCATGGACAGCAACAGTGACAGAAATAAAAGGCTTTAATACCTTTGGAGCGTCTAAATATGAAACCGGACTGGGATGGATAGATAAAGCAATCGAGCATGCAGGATATGAATTTGTGTATATGCCCAGTCACGTTGCAAATGAACATTTTCCCTTTAGTTTGCAAGAAATTCAGGACTATTCATGTATAGTTTTATCAGATATTGGTGCCGACACAATTTTAATGCCAACAGAGACGTTCTCAGCAAGTAAAAAATATCCTAATCGATGCCAACTTATTAAAGATTACGTGCTTAAGGGTGGAGCATTACTGATGATAGGAGGCTATATGACCTTTAACGGAATCGGAGGCCAGGGAAAATGGTGGGCTACTCCTGTGCAGGATGTTCTTCCTGTAGAATTACTGACTTGTGATGACAGGATGGAACACTGCGAGGGAGTTACGCCGGATATTGTTGACCCAACTCATCCCGTGATGAGAGGAATTGAAGCACCATGGCCAGCAGTTCTGGGATATAACAAAAGTATTATAAAACCAGACGCAGAACTTGTGGCAACTATCTGCGGTGATCCGTTTATCGCATTTGGTACATATGGGGAAGGAAAAACAGCAGTTTTCTCCACAGACTGTTCCCCACACTGGGCTCCCCCAGAGTTCTGCAACTGGAAATATTACGAC
>ERZ1090864.851-NODE-854-length-15774-cov-9.534003_pt1 | contig 15774 bp, 14 predicted proteins | sample MGYA00478479_ERZ1090864 | MGnify/ENA primary metagenome ERZ1090864 (study PRJEB33644, sample SAMEA5815743) | chicken gut metagenome | biome: Chicken; feature: Gastrointestinal Tract; material: Caecum | place: Ireland | collected 2019-01-01 | study: A study of the... | reverse complement strand
ATCCGGGACATTTTCATTTGTGGTATACTAGGACATTATCATAAATGGCTTATAGGCTCGGCGGTGTGAGCGGCGGCTGTTTTTCTTCTCTTAACCTGAGCTTTGACAGGGGAGATGATCCGGAAGCTGTGCGGGAGAATTTCCGGCGGATCGGCGCTGCCATCGGTGTGCGCTGTGAGGATATGGTGCTGTCAAAGCAGACGCACACGACGAATGTCCGCGTGGTGACGGAGGAAGACAGAGGGAAAGGCATTATCCGGGAGCGGGACTATACGGATGTGGACGGTCTTGTGACTGACGTGCCCGGGCTCTGCCTGGTGACCTCCTATGCGGACTGCGTACCGCTGTATTTTGTTGATCCGGTCAGACGGGTGATCGGCCTGAGTCATTCGGGCTGGCGCGGAACCGTGGGGAAGATCGGGAAGAAGACCGTGCAGGTTATGCAGGAGAAGTTCGGCTGTGAGCCGGCGGATATCCTGGCAGCGGTGGGGCCGTCCGTGTGCCTGGACTGCTATGAAGTGAGCGCAGATGTGATTGATAAGTTCCGGGAAGCGTTCCCGGAAGAAAACTGGCCGGAGCTTTTTTATGAGAAGCCGGACGGGAAGTTCCAGCTTGACCTGTGGAAAGCCAATGAACTGATCTTCCGGGAAGCGGGGATTCTGCCGGAGCATATGGCGGTTACGAACGTGTGCACCCACTGCAACAGTAAGATCTTGTACTCTCACCGGACGGCGGGAGACAGAAGGGGGAATCTGTGCGCGTTTCTGGCGCTGAAATAAGTGAAAAAGATAAACGGAAACAGAAAACAGGAGGAGGTCTATGGATTGGAGATATATGTTGGCAAAAGTTTTGACCACAGCAGGTACGGCGGATGTAACGAATGATTCCGTGCAGGATGTGCTTGAGACAGCGGAGACGGCTACTACAGATGCAACACGGGAAGTAAACCAGTTTTTCCAGTATATTCAGGATCACATACCGGATATCATTTCATTTGGAATCCGGGTTGTGCTTGCGTTTGTCTTTTTTGCGATCGGAAGCAGAGTGATCAAATGGATCCGGAAGATTGTAAGGCGGTCCATGGATCGGTCAGAAGCGGACGCAGGGGTGTGTCAGTTTGTAGATTCACTGCTAAAATTTGCGCTGTATGCGCTCTTGATCTTTATGATCGCCAGCAGCTTCGGTGTAGATTCCTCGTCGGTCGCGGCGCTGATTGCTTCCGCCGGAGTCGCTATCGGTCTGGCTGTCCAGGGGAGTATCTCAAATTTCGCCGGAGGTGTTCTCATCCTTCTGCTTAAACCGTTTGTTGTAGGTGATTACATTATTGTGACACAGGAAGGGATCGAAGGATCTGTAAAGGAGATACAGATTTTTTATACCAAACTTACAACAGTGGATAATCAGACGGTGGTCGTACCCAACAGTATTCTGACAAGCAACAGTTTAACCAACGTAACGGCGAGACCTGAGCGTCAGCTTGATCTGAAAGTGGGGATCTCCTATGATTCAGATCTGAAAAAGGCCAAACAACTGGTGAGCGACATGATGCTTAATGACCCGTCCATCATCCAGGATGAGGATGTGCGTGTGTTCGTGCATTCTCTCGGAGAGAGCGCAGTAGTGATCGGCATGCGCGCGTGGGTCAAGACGGAGGAGTACTGGGCGACCAGATGGAGACTGCAGGAACAGATCAAGCTGACGTTTGATAAAGAAGGAATTGAGATCCCGTATAATCACCTGGTGGTGCAGATAAAAAATCAGGAAAGGACAATAGATTGACTGGTAAAACAGAATAATTGAGGTGAAATAAGACTCTGATAGAGGAAAGCTCTCCTTACTGTCAGAAGAGAGCGGTTTTTTTAATCGGAATTCTGTTTTATGATTTTTTATGATATGAGCTATACTGATAGTGTCGCAAAAAACAAAGACGGCGGAGCAGCTTTGCAGACATTACAGGAGAAAGCAGCAGTTTCGTACTGCCTGACAACTATATGGAATGGACGGCTAACTGCCATCATGACCACAACCTGGAGGAATTGGCAGATAAGTTCATACATACAGTGTCCGGCCAGCGTCTGCTGCTCTTTTATGTATATGGGCACAGCTATGAGTTTGAGATGAACGGGAGCTGGGAAGTGATCGAAGATTTCAAGCCCCAAGTTTATGAATTTTTCTATGACAAGAGGTACTCTTATGCTCAACGGCGCTTGGAAGGATTCCATACTCTTGGCTTTTCAGGCGGGAAGATTATCTGATGGGAGATTATACAGAGAAAAGCGGTTACCAGTCGGCCCGTTTGATGCTTCTTTCCGGAAATATGCCGGAAGATATAGCCATAACCGGATTTGACGGGATTGATCTTGCGCCGCAGTTTTTATTTCAGCTTATCGAGCGGAAGACAAATAAGGAGGCGTTCAGGATATCAGCAAAAGTTCACTGGAGAGAATCAGTAAGGGTTAAAAATAAAAGGCCGGATAACATGAAACAAAGATTTTTAAAACATCATATAAACAGGCAATAAATTTTTGTAAAACGAGATAAAAATTTATATTGATTAAGTAAAATTTAATAGATATATACTTTAAATTGTGCAAAGTGCACTAATTCGATTTGTGAAAAATGTGGAAAAATTTTTTTCGGATACTCAGTTTCTGACGTCTCTTCTGCGCACAACGTTTTTTACTCTGCTCGCAGTAGTAATTATGAATGTGCTCGCGCTTGCCTTCGCTCACTCTGACGAGCAATGTGAACAATTCCAGTTATTATTTTTTATCTGCTGTGCCAGAAACATATCATCAAGGGTGTAGCGGCTAAGAACTGATTTTTATATAAACTCGGTTTTTTGACAGTTCAGCTAAGTTTTATTTATTCCAATCCGGGCGGAATTTCCTTATAGTTGTAGTCAGAAAATAAAAAAAGAAAGGAATGGAAAAAGATGAAAAAGAAATTTCTTGCAGCATTCCTCGCTGCGGCGATGGGAATGACCCTTGTTGTCGGATGCGGCTCGGGCGGATCCGGAAAAGGAGAGAGCACAGAAGCCAAAGGAGAAGGAACTGACGGAGAAAAGGTAACGATTACATGGTATTCGGCTGATAACGGATCCGGAGCGCAGCAGGCACTGGTGGATGCGTTTAACGCATCTCAGGATGAGATTGAGGTAGAGTGGATCGAAGGCTCTACGAAATCTGATGATTTTAAAAAGCAGCTGACGACGTCTCTTTCGGCCGGAAGCAGTGAGTACGATGTCATCCTTATGGACTGCTGTTGGGTATCTGATCTCGCTTCATCCGGCTATCTGGAACCGATGGATGAGTATATGATGGATTCGGGGCTGAGTACGGCGGACTTTAACCCGGGTGCGATTCAGGCGAGTACATACAGCGCAAAACTGTATGCGGTACCGTTCTATGTAGATACCGCATCGCTCTGCGTGAGAAACGATATTGTATCTCCGGAGGATCTGGAAGTGCTTGTGAGCGGAGATTATACATACAGAGATCTGATGGATATGGCCGCGAAATATGCCGGACAGGGCGGAACAAAATACGGCCTCGCAGTTCAGGCGAACCAGTATGAGGGCCTTGTCTGCAACACAAACGAGTGGACAAGCAACTTTACAAATGTAAAGGAAGGACTTGAGAATTTTAAAGAAGCTGTAAAGGCTGATTATACTTCTGACAAGCAGCTCTCCATGATCGAGTCGGACGGTGTTGACCTGATGACATCCGGACAGTGTGTGATGTACAGGGGATGGTCCTCCACATATTCTAACTTTACTGATGAGACTGAGGTCGGACCGGAACAGATCACCCCGGCATGTTTGCCGAACAGCGGCGGTTCTACGCTCGGCGGCTGGGAGATGGGGATCAACATTAATTCTGAGAAGAAGGAAGCTGCATGGGAGTTTGTGAAATACGCTACATCCGGTGAAGGAAACATGGTGTTCTGTAAAACGGGAAATAATATTCCGGGATATACTCCGAATGCAGAGTCAGAGGAACTTGCTGAATCCAATGAGATTGTTGCAAGTGAGGGAATGCAGAACTCTCTGAAGATTACGATCTCCAGGCCGAATGTAGAAAGATACAACGAGCTGTCAGACAGGCTTCAGGTTGCAATCCATACTTATCTGTCAGACGAGGCGGAGATTGACGAGACCGTGACCGAGGTTCAGAGCCTGTTGGATGAGTACGGCTTCCAGCCGGAGTAAACGAATAAAGACTTTATTTCACATCGTATAAAACAGATTTTAGGCCTAAGGCTGCTGTGGATGACAGACAGCAGCCTTTCTTATATGCCAAAATCCGGTAAATTGTAAAAATGGAGGTGCATTTACGTGGTAAAGAGAATGACACTCAAGCAATTTGTATTTATTATTCCTCTGCTTGTATTCATCGGCGTATTCTCTTTCTATCCTATTGTTACGTCCTTCTTATATTCTCTGTTTGATTACAGGAATAATGACCAGTCCTACAATGGATTCTACATTTCAGAGCAGTTTAACGGCTCACTGTTTCAGGAAGACTGCCAGTATATAAATTACTTCCTGGACGGGGATAAGCCTCAGATGGATGAGGCAGATCAGGCCGTTGTAAGTGCGGTACAGGAAGATGTAACAGCAATGAAGGAAAAGTATGCGGATATTACAGATACGCAGAAAGTTTCGGACAGCCAGATGGAGGAAATCAGGACATTTAACCGTGATATCAGAGATCGGATCATGGCTGTATATGACAGCGAAAAGTATGCGGACACAGAATTTCTGAACGCGGAAAATATGTCGGCAATTCTGGATAATCTGGATACGACAATTGTGACCAGTAATTTTCTTGGCCTGACAAACTATATTAACCTTGTAAAAGATGGGAGATTTTGGATTGATGTATGGCATACATTCCTGTTTACGGTAGTCTCGGTATCCCTGGAATTTGTTCTTGGGCTATGTCTTGCCCTGATTATGAACCAGAGTATTAAGGGGATCGGGATGATCCGTACGATGGGACTGATCCCATGGGCAATACCGACCGCGGTTTCCGCTATGATGTGGAAATATATGTATGACGGTGACTTTGGAGTGATCGCTCATATTTTCAGTAAGATCGGCCTGATCGATACCCAGGCGGCCATGCTGATGACTCCGGATGGGGCGATGGCGTCCGCTATCATTGCGGATATATGGAAGACTACGCCTTATATGGCGCTTCTTCTTCTGGCGGGACTGCAGGTTATTGACAGCGGACTGTATGAAGCGGCGTCGATCGACGGCTCCGGAAAAGTGAATACGTTCTTCCGTATTACTCTTCCACTGATGAAACCGAGCATCATGGTCGCACTGCTGTTCCGTACGCTGGATGCTTTCCGAGTATTTGACCTCCTGAGCATACTGACAGGAGGCGGACCGGGAAACGGAACGGAAACATTATCGATCTACTCGAATAAGCTGATCTTCAGCCAGAGCAATTATGGTTACGGATCCGCCGTAGTAATGGGAATGTTTGTGTGTGTTGCTGTGATCGCGTTTATCTACATGAAGGTACTGGGCGCGGATGTGATCAGCGACAAGACGTCATAGGAGAGGGGTGATTATTAATGAAAAAAAGAACAGCATTTGACAGGGTATGCATTGTTTTTATTATCCTGTTTTTATTTATAACAGTATTTCCTTTTTTGTGGATGATTATCACTTCTTTTAAATCAGACGCGGATATACATGGTTCCGCTACATATGCGATTGTTGCCGCAAAGCCGACAATAGAGAATTATATTGCCGTACTTTATGAGAAGGGAATTCTGACAGCGATCAAAAACAGCCTGATCATCGCCGCCCTTACGACGGTCTACGTGACAATTACCGCATCCATGTCAGCTTATATCATTTCAAGATATAAGTTCAAGGGAAGGACGCTTTTGATTATTATAATTCTCGGTGTGTCCATGTTCCCCCAGATGATCCTGATCGGACCGATTTTTAATATGTTTTATCAGATGGGATGGTTGAACAGCTATATGATTACACTGCCATACGGATGTATTACTCTGCCGAGCGCAGTGTGGATCATGATCACCCACTTCAAACAGGTACCCGCGTCTTTGGAGGAAGCGGCGAAGATGGACGGGTGTTCACCATGGAAAACGTTGTGGCAGATCATTTTCCCTATCGCTGCACCCGGAATCTTCGCGTCGGCGATCCTTACATTTATATCTGCATGGAACGAGTATCTGCTGTCTCTGACGCTGAACTCGGATGTGAGCTGGATGTCTGTTCCGGTGCGTATTGCGAGCCTGCAGGATGAATATACCATTTACTGGGGCCAGATTACGGCAGCCGCCGTGCTGGTGACGATACCTACTCTGATCATCGTACTGCTCTTCCAGAAGCAGATTGTTTCAGGTATCGCAAGCGGCAGTGTGAAAGAGTAGAGGAACGGGAGCAGATATGGAGCGGAAAAAACATGAAAGCGATATGAGCCCTGCAGAAAAGAGGGCACTGGAAAAGAGTTATTTCCGGGGCATGAACCTGAGAGAGAAAGCGGAACATATAGCGGCGTACTATAAGACGCATATTTTTCTGCTCCTTCTGATTCTGTCTGCTGTCATTTTCGGCATCTATTATGTATACAGAACTCAGGTGGATATTCTTCTCAATGTAGTTTTTGTAAACGCGCAGGACGGGGATCAGAAGGCGCTGGAGAATAACTTTAAAGAATTTATCAACGACGACAGCTCGCTGCATGAGATTTTTGTAGATGATACGATATTATTTACGGGAGCATCGCTTTCTGACAGATATAAGGAAATAAAGCTTTCCTCCTATATACAGAACAAACTGCCGGATGTAATGATCATGGATGAAGAATATTACAGGCAGTATAAAGATTCCGGGCTTCTTCAGCCTTTTATAAAGGTAATGTCCGCCAGGGAACAGGAGAGGCTGGGGCTTGATGTGGAGGATGGCTGCGGCCTGAAGATGACCGGAAATGAGAAGCTGGAAGAGTATGGATTCCGGATAGAGGGAGAAAGCTATCTCGTAGTAATGGCGGATGCCCCAAATCCGGATCAGACAGAAAGATTTGTAAAGTTCCTGTGTGAATAGCGTAAGAGCCGTGTTTTTTGTACACAGGCATTAAGAAGCGTAAAAATGACAGACGGCAGACCTGTTATGGCCTGCCGTTCTGCAAAAAAGGAGATTGTATGAATAACAGTATGGATTCCTATATTTTGGAAAAAAACGGATTTGAAAAAGATAACGCGGATCTGCTTCTGAATGAGACGTTGTTTCATAATGCCAACGGATATCAGGGCGTCCGGGGAAACTTCGAGGAGGGGTATCCGGAGGGGTATGATACGATCCGCGGACAGTATATTAACGGATTTTACAATTCCTATAAGATTAATACCGAGGAATGGCACATCGGATTTATACAGGAAAAACATTCGATGGTGAATGTTTTTGACACCCAGTCCGTGAAACTGTGGATTGACGGTGAGAAGCTGGATCTTTTTAAAGGAAATGTAACGGAATACAAGAGAAGGCTGGACATGAGAAAAGGGATCACTGAGAGGTCATTTGTCTGGGAATCTCCTTCCGGGAAAAAGGTTCAGGCAGAATTCACGAGAATGGCGTCATTTGAGATGCGTCCCCTGTTTTTGATCTGCTGCCGGATCCGTCCGCTGAACTTTTCAGGCACAGTAAGGATAGAGTCCGTGCAGTCCGGAGACGTCCACAATTACTTTAATAAGAAAGACTCCAGAGTGGCGGGGGAGAAAAGGACACACATACAGGTCAGGGAGTCTTATTCCCGCGGCGGAACGGGCGTGCTGGTATCGGAGACTGTGAATTCAGGGCTCAGGGCGGTATGCGCGGTGAGACATATCCTGTCCGGAACGGCGCAGACGGAGATTTCCTGTGAAGAAAACCACATTGTGTACACTGCTGATATCCCGGTTTCAGAGGGAGAGTGGAGCACTGCAGAGAAATACAGTATTTTATGTGATTCACGCAGATATTCCGACCCGGAGAGAGAAGCGTTGAAATTTATGGAGGATGCGGCAGGAAAGGGATCCGTATACTGGTACGGCAAACAGGAAGAATTTCTTGAGAGGTTCTGGGGAAACTGCGCCATTGAGATCGACGGGGATGAAGAGCTGAATCTTTCCCTGCATTTCGGGCAGTACGGTCTTCTTCAGTCCGCGGGGCTTGACGGTGTCAGCAATATCGGAGCCAAAGGATTGAGCGGGGAAGGGTATGAGGGCCACTACTTCTGGGATACCGAGATGTATATGCTGCCCTTCTTTATGCTGACTCAGCCGGAAGCTGCCCGGAAGCTGCTTGGATTCAGATACCAGATCTTGGATCAGGCGCGTGAGCATGCGCTCAGCATGGGACATCCCAAGGGAGCTCTCTTCCCATGGAGAACGATCAATGGAAAAGAATGTTCCTATTACTATCCGTCAGGGGGAGCCCAGTACCATATTATCGGTGATATTGCCTATGCGGTGATCCAGTACTATCTGATCACGGGAGACTGGGACTATATTCTCGAACAGGGCGCGGAAATTGTTATGGAGACAGCGCGGGTATGGTATGATCTGGGCAATTTCTACAAAGGAAAATTCTGCATCCATGATGTGACGGGACCGGATGAGTACACTTGCGTAGTAAACAACAATTACTATACTAATCTGACCGCAAAATACAATATGCTCTGGGCTGAGAAATTCTATGAAAAACTAAAGGAAAAGGGACAGCTTGAACAGCTACAGAGAAAAATCGGCATTACGGAGGAAGAGGCAGAAGGATTTAAAAAGGCGGCCGGAGCTATGTACCTTCCGTATGATGAAGAACTTGACATCAATCCTCAGGACGACAGTTTTCTCTCCAAAAAGATCTGGGATTTAAGTACCAGGAAAAATGAAGACGGCCCTCTGATGCAGAAGAATTTCCTCTATCATATATATCGCTACCAAGTATGCAAACAGGCGGATACTGTACTGGCGCACTTTCTGTTTGAAGATGAACAGGCGTTGTCAACGATTAAAAACTCATTTGACTATTATGAAAAAATAACAACTCATGATTCATCACTTTCACGCTGCATTTTCAGCATTATGGCGGCGAAAATCGGGGATAAGGAAAAGGCATATGAATACTTTGATTTTTCGTCAAAGACAGATATCAGCAATACGCAGAAAAACACAAAAGACGGAATACATACTGCGAGCATGGGTGGTACCTATATGGCGGTTGTTTATGGCTTCCTGGGGCTGAGAGTAAAGGAAAACGGCTATTTCTTCTGTCCGTGTCTTCCGGATAAATGGAACGGCATCCGATTGAATCTCTGCTTTAAGGGCAGCCGGATAGAAGTATTTACGGATAAAGAAAAATGCAGATTTACACTGAAAAAAGGTGATCCGGTCGACTTGTATGTATATGATGAAAAATACTGTCTGACAGATAAAATTGAGATGGAGATAAGGGAGTAATTATGAGAGACAAAAAATGCAGATGCGCAATATTTGACCTGGATGGCGTCCTGGTAGATACAGCAAAGTACCATTATCTTGCATGGAGAAGCCTTGCAAAGGAACTTGGATTTGATTTTACAGTTGAACAGAACGAAGCACTTAAAGGGGTCTCGAGAATGAGATCTCTTGAGCTCCTGCTGGGCTTTGGGGGGATGTCCGAATGTTTTACGGAAGAAGAAAAAGAAGAAATGGCGTCGAAAAAGAATCAAATTTATGTTGAGGAAATCAGCCGTCTGAAAAAAGAAGAGTTGTTTGACGGAGTGCCGGAATTTTTTGCAGAACTGAAGAAAAGGGGGATCAAGATCGCCCTCGGATCGGCCAGCAAAAACGCTCCTCTGATACTGGAGAGACTGGATATAAAGAAATATTTTGACGTGATCATAGACGGTACTCTCGTCTCAAAGGCGAAACCAGATCCGGAAGTATTCGAAAAAGCGGCGGACAAGCTGGGGATACCTTATGATGAATGTATCGTGTTCGAAGATTCAGCAGCCGGGATACAGGCTGCGAAAATGGCCGGGATGAAGGCAGTGGGGATAGGTAAAAAGGAGAATCTGCCGATGGCGGACATGGTGATCGCTTCGGTGGACCAGTATATACCATGCCTGTGAGCCGGTATGCCCGGGGAAAAAAACGGGAGGAAACAACAGCCAGCCGGAGAGTATCATTATCCGGAGGCATATGGGTTCACGCCGTTTATGGTCGGATATATACATGAAGGAAGGAAAAATATGCCTGCTGTGCTGGTTGTCCCCGGCGGCGCGTACCGGCATGTAGCCCCATCAGAGAGCGACATCCCGGCAGAGGAATTTTACAATCTCGGTTATAATGTCTTTGTTTTGGTATACACAGTGAATTATCTGGATACTCCTTTGAAAATGCAGCCTTTAAACGACATATCCAGGGCGGTGAGGATCATGCGGAAACACTGCGGACAGTTCGGCGTTGACCCGGAGAAAATCGCGGTGTGCGGATTCTCCGCAGGAGGGCATCTGTGTGCGAGCCTGTGCGTGCACTGGAGGGATGTCCGGGATCCACTGGAAGACTACAGGGATACAGAGAACCGTCCGGACGCCGCACTTTTGTGCTATCCTGTGATCACATCAGGAAAATATGCCAACCGCAACTCGTTCTGCGCGCTACTCGGGGCAAAACCGGATGAAGAGGAGACGAAGAAAGATTCCTGAAAAGGGCGAAAGAGCCGGCGGCATATCCGTAAAAGGACTGCCGACGGCTCTTTTCCAGAGATTATTCTCCGGGATGCTCTCCGTCTTCCATCTTCATTTTCTTTATATATTCTTTTGGAGACATATGAGTGTACTTTTTGAACAGATGGCTGAAATACTGGGGGTTATTTCCACATCCGACCTGTTCTGCAATACTGTAAATTTTTTCGTTTCCGCTTTTGAGAAGCAGTTCTTTTGCCTTTTTAATCCTTAATTCGTTCAGATATGTAGAGAACCTTACACCGGTCTGCAGGACAAACTGCCTGCTGACATAGTCCACATTCATATAGAGGTGATTTTCCGCGATCCATTTCAAGGTCAGCTCTGGTGAACTGAGGTGTTCCTCCGTATAGTTGAGAACATCCTGAATAAAAGATTTATAGGGTTTGTTTTCACCCAGATTTGTTGTTCGTGCCCTTCTCAGCTTGCCGATGACAAATTCGCAGATCGTATTTAAATCATCCATTTTGCTGAGGGACATCAGGAATCCCATAATATCATTCATTGTATAAAAATTGCTCAGATGCAGAGCCTGCAGCAGGAGACTTCCCGAAATCGAACGGAGAAATTCAAGGCATGTGACGGAAAGAAGAAGTTTTCTGAGAGTGTCCGTAATGCGGTCGAGCTCTCCGGTTTCCGCCTTAAAGAGCCGGTCAGTAAGCGCGCTGATCTCCAGAGACAGAGAGTCATAATTGCGGATTACGAGATCCTGCGTACTGGAATAAAGGTGGATAGAAGCATAGCGGCGGACCTTGTTCCTGAGAGTATCCAGCATGTCCGACATATTCAGGAAATGCTCACGTTTGTAAGACGACTGAGGTGAATTGTCCGCAAGCATGGAAATATGTTCAACAAGTATAGAATCAACCTCATCGAAATCATCCCGGCTGTCATCCGGGAAGAAAAACAGCAGTGTATTAGTTACATAAATAAAGGTATAGATGTACGGAATCTGCCTGGCCTGCGTAAGGCGCCTGATCTGCTCAAGACACCCGGGAAGACAGGATTCCTCAATGAAGAAAAGATAATACAGGTAATAGCCCGTATGATAGAAATCAACATATGTTTCGTAAGTATCGGCAGTCTTTGAGAGCGACTGATCTGAAGAGAGCATATGAAGGAGCATATCGTAGAAAAGTATCTCATTAAAGTGAAGTGAACCGGGATCCTGATACAGATTCCGCACTTCGACCTGGCGATAATGATCCTTTACTGCTTCCTTTACTGCGGAAATGATCTCATTCTCGTTGCAGGGCTTTAAAATATAGTGTTTAATTCCATAGCCCATTGCTTCTTTCGCATAAGAAAAATCATTGTAGCCGGAGAGAATGATGAACTGAATGTTATCGTGGTTTTGAGTGATTTTTTGGATAAGTTCAAGTCCGGAAAGCTTTGGCATCTGGATATCCGTCAATACGATATCCGGATATTTATCCAAGATGGCGTCATAAGCTTCCAGACCGTTTTTGCATACTGCCACAACCTCGATGTTCAGGCTTTTCCAGTCAATGAGTGTACTTATAGATTCACGTATCATTTTTTCATCGTCTGCTATTAATAATCTTAACATTTTTATTCCTCTATTCTGGATTGGATTCCGATAGCATATTTTCTGGCTTTTTTGTGCAGAATGGAATCGTAATACTCACACATGCATAATTGTTCCGGTTAAAAAAATTTATAGAATAGCTGTCTCCATAAATCAGCTTCAGACGGCTGCAGACATTGAGTATACCGATGCCGAATCCATGCGGACGGATTTTGCCGGTATTTAACTTCCGCAGAAAATCCTCCTCGAAGGATGAACCGGTATTGGCAGTAAGGACAGTAAGCTGTCCGCTTTCAACTGCGGCGTCAATGAGGATACTACAGATGTCGTCTCCGTATTCCAGGCCATATCGGACAGCATTCTCGATCAGAGGCTGGAGCGTAAATTTGGGAAGGTATGCGTCCAGGCAGTCATCGGAAACATTGATCTCACAGGACAGTTCCCCGTCAAACCGCAGTTTCTGAATATTAATATAGTATAGTACCAGCTCTAACTCCTGCCTCAAAGAAGAATCTTCGTTATTTTTGCTGAGTGTGATCCTGAGAAACTTCCCCAGTGATTCTGTCATTGTGGAGATCTGCGCATCATGCAGCATCTTTGCCCGCCAGTTAATAGTCTGGAGCGTGTTGTAAAGAAAATGTGGATTTATCTGCATTTCCAACGCTTTTAGCTGAGCCTCTTTTGCCTGGATTTTAGATTCATAGTTTTCGTGGATAAGTGTACGGATCCTGGCCGCCATGGAGTCAAACTGCTGGTGGATCAGTCCGATTTCATCTTGTCGGTCACTATAGGAGGGAACGGCGTCGGGGAGCTTCAGATTCCCGTTCCCGAAAGACTGGATCTTCTGTGTAAGTATGTGGAAATCTTCGGTCAGCGGTTTCATCATGAGCTTCATCATCAGAATACTGATCAGGACGCTGATCACGATAATGACAAAAAAAAGACTCTGGATTACCCTTGTATTCCTATATAGGCCGTCATAGGATGCAAGACAGTAGTAGTCCCATTCTGTGGCATTGATCCTGCCTTTGATGACCAGATACCGGAGCCCGTTGACATCACTGAACGTGTATGAGTTATCTGAGATCGAAGGCAGATCCTCTCTGTTCAGCCCTGTCAGCGAATCGGACAGGTACAGGTTTTTTTCTCCGGAGTACAAAGCATAGCAGACCGGAAAAACCGAATTTGCATAGGATATATTTTTGTGAAGTCCGGCCATGTCTATATTGACAATGAGGGTACCAAGCGGCTCCAACGAAAGATTTTTCGTCTTTTTGATCTCCCTTACAAGAAAGACCCCATATGATCTGCTGAAATCTGTAACCCAGAGCAGATGTCCGTCAGCCTCTTCCGCCTGGAGGATCAGTTCGCGTTGTATCTCAGATGGGATCACCCGGGAGGTGGATGAAGAGGCCATGGCAGTGAATTCTTTGTTGACAATCTGTATGTAATTTACATGGTTAGCTTTGTACCTCTGGAAATAGGAGTTCACGGAAGTGTAGAGCAAAGAGTGCGCGTTCTGGAGCACCGCGTTTTCTGAAGTGTCCATACATTGACTTAACGCGTCCTGGATGTTTTCATCTTCCAGGATAGAATCTCCCATTTCTTCTACTGCAGACAGGTTTTTGGAGATATCCTCTGAAGCAAATGACAGCATTCTGCTGGAGGTTTGGTAAAGCTGTCCGTTGTTTGCATGGATGATGACCAGATATCCTGCGTAAAGCAGCAGTGAGGATGCCAGAATGGTGGCAATCAGGATTAACAGTATTTTCTGGGATAAAGGTACATTTTGGAATCTTTCCGTTAATGCATGTCTCATAGCAACACCTCTGTATTATTCTTATAAATGTAACAGATTTTACGGAAAAAATCTATTTTTTTACCGGAAAACAAGTTTTTGCTGAAGCAAAAGCAGGAAAAGTGTTTTAAAAATAGGTTTTCTGGCTTTTCAAGAAATAATAAGAAAGGTATACTGAAAGAGACTGAAGAGAAGAAAAGAGGAAAATGGAGATAAAAAGGGTGTTAAGAAAAAAAAGAAATAGATTTACGGCGCTGTCCATAGCAGTAATTATTTTGATAGGTTCTTTGACAGGATGTACTGTAAGCTCGGGGGAAGAGAATGACGGAAGCCCGGTAAGGATCAGCATGATCTGGTGGGGGAACGATGTGAGAAATTCCAGGACGCAGAGAGTCCTGGAATTGTACCATAAGCAAAATGAAAATGTAATAATAGAGGGGAAAAGCTATCCGTCCACAGATTACTGGAAAAAAATGGAATTCCATGCGGCAGGAAAAACAATGCCGGATCTTGTCCAGATGGAATACAGTAAGCTGAACTCATATGTAGAAAAGGGAATTCTGCTTGACCTTACTCCGTATATAGAAAGCGGAGAACTGGATGTTGGGAATATTCCGGAAGAGGTATTGAACACTGGAAAGTCAGAAGGCGGAATCTACGGAATACCGACAGGGTTGAACGCATATTGTCTCTTTTACAATAAAACCGTGACTGATGAATGTGGAATTGTGATCAGAGATAATATGACCTTTGATGAGTTCGTGGAGGTGGCGAAAGAAATCACAGAAAAGACAGGATACAGAGCGAATCTTTGTCCCATTGACGGGTATACGTTTATAAATCAATGGTCAAGGGCCGAGGGGATCGCAGTGACAGGGGCCGATGTCCCTGTTGAAAGCGCGGAAGAATATATTCCTTTTTTTCAGATCCTGGAGCAGGGGATCAAAGACGGGTGGCACATAAGACCCGACTATGGGGATATGACAGCTGTAGAAACTGATCCCCTGGTGTATGGTTCAATCCCCCGTACTATGGCCTGGTGTACAGTCCATGGCGGATCAAATCTGCTCTCGGCTTTTCAAGCAGCGGCACCTAACGGAGTTGAGATTGGAATTACAACCATTCCCACTGACAGCCCGGAAAAATCGAATTACGTCAATCCGGCCATGTTTTTCAGTGTGAGCGCGGATACAGAGTATCCGGAAGAAGCGGTGGCAGTGCTTGACTATCTGATCAACTCTGAGGAAGCGAACAACATTCTTCTCGGTGAGCGAGGAGTGCCTGTATCCACGGCAGTTGCTGAAAGGATCGCTGACAAACTGCCAAGAGCTGAAAGAGCGTCGATGGATTTTTTAAATCAGGTAATTATTCCCTGTTCAAGCCCGATTGATCCGCCTGCACCAGAAGGGGCTATCGAGCTGGCAAGTACTCTGGAGGAAATACTGGAAGCAGTATCCACGGGGGATTGTACAGCAGAGGAAGCAGCGGAAATATATTATCAGGAAGAAGTGCGTCTTTGGGGCAAACGAACGGATGAAAGATGAATGTTGGGAAATAAGGTCGTGAAAGGAGCGAGATAGAGGTACGGTAGAGGAAAGCAGAGTAAAGCACGAGAAAAAGTTATGTCAAGCATTTTTGAAAATGTCCCAAAAAATTTTTAACATTAGCCCCGATTA
>ERZ1090864.849-NODE-852-length-15783-cov-8.639115_pt1 | contig 15783 bp, 16 predicted proteins | sample MGYA00478479_ERZ1090864 | MGnify/ENA primary metagenome ERZ1090864 (study PRJEB33644, sample SAMEA5815743) | chicken gut metagenome | biome: Chicken; feature: Gastrointestinal Tract; material: Caecum | place: Ireland | collected 2019-01-01 | study: A study of the... | reverse complement strand
GGAATGGTCTGTTAAGGTTACCATTTTTTGCGCTATTGTAAAAAATTAATTTTTTCATATCACCTCTTGACATTTCTTAGCTGGACTTATATCAGCCCGGAGAAACCGCAGAACGCGATCGCCATCAGTCCGGCTGTAAGAAGGACTGTGGGAAAGCCTCTGAACGCTTCCGGAATATCGTTGTATTCGATCTTTTCGCGGATACCCGCCATTACGATAATGGAGAGGGTAAATCCCGCCGCAGTGGCAAAACCGTTTACCGTGCCCTCAAGAATATTGTAATCATTCTGCACATTAATCAGGGCGACGCCCAGTACGGCGCAGTTGGTGGTGATAAGGGGAAGATACACGCCCAGCGCCTGATAAAGCGACGGGATCGCTTTTTTCAGGAACATCTCAACGAACTGCACGAGGGCCGCTATGATGAGAATAAATACGATGGTCTGCAGATATTCCATGTCCGTGGGCACCAGTATAAACTGATAAACCAGGCCGGTTACAAAGGAAGATAACGTAATGACGAAGATGATCGCCCCGCCCATCCCGGCAGCCGTGTTGATCTTTTTGGATACTCCAAGGAAGGGACAGAGACCCAGAAACTGGCTCAGGACCACGTTGTTCACAATAGCCGAGCTGATGATTATAAGCATTAATTCTTTCATCTGCTTCCGCCTCCTTTGCACATGGTATTGCCGCAGGATGCGCAGGCTCCGCCGCATTTATCCGGATTACTGGGATCGATCCCGCGTTTTGCGGCGCCCAGTCTGAATTTATTCTGCAGCGCGGAAAGGGCTGCCAGAACAAAGAACGCTCCCGGCGCAAGAACAAAGATCGTCACAGGTTCATACCCGATCTTTCCTGCAGCCGCGTCTGCAAGCGGAAGGATCTGACGTCCGAAAAGCTGTCCCGCACCGATCAGTTCTCTCACCGCGCCGATACAGGTAATACTCAGCGTAAAGCCAAGCCCCATCCCGATCCCGTCAAAAAGCGAGGGAATGGGAGGATTCTTGGAAGCATACGCCTCCGCGCGTCCCAGGATGATACAGTTTACAACAATCAGAGGTATGTAGAGGCCCAGAGACGCGTACAGGGACGGAAGGAAGCCTTCCAGAAGCATCTGCACGATCGTTACAAAGGAAGCTACAACAACGATGAAAGCAGGCATACGGACTCCGTCGGGAATGAATTTCCGCAGAAGGGAGATCATTAGATTGGAGGCCGCCAGAACCGCCGTTGTGGTAAGGCCCATGCCGATCCCGTTGGTCGCCGATGTGGTGATCGCAAGTGTGGGACACATGCCCAGCATCAGCACGAAGGTGGGATTTTCTTTTATTATGCCGTTGATCAGGCGTTCTGAAGGTGTATTGGACTTCATGATTCTCCTCCTTCCACATAGTGAAATGCGCAGATTCCGGCGTTTACTCCGTTGGTCATTGCATTCGTCGTTATCGTTGCCCCGCTGATGGCGTCAATCTCGTCATCCGCGGATGCGCCGGATTTCGTGTACTGGAATTTCTCCACCTGCTTATTCTTAAACTGATCTTTGAATTCATCTGTATCGGCTTTCATGCCAAGACCAGCCGTCTCGCTGATTGACAGGATGGATATTCCGTTGAGTGTGCCGTCGTTCTGCACGCCCATGGCGAACTGAATATCTCCGCCGTAGCCTTCCGAGGTGGTGACGGTAAAAGCATATCCCAGGATCTCTCCGGAATCATCCAGCGCTTTCATAATCTCGTCAATGGTCTGTGCGCCGTATCCGTTCTCATCAAGATATGTTACCAGGTCCACAGCCTGTTTCGTCTCGTCCGGCAGATATTCCTCAAAAGAAGTTGCGTCCCGAAAGACTGCTTTATACGCCTCCTGCTTCGTCAGTTCCGCCTGTCTGGCAATAGGGCCGGCGGTGATATCCTGGACGATGCCAAGGGCAAGTCCGGCGACAAGGGTGATCACCGTAATGGAAAGCGTATCTTTTACGATCTTATTCATGCCTTCTTCCCTCCTTTTCCAAAAGCCACGGGATAAGTAGCCCGCTCAATCAGGGGAACGAGAAGATTGCAGAAAATAATCGCGTAGGAAACGCCTTCCGCAGATCCTCCCAGGAGACGGAATACGCCTGTGACGATACCCAGGCACACTCCGTAAACAATCTGCCCTTTCGGCGTGATCGGAGACGTCACATAATCCGTAGCCATGAACCATGCGCCCAGCATGAGGCCGCCGCCGAACAGGTGGCTGAGCAGATAATTCACGTCAAATCCCATACCGGTCCCAAGCATATAACAGATCACAAACACAGCGAAAGACCCTATGTAGGTAAGCGGAATCTTAAAATCAATGATCTTAAACCCGAGAAGGATCACCGCGCCGATAAGGATCGCAAGAGCTGAAGTCTCGCCTATGGTTCCCTGGATATTCCCAAGGAAGAGATTCTTCACAGGTACGGATACTCCCTCCACGAATCCCTGGGACTTCAGAGCCGCCAGAGGAGTGGCTCCGGTCACAGTGTCCACAACGCCGCGGAAACTGTCTGATACGGAGAAATCCGTCATTCTGGCCGCAAAGGAGATCATAAGAAAACATCTGGCTCCCAGAGCAGGATTCATAAAGTTCTGGCCAAGGCCGCCGAAAAGCTGCTTCACCACAATAATGGCGAACGCGCTTCCCAGCACAGGCATCCACAGCGGAATCTGCGGAGGCATGTTAAGCGCGAGAAGAAGTCCGGTGACCACGGCGCTGAAATCTTTTACCGTATTCGGTTTGTGCATAAAATGGTCGTAGATCCATTCAAAAGCCACACTGGACAAAACCGTGACAACTACGACAAGAAAGGCGTGGAAACCGAAGTTCCATATTCCGAAAAGTGTGGCGGGCATCAGAGCGAGTACGACCATCAGCATGATCCGGCTGGTTGTCATACGGTCCCTGACATGAGGATTGGATGATACATTCAGCTTTTGTTCCATTTTCTCTTTCCCCCTACTTCTTTCTGCGGCTGGCAAGAACCATTTTCCGCATGGATTTTATACTCTGTGTCAGAGGTCTTTTGGCCGGACAGACATAACTGCAGCATCCACATTCGCAGCATTCCATACCGTTCATCTTCTCAAATCCCTCCATATCTCCTCTTTCCGCAAGCGTGGCGAGACGGGACGGGAGCACGCGTCCGGGACAGACTTTCACACAGCGGCCGCAGTTGATGCAGGCTGTGACTGTAGCTTCGGAAACGGGATCGTGCTCCATACAGAGAAAGGCAGACGTGGTCTTCACACAGGGAACATTCAGATCATAAAGGGCAAATCCCATCATCGGACCTCCGGAAACGATCTTCGCCGCTTCTGTTTTCAGTCCGCCCGCGGCCTGAATCAGCTCCTGCATACAGGTACCTGTAAGCACGGTAAAATTCTTCGGAGAAACCACATCGTCTCCCGTGACCGTGATGATCCTGCTGATCACAGGACGCCCCAGCGCAACCGCGTGATATATGGCTGTGACAGTATCCACATTGTCCACGATGCATCCCACGTCGGCGGGCAGCATGGTTGAATTGATCTGACGGCCGGTAACCGCGTAGATCAGGGTACGCTCTCCTCCCTGTGGATACTTGGTCATCAGTTCCTTCACTTCGATCCGGGGCCTGTCTTTCACCAGTTCTTTCATCTTCGCAATACAGTCCGGCTTGTTGTCTTCAATACAGATATAGCCTTTCGCCCTGTCAAACAGACGGAGAATGATCTCAAGACCGGCGACTACTTTCTCCGGCTCCTCCAGCATTCGTCTGTAGTCGCTGGTAAGATAGGGCTCGCACTCCGCTCCGTTTACGAGAACATATTCAATGGCCGCAGGATCTTTCGGCGCCAGCTTCACATGTGTGGGAAAACCGGCTCCGCCCATTCCCACAACGCCGCCCTCACGGATACGGTCAAGAATTTCACTGGCGGAAAGAGATTCCGGATCAGCGCTGTAAAACTCCGTTTCTTCGTACTGCTGGTCGTTCTCGATAATAATGGATTCCGCCATTGTTCCCGTCGCTGTAAGACGTCTCTCAATCCCTTTTACAGTACCGGATACAGAGGCGTGGAGCGGCACAGAAACAAATCCACCCGCGTCGGCGATCTTCTGTCCCGCCAGAACGTGATCGCCCTTCTTCACGCAGGGAACAGAAGGAGCTCCGATATGCTGGGACAGGGGATATACCATTTCGCCTTTCGGCAGATATTTTTCGATGGGACTGTTTTTCGACAGCTCTTTGCCGTCATAGGGATGCACACCGCCCTTGAAGGTAAGCTTACCCATATGTATTTCCTCCTTAATCATAAACGTCAGGAACGCTTATGTTTTTTGTCTTTATTATGACGCAGCCGGTAGCCGCGGTTCAGATGGGGATAGGATTTCAGGAAACGCGCCGTATTATGCTCAACTCTGGAGGCAAGACTCCTCCTGTAGGATCTGAGCTCCGCGGAGACGTCCTCCAGAAGCGCCTGCCTGCGTTCGTTGATCGTGCGGATGAAGTCAAGATCCTCCATTCTGTTCCTGATATTCTCAAGAGATTCCCCTCTGGCAAATTCCAGGGAATTCATTTTCTCATTCACACGCAGCATAAGTTCCACCTGCTTGCGCTCAAGCTGACGCTCCCACTGGGGAATGCGGTCTCGGAGACGGAACGCGGCGGAAGCGGAATAACAGAAATCCAGGATATAAATCAGCAGGATAACACAGATACAGACCTCGCCTGTAAAAACAGGCCACAGGTCTACGAATTTCTCCACTGCAGGATGCAGCACACGGAACAGTATCACTGTAAAGAAGCCCCACCCAAGAGACGCTCCCAGACAGATCCTGCCCTGGAAATTAAATTTCTGATCGCTGTAGTCCCACCAGGAGGTATGGAAGATGGCCTCCATAAGAACCGCTGTAAAATATTCCAGCAATGTGGCCACGATCATACCGCCGAAATACAGCAGGATCGTATTGGCCTCCAGCGGTTTCAGGATCAGATAGACGGTTACCGCTCCATGTCCGTATATCGTACATAAGGGCCCGTTGATAAATCCGCGGTTGATAAACTCTCCTTCTTTCAGGGAGACATAAGCGGTTTCCCATACCCATCCGAGAAAACTGTAGATCAGGAACCAGCTTATGATATGATATATGTCAATACCGTTGATCGTAAGTGTCCACATACAGCGGCGTTTCCTCCAATCGTGCTTCAGATCTTTATCCGGCCGCCCGCTCAGCGGGTAACCTCATTTACTACTATACCTCTTTTCTGAAAAAAATTCACTACAAATTTTTTAATATTTTGTGTATAATTGAAAACAATCAGAAAGAAACCGGAGGTGTTATATGATTGTTAAAAAATTACCGATTTCAGCTGATTTTCCGTCTTTTGAGACTATAGAAAAAATGGGGGAAATCACAGGGTTCGAAGATAATTCAGAACCGGTATTTTACGATATCGAAACTACGGGGCTTTCGCGGAAATCCTGTTTTATTTATCTAATAGGCGCGATCGCGCGGGATGGATCGGGATGGGTCCTCTGTCAGTGGATGGCAGAGGATCTTTCGGAAGAAAATAAGATCATCCAGAGTTTTTTTGATTTTATCCAGGGCTGTACCGGTCTGATCCAGTATAACGGCAGCAGGTTCGATCAGCCCTTTCTGGAAGCACGGGCCGGACAGTATAACGTGGAATCTCCTCTCTCCGGCTTACGATCTCTGGATCTCTATAAAGAACTGAAAGTCTGCCGGCCTCTTCTGGGACTGTCCGGAATGAAACAGTCGGATCTGGAGATTTTTTTGCGCCAGGCTCCCCGCCGTTTCTGTGACGGTGGAAAATGTATACAGATTTACAGGGCTTATCTTCACTCCAAAGGGTCAGACCTGGCTGAAATTGTTCTCGGACACAACCGGGAGGATCTTATCGGACTTGGGAATATAACGTCCATGCTGGGATACCGGGCGTTTTATAAAGGAATTTATACTCTGTTCACCGCGTCAGAAAAAGACGGAACCTATTCCGCCCTTCTGTCGCTTCCGACGCCTCTTCCCGTGCCGGTATCTGTGAAAACAGATTTCTTTTCACTGGAAGCTTCGGAAAGCGAAGCCAAAGTTACCGTTCCTGTCACAAACGGAAAAATGAAACAGTATTACGCGGATTATAAGAATTACGACTACATCCCCGCAGAGGACACCGCCATACCCCGGGCGATCAGCCAGTACATGGACAAAAGACTGAAAAAACCGGCCGTTCCGGAAACCTGCTATACCTGGTTTCCCTGCGGCGATGATTTTATGAAAGACCACGGCAGGCAGCTTCAGTACCTGCGCCATACCCTTCCCTGCATGCTGTCTCTGCTGAAATAATCACCGGAAGCCCGTTGCCAGGAAAGTACCCGCACATGCAGACATGGCGGCTGACTGCCTGGCACACCAAAAAAAGAGGATACCGTATAAACGGTATCCTCGAACTTTATTCTGTCAGGATTATTCCTCAGTTTCAGCCTCTTCTGCAGTCTCTTCCACTGCCTCTTCACCCGGTGCGGCTGCAGCGGGAGCCTCAAGGGCTTTCATGCTCAGGCTGATCTTCTTGTCCTCACCGTTAAAGTCAACAACTTTCGCTGTAATGACCTGACCGATAGAAAGAACATCAGACGGTTTCGCAACATGCTCTCTGGAAATCTGGGAAACATGAAGCAGCGCGTCGATTCCGGGAGCAAGCTCTACGAATGCGCCGAAATCTGTCATACGGGCAACTTTACCCTCTACAATATTGCCTGCAGCAAACTTCTCAGCCGCTGTAAGCCACGGATTCTCCTCCGGGAATTTCAGAGAAAGGGCAATTTTCTCACCGTTGATCTCTTTGATAAGGACTTTCAGTTCCTGTCCAACTGTAAATACTTTCTTCGGATTCTCCACTCTGCCCCAGGACATCTCGGAGATATGAAGCAGACCGTCCGCGCCGCCAAGATCAACAAACGCACCGAAATCTGTAACATTCTTCACAACGCCTGTAACAACGTCGCCGGCATGGATTCTCTCCATAAGCTCTTTCTGTTTCTGAGCCTTCTCAGCAAGAAGCAGCTGCTTGCGGTTACCGATGATGCGGCGTCTTCTGGGATTGAACTCTGTGATCACAAATTCGATCTCCTGTCCTGCGTATTTGGACAGATCTCTCTCATAGGTGTCGGAAACGAGGCTTGCAGGAATGAATACTCTGGTCTCCTCGACATTCACGCACAGTCCGCCGTCAAGTACCTGGGTTACAGGCGCTTTCAGAACTTCCTGCGTCTCAAACGCTTCCTCAAGACGCTTGTTGCCTTTCTCAGCCGCAAGTCTCTTGTAGGTCAGGATAACCTGTCCCTCGCCGTCGTTTACTTTCAGTACTTTCGCTTCCATGGTATCGCCCACATGCACCGCATCTGCGAGCACGATGGAGCTGTCGTTAGAGTACTCGCTCTTTGTAATAATACCGTCTGCCTTATATCCGATATTCAGGATGATCTCATCATCTTTCACATCGATGACAGTACCCTGCACGATCTCTCCATTTCTGATTGTTTTTACGGAATCTTCCAGCATCTGTTCAAAACTTAATTCTGACATGTTCTTGAACCTCCTCAATAATTTTCTTTGGGGTGGACGCCCCTGCTGTAATACCTACATAACTACTGTGTTGGAACATTTCAGAATCCAAGTCTACAGGTGTTTGTATATAGTAAGTATTTCCACATTCCTCTTTACATATTTCAAACAGCTTTTGAGTATTGGAACTGTGCCGGCCTCCAACGACCAGCATAGTGTCTACCTCTCCGGCTATGGTTCTTGCTTCTCTCTGCCGTTCTTCGGTAGCATTACAAATAGTGTTTAAAATACTGCTAATATTTAAAACATTATTATCATACCTCTTTTTCCTGAGAATTTCAACTAGTTCTTGAAATTTGTTGTAATTAAATGTCGTCTGAGATACGATACAGAACTCTTCGCCCTTCTCCGGCCGGAAGCGTTCCGCCTCTTCCGCTGTGTTCAGTACGGTAAAGCGTCCGCCGCACCATCCGCAGATTCCTTTCACCTCCGGATGAGAGGGATCGCCGAAAATAATAATGTGTCTGCCGGCTCTGCTCTCCCGCTCCACAATGCGGTGGATCTTAAGCACAAAGGGGCAGGTAACGTCCACGCAGTCAAGTCCGGAAGATTCCAGCATCTGATATACCGCCTTCCCCACGCCGTGGGAACGGATCACCACTGTTCCGGATCTCAGGTTCCCAAGATCATCCTCTGAGATCACCCGTACTCCCTTTGCCTCCAGGTCTCCCACTACCTCTTCGTTGTGTATGATCGGTCCCAGAGTATAGATGGGGAAAACGCCCTCTTCTATAAGTTCGTACACCTTGTCCACCGCGCGGCTGACGCCAAAGCAGAAGCCGGCGGTTTTTGCTGTTTTTACCTTCATTTCTTCTGCTCCCTGTCTGACAAAGAAAATTTTTCGCGACATATCTGAAGGATTCGTTCCGTGACCTCCTCGATAGTCATATCCGAGGAATCCACCAGAACTGCGTCCTCAGCCTGCCTAAGAGGCGAAATCTCCCGGTTCATATCTCTTCTGTCACGTTCTTCGATATCCCTGCGGATTTCATCAAGGCAGCATGAAATCCCTTTTTCCGTCAGTTCTTTGTATCTTCTCTCAGCCCTTTTCCGGGAACTGGCGGTGAGATAGATTTTTACATCAGCGTCCGGAAGGATCGTTGTTCCGATGTCTCTTCCGTCCATCACTACGCTCATACTGGCGGCGAGCTTTCTCTGAAGATCCAGGAGTTTCTCTCTGACCTTCGGATCCGCCGAGGAAACGGAAGCCATATTTCCCACCTCTTCTGTCCGCAGAAGCGGTGTAACGTTTTCTCCGTTCAGGATCACCGTCTGTTCTCCCTCCCGGTATTCGATGGAGATATCGGCGCCCTGGCAAAGTCTTCCAAACTCTTTAACGTCCTCCTTACCAGCTCCTGAACGGATCAGATACAGAGCCATCGCCCTGTACATGGCTCCTGTGTCCACATAGACAAAAGCCAGTTCCTTTGCGACTCTTCGCGCTATAGTGCTTTTTCCGGCTCCGGCGGGGCCGTCGATGGCGATATTATAGTTCATCTGTAATTTCCTCCTGTTTTATGCTTCACTGACAGCCAGAGCAGCCAGATAGGCCGTTGACCAGGCGATCTGCAGATTATATCCTCCGGTCACGGCGTCCAGATCAAGGACCTCGCCGGCAAAATAAAGTCCCGGCATTCTTTTTGATTCCATGGTGGAGGGGCTGATTTCTTTTACCGCCACTCCGCCCCTGGTGATCACAGCTTCTTTAAATTCTCCAAGCCCCGTAACAGTCACCGGGAAATTCTTTATCAGAGAACCGAAATGATGTCTCTCTTCCCTGGAAATCTCATGTACCGGCTTTTCCGGCGGGATACCGCCGATTTCCACCATTACAGGAGTCAGCGATGCGGGAAAGAGGACGCTGATCACATTTTTAAACTGTTTGTTTTTTCCGGTCTCAAATTCTCTGAGGATCCTCGCGTCAAGCTGTTCTTCCGTAAGGGCCGGTTTCAGATCGATGAAAGCCGGAAGTTCTCCCTGTTTTTTTAAGGCGTCTCCGATATGGGCGCTTGCGGAGAGGACCAGAGGGCCGGTGATACCGGAATGTGTGAACATCATTTCTCCGAAATCCTGATAGAGAATCTTTTTTCCGTTTTTTACGGTCAGTGTGACATTTTTCAGGGAAAGTCCCTGCATTCTGGGGATATACTCCTCCTTAGTGCGCAGGGGAACCAGCGAGGGCGCAAGCTCCGTCACCTGAAGGCCGCATTCTCCGGCGAATCTGTATCCGTCCCCGTCGGAACCGGTGGACGGATAAGAAAGGCCTCCTGTAGCTACGATCACCGCGTCGCCCCTGTGAAGGCTCCCGTCCTGAAGATACAGGCCTGAGACTCTGCCGTTGTCAGTATACAGGCTTTTCACAGTGCTTTTAAGGCGGATGTGGACTCCATATTCCCTGATACGTCGCTCCAGGGCGCGGATAATATCAGAAGAATGATCGGACACCGGAAAAACCCTGTTTCCTCTCTCCGTCTTCAGCGGAACTCCCGCCTTTTCCAGGAAATCCATCATATCTCTGCTTCCGAAAGTATAGAAAGCGCTGTACAGAAACTTTCTGTTGCGCACCACCGCCGAAAGCAGTTCTTCCGGTCCGCAGTCATTTGTGACGTTGCACCGGCCTTTTCCGGTAATATAAAGTTTTTTACCAAGTTTTTCATTCTTTTCAAAGAGAAAAACCTCGCAGCCCTTTTGAGCCGCAACAGCCGCGGCAAACATTCCGGCGGCTCCTCCTCCCACGATCAGAACTCTTTTCATCTGTTTCCTTTCTGGACAGCAAGCCCGTCAGAAAATCTGACGGGCCTGTGATTATTTTTGCAGACCGGAGATCATCCCGTCTGTCTTTTAAAGTTGATTCAGAATTAAACCGGATATGCTCCGTTCTTTGTATCCGCCTCTGTCTCGTCCACCTTGGTCTCCTGAGCCTGACGGTATTTGAAGAAGTCCATGGCAACCTGCGGGAACAGCGCGTAGGAAAGAACATCCTCATCCTGCTCTTTGTAGGGAGCCATCTCCTGCTCAAGTTTATCAAGCTCGTTGTCCAGAAGGTCTGCCGGACGGCAGGTGATCGGCTCGGTATCGCCGATACATTTCTTCTGTACTTCAGGATTAAACGGTTTAACGGTAGCGCCGTACTTGCCGCTTAAGATATCCCTGGTTTCCTTCGTAACCATCTTGTATCTCTCGCCCATGAGAACATTGAATACAGCCTGGGTTCCAACGATCTGGGAAGACGGAGTAACAAGCGGCGGCTCTCCAAGGTCTTTGCGGACTCTCGGAACTTCCTCAAGCACATCGTAGAACTTGTCTTCCGCGTGCTGTTCTTTCAACTGAGAAGTCAGGTTGGAAAGCATTCCTCCGGGAACCTGATACAGCAGAGTCTTGATGTTAACGCCCAGATTCTTCGGATTCAGCAGACCGCTGTCAAGAGCCTCGTCGCGGATCGGACGGAAGTAATCGGCGATCTCTGCCAGAAGATTCTGATCGAATCCTGTGTCGTAGGGAGTTCCCTTGAATGTCTCGACCATAACCTCTGTTGCCGGCTGGGATGTTCCCAGGGCAAAAGGTGAAATTGCGGTATCAATGATATCCACGCCTGCCTCCACTGCTTTGAGGTAAGTCATGGAAGCCACGCCGGAAGTATAATGGGTATGAAGATCGATAGGAATGCTTACAGCCTCCTTCAGAGCTCCCACAAGTTCGGTCGCCTGATAGGGAAGAAGAAGTCCGGCCATATCTTTGATACAGATGGAATCTGCTCCCATCTCTTCGATCTCTTTCGCGATATTAGTCCAGTATTCCAGAGTATAGGCGTCGCCCAGTGTATAGGAAAGAGCCACCTGCGCGTGAGCTTTCTCCTTATTCGCGGCCTTTACTGCTGTCTTCAGGTTACGCATATCGTTCAGGCAGTCAAAGATACGGATAATATCGATTCCGTTTGCCACGGATTTCTGAACAAAGTATTCAACAACATCATCCGCATAGGGACGGTATCCCAGAATGTTCTGTCCACGGAAAAGCATCTGCAGCTTGGTGTGTTTGAAGCCGTCGCGGAATTTACGGAGTCTCTCCCACGGATCCTCTTTCAGGAAACGGAGGGATGCGTCAAAGGTAGCGCCGCCCCAGCACTCTACCGCGTGGTAGCCTACCTGATCCATTTTATCAACGATAGGAAGCATCTGCTCTGTGCTCAGTCTTGTTGCGATCAGGGACTGATGCGCGTCACGCAGAACTGTTTCCACAATTTTTACAGGTTTTTTTTCTAATTCTGCCATTGTCTTTCTCCTTATTCAATAATGTAGATACTCCGGGTCATACTCCAAAGATCGCCATAAAGGTACCTGCCGCCACGGCGGTTCCGATAACGCCGGCAACGTTCGGACCCATAGCGTGCATCAGAAGGAAGTTGGTAGGATCCGCCTCCGCGCCCACCTTCTGGGATACACGGGCTGCCATCGGAACTGCGGATACGCCCGCGGAACCGATCAGCGGGTTGATCTTGCCGCCGGAAAGTTTGCACATCAGTTTACCCAGCATTACGCCGCCGAAGGTACCGAATGCGAATGCAACCAGACCAAGAATAACGATTTTGATAGTATCAAGATTCAGGAACGCCTCTGCGCTTGTGGAAGCGCCTACAGACGTACCAAGAAGAATAACCACGATGTACATCATCGCGTTGGAAGCAGTCTCTGTAAGCTGTTTTACTACACCTGACTCACGGAACAGGTTACCCAGCATCAGCATACCTACCAGCGGCGCTACTGTGGGAAGGATCAGACACACAACGATGGTGATCACAATGGGGAAAAGAATCTTTTCCAGTTTGCTTACAGGACGGAGCTGATCCATCTTGATCTTACGCTCTTTTTCTGTTGTACAGAGTTTCATGATGGGCGGCTGGATAATGGGTACCAGAGACATATAGGAATACGCCGCCACCGCAATGGGACCCATCAGCGCGGATTGTCCGAGTTTGCCCGCGAGGAAAATGGATGTGGGGCCGTCGGCTCCTCCGATGATGGAGATGGCCGCTGCAGCCTTGTCGTTGAATCCCAGGAAGATCGCAAGGAAGTAAGCTACATAGATGCCCAGCTGGGCAGCCGCTCCCATGAGGAAGCTCTGCGGATTGGCGATCAGGGGACCGAAATCTGTCATGGCGCCTACTCCCATGAAGATCAGGGACGGCAGGATGCTCCACTCATCCAGAAGATAGAAGTAATGAAGCAGACCGCCCACGCCGTTGCTTGTCTCTTCCGGGCTGGCCATGATATCCGGATAAATATTTACCAGAAGCATACCGAAGGCAATGGGAACCAGAAGAAGCGGTTCGAAGCCTTTCTTAATGGCAAGGAATAAGAACACGCACGCCACCGCGATCATCAGATAGTTGCCCCAGGTAAGGTTGAAAAATGCTGTCTGATGAACCAGGTTGGACAGGGTTTCTGTAATATACGACATTTGATTACCTCCAGTCCTAGTTCATTGTTGCCAGGATGTCTCCGTTCTCTACGGAAGCTCCTTCTGTTGTATCGATGCTTGCAAGAGTTCCCTCCTGAGGAGCAACGATCGGAATTTCCATCTTCATGGATTCCAGAATAACGATGCTGTCGCCCGGTTTCAGTGCCTGTCCCGGCTGAGCAACGATCTTTACAACTTTTCCGGGAACGGATGCTGTTACTTTTACAGCGCCGGTTCCGGCTGCGGGTGCTGCTGGTGCAGGTGCGGGAGCCGGAGCGGGTGCAGGTGCTGCCGCTGGTGCGGGTGCCGGAGCAGGTGCAGGTGCTGCTGCGGGTGCCGCAACAGGCGCCGCTGCGCCTCTTTCTTCTACAGTTACTTCATATGCTGTTCCGTTAACGGTAATTGTATAACTTTTCATTTTATTATCCTCCTATGATTTACCTTCTTTTACGGTTGATCTTACGAATGGAACGTACTACGAAGCCGCTGGGAGAAGTTCCCTCAGACGCGGCGATCGCTGCTGTGATAACTGCCACAAGCTCTTTATCGTCATACGCCGGTGCTGCAGGCGCCGCCGCAGACACAGGTGCTGCCGCAGGTGCAGGTGCGGGCGCTGCTTCTTTTTCTTCTTTTTTCTTTGCCGCCGCAGACCCCGGGATGTACTTGAACAGAGAGATCAGAAAGATCAGCAGTGCAAGCACGACAAACACGGTGCCAAGTCCCATAACCGTATTCAGCGCTGCGTTCTTAAGTGTAGTCGCCAGTGAATACTTTATATTGACACTTGTGGACAGCGGCATCATCGTCTCGTCAAACACATAAACAAACTCTGCGTCTTCCTTTTCAAATGTAACAGGAACTGTAGCAGTGTACTGATTGTCGGAATATACCACTTCTGTCTCGCCGGTTTCCTTCAGCTCGCCCAGATCATCGCGGACGCCCATCCACGCGTTCATGGCTTCTTCCGTAAAATCGTCGCCTGATTCCAGATAAGCGTCGATCTCTTCTTCGCTTAACGGAATAATCGTATCGGTAAGGCCTTCCGCCATCATAACGATCTGCTCTTTTACAGCCTCGTCAACCTCGTCCGCCGCCATGACCAGTGACGCGCCGGATATGGTCAGCGACGCGGTGCAGACAAGAGCAGCGCAGACAGAAGACGCTCTTTTTAACATCTGATTCATATGCTCACCTCACTCAGACCGCGCTGTGCTTTTTAGCGGGACGGTCTTCTCTTTTTGTGAACAGCATCTCAAAGGCACCGATCACATATTTTCTCGTGTCTTCCGGTGCGATCACTGTATCCACATATCCTCTTGCCGCTGCAGATTCCACGCTGGACTGCAGTTCTCTGTACTCTGCCGCTTTCTCATTCAGAACTGCCGCGTCCTCGCCGGGATACATGATCTTCGCCGCAAGGGACGCGTCCATCATGCCGATCTCAGCGTTATCCCATGCGTAAACATAATCCGCTCCCACAGATTTGCTGTTCATTGCCACATAAGCGGTTCCGTATGCCTTGCCGATCACAACATTCACTTTCGGAACGGTAGCGTCCGCGAATGCGTGAACCAGCGCGCCGACAGATTTCGCCATCATTTTCTCACTGCAGAGAGTCGCCTTAAATCCGGTTGTGTTTGTCAGTGTAAGAACAGGAATGTCAAAAGCGTCGCAGAATTTCACAAAGTCGGCAGCTTTTCTCGCGCCTCTTGCGGAGATTGTTCCGTCGAATTCTTCTGCTTTCTTTCCTTCTTCATCATAGATCTCGCTTCTGTTGGCAACAGCGCCCACGGTAGCTCCGTTCAGTCTCATGAATCCTGTCACCATATCTTTGCCGTAATCCTTCTTTGTCTCAAAGAAAAGATTGCTGTCAGCGATCCTGGAAAGAGCAAGCGCGGTGTCGCCGGCACATGCAGCGATATCAGCGCATACACGGTTCAGATCATCTGCGCACTCGTCAAAGGAATCATTGTCCTCGAAATTGGAAGGAAGAAGTCCTACCAGCTGACGGATCCAGCCAAGGATCTCCGCCTCGGAACCTGTTCTGTCGATCAGTCCTGTCTCCTCACTCTGGAAGGAAGCGGCTGAAGTATCCTTCTTCTGAATATAATTGCCTTCCAGCGCATTGGGAGTATTTACGAACATTCTGCCCTTCTTCTCCTCAATGAACGTGAAATCGGTAAGAGCCGGAACAACTGCCATTCCGCCGCCGCATGTTCCGAAGATCGCGGTGATCTGCGGGATCATTCCGGACGCCAGAGTCTGTTTCAGATAAATTCCGCCGAATGCTTCCAGTGCGTCTGTAGCCTCCTCCAGTCTCATACCCGCGCAGTCCACAAGGCCGATCACCGGAGCTCCCGTCTTCATCGCAAGATCATACAGTGCGGAGATCTTCTTTGCATGCATTTCGCCGACTGTTCCGTTTAACACGGAAGCGTCCTGGCTGTATACATACACCAGATTTCCGTCAATCACACCATAGCCGGTGATCACACCGTCTGAAGGCGCTTTTTTCTCAGCCATGTTGAAATCTGTGGCTCTGGCTGTGATACTTTTGCCGATCTCAACAAAACTGTTCGCATCAAGCAGAGAAGTAATTCTTGTGCCTGCTAAGCTTTGTGTTGCATTACTCATTCTCTTTTGCCCTCCATTTTATAAAAATTTAAATATAAACAAAATTTC
>ERZ1090864.846-NODE-849-length-15822-cov-8.508023_pt1 | contig 15822 bp, 11 predicted proteins | sample MGYA00478479_ERZ1090864 | MGnify/ENA primary metagenome ERZ1090864 (study PRJEB33644, sample SAMEA5815743) | chicken gut metagenome | biome: Chicken; feature: Gastrointestinal Tract; material: Caecum | place: Ireland | collected 2019-01-01 | study: A study of the... | reverse complement strand
AAAAAAAATGAGAGTCAATAGTTTTTCTAAAAATTTTTTAGGTCACCTAAAAATTAATTAGAATTCTTGTTGCAATTATATATATTTGATGGTATTCTATAAGAAGTAAAGTATATTTATATGCGAAGTGCACAGAAAATGGAGAGAGTGTGCCTTTAAAGATGTGTGTAAAATAAATAAAAAAGGAGAAGAAATGATGCTGGTTTTAGGTAATGGAAGAGTAGTTACAAGAGACGCCTCATGTCCGTTCATCGAAGACGGCGCGGTCGCGGTCGAGGGCACGAAGATCTGCCGGGTCGGGAAGTCGCAGGATATCAGGTCAGCGTTTCCTGACGCGGAGTATATCGATGCAAAAGGCGGCCTGATCATGCCTGCTTTTATCAATGTACATGAGCATATCTACAGTTCGTTTGCAAGAGGGCTTTCCATAAAGGGCTACGATCCGAAGGGATTCCTTGATATCCTGGACGGAATGTGGTGGACCATCGACCGGAATCTTACGCTCCATGATACATACTTAAGTGCCATGGCGACTTATGTGGACTGTATCAAAAACGGGGTGACCACGGTCTTTGACCATCACGCAAGTTTCGGCTCGGTCGGAGGCTCTCTTTTTGAGATCGAAAAGGCGGCGAAGGAGACGGGAGTCAGATCCTGCCTGTGCTACGAAATCTCAGACCGGGACGGCATGGACAAGGCGCGGGCTTCCGTGATGGAGAACGCGGAATTCATCCGGCATGCGCTGAAAGACGAGAGCGGGATGATCGCGGGCATGATGGGCATGCATGCACAGTTTACGATCTCAGACGAGACCTTTGAGCTGGCGGTGGCGAACAAGCCGGATGAAGTGGGATACCACATCCATGTGGCAGAGGGGATCGAGGATCTCCACCACTGCCTGAAGCATTACGGGAAGCGGATCGTGGACCGGCTGATGGATCACGGGATCCTGGGAGAAAAGACTCTGCTCGGGCACTGCATCTACATCAATCCCCACGAGATGGACCTGATCAAAGAGACAGGCACCATGGTCGTACATAACCCGGAGTCCAATATGGGAAATGCATGCGGCTGCCCGCCCACCATGGAGCTGGTGAACAGAGGGATCCTGACCGGGCTGGGGACAGACGGATATACCCATGACATGATGGAGTCCTTTAAGGTGGCGAACGTACTGCACAAACACCATCTCTGCGATCCCAACGCGGCATGGTCGGAAGTCCCGCAGATGGTCTTTGAGAATAACGCAAAGATCGCGGGCAGGTACTTTGAGCCGGAGCTGGGCGTGCTGAAAGAGGGCGCGGCAGGAGATGTGGTCATCGTGGCGTATGACCCGCTGACCCCCATGAACGAGAACAATATCAACGGCCATCTCGTCTTCGGGGTGACAGGGCATGATGTCGTGACAACCGTTGCCAACGGCAGGGTCCTGATGAAAGACCGGAGGCTGACGCAGATCGATGAGGCGAAGGTCATGGCGGACTGCCGGCAGGCAGCGGCGGAGCTGGCGTCCAGGATCAACAGCAGATAAGGCCGGAAAGAAGGGAAAAGGGCAGGAAGAAGGGACCAGGTCTGGATCAAAGACACAAATAATAAAAGGAAGGGCCCGGCAGTGTATCAGCCGGGGGCAATACAGGGTGAATAAAAATGAGTGATACAAAACTGAAACGTGACAATTCGCAGTTATTCAAATGGGACGGGAAACCGTCGATGGGACAGGTGCTCCCCCTGGCGGCGCAGCATGTGCTGGCAGCGGTCGTGGGATGCGTGACGCCGGCGATCCTGGTCGCCAATGCGGCGAACAATGCGGGAGGCAATGTGGACATGGGCCTGCTGATCCAGGTGTCCCTTGTGTTTGCGGCGCTCTCCACGCTTTTGCAGCTGTATGCGCAGAAGATCAAACTGGGAAGCGGCCTGCCGGTCATCATCGGCGTCAGCTTTGCGTATGTGCCGACTATGACAGCCATCGCCGCCCAGGCGAAAGACGTCAATACCATATTCGGCGCCATGATCATCGGCGGCGTTGTGGCGATCCTCGTAGGGCTGTTTATCCGTCAGATCAGGAAGGTATTCCCGCCGCTTGTGATCGGGACTGTGATCCTGGCCATCGGGCTTTCCCTTTACAGCACCGCAGTCAACTACATGGCAGGAAACTCTTCCAATACATATGAACTGATCGTGGAGCAGCAGGGAAAAACAGCGGCTCTTGTATACGGCTCCTGGCAGAACTGGCTGGTAGCGTTCATCACGCTGGGCATCGTAGTCCTTCTGAACCATTACGGCAAAGGGCTCTTTAAGCTGGCGTCGATCCTGATCGGTCTCCTCTGCGGGTATGTGGTGGCGCTCTGCTTCGGGATGGTGGATTTCTCCGCCCTCTCATCCGCGGGATGGTTCCAGGTGCCGATGCCGCTGGCATTCGGGCTGAAATTCGACATCTCGGCGATCCTGCCTCTGGCCATCCTGTTCCTGGTCAACTCGATCCAGGCCATGGGCGATTTCTCCGCCACGACTACAGGCGGCATGGACCGCCTCCCCACGGACGATGAGCTGAACGGCGGTATCATCGGGTACGGCATCAGTAATATCGTGGGCGCGCTGTTCGGCTGCCCGCCGACGGCGACATACAGCCAGAATGTAGGTATTGTCGGATCTACGAGAGTTGTGGCGAGAAAGGTCTTCTCCGTGGCGGCAGTGATCCTTCTCGTAGCGGGGCTGATCCCGAAGTTTTCCGCACTGCTGCGGACGATCCCGCAGTGCGTGCTCGGCGGCGCGGTTGCTTCCGTGTTCGCGTCCATCGCCATGACCGGCATCAAGCTGCTCGTGACAGAGAAGCTGACTTACCGCAATACGAGAGTGGCAGGGCTTTCCATCGCTATCGGCATGGGCGTATCCTTAAGCGACGGCTGCCTGGATCAGATGACACAGAGCATCCACAGCGCCCTGAACATGAGCATGAGCCTGGAGAGCTTCCAGTCCATCATCAACAATACCTTTGCATCCTCTCCGGTGGTGCTGGCGACTATCTTCGCTGTGATCCTGAACCTGATCCTGCCAAAGGACAAACCGGACGCGGCTGCATAACCTGATTTTCTGATACAGGAGGAAAGATATGAGTGATATTATGAGACCAATGTCATTTGCCCAGCTCATTGACTGGACACTGACAGAATATAAAAAGTACGGGACTGTCTTCGGAGCCCGCCACGCGTACCGCGCAGATGAGAAATATGCAAGGACGATCTTCGGGCGGACGCTGGAGACGCCCATCGGCCCCGCAGCGGGACCACACACCCAGCTTGCCCAGAATCTCGTGGCGGCATATTACACGGGCAGCCGTTTCTTTGAGCTGAAGACCGTGCAGGTCATGGACGGCGCGGAGCTGTCTGCCTGCGTGAACAAGCCGTGCATCAAGGCGGACGACGAGTGCTATAACTGCGAGTGGTCCACTGAGCTGTACGTGCCTCAGGCGATGGAAGAATACATCAAGGCATGGTTCCTCTGCAAGATCGCGGCAAAAGAATTCGGACTCGGGAGCATGGACGGATTCCAGTTCAACATCAGCGTGGGCTACGATCTGGCAGGCATCCAGTCCGAAAAGATCGACAACTTCTTAAATACGATGAAGCACGCTCAGGATTCGGAGATATTTAAATCCTGCCGGGCATATCTTCTGGACCATGCAGATCTGTTTGAGCATGTGACAAAAGAGGACATCGAAAGCATTTCCGGCGACATCTGCAACTCCGTGACGATCTCTACGCTCCACGGATGTCCGCCCCAGGAGATCGAGCGGATCGCCATGTACCTGATCACGGAGAAAGGATTCCACACGTTTATCAAGTGCAATCCGACTCTTTTAGGATATGAGTTCGCGAGAAAGACAATGGACGACATGGGATATGACTATGTGGCGTTCGGGGATTTCCACTTTAAGGATGACCTCCAGTGGGAGGATGCTGTCCCCATGCTGAACCGGCTGATGAAAGTCTGTCAGGAGAGAAATCTGGAGTTCGGCGTAAAGATCACGAATACCTTCCCTGTGGATGTGAAGCAGAACGAGCTCCCCAGCGAGGAAATGTATATGTCAGGGAAGTCTCTGTATCCGCTTTCCATTTCTCTTGCAGCAAAGCTGGCAAAAGAATTTGACGGAAAACTGAGGATCTCCTATTCAGGCGGCGCGGATTACCACAATATCAAAGGAATCGTGGACGCCGGGATCTGGCCGGTCACCGTGGCCACCACACTGCTCAAACCCGGCGGATATGACAGGACGGCACAGATGGCGTCGCTCCTGGAGAAGGAGAACGATGTGTTTACAGGCGTCAGCGCGGAAAAGACGGCGCAGCTGGCGGCAGATGCAAAGGTGAGCCCCTATCATGTGAAGGCGGTGAAGCCGCTGCCGTCGAGAAAGATGAAAAAACAGGTGCCGCTCCTGGACTGTTTCACCGCTCCGTGCAAAGAGGGATGTCCCATCCATCAGGATATCCCGGCGTACCTGCAGCTTGTGAAAGCAGGAAAATACGAAGAGGCACTGAAGGTGATTACGGAGAAGAACCCGCTCCCGTTTATCACGGGAACGATCTGCGCCCACCCGTGCATGGGAAAATGCACCCGCAATTTCTATGAGGATTCTGTACATATCCGCGAGATGAAGAAGATCGCGGCTGAGAACGGCTATGACGCCCTGATCGGAAAGATCACTGCCCCGGCTGTGACAAGACCCGGAAAGGCAGCAGTCATCGGCGGCGGACCGGCAGGAATGGCGGCGGCGTACTTCCTGAGAAGAGCAGGAATGGATGTGACGCTGTTTGAGAAGCGCGGTGCCCTGGGCGGCGTGGTGCGCCATGTGATCCCGGGCTTCCGTATCCCGGAGAGCGCCATTGACAAGGACGCGGCGCTCCTTGAGAAGCTGGGCGTAAACATTTACCTGAATTCAGAGATCACGGATATCAGCATGCTGAAGAATGCCGGATACACGGCAGTGATCCTTGCAGTGGGAGCTTCCGAACCGGGCAGGCTGAAGCTGGAAAAAGGCGATCCGATCAATGCGCTGGAGTTTCTCGCTGACTTTAAGGAAAAGGACGGAGACCTGGATATCGGCAAAAATGTCGTCGTCATCGGTGGAGGAAATACGGCCATGGATACCGCAAGGGCTGCGAAGCGGACGAAAGGCGTGGAACATGTGTACCTTGTATACAGAAGGACAAAGAGATACATGCCGGCGGACGAGGAAGAGCTGGAGATGGCTGTGGAAGACGGCGTAGAGTTCATGGAACTGCTCGCCCCGGTGAAAGCAGAAAACGGCAGGCTTCTCTGCAAAGTGATGAAGCTGGGCGATCATGACGCGTCCGGCAGGAGAGGCGTCGTTGAGACAGAAGAAGAAAAAGAAATCCCGGCGGACACGGTCATCGCTGCAGTGGGAGAGAAAGTGCCCACAGGGTTCTATGAGGCGAACGGCATCCATGTAAATGACAGAGGCCGCGCCCTTGTGAATGAAGAGACATGCGAGACGAACCTTGCCGGAGTCTATGTAGTGGGCGACGGGCTCGGCGGCCCGGCCACTGTCGTGGAAGGGATCCGGGACGGGCGCAGAGCGGCGGAGGCAGTCATCGGAGAAAGCCTGGCAGAGGAGATTGTTTCACAGACAGACGAAGAAACCGTGTATAATAGAAGAGGAAACCTTGCCGATGCGAGAGAGGACAGAGAGGAGAGCGGGAGGTGCCTCGGCTGTGAGGACATCTGCGAGAACTGCGTGGAAGTATGCCCCAACCGGGCCAACATCGCCATCCGTGTCCCGGGCATGGAGAAGCACCAGATCATCCATGTGGACTACATGTGCAATGAGTGCGGAAACTGTAAGAGCTTCTGCCCGTACGACAGCGCTCCCTACCTGGATAAATTTACCCTGTTCGCCGATGAAAAGGACATGGAGGACAGTAAAAATCAGGGATTTGCAGTGCTCGACAGAGAAGCAGTGAAGTGTAAGGTAAGGTTCTTCGGAGATACTTATATGTGGACAAAAGGGGAAGAGACGAGGATCCCGGACGGCCTGCAGAAACTGATGGAGGCAGTGTGCAGGGATTACGGATATCTCCTGAGAGACTAGAAACAAATGCCGGTCTGGCGGCGCCATCTTTCCCGGGGCGCAGCCGGGCCGGGAACTTACAGAAAGAAGGGGTCAGTGATGAAACGGTTATTCAAGGGCGGTACAATTGTCAGCGGAGATGGGATGAGAAAAGTGGATCTTCTTGTAAAAGGGGAAAAGATCCTCGCAGTGGGCGAGGACCTGGAATTCCGGGACGCGGAGGTCGTGGATGTGAGCGGGAAGCTCCTTTTCCCCGGCTTTATCGACGCCCATACGCATATGGCGCTGGAAGTGAGCAATACAGTGACTGCGGATAAGTTTGACACAGGGACAAAGGCGGAGCTGGCAGGAGGAACGACCTGCATCATTGATTATGCCACCCAGTATCAGGGCGAGAGCCTGCGGCAGGCGCTGGACAACTGGCACGAAAAGGCGGACGGGGAGTCCTCCTGCGACTACGCCTTCCATCTGGCGCTCACAGACTGGAATGAAGAAGTCAGCCGGGAGCTGGAAGAGATCGTGGCAAAAGAGACCATGTCCTTTAAGCTGTATATGACCTATGACACCATGGTGGACGATGAGACGATGTATGAGATCCTGTCCCGCTTAAAGGAACTGGGCGGGATCGCGGGAGTCCACTGTGAGAATGACGGGATCATCAAGGCAAGGCTGAAAGAAGTAGAGAAGAAAAAAGGAGACAGAAAGGACGTCTCCGATTATCCGTGGACCCGCCCCAAAGAGGCGGAGGCGGAGGCGGTCTCCCGGCTGTTAAAGATCGCGAAATGTGTGGATACTCCTGTCATCGTGGTGCACTTAAGTACAGCCGCAGGGTACCGGGAAATCTTAAAAGCCAGGGAAGCAGGGCAGACCGTCTATGTGGAGACATGTCCTCAGTATCTTGTGATGGATGATGAGAAATATTCCCTTCCCGCGGAAGAGGCAAGGCACTATATGATCGCGCCTCCGCTGAGGAAGAAAAAGAACCAGGAGACGCTCTGGCAGGCGCTGAAGGAAGGTCGGATCCAGACCATCGCCACGGATCACTGCAGTTTTACGAAGGAGCAGAAGATGGCAGGGGCAGAGGACTTTGCGAAGACGCCCTGCGGGATGCCCGGGGCGGAGGAGCGCCCGGCGCTGATCTGGCAGTTCGGGGTCAATGAGGAGAGGATCACACCGGAGCAGATGTGCATCTACCTGTCGGAAAATCCGGCGAAGCTCTACCATCTCTATCCGTGGAAAGGCGCGCTCATACCCGGAGCGGATGCGGATATCGTCGTTTGGGACCCGGATACAGAGTGGAAGCTGAGCGCGGAAGACCAGCAGTCAGCCTGTGATTACTGCCCCATGGAAGGGACAACGATCCGGGGCAGGGCGGAGCAGGTATATCTGAGAGGAACACTTGCGGCGGAGAACGGGAAGATCCTTGTGGAAAAGGCAGGGACTTATGTCCGCCACGGTGCAGAATAATATGATATGGATTTACAGAGAAAACCGATTGTGTGAAATTCCCTCTCTGGCAGATGCACTGGGGATTTTGGGGGCGCAGAAGGGACGTCCTGCGGCTTCTGCCGCGGGAGCGTCGGGATCCCCTGGATGCCGATGCCCGGTGGTCTCCGCCGTGGGAGCGGGCGGCAAGACGACGACTCTACACAGGCTGGCAGAGGATTTTGTCCGGCAGGGACAGCAGGCTGTGGTCACGACCAGCACCCATATCCTGGAGGAAGACGAGCCGTATTTTCTGAGGGCAGCGGCCGGAGAGAGTCTGACAGAACAGCAGCTGCGGGAAGCAGCGAAGGCTTTTGCAGATCAGGTCAGGGAAAAGCTGGACCGTTTCGGACAGGTGTGGACAGGATCTCCCGCCCCGGGCGGGAAGCTCTGCGGCCTGCCGGGATCGTTTCTGGAACAGGTCCGGGAACTGGGCGTCCCGGTGCTGATCGAGGCGGACGGAGCCCGGAAAATGCCGCTGAAAGTCCCGGCGGCACACGAGCCGGTGATCGATCCCCGGACGACCCATGTGCTGAGCGTGTACGGGCTGGACGCAGTGGGGCAAAAGCTGGAAACTGTCTGCTTCCGAAAAGAGCAGGCAGAGAAGATCCTGAAAAAGAACGGGACGGAGCTTGTCACCGCAGAGGATATCGCTCTTCTTGCCTCATCCCCGGAGGCGGGGAGAAAAGGCTGCCCGGAACAGGCGGGATACACGGTTGTTTTAAATAAGGCGGACAACGCTAAGAGAAGGGAAACAGCTCTTCACATATGCAGGCTGCTGAATGACAGGGGGATCGGCAGGGTGGTCGTCACCTCGCATATGGACGTCAGGAAGCAATAAATAAAACAAGCAATAAATAAAACAAGCAATAAATGAATCAAGCAGGAAATGAAGATCAACAGATGATTTCACGGAAGGCAGGACAGACAGCATGAAGATACTGATCAAAGGAGCCGGCGACCTTGCCACAGGGATCGCTTCCCGGCTTTACGGAGCGGGACATCAGATCCTGATGACAGAAATCGCAGAACCTCTTACAGTCCGGCGGACAGTGGCACTGTCAAGGGCAGTCTATGAGGGAAGCGCGGAAGTGGAAGAGATGAGAGCGTTCCGGGCGGATTCGCAGGAAGAAGCCGCTGAGGTTTTAAGCCGGGGGGATATCCCGGTGATAGTGGACCCGGAGGCCCGGTGCCGGAGATGGTTCGAGCCGGATGTGATCGTGGACGCGATCCTGGCAAAGAAAAATCTCGGGACAGAGATCACGGACGCTCCCTTTGTCATTGGAGTGGGACCGGGATTTACTGCCGGAAATGACTGCCACTGTGTGGTGGAGACGAAGAGAGGGCATACACTGGGAAATGTGATCTGGCAGGGCAGCGCGATCCCAAACACCGGAGTGCCGGGCAATGTGGGCGGCTATACCATTGAGCGGCTGATCCGGGCGTCAGCAGCGGGAAAGATCGAGCCCAGGGTCAAAATAGGCGATTTTGTGGAAGCCGGACAGGTCGTTGCAGTCACAGGCGGGGAGCCGGTATACGCGCAGATGAGCGGGATCGTCAGAGGCATGCTCCAGGAAGGCGCGGCTGTCACAGAAAATCTGAAGATCGGCGACATTGACGCAAGGGCAGAGATATCCCACTGCTATACGATCTCCGATAAGGCGAGAGCCATCGGCGGCGGCGTGCTGGAGGCGGTGGACAGATTCGCATTGATGCAGGGCAGATATGCCATCGTCATACTCGCCGCTGGAGCAGGGACGAGATTCGGGGGCGACAAGCTCCGGGCGCTGGTCCGGGAGAAGCCTCTCTATGAACATATGCTGGAGAAGGCGGAGGCATTTTCCTCTTTCCCGTCGTTTATCGTGACCGGTGACCGTCAGATCGCGGAAGCCGCAGAGAAAAGAGGGATCACAGCCGTGCAGAACCGGGAGCCGGAGAGGGGGATCGCTCTGTCGCTCCGACTGGGGCTTCAGGCAGTGCAGAGAGCATTTGCCGATGCGGGAAGAGAAGACCGCCTGCGGGGCATCCTGTTTTCGGTCTGCGACCAGCCGGGGATCGAGACTGCCACCATGCAGAGGATCTTTAACACAGCGGCCCTGCACCCGGGAAGCATCATATGCGCGGGAAGGTCCGGGAAAACAGGAAATCCGGTCCTTTGGGACAGGAGATACTTCCCCGGGCTGGCGGAGCTTACAGGAGATGTGGGCGGCCGCCAGATCATGGACAGCCACAGAGAACAGATCAGGATCGTGGAGGCAGAGGCGGAAGAGCTGATCGATGTGGACCGGCGGGAAGATTTAAGGAGTCTATGAAAGGAAGAAGACTTATGATCAAGGTTCTGGTAAATGGAAAAACATACGAGGCGGAAAAAGATAAAAAACTGATGCGGTTCCTCCGGGACGACCTGCACCTGACCTCTGTAAAAGACGGATGCAGCCAGGGCGCCTGCGGGACCTGCACCGTGCTGGTGGACGGGAAGACGACCCGCGCCTGCATCCCCATGCTCTCAAAGGTCGAGGGAAAAGAGATCGTCACGGCAGAAGGATTAAGTGAGCGGGAGAAAGAAGTCTATTCTTACGCTTTTGCCACAGCAGGGGCAGTGCAGTGCGGATTCTGCATCCCGGGCATGGTCATGTGCGCGAAAGGACTGATCGATAAAAATCCCGACCCCACCCGGCTGGAAGTGGTGGCTGCGATCCGGAATAATATCTGCCGGTGCACAGGGTATAAAAAGATCATAGAAGGGATCCTTTTAAGCGCGAAGATCTTCCGCGAGGATCTTCCGGTGCATGAGGAGAGCGGGCAGGTCAGTGTAGGCCAGGCGATCCAGAGGATCGACGCGAAGGAGAAGGTGCTGGGTACCGGTGAATATCCCGATGACATCTATCTGGACGGCATGGTCTACGGGAGCGCGGTGCGCTCTGAATACCCACGGGCAAAGGTGCTGGCCATCCATCCGGAAGAAGCGCTCGCACTGGACGGGGTCATCGGAGTGTACACAGCGGACGATATCCCGGGCGAAGTCAAGGTGGGACATCTGAAACATGACTGGGATACCATGATCCCGGTGGGGAAGGTGACCCATTATCTGGGCGATGCGATCTGCCTTGTCGTGGCAGAAAATCAGGACATTCTGGAGCAGGCAAAGCTGAAAGTAAAAGTGGATTATGAAGTGCTGGACCCGGTGCTGGATCCCTTTGAGGCGATGAAGCCGGACGCGCCCCTTGTCCATGGGGACGGGAATATCCTTGCACACGAACATCTTGTGCGGGGGGATGCGGACAAAGTGATCGCGGAGTCAAAATATAAAGTGACCACGCATTATGAGACGCCCTGGACAGAACATGCGTTCCTGGAGCCGGAGTGCGCGGTGGCAATGCCTTTTGACGACGGCGTGTTCATCTATTCTTCGGACCAGGGTACCTATGATACCCAGCACGAGTGCTGCATCATGCTGGGGCTGCCGCCGGAGAAGGTGATCGTGGAAAATAAGCTGGTAGGCGGCGGATTCGGCGGAAAGGAAGACGTGTCCGTACAGCATCATGCGGCGCTGCTGGCCTATCTGACAAAGCGGATCGTGAAGGTGAAGCTGTCCCGCCAGGAGAGCATCGTCGTGCATCCGAAACGCCATCCCATGTGGATGGACATCACCACGGCATGCGATGAGAACGGCTATCTGACTGCCATGAAGGCAGTAGTCGTATCCGACACAGGGGCATACGCTTCCCTGGGCGGGCCGGTCCTCCAGAGAGCCTGCACCCATGCCGCAGGACCGTATAATTTCCAGGTCATTGACATTGACGGCAAGGCAGTGTATACAAACAATCCGCCTGCGGGGGCATTCCGTGGCTTCGGGGTGACACAGACCTGTTTTGGTTCAGAGCGGAACCTGGACCTGCTGGCAGAAAAGGTGGGTATCTCTCCCTGGGAGATCCGCTACCGCAACGCCATCCGTCCGGGACAGGTACTCCCCAACGGGCAGATCGCAGACGCGTCCACCGGGGTGGCGGAGACACTGGAGGCGGTGAAAGAAGTGTATGAGAGCGAGCCTTACGCGGGCATCGCATGTGCCATGAAAAACGCAGGCGTGGGCGTAGGCCTTCCCGACTGGGGGCGCTGCCGTCTTCTCGTAAAAGACGGAAAAGTAGAGATCCATGCAGGGGCGTCCTGTATCGGGCAGGGACTTGGGACCGTGCTGACCCAGGTCGTGTCCGAGACGACAGGGCTCGGCATTGACAGGATCGTGTACTGCCGTCCCAACACGGCGAATTCCCCGGATTCGGGGACCACATCCGGTTCCCGCCAGACGCTGATCACAGGCGAGGCGGCAAAGCGCGCCTGCGAGAAACTTATGGAGGACTTGAAAAGAAGCGATCTGGAGACGCTGGAAGGCAGGGATTATGTGGGAGAATACCTCGCTAAGACAGACAAGATGGGAAGCGATGTGCCGAATCCGGTATCCCATGTGGCTTACGGATACGCGACACAGGTCTGTGTGTTGAACGAAGACGGGACCATCAAAAAAGTGGTTGCGGCACACGATGTAGGAAAAGCGGTCAACCCCATCAGCGTGGAAGGGCAGATCGAGGGCGGCGTGGTCATGAGCCTTGGCTATGCGCTCACAGAGCAGTATGAGATCAAGGACGGGTATCCGGTGTCCCGCTATGGCACGCTGGGACTCTTTAAGGCAGATAAGACGCCGGATGTGGAGCCGATCATCGTAGAGAAGCCCGGCGTGGATGTGGGATACGGCGCCATCGGCATCGGGGAGATCACATCCATCCCAACAGCGCCCGCAGTGGCAGGGGCATACTACAAGTGGAGCGGGAAATTCCAGACAAAGCTCCCGCTGTCGGATACGCCTTATGAGAGAAAGAAGAAAGCGGTGAAATAGCCTATGGCAGGACAGAGTGGGACAGAAAAGAAGATCCGACCCAGGCTCAAGGTACAGCTTGTGGGCACAGAGCCATTCTTCGGACCGGGGGTAAAGACGCTCCTGGAGTGTATCCGTGAGGAAGGGTCTGTCCGCGATGCCTGTGAGAAGATGGGGCTATCTTACAGCAAAGGCAGGAAGATGCTGGAGCGGGCGGAAAGAGAGCTGGGCTATACCATCGTTGAGCGCAGCCCCGGGGGAAAGAACGGGGGCAGCGCCAGAGTCAGCAAGGACGGCATGAGGCTGCTCTCCAGGTATGAACGCTTTGAGAAAGAACTGACCGAACTGGCAGAGGAAAAGTACAGAGAAATCTTTCTCTAGAACAGTGTCCGGCAGATGGCCGGACGATATACCGGCTGGCTAACCGGGCCGGGCGGCGCAGTAAGATACAGATCTACAGGACGGCTGTTATTGCACACAGAAGCAGGCGAAAACAGCCGTCTTTTCAGGATAATCGATTGCTTTTTAAAAAGCATTCGAATATAATTGATGTAAAGAATGGAAGGAGGCAGCGGAATGAAAAAGAAGTTTCTGGCAGCGCTGACAGCGTTGGCTGTGATAGTTTCCATGGCAGGATGCGGGGCCGGTGAAGACAGGGCGGACGCTGACGGCAGCGGAGATATGCAGGCGGAAGGCGGCGGAGCCGGGGAAGAGGACACAGAGATCCAGGTATTTATCGCGGCGAGCCTGGATACCGTCATGACAGAACTGGCGGACCTGTACCACGAGGAGCACCCGGAGGTAAAGATCACATTTAACGCAGACAGCTCAGGCACTCTCCTGACACAGATCCGGGAGGGGTATGAGTGCGATATTTTCTTTTCCGCGGCACAGAAGCAGATGGACGACCTGGAGGCGGACGGCCTGATGGTCGAAGGAACGCGGGCAAATGTCGTGAATAATCAGGTTGTCGTCGTCACTTTGAAAGACAGCGGGACTCAGGTTACAGGGCTGGAAGACATGGGAAAAGCGGAGAGTATCGCCCTGGCAGGAGGAAGTGTGCCGGCTGGCAGGTATACAAGACAGGCGCTCATTCACCTGGGGATGCTTCCGGAGACGGACGACCCGGCGTCCATTACCACACAGGAGGTCTCAGAGGCTCTGGGCGGCGTGGAGATCAGCGAGCAGGACAATGTGAGCAAGGTGCTCACTGCGGTCGCGGAAGGATCCTGCGAGGTGGGAACGACGTATTATTCCGATACATACGGATATGAGGATGACCTGGAAATCCTCCAGACAGTGAGCTGCGACCTGACCGGGGATGTGATCTATCCGATCGCCCGCGTGGTAAATGAGGAAGCGGATGAGGCACAGACAAAAGCAGCAGAAGATTTTCTCGCTTTTGTTCTCTCGGATGAGGCGAAAGCAGTGTTTGAGTCTTATTATTTTGACACGGATGTAGAATAACAACAGGCGGAGGAGCCGGATACAATGGAAGAGATCATGGAGATTTTAAAAGAGCTGGACTGGAGTCCTTTGTTTATATCTATAAAGACCGGGATCGTGGCAACGGTGATCTCGTTCTTCCTGGGGATATTTGCAGCGCACAAGGCTGTGAAGGCGTCCCCGGGGAAAAAGGCGCTCATTGATGGGATCCTGACCCTTCCCATGGTGCTGCCGCCCACTGTGGCAGGCTTCTTTCTCCTGCTCTTATTCAGCAGGAGAAGGCCTTTCGGGGAGTTCCTGTTCGATGAGTTCGGGTTCAAAGTAGTCCAGACCTGGCTCGGATGTGTCATCGCGGCGACCGTGATCGCCTTTCCCCTCATGTACAGGAACGCAAGGGCAGCCATGGAGCAGATCGACGTGAATCTTGTGTATGCGGGAAGGACTCTCGGAATGTCTGAAATAAAAATATTCTGGGAGATCATCATCCCCACAGCGGGGCCGGGGATCGCGTCAGGGACGATCCTGACATTTGCAAGGGCGCTGGGAGAGTACGGCGCGACGTCCATGCTGGCAGGCAATATCCCGGGAAAGACAGGGACCATTTCCCAGAAGATCGCAATGGTCATACAGGATGGAGATTATCTGACTGCCGGGATCTGGGTGGCGGTGGTCATGGTCATCGCGTTTGCCGTGGTCGTTCTCATGAATCTGATCTCCGGCAGGAAAATGAAGAATATCAGGAGGTGGTAAGGCATGCCGGTCAGGGTAAAGATCCGGAAAAAGCTGGACAGCTTTCTGTTGGACATGGAGTTCCAGAGTGAGTCCCGGCGCATCGGCATCCTCGGCGCCTCCGGCTGCGGCAAGAGCATGACGCTGAAATGCATCGCCGGGATCGAGACGCCGGATGAGGGGCGCATTGAGGCGGGGGGCAGGCTGCTGTTTGACAAGGAAGAAAAAGTCAACCTCAGGCCACAGAAACGAAATGTGGGATACCTGTTCCAGAATTATGCTCTGTTCCCCACAATGACAGTGGAGAAAAATATCGCGGCAGGGCTGAAAGGGACCAGACGGGAAAAAGAGGCGCGTGTGCGAGAGATGATGATAAAATTTCAGCTCCAAGGGCTGGGAAAGCGCCTGCCCGGCCAACTCTCAGGAGGGCAGCAGCAGAGGGTGGCGCTGGCGAGGATCATGGCGTATGAGCCGGATGTGATCCTGCTGGACGAGCCGTTCTCCGCGCTGGATATGCATCTGAGAGACCGGCTGCAGCAGGAACTGATGGAAATGCTGGCGGATTATAAAGGGACAGTGGTCATGGTGTCGCACAACCGGGATGAGCTCTATCGGTTCAGCGAAGACATGGTCGTGATAGACGAAGGACATGTGGCGGCAGCGGGGGAGACGAAGGAGCTCTTTCGGAATCCGGTCAGCCGGGAGGCGGCGCGCCTGACCGGGTGCAAGAACTTCTCGCGGATCCGCCGGGTGGACGCTCATACGGCGGAAGCGGCAGACTGGGGAGTGACCCTGCATACAGAGAGGGAGATTCCGGAGGACGTACAGTGGTTCGGATACCGTGCCCATGACTTTGTGCCTGTCTGGGGAGAGCGGGGAGAGAATATGCTCCGGTTTGACCTGGAGAGCACCGCGCTTCTTCCGTTTGAGAGAAACTACTATCTCCGGCCGGAGAGACACGGAGATACCGGGGAATGCGAAGGGGTCCAGCCCATCTGCTGGTTTGTCCAGAGGGGAAAAATCGAAGAGCTGGACAGCAGAGGAATGCCGGATTATGTGATGTTCCGGGAAGAGAAACTCCTGTTCCTGAAAGAGCACTGAGAACATGACAGCAGCCTGGAATGCCCCGGCAGGACCGGAATGAAATAAAACGAATGAAATAAAATGGTAATTAATAAAAGAATAGTGTTTACATGTGCAGGAG
>ERZ1090864.837-NODE-840-length-15961-cov-9.581164_pt1 | contig 15961 bp, 19 predicted proteins | sample MGYA00478479_ERZ1090864 | MGnify/ENA primary metagenome ERZ1090864 (study PRJEB33644, sample SAMEA5815743) | chicken gut metagenome | biome: Chicken; feature: Gastrointestinal Tract; material: Caecum | place: Ireland | collected 2019-01-01 | study: A study of the... | reverse complement strand
AGATTAGCTGCAGTCTCGTGGGCTCGGAGATGTGTATAAGAGACAGGGTTATCATATGGCAGGCAGCCCGGATGTGATGACAAAGGAAGAACTGGACAGTGTGATCCGAACAAAATGGGCGGGGCGGGAGGTCTGCTATTATGATATGACAGATTCCACAAACCTGCGGATCCGGCAGGCGGCAGATGAAGGTGCGCCGCATGGTACACTGGCTGTGGCGGACTGCCAGACTGCCGGAAGAGGGCGCAGGGGGCGGTCCTGGGAGTCCCCTGCAGGGAGCAGCATCTATATGTCGATCCTTCTCCGCCCGGAGATCGCGCCGACCCGGGCGTCCATGCTCACCCTGGTCATGGCATGCAGCGTGGCGGAAGGGATCAGCAGGAGCCTGGAAGAGCAGCTGGACCCCAGCAGCGGTGCGGAGATTCCTCGTATCCAGATCAAATGGCCCAATGACATCATCATAAACGGGAAAAAACTGGCGGGCATCCTCACGGAGATGAGCGCACAGATTGATTATATCAACTATGTGACAGTAGGCGTGGGGATCAATGTGAACCAGACCGGATTCCCGGAAGAGATCCGCAGCACGGCAGTGTCTCTCCGCATGGAGTGCGGACAGGCACTGCGCCGTGCTCCCATCATCGCAGCCATTATGGAGCGGCTGGAAGAGAATTACGCAGTCTTCCTGAAGACCGAAGATCTCACCGGGCTGATGGAGCAGTACAGCTCCATGCTGGTAAACCGCGGAAGAGATGTGCAGGTCATCGGAGAGAAAGAAACCTACCGGGCACATGCCCTGGGGATCACCCCCACAGGAGAGCTGGTCGTGCGCCGGGAAGACGGAACAGAGGAAGAGATCAACGCAGGGGAAGTATCCGTGCGGGGCGTGTACGGATATGTTTGAGTGAATTGTCAGACGACTCAACCCAAAGGGGTCAGACCCCTCTTAAGAGGGGTCTGACCCCTTTGGGTTGAGCATTCAGAATATTTTATCAGAAAGGAACAATATGAACGAAGATTTTGTATTATGTGCGGCAAGTGCATACGAAAAGAAATTTTATCTGAATCCAGAGTTTGATCAGCTCCCGGAGAGCATCAAGGAGGAACTCCAGATCATGTGTGTTCTGTATACGGAGGATGTGGGCGGCATCCTGATGCTTGTGTTTGACGAGGACGGCAATCTGGAACTGAAGGTAGACCACGAGGAGAATGATTTTGCCTTTGATGAGATCGGAAGCGTGCTGAAGATCAAACAGCTCCAACAGACGAAGCGGGAGCTGTTTGAGTCGTTGGAGCTGTTCTTTAAAGTGTTTTATCTTGGGGAGGAGATGGAAGGGCTCCCGGAAGAGTGAGTAATGCTGGCGCAGAGGGGGAGAACACGCTCCCTCTGTCCAAATCATTAATCATTCGTATACTAAACCATACTCAACGATCACAAAATCCTCGGTCGGAGTCAGATGACTTCCCCAGAACTTTGCATCAACTTCTTTAAATGACAACTCCGTGTTGCTTGTTAATACTATATAATAACTGTCATATGCTGCATTTGCACTTCTGCCTGTTAATCGCAGTAAGAGGGGATATTCTTGACCATTGACATGATATACATTCTGTCCACCTTCATTTGAGATGTCATAATCTATTTGATACCCTGTCAGATCTTTATTATTTAAATCGGGATCAATGTGTGCGCATCCTGCGAGCATGAAAGGCAGCAGACAAAAAACAACTTTTTTTTCAACGTGGTTACTCCTTCCCTGAAATTTAAAGAATAACTCCCACCGGACCAACATTTATATCCACGGGTATAGACATAGAATAGAAAATGATTATAATAATGTCAGGTGGACATTGAAATCAGCTCCTTTTAAAGAAGTTATGTGAGGAACAAATGTTAAAAAATAATCTGAAAGAAATACGCAGATCTAAAAATATATCACAAGAAGAGGTTGCCCAGGCACTGCATATTTCCCGCCAGTCCTTATCTGAATGGGAGAATCAGCGGGGAAATCCCGATCCGGAAAATTTGGTCGCTTTATCAAAATTTTATGGCGTGCCCATTAATGCATTGATTGATGAGACAATCCCCACGGAATGTACTGCGCCTGATGACGTTCCAGACCAAAACAATACGGATAAAACCAGCTATGATCCAAATCTGATGATCCTCTATGTTACGGTATTGATAGTATCTACATTTATCTCATTTATAGGGATCGGTGTTTCAACAGTACTATTGATCAAACTGAGAAAGAAGAAATTCCCTAAAATTTTTTATGTTCTCTGCATCGTATGTTTAGTAGCATCCTTTCTGGTAAATGTCCAGGTATAGCCTTCATATTGCTGATATGGGATAAGGGGATCTGCTCCGTTGGTCTCCACGATATAAAAATCCATTTGGAGCAGGAGAACTTCTTCTCCCTTTTTTTCATATGTTTGGATCAATGGGGAGCGATCGTCAACATAAAGTTTAGTGATCCGGCATTCCGGCATTTGATTAACAAGTGTTTTTTCCAATATATGGACTGCCTGGTCAGCATCAGGGGTATCTTCTGGTATGTCGATCACAGCGTTTTCGAATATAAGTTCTGTGGTTTGTTTTTCTTTTATTTTGTAGATTACCATTAGAATGGCTATTATAGAAAGAATAAACAGGACTATAAAGCATTTCTTATTTCGATTTTTCATACTGTATTCTCCATTCTCAAAAGGTGGTTTTTATAATTTCACGACAATAATATATTGGATCAGTCAAATATTCTTTTTGCAGAAGCCCATGCTTAATGGATCCATTTCATTTGTACTATAAAGATCCTGCCTTTACAAGAATATACTGGTTTACATCCCGTCTATATCAGTTTACATCGTTGTTAAATTTCCGACATTGATCCGCCGCAGCCAGGCATTTCTTGTTTTTCTTTCCGTACAATCAGACCGGGGCAGGATCTGCCCTGCGCGGCGGAAAAACGTGCGGCTTCTGGATTTTCACGCGGCACCGGCGCTTAGCCCCTGGCGGTACTGCCTGGTTATTTGATTAACAATTCTTGATTTTTCCGTATTTTATGTCAGACTAAAGCTAACAATCAATATCAGGATAAAAATATCAGGATAACAGGATAACCGCGGAGCGGGAGACAGGAGGAGTTTCCAATGGGACTGCATGTGATCGATGAGGCGAAGAGATGTCTGAACTGCAAAAAACCGAGATGTATGGAGGGGTGCCCGATCCATACGCCTGTCCCGGCGATGATCCGGATGTTTCTTGACGGACAGATGACGGAAGCAGCGGAGATGGTCTTTGCCAACAATCCGCTGTCTGTGATCTGTTCTCTTGTGTGTGATCACGAAAAGCAGTGTGAAGGACACTGCATCAAAGGTATCAAAGGCGAGCCTGTGCATATCTCTTCCATCGAGAATTATATTTCAGACACCTGTTTTGACAAAATGAAACTGGAAAAAAAGCCGTGGAATGGGGGCAGGATCGGCGTGGTCGGCGCCGGACCGGCAGGGATTACCATCGCCATACTCATGGCATGCCGGGGATACCGGATCACGATCTTTGAAGTCAGGGAGAAGATCGGCGGGATCCTAAGATATGGCATCCCGGAATTCCGTCTGCCGAAGTCCATACTGGACCGGTATGATAAAAAAATGAAGGAATTGGGGATCCGTTTCCGTCCGAATTTCGCCCTGGGCGGTTCCACAGGCGTCCACGACCTGTTGGAAGACGGATACAATGCAGTGTTCATCGGCACGGGGACATGGCGCCCGTACCGGCTGAATATCCCCGGGGAGACTTTTGGCAATGTCCACTATGGCATCAACTACCTGAACAACCCGGATGTCTATGACCTGGGCGACCGGGTGGTCGTGATCGGCGCGGGAAACGCAGCCATGGATGTGGCGAGGACAGCAATCCGCAAGGGCTCCCGGTATGTGACAGTCTACTCTGTGACAGAAGTGCCGGCGGCATCGCCGAAAGAGGTAGAGTATGCCAGGATCGACGGCGTGGAGTTTGAATTTCTCCAGACCGCGTCCCGGATCACGGACGACGGGGTGATGATCTGCGACGTAGAATGGGATGAGAACGGACAGATGGTAAAACACGAAGAGACTGAAAGGTTTGTTCCGGCGGACAGCATTATCATCTCGATCTCACAGGGACCGCAGGACCGGATCGTTAACAGGGATAAAGAACTGAAGGTGGACGAGCGAGGGCTTCTGAAGACGAATGAAAAAGGCGAGACCACCATGAAGGGGATCTTCGCCTCTGGAGACGTAGTCACCGGCGCCAAGACCGTAGTCGAGGCAGTGAAGTGTTCAAAAATGATCGCGGACGCCATGGATGAGTATGTGAAAGCCAGCTTTTCTTCAAAAAAGGTGTGACGTCAAAAAGGCTGTGATTGACATTCTTTGGAACAGTTCTTTACATTGCCCGCTGGTTACTATGAAGATGAAAGCCAAAAAGAAATCCTCAGGCGCTTCTTTTATGATAAATGCCTTGACGGCTATATCCGGCGGGAGAATGTCATGCCTGGAGCAGGGTCTGCCGGATCTCCTCTTCGATCTTTAACAGTTCCTGTTCTGCGGCCATTCTCTTTTCGTGTCCTTCTTTCTGGATGCGGACAGCCTCGTTCATCGTGGAGACAAGATTCTGGTTTGCCTTTTTGAGAGCCTCGATGTCTACGAGACCGCGCTCAGACTCCTTTGCAACATCAATGGTATTCTGCTTTAATATCTCAGAATTTTTCATGAGCAGGGAATTGGTCGTATCAGTGACGCTGCGCTGCAGTTTGAGCGTCTCCTGCTGGCGGTACATGCCAAGAGCCATGACCATCTGGCTTTTCCAGAGGGGGATCGTCTCCTGGATCGCTGTCTGGATCTTATCTGCAAGCATTTTATCATTATTCTGGATCAGTTTGATCTGGGGCGCTGTCTGGATCGCGATAGTCTTGCTCGTCTTCAGGTCATGGACCTTTTTCTCAAACTGATTTACACTGTCTTCAAAGTCGCGGACAAGCTGTGCGTGCATAGGGTCGCCGCTCTGCTGCGCCTCCGCGCGAAGGGATGGGATCGTCTTTTCTCTGAGTTCTTCCAGCTTTTCCTCTCCGGCGGTGATATAGACCTGGAGTCTGCGGAAGTAGTCCAGATTTTTTTCGTACAGAGAATCAAACATGCCGATGTCCTTTAGCATCTGCATTCTGGCCTCCTCCAGTTTCCCTTCGATGCGGTCCACATTGACCTCGAGTTTTTGATACTGGGCAAGAAAACGTCTGACCTTTGCGCCTGCTTTCTGGAATAAGCCGAAGATGCCGGGATCTTTCTCCAGATCGTCATAATCCAGGCTCTCTACATTTGTGACAAGGTCAGCCATGAGCTGTCCTGCGTATCCGGAGTCTTTCGTGCGGATACTGCCGAGGATATGTCCGGAAAAGTCCGCAATATCCTGTTTGGCACCTGAGCCGTACTGCATGAGCATCTGGGAATCCCGCACATCGATCTGTGATTTGATCTCATCGGCAAGGGCGCGGTCTTCCGGGCTGAGAAGAGTGATCTCTCTGCTGAGTTCTTCCGCAGACAAAGGAGACGGGACCGGGGCGGCTGTATCTCTTGAGTTCATGAGATCCGCAAGTGTGATTTCTGACATAGGATGTACCTCCTTCTGAACGTTATCTTTAAAACAATGTGTCTGGCTTCCCGGGACAGCTGTCCCCGGAACATTTTACTGCAGGCTTTCTATGATGATCTTCATTACATCATAGGAAGGGACCTGAGTGACCTGGGTGATGTCCGCGGCGACTCCTTTTGCGGCGATGTCACCGCCCGTGGATACAGTGCTGTAATTTCCGGTGCGGAAGCCGTGCTTTGTCCATGCAAGAGCCTGGAGATCCTCATCGAGGAGCGCATCAAGGAGTTTCTGTCCGTTTTCATCCAGGGCGAGCAGGACATGGGTGGACCACACGGTGGGTGTGGGATAAAGCATGACAATGTCATCTTCAATGTTTTTATATTCATCCGGATAAATGGCGGCGTATTCGATAAGCTGGCATTCATATCCCGCGATCACAGGCTTGGCGCCTATGCCCATCCGGAGAAACTGGCTGAAAAGATCAGAGGAAGATGTCTCCATATATCCCAGCTTCCCGAAAATAGACTGGAGTTCCGGCAGGATTTCCCGCAGGTTATCCTCGGTAAGTGTCTGTCCGCCGTTCAGCACATTTGCGAGAAGTGCGGCAAACATATTGCCTGAGTTTGATCTTACCGGATCTGTGGTGTCAACGGAAATATTTCCATACAGTTCGGCAAGCCCGATATCAGCCCACGAAGTGTCATTCTGTATCAGGCTGACGAGCCCTGCCATATCGATCTGGTAAGCCCCGCTGTTCTCTGTGATAAGCCCCTGGCTGTCAAATGCTTCCAGGACAGCCCTGTGCGTATACAGTACAATGGGAGTGTTCAGGATGATCTCACTCTGCTGCGGTTTACCGTGGAGATCCTCATAGTATTCCTCCGCGATACTGCTGGAAGGGAAGAGATAATCCATCCCATCCATATCTGCTGTCATCATGTCCAGGGAACCAGCCTTCGCATAATCTGCCCGGATCCCGTATCTTTCCTGGAGGATAGACTGGACTTCAGGGTCTTCCAGAAACTCAATTTTTTCTCCGCCTACATATCCGTTTACGACGACTGTTTCAGGTGCGCTTCCTTTCAGAAGGTAAATGCCGCCTGTGACCATCATAATTACAAGCAGGAGTATCAGTCCGATAATCTTTTTTTTCATTTGGATGTTTCATGTCCTTTCTTTGCAGGTTCTCTGTATCCTTCAGAGCGCAGTGTCTGTTTTAACAGTTTCAGGTCCGCTTCCATATCAAGCAGTTCATTCTGCATCAGCTTTTCAAACTGCATATTAAATGCGGCTTTGAGTGTTGCGACGCTTTCCTGAGTGCTGCGGAGGATCTTTTCTGTTTCTGCTGTCGACAGCCCGGTTTTTTTGAGCTCAGTATAATGTTCCAGGACGTTTGCCGCAGTTTCCTGGTAATAGTCGATATAGCGCCGCGCCGCGGTGATCTTTTCCGGGTTTTCGGTCAGATAGTCCAGGATATTTCCCGCAAGCTCTACCAGTTCCGCGCACTGCGGACCCAGGGGCTGCTCGCGGATCTGCACCGCTGCCTTTTTCATGCGGCTGTAATCCGAAGCGGCTTCGGAGAGACGCTCGCTTAAGAATTCACCGTTATCCAGGGAGTCCACTTCGACTTTCCCGATCTTTTCCACAGGGCGCAGAAGCATACAGCACGCCACGTACATTGCCGCGCTGAGGACTATGCACAGGATCAGGCTCCAGCGAAAGAGGAGCAGGAGGATGAAAAACAGCACTAACGCAAACAGCGCGGAGAGAATGATGCTGAGAAGTTCTTTCCATTTTGCATGTTTCATGGAGAGGATATCCTTTCTGATATGTTTTCACTTAATTATAGCCTTTGACGCTGCGGAATGCCTCTGTCAGGTCTTTTGTCCCGTCAAAGACGCGCGCATCCGTCTGTTCGGCAAGCTCTTCCAGCTGGGACGGGTCTGCGTCCCCGAAAGTTATGGAGAATACCGGGATATCCACGTCAGAACTGTCAAGCGCTTCCTGGAAAATATTTTTGTTATAAACAGACTGTCCATCTGTCATGAGGATTACCGCAGGGGAATACTGCGAAAGATCGTATTCCATGGCAAGCCCGTAAGCTTCGGCGGCAGCGGTATAAATGTCTGTGCCGCCTCCGGGCGCCTGCGCGGCGATCTCATTATACAGTGTTTCGAGCGCGCGGTCTGAGTCATCCTCTGCTTTCAGGACCTGGATGACCCGGTCGTTAAAGAGGACGGCGATATTGACTTCGCCTTCATTCGCCTGGAGCAGATTCTTTTCAGCGTTTTTCTGGATAAGGATCTGCGCCATGGCTTCCTTCAGCTGCTCTTCGCCTGTCCCGCTCATACTGCCGGAAAAATCAAGACAGTAGATATTAAGGGACGGCTTTTTGAAATTGGTCTGGTAGATATTTAAAGCATCGGCAAGGACATCGGAAGCGGGCATCTGGATGGGGGACAGGATCCTCTCTGTGTCAATTCCCCAGTCCGGATTGAAAACGTCTTTATTTTCAGCGGAAACACCGTTGGCGGTGATCCTGCGTCCGGTCGCTTCGATGGCTGTCTGGCTCTCAGGGGACATGAGCTCTTCCTGGAACCGCAGGAATGCGTCTTCTGTATCCGCATCTCCGTGGTCTACGTAGCAAAGAGGGGAATCCGCTATTGACAGACCGTCATACGGATATACTACATACAGAGGTTCTTTCCCTTCAGATACAAGCTGTTCATTTGCGTCAATGATCAGGCATTCGTAATTTACCATTGCGTCGTAATTCCCGGTCAGAAAGAGATCTTTCAGCCAGTCTGAGCTCCCGGAGCTGCGTTCCACTCCGGCGAGGAGGGCGCGGATCTCCTGCTGAAGAGCCGGGTCCTGCAGGTCATCAGTGGTCAGGCCTTCCTGTTTCCCGAGCAGTGCATAGAGAAAACCAATATACGCGCTCGCTCCGGAGTTAGACTGCGTAGCGCTCGTCATGCAGAAAGTCATTTTCCCGTCCGTGATCGCAGAAAGGATATCCTTGACAGATACATCAGTTCCGATAAAACCGAGCTCCCGGGCAAGACTCTGGCGGATGCCGAATACGACCGGGGACAGGGAGACGGATTGGCTGTGTTTGGTCAGATGGCCGGTATCTCCCAGGGAGATCCACATGCTGCTCGCAGGCCAGACGGCGTCATATCCGTCCGCTCCGTCCTGGAGCTCCCGCATAATATCAACGGAACCTTTATAGTCCATCTCAATGTGAACACCTGCTTTGTCTGCGCAGTCTGCGATGATCGTCTCCAGTTCCTGGTTTTCTGAACCGGAAAGGATGCGGATCGTTTTTCCGTCCCCGGAAGAATAGCCGGAATGGGAATCTGCCGTGCCGGGGCCGGATGAACCGGGAGTGCCAGGTGCAGATCCTCCCGGAAGAAGGCTGCAGCCGGAGGCAGCCAGTACAGTGCAGGCAGTCAGAAGCAGTGCGGTCAGTTGTTTCCTCATAATTGATTCTCCTTTGTCTTATCCATATATGTGACAGGATACTGTATGGGATCTTTTCTGATTATTGTCACGCAGTTTGCTGATTCCTTCTATCTGTCAGGTGTGAAAAATGCGTAAAAAGTATGTAAAAAATAATGGACAAAGGGAAAACGGTAACAGAAAAGGGGAAAAATGGCAATAGAAAAAGGCGAGACCGCCATAAATGGGATCTTCGCCTCTGGAGATGTAGTCACCGGTGACAAGACCGTGGTCGAAGCAGTGAAATGTTCAAAAATGACCGCGGACGCCATGGATGAATATGTGAAAGCTATCCTTTCTTCATCTTCATCCTCTTGATGACCTTCAGCCTTGTGAACTCCTCCCTCTCCTTTTCTTCCAGCGCGTTGGTAATCGTGTAGACAAGGGCAGAGTACATGGGAATCGTGATATTCTGGAGCGCGTTGGCGCGCTTTTGTGTTTTCTTGATATTGCTCGCCAGGCGGTAGGCGGCATTTTCTACCATGGAGAGCTTCACGGTCAGGTCCTTCACCTTGCGGAAAGCCTCCCTTGCCTTGTCGATGGACTCGTGGGTCGTGCTGAAGGAGTAAGTCGGTTTCCCGGCGTCCGGCACGTATTTCACATGGGGGATCTCAGTCCCCATGATGCTCCGGGTCTGGATCGTGATCGAATTCTCGATGGGCACGGTATAGGCAAGCAGTTCCACATTGCTGATGCCGTTTTCGATATTCGCGCGCTGGAGACACTGATAGGCATAAGTAAAGGTCGTGTCGATCTCCTCCTGGATACTGCGGGCCTCGTCGATCAGGTCCATCAGCTCCCGGATGAGGATATTCCTCTTCTTATCCATCAGGTCATATCCCTGTTTCGCAAGCGCCAGCGAGTTCTTCGCCAGCATCAGATTCCCTTTTGTAGGAAATGTACGCGGATCCATAGAATCCCTCCTATTACAAAATATTTATGGTGAACACTTCTTACATCCAACGGATGTGATCACATCTTATTATCCCTTCAGCCCTCTGGACCGTCTGTCCATATCTTCCACTTATCCTTCCACATATTTCAGATAAGGGATCAGCGCCTCACCTGTATCAGCCAGCAGCACCTCGGTTTCTCCTGAGCTGTAAATGACCGTACCCTCCGTCAGTACAGTCGCGTCCCAGTCCTGAAAATCATCTGTGACGCCGGAGCGTCCGATCTCTCCAAGCGCCTCGCCTTTCGCGAGGGAGAGCTCGCCGACCCAGTCCACGTCCATGGCGTTAACATACGCAGTGTCCTCATATACAAAGAGGTCAATGTCCCTGTCAGCGGAATAGAGCGCTTCCGGGGAAGCATTTTCCGCTGTGGACGCAGTGTTCCCGCACCCGATGATAAAAGCGGAAAAAACAACAGAGCACATCAGTGCGCAGAAGCAGTTCAGCCTGCGCCGGCAGCGTTTCATAAGTTTTGCAGGTTTCATAAGTTTTGCAGGTTTCACAGGTTTCGCAGATTTCATATCAGCACCTCTCAGTGTTCGCAGAGATCCGTTCCGTGAGCCGCAAAAATTACGCGGGGGTCCTCACCTCGATCAGGTTCCCATCCGGATCATAAAAGCGGACCAGTTTCTGTCCCCACGGAAGTTCAGTGAATGGAGTTACATAATCCGGTGGCTCTGGATAATTATTTAGTTTCTCAATAAATTTCTCAATCTCTTTATCTTCAAAATAGAGTTCAGCGGAATGGTTCTGAAATATAACGTCCCTGCTGATCTCATCCTTCCATAGAGAGACATCCTGAAGGACCAGACCTTCGGTCAGGATCACATTGCCCTCCCGGGCAAGGACGACGTCCAACCCGAATAGGGAATGGTAAAACTCTTTGGATCTTTCCATATCAGTGACCGCGATCAAAATGTTCTTTAATCTCATATACAAGCTCCTCCCAGGAGTACAGCTAAAAAATCCCTCTGTTATATTTCAGCAGTGCGTATCCGATCATGACCAGCCCGATAACAGTTCCTGCGACTGTAATATAATACCAGTATTCCTGCTCAGAGATGCACTGGAGGATGCCGGTTATGATAATGCTGCCTCCGATGACCATGAGCGCGCTGCCCGTGAGCCTGCCGTAAGGCTTCCTTTCCTCAGGCAGGACCTTCCATATCATCAAATGGCTGGACAGTGACGAATAGCCGGTAACCAGCCTGTGGTCTAAGCCGCCACAAATAAAATGGAACAGAAAAACCCGAAAGTCTTGCTCACTTCCGGGTTTTTCGTTTTTAGCCGCCTTATAAAGACTGCTGTTATCTTTTTGCCTACGCACAATATAGCATATGCGTCAGGTAAAGTCAAGTATACCCGGATTCCCGTCGATCATACATGTGTGCCGAGCTGTTTATTCTTCCTCATCCATCGGCTTATAGTATTTCTCCAGTATCTTCGTATCCACCCTGTCGAGTTCTTCCTTCGGCAGGCGCCCCAGCAGTTCCCAGCCCAGATCCAGCGTCTCTTCCATGCTGCGGTTTTCGTCCTGTCCCTGTCCGATATAGCGCTCCTCAAATTCTTTTCCGAATTCAAGATATTTCTTATCTATGGGCGAGAGCTCATCCTCGCCGATGACAGAGGCAAGGTTCCGTGCGTCGCCGACCTTCGCGTACGCGGAGAAGAGCTGGTTCGCCAGGTCCTGGTGGTCTTCCCTCGTATAGCCCTCGCCGATGCCGTCCTTCATCAGACGGGACAGGGAGGGGAGGATATTGATGGGCGGATAGATGGACTGCCCGTGCAGCGGGCGGTCGAGCACGATCTGCCCCTCCGTGATATATCCGGTCAGGTCAGGGATGGGGTGTGTGATATCGTCGTTGGGCATGGTCAGGATCGGGAGCTGCGTCACAGATCCGTTCACGCCCTGTACGATGCCCGCGCGCTCGTAGATCGTGGCGAGCTCGCTGTACAGATACCCCGGGTATCCCTTACGGCTGGGGATCTCTCCCTTTGAGGAGGAGACTTCACGCATTGCCTCCGCAAAAGAGGTCATATCCGTCAGGATGACCAGGATGTGCATGTTCTGTTCAAAGGCAAGATACTCCGCCACAGTCAGCGCTACCTTTGGGGTGATCAGACGCTCCACGACCGGGTCGTTCGCCAGGTTCAGGAACATGGCAACATGGTCTGCCACGCCGCTCTCCTCAAATGTATTGCGGAAGAAATCCGCCACGTCATGCTTCACGCCCATGGCGGCAAAGACAATGGCGAATTTTTCGTCAGAATTCTCCCCCAGGGACGCCTGTTTTACGATCTGGGCGGCAAGCTGGTCGTGGGGAAGTCCGTTCCCCGAGAAGATCGGCAGCTTCTGCCCGCGGATCAGAGTGGTAAGCCCGTCAATGGCGGAGATCCCCGTATGGATATAATTCCGGGGATATTCGCGGCGTACCGGATTTAACGGAAGCCCGTTCACATCCCGTTTCAGCGTGGAGATGATCGGGCCCAGGTCGTCGATGGGCTGCCCGATCCCGTTGAACGTGCGCCCCAGCATATCCGGGGAAAGCGCGATCTCCATGGGATGTCCGGTCAGTTTGGTGTGGGTATTTTTCAGGGACATATTTTCCGACCCTTCAAATACCTGGATGACAGCCTTGTCCTCGTAGATCTCTACGATACGTCCGATCTTGTGTTCCCTGCCGTCTACGACGAACTCCACGATCTCGTCAAAGAAGGCGTCCTGCACGCCTTCAAGAGCGATGAGAGGTCCGTTGATGCTGCTTAAGCCTAAATATTCGATTGACATGATATCCGGTCCTCCTTACGCGTTTTTCTCAAGCACTCTTTGATAGAATGCATCAATGTCTCTGTGATACTGCGCGAACATTTCCAGGCGGTCATTGGGCACATCGTATTTGATGGCAATGATCTTGTCGAAAATGTTTTCCGCCTTTAGCACGGACATGGGATGTCCCATGGTCACAAGGGTCCTTGCCTGTTTGTAGAGGTACAGGATGGTATCCATCATCAGGAACTGCTTCTCCAGGGAGACGCAGGTGTCGTCCTTGTGGAATGCGTTCTGCTGGAGGAAGCCGAGGCGGATCACGCGGGCAATCTCCAGCACCAGCTTCTGGTCGTCCGGCAGGACGTCGCTTCCGATCAGCTTTACGATCTCCAGGAGGCTGCTCTCCTGGTTTAAGAGTGCCATCAGCCGGTTGCGGTAGTCCACGAACTGCGGGGACACATTGTCCTGGTACCAGTGGCTTAAGTCATTTAAATACTCGCTGTAACTGGTCAGCCAGTGGATCGCCGGGAAATGCCTGGAATAGGCAAGGCTCTTATCCAATCCCCAGAAGCAGCGGACGAAACGTTTTGTATTCTGTGTGACAGGCTCGGAGAAATCACCGCCCTGCGGGGACACTGCTCCGATGATCGTCACTGAGCCGTCCGTGCCGTTTAAGTTGTGCATCATGCCCGCCCTCTCGTAGAACGCAGACAGGCGGGACGCCAGGTATGCGGGGAATCCTTCCTCCGCCGGCATTTCTTCCAGACGCCCGGACAGCTCGCGGAGCGCCTCCGCCCAGCGGGAAGTGGAGTCCGCCATGATGGCAACGTCATACCCCATATCCCTGTAATATTCCGCCAGGGTAAGCCCGGTGTAAATGCTCGCCTCACGGGCAGCCACAGGCATGTTTGACGTGTTGGCGATCAGGGTGGTGCGGTCCATCAGGGGATTGCCCGTGCGGGGGTCGGTCAGCTCGCCGAACTCCTCCAGCACCTGGGTCATCTCGTTGCCGCGCTCGCCGCAGCCGATATAGATAATGATGTCCGCATCCGCCCATTTCGCGATCTGGTGCTGTGTCATCGTCTTTCCGGTCCCGAATCCGCCGGGGATGGCAGCAGTGCCGCCCTTGGCGATGGGGAACATAGTGTCAATGATACGCTGTCCCGTGATCAGGGGGACAGACGCCGGAAAACGGTGGTGGGTCGGCCTGGGCACGCGGATCGGCCAGCGCTGTGTCATGGACAGCTCTTTTTTCGAACCGTCCGGCAGTTCCAGCGTGACCAGCGTTTCATCGATGGTGTATTCCCCGTCGGGGACAACATCGATGACCGCCCCTTCTACATCAGGCGGGACCATGCATTTGTGCACGATGGCGTGGGTCTCCGGCACTTCGGCGATGATATCCCCGCCGTGGAGATACTGGCCTTTCTCAACTGTGAGATGGGCCTGCCATTTTTTCTGCCTGTCCAGGGAGTCCACGCTGACGCCCCTTGTGATAAACGCGCCGCCGGAGGATTCCGCGATCCTCTCCAGGGGACGCTCGATGCCGTCGAAGATATTATTGAGGATGCCCGGAGCGAGGGTGACGGAAACGGCATTTCCGCTTGCCACGACTTCTTCCCCGGGGCGCAGGCCGGTCGTCTCCTCATACACCTGGACCGTGGTCATATCCTTGTCCAGGGCGATGACCTCGCCGACCAGCTTCTGGGATCCCACATAGACCATCTCGGACATGCGGAATCCGGTATTGCCTTTTAAGTAGATGACGGGTCCATTGATCCCGTAGATCGCAGCAGTCTTAAGCATTGCCGTCACCTCCTGAGAAAATAAATCTGTCATATTCATTGCGCAGCTGCGTCCGGAATGAATTGTCGATCAGGATGTTGCGGCTGCGGATCACAGCGCGCACGCCGCCGATGAAATCTTCCGCGCTGACCGTGAGATGAGCGCCTGTGGCGTTCTCCAGGTCAGGCCGCTTCGCCTCATCGGACGGGTTGATATAGATGGTCACCGGGTCCTGTCCGGCGAAATCCACTGCCTGACGGATGCATTTCACGAGGAAATCTCCGTAAGCCGCTGTCTTCATGTAATCATCCACAAGTCCCATGACTTCTTCAAATATTTTATCCTTCAGCTCCTGCTGGACCTTGCCCTGGCGGCGCTTGATCTCAAGCTGAGATTTTGCCGCGGCCTGGTTGAGAGAGAGACGCGCATTGGTAGTCTCCGCCTTGATGCGTGTCTCAGACTGGCGCAGCGCTTCCGCCCTGTGGTCTTCGAACACTTTTTCAAGCGCCTCTTTGTGGGCGTCAATGATCGCGTTGCCCTCCGCGCGGGCCTGCTCCATGGAAGAGGTCTGCAGGTGAGCGATTTTTTCTTCTAATGTCAAGAGGGATCCCTCCTTTTACAGTTTTAATCCGATCGCCTCGGTGATATATGATGTGATAAAGTCTTTTTTGCGCCCGGTCCCGTGACGGTCGGGGATCTCTACAAGGAGAGGCATCTTCCTCTCCAGGCGGAATGTGTCAATGATGTCCGGAAATTCCCGCCCGAATTTTTCAGTCAGGAGAACGATCCCCACTGTCTTGTCAGAGAGCACATCCTCCAGGGCCTTTTTCAGCTCATCGCGCTCGTGGACAACCACGCCGTCAACACCCGCCAGGCGCATGCCGGTGTACGTATCCACGTTATCACTGATGAGATACATTTTCATAAGATCAAGACCTCCTTGCGTTGATAACTGTCTGCCGTCCGTCAGGCGTGCCATTCATGATCCGCCTGCGGCGGATCACTCATGTGGGGCGTCCGCCCCATGCCGGTACCCGGCCTGCCGCCCCTTGCGGGCCTGCCCGCAGATGCCGCCATGCCGGATACCGGCGCACGGCTGACTGGTATTACAGGTTTCCTAATATCATGAAGGAGATGATCAGACCGTACAGGCAGACACCTTCCGCAAGGCCCACGAAGATGAGCGACTTACCGAGTACGCTGGAGTCTTCGCTGATAGCGCCGAGAGCCGCGCTTGCCGCGCTGGCAACGGCGATGCCGCCGCCGATGCAGGAGAGGCCTGTAACGAGGGCTGCCGCAAGGTATCCGAGGCCTGTGGCGAATCCGGAG
>ERZ1090864.834-NODE-837-length-15983-cov-21.280450_pt1 | contig 15983 bp, 20 predicted proteins | sample MGYA00478479_ERZ1090864 | MGnify/ENA primary metagenome ERZ1090864 (study PRJEB33644, sample SAMEA5815743) | chicken gut metagenome | biome: Chicken; feature: Gastrointestinal Tract; material: Caecum | place: Ireland | collected 2019-01-01 | study: A study of the... | reverse complement strand
TAATTTTTCCCAAATTGCTGCACAAACTTTCGTCTTATACTTTTCCATTTATAATATACAATATCTAGTAGTTTCATATTTGCAATTATACATATATAGTGTTATACTTATTATGTATTTTAATTTTGTGTCTATCCGGAACGGATTGATCACACGATGTTTAGGTTTGCAAGAAGTCAGAGGTATACTCTTCCATCACGGTAGTATCTTCTGACTTTTTATTTTGCAGGAATATCTACACGCAATATGAGAGTGAACAGTAGGGCATTCTCTTTTTTTATGCCTAAACGTAGGGAAGGAGGGGTATTTATACAATGCTCCGGAAAAGACACGTCGAATGAAAGGAGAAAAGGATGAAAAGAAACAATTTAACAAAATATCTATCAACAAAGAAAAACGATATTGAAGAATTTCTGGAGGTGTAGGTATGAAGATATTAGCTTGTACTGTATTTTGTTCGGCCTTTTATCGCTCTTCCTTACCGCTTCCCAAGGAAATTAAAGGGATAACAGAAGCTCTCCAGTATGCAGAAGCACACCTAAATGATATTCCACTCGGAACATTGGAATACATATCTGATAGCGATGAATTAAGTGACATAAACTGCAAAATTCTGGAGATAGGGTAAGGTACTATTGCGAGTAACGAAACATCATCATCAGAAAAACCGTATAATGTGGTAGGAACAGAAAGGAAATTTTTATGAATTTTGAAGAATTTACAGAAGAAATAAAAATAGCGCTAAAGGAGAAACTAAACCGGGATGACATCTGTATCTATTCAGAGACAGCTCTAAAGAATAATCATACTTTGTTACCTGGCCTTTTGATCGAAGCGGCCGGATCAAATATTATGTACACAATCCCATTAAAAGAATACTATGAAGAACTCAAAGAAGGCGTCTCCATCCAGGAAATTGCTGCAGAAATGGCACATTTTTACCAGAGTATAGATAGCTATGATATTGCACAGCTAGGGAACTTTGACCAGCTAAGAGAGAAAGTCATCTATCGGATTGTCAATCAGGAAAAAAATCAGGTTTTTCTGCGATCCGTTCCTTATATGCCATATTTAGATCTGGAAATTACATTTCATGTGCTTATAGACAACAACGCTTCTGGCTGCACAGCGCTTACAATCAGTAATCGGCATCTGAAATACTGGGGGATTGATTCCTCAGAATTATATCCTCTGGCGCACGCCAACACGAAACGTCTTTTCCCCAGCGTGATAAATCCATTTGTGGATCTCATCCGCTTCCCGGAGATAATGAACGAAAATGAGCCGTTTCGCAGCTTTCTATCTTCATTAAAAGTTCTCAGCAATCGCGATCAGTCTTGTGGAGCATCCTGTATTCTCTATGACAACGTACTGGCTGATCTGGGGAAGGAATTGCAACATAATTTTTATCTATTGCCGTATACTGTTGATGAATTTCTCATTCTTCCAGAGAACCGGAAATATCCCAGAGAGTTCTTAATAGAAATTGTGGAGTCCGTTTTAAATGATGCTGCTGAAAAAGAGCAGTTTCTTTCCTCACATCCATATTATTATGATCGAAAATCCAAGGAGTTAAGCTGCATATAGCCGAGAAAAAGGCGTAGAATCATAGTTGGAAGATATATTTTTTTCTAGTATAATAGATGCAAACGAATTTATGCCTGTTAAATATTTTAAAAGCGGGAGGATATATAGTAATGGATGGCATCTATTTTTTTAACGGGAAAGATATTACTATGAATATGTGCATCCAAATCCGGGATGTAATCGACATCATCCAGGAAAAGAGCCATCTTTCTTTTCCGGATGCAACGCTTGCTTTCTATCAATCCCAGACCTATAAAGCGCTGCAAAATACAGGCAACACATTATGGGCAGAGTCTGCCGAATATATCGCAGACCGTTATTATGAAGAGCAGGAAGCAAAAGAATTACAAAATACAATTTGATACTAATGACAATCGAGCCGTCCTTTACAGACGGCTCTTTTCTTACTAATACAACGGTAACCGGTTATGCTTTTCTTCATCAAGCCATATTTCTCGCATCAGATATGCCTGACGGAACTCATGTGCTGAATTTCCACATTCTCTCGGTACATAAGATGCATAGTAGCGCAGATCCAACTTGAAAATCTTATCTCTTCCTCTGCTCAGTACTCGAATCATCCTGCAGAGTTTCCGATTCAACCGATAGGCCATTTTCTGATCCCTCACCTTCGAAGATGAGGCATACAGCGTTCTTCCCTTTAAACTCTCCCTGTTAAGCTCAAGAATTTCTCTGATCCTCAGTGGAGTCTGATATAAAAGGCCGAAAAAAACGGCTTGTTCCAGATATCCTGGTTTTATATGTTCCTCCATTGTATCTTTTCCCAATCCGAACAGGCTAAAATAACGTAACTCGCGATATGTTTGTGCCTGTATACCTTTCCCGAGACTCTCTATTTTGTTGACAACTAACTTGCCAATTTTAATCTCTATATCTATTGCATTCTGCTCAAAAGCCGAGATAAGAGGGATACGGACAGGTTCCACCAGCGCCTTTGACGTACATATCTGGAAATAGGAATTGATCACTTTTTCTGCATTTATATTTCTTCTTTTTGTTCTTTTAAAGACGTCATAAAAGAGAGAGGTAAAGCGGAGAGAAGACCGCCATTGTTCAACAATATACGCAACCAATTCCTCACATTTCTTCTTGTTCTCTCTCCAAACTTTCGTATAAAGAATTCTTGCTTCATAGTTTTTATCATCTGAATATGGATTTACTTCGCCTATTATCCGAATTGTTCCATAATATCGCTGATTTCTATAATCTACTCTGCTGGTTATTTTCATATGTTTCTTCCTCCCTCTGTTTTCATATTTACCCTTCATTATGTTGATGCTTCTGTCTTCTGCAGGAAACTATACGCTTCCTGCAGGAAATGTTCTTTTATGAATCCCTTCATATAAAATTCCCACAGTTTTTGATGGATCTCCTCAGCGCTTATATTGCTATATTGATTTTCCAGCATCTTTACAAATGGATACACCATTGTTTTTTCTATCCGCTGATCCGCTGCAATCGCGATCCCATCCATCTGATAAACTTCATATAAACACTCCAGGATAATCTTCGTATCCGTTATCACTTTCATTTCCGGTTTCACCCACTCCTTTTTCATAGCCACGTTCCTCCTTATATCCGGACTCGAAGGCCGTCCAGCTTGGTCCTCGGGAAGCCCACAAGATACCACTGATCACTCATATCCATCTCAATCCGAACCGGAATCCACGTATCTTTCACCTTTACCTCAAAGCATTCTCCACAGTGAAGCCCTCCATAGTACGACTCCACATCAAAACGAATATCGTATCTTCCGCTGCTTTTGTCATAATATAAATTACCTTCTCTTGTTTCCATCCATTGGTTCCTCCTATGTTTATTTCTCATAAAATAGAAACAGCAATCCAACGGATTCTGGGAATTTAAAGCAGATTTGCCTTTTCTTTCATCTCTTTCCTGCTCGTATTCGTATACAGCAGTGTCGTTCGTTCGCTTGAATGACCAGCCTGATTCGCCACCTCCGGAATACTGTAACCGCATTTAAGCGCATGAGAGCAGAAAAAATGTCTGAGCTTATGAGGATTGATCCGATCTGAGCATTGGCTAAAAAACCGATTCACACTGCTTCGGTGAAGTTTCCCGCCTTTTCTGCTGACAAACAAGTATTCGCAATCTGAATTCCTTTCCTTCAGATACTCTCTGACTGCGTGAATAATCTTATCATTGATAAATACAATCCTCTGCTTATTTCCTTTCCCTATAACAATCAGCTCCCGGGCCTGAAGATCTAAATTGGTCAAAAGAAGATCCGTACATTCGCTGACTCGTAAGCCGGCATAAGCCAGGAGAGTCGCCATTGCATAATTCCTCTTTCCGGTTTCTACAAGTACCCTCTGGAGAAACTCGTCCACTTCCGACTTTTCAAGATCTGACGGACTGGCAATCATCTGCTGAAATTTCAGCCGATCTTCTGATACAACCGCATCGTCTTCCTGGTCCTTTGATTCAATAAGGAAATGATTAAAGCAGGAGAGAGCAGACAATTTTGCATTGATACTATTGAATTTCAATCTCTTTATATTCTGGAGATAAGATCGATAATCCAGAATATTCGTATGATAGAGCTTTGTCATCTCCCGACCGTATGACTCTTCATACCACAGCGCATATCCTTTTACATGGCCAAGATAGGTCTGGATCGTATTTTCTGACTTTCCCTGCTGCGACATATATTCCTGAAAATCTTCCAGTGAAATCATTCCGCTTCCTCCTCTCTGCAATTATGTCGCGTTCACTTTCCAGTGGTTTGTAGGAAATTATGTTGCGTTCGCACTATGTTTTCTGAGGTTTTTGCCACTCTAACACAACATAATTACCATTATGTAGCGTTAAGAAAAGATCCCTTTCGGGATCTCATATGCATTACTCCCTACATATAATAAATACGTTACTAAATCAGGAAACGCAAAAAGGACAGCAGATTGTCTCCACTGATCATATATGTCTTGACACCTAAATTTTTTTCATTATCTTGACGTTTGACATTCTATTACTTATACTTTTTGTATGCCTCCCGAGAATGAAAAAAACATGGAGGGGATGCAGAATGGATACGTACGAAGTTTTATGTCTGCTTTTATTATCTGGGCAGTTTCTGCTTGCACTATTGCGTTGCATTCTGGAAATTCAGAATAGATAATATTCCCGTCCGCCGCAATGTCTTTATTCATTCCGTACGCCGGGAGGCTCTTAATTAAACAGAAATCCCGGAAGCTCATTCCTCCGGGATCACAAATCTGTATCCAACACCACGTACTGTCTGGATGTATTCTTTATTTGTATATTTTCTAAGTTTCTTACGGATTCCTGCAATCAGACACCGGACTGCATTATCCTCATCCTGCGGATCTTCTGAACCGGCGGCCTCAAGGATCTGCGCTTTCGTAACTACCCAGCCGGGGCGTTGCACCAGAGATCGTAACACATTAAATTCTTCTCTATTCAGCTGAATTTCCATATTATCATACAATATTCGCCGTTGTTCCGGATATATATTAAGACCGGAAAACGAAATTTTATTCGATGGTACTATGTCTGTTGTCTTGCTGTCATTTCCCATAATCTTACGAATCATTTTTTCTGCATCGTCCTTTAAATGCAAAATCAAAATTCTCTCTTTTTCTTCATCCATCATTAACTTTCCTCATATAATATTTATATATTAATCGCTTCTCTCCTGAAGGCTTATTACTTTTCCGTAAAAATCTGTATAGGAAAGCATTCCATTATCATAGGTTATCTCTTTGTCCGCCACTTCTTCCGCAACCACATTACTATAATGGGTAATTCTGTTGATTTTCCGAATATAATTCTCTTTATTCAAATAAATATAATGCTTTGTAACAAAAAAACATTTTGTACTGTCCAGATTATCAAAAATCTCTTCAACAGATTTAGCATCCGAAAGCAGGCCATACAGATCTTCTGTATTTTCTTCCATATCAGAATATATAAATTGGTCTGAAAATGTGTCCAGATCGATGCATCTGATGTAAATTCCGTTATCATTTTCGTTTTCCATAAGATAATAACATAAATTTCCATCGACAAATATCCGGGATATATCTGCCTGTAAAGGGAACACATCCCGAATCAGATCATACGTGGTTCCATTATTATCAGTGTAGATGATATTATTATTTTCATGGTCGATCTGCAGGTTAAATCCCGTACCGTTATATTCATCCTGAGATTCTTCGCTGACCTTAAAATACTGTTCTTTCTGCCTGTCCGATCCGCATCCTTCCAGAGCTGTTACTGAAAAACAAATCAGGAAGACGCTTAAAATTGCTTTTTTCTTATGAGGGAAAATCCTCTTAATCGGATATTTTAAATACCTCAATACAGACAGCATATATAAAAATACAATAATAAAGATGAAACATAAAATATATGCCAGTAATCTACCCTGCGCGATCTCATGGAACGTATATTTCTTTACAAAATCTCCGCTGCTGCTGACAGCAGAAACATACTGATCCGGCCAGAAGTATCCGGCTGCCTTTAAAAGGCCAAGTGGAGTACGGTATGCTGTCGTTCCCTGGCCGAGCACAATATCTGCGATCAACCAGCCTGCAGTCGATACAACCATTGAAAGAACCGTATGTTTTACCAGAATGACCACAACCATCGCCGCTATTGAAGCGAACACTGCTCCCAGAACTTTCAGCAATAAAATACAGCCGTATGCCTCCCATAATTTACAGTTCCATCCCGTATGCTCAAAAAATTCCAAACAGATCAGCGGATAGTTCCCATGGGGAAGTCCAACCTTCAAATACAGGTAAATGCATTGACATAGCTGAAATATCAGTGTCAGCAATGCAACACCGCAAATTCCGATCCAGAGTTTCATATGTACGGAAACACTGCGCCCCTTTTTCGTTGTCAGCATAAGGTTCTGCATATCATTCTCATATTCTGTTGCAAAAATCAACACAGCCAGAATAATAATCCCAACCAGCAGAATATAATCCACATTATTATGCTGCAGGAGCGTCTCCCAGCCCCGCGAATCAAAAATATATCCGCCGCCGTTTTCTTCTTCATAAGTATATTGATGATAGATTACCTGAAAAGCCTTCTCCCTGCTTGATGACAGGTAATCATGATCTGTCTGATGATAGATCCGGTCATACTCCTGTTCAATCTTATTCCGGGTATCTTCTGTGATCTTTCCTTCATACTGATCCATATATTCCAGATAGTATGGCTCATTTTCATCGATCATATAATTTGAATCGTACCCGGAGGCAAAAATATTTATAAGTTTCATAAATAAAATCAGTGTCAGATAGATAAGGGCTTTCTGTTTCACAAATATTTTTTTACATTCCATCCGAACCATCCGTCCGCCTCCTCTTAAACCAGCCTTTCAGTTTTTGGTATCCCGGTTTCCTCAGTCCGGAACAGAAGAGCGGTATGATGTATGACAGAAGCAGGATTCCCGTCTGTACACACAGATACGCCGCCAGCCACGGAACGTAATGACCAAATACATTCATTCCGTAACATCCTTTCTCCAGTTCATATATCTGGAACCCAGACAGCGGATTCAGCAGGGTCAGATACTGTTTTACCGGAGAACTGCTGCACACAAATCCGCTACAGTACAGACAGACTGCCATTCCGGCAAGCAGAATAAGGTAAATCATATAAATATTTTTTACTTTCCCGCTTATCCAGATCCCGATTCGGGCAAAGACAATTAAACTGAGGCATTTCATAATGTTGATAAATAAGAAAAAACCAAAAAGCGAAAGATTTAACGGTGTATATTGATAATCAGAAAGAGCATATAAACAGGTCCATCCTCCATCCAGGCCATATAAAACTTTAATTATAAGGAAGTTAACGGACGCCGCTGCAAAAACAATACCTATAATCCACAAATAGACAGCTCCATGCTTCAGGTATGTATATGCTTTCTTTTGCCCTTTTGAGGCCAGAATAATTTCTGTCATTTTATATTTCTGCTCATTGTAGTAGCAGGGTACGATCGCAAGAAGCAGAAGGACAAAAAGGAACAGATCCGAATAATCGTAACTGATCAACTGTTTCCATCCCTGAAAATCATAGAATTCCGTCAGCCTCCGGTTCTGATACCTGCTCAGGATATACTGGTTTTTCTCTTCTTCACAGGAATTTCCTGTCTTATTATAAAATTCTATATTCTCAGATGCCTTTTCTGTCAACTGCCCGTTGCTTATACTGTAATTGACCAGATATTCTATCGGATTATAAAAATACGTCTCCAGTATGGAATAATCCCCATAGTAATATCCTGTTTCTGTATGATCCGGGTCGTATTCTGTGCTAAAATCTCCGCTGGAAATATGCGGTTCATAGTCCGCCATCTTCTCTGTTAGGTTCCTTACCTTTTCCTTTGTGATCGTTCCGTCAAACTGTGCGTGAAGTTCTTTATAATAACTCCACTCTTTTTCCGTTGACACCTTTCTGGTAATCACATCGGAAAACCCTTTCCCTGCCTGACAGTATTGTGTATAAATAAGCAGTATATTTGCCCCGAGAGCCGCCAGTATAAGAAACACCATATATTTTCTGAAGATATTTTTCTTCATCTCATAGATGAGCGCTTTCATTTGTCCGCCCCATCCTTTCCGAAAATGTCAAAAAAGACGTCCTCAAGCTGCGGGGCCGCTGGTATCGCTTTCAGTCTGCCCGGGGCTACCTCACTGATCAGACGGACACGGATCTTATCCCCTTCCCGGCGCATATTCCCAATCAAGAATTGTTCCATTGCCTCTGTAAGTTCCTGTTCAGACAAAACAGCCTCCCATACTCTTCCGTTTTCCTTTCTACAGAGTTCCGCTATAGATCCCTTCTGTACCAGGAAACCTTCTTTTAAAATCATAACCTCATTTGCAATATACTCGACATCCTGAACAATATGTGTAGCGATCAGAACAATTCTGTCTTTTGAAATCCGCGAGATAATATTCCGGAACCTGATCCTCTCAGCAGGGTCCAGTCCGGCTGTAGGTTCATCAAGGATCAGTATTTTCGGATCATTTAACATTGCCTGTGCGATTCCGACTCTCTGCCGCATCCCTCCGGAAAGCTCACAGATCCGTTTGCGGCTCTGCGGTGTCAGATTCACCTGCCGCAGCACCTCTTCAATAATCGCCGGTGCAGCTTTTCTCGGAATATCTTTGACACAGCACATATAATCTAAAAATTCATCCACTCTGAAATTCGGATAAAACCGGGGATACTGTGGCATATATCCGATCAGTTCCAGATACTTTGTTCCAAGTTTTTTTATATTTGTGCCATTGAACAGGATATCACCCGAGTTTGCATCAAGTACGCCGATCAGAATATTGATCAGTGTCGTCTTTCCCGCTCCGTTTGCCCCCAGGAGTCCATAGACACCCTGACTAAGCTGTGCCGTAACGGATTTCAACGCATAGTTTTTTCTGTATTTTTTTGTGATACTGCTAATGGTCAGCTGCATATACATACCCCCATTCTGAGCTCAGGTACACAACAACGTATTCATCCCCGGCTTTTTTTATTTCAAACGGGCGTACTGCTTCATCTTTTTTACATGTAGTTTCATAAAGGACATCCATTGTGTCCATATCATAATTCCGTATTCTAAAACTGTTTTCTTCGTCCCATTTAATAGAAATCAGCATTTTTCCGTCTTCCGTAATTACAGAAAATGTGCTTTCAAGACCATCCACCTGAACTTCCCGGGCTTCATCTGTCTTACAGTCCAGTATCTGGATCTTTCCGCTGGACTTGTTTGTGTATGGATCCTGAGCATCGTTAATGCACACATATCTGTCATTTGTCAGTAATGTGCCGGCCTGATAGTCTTTTGCAATATGGGCGCTCACACTTTGATCTTCCAGATTAAGGAAACCGTAACAAGTGTCTGTCTCTGTAATTCCCTGGCTCCCGTAAAAACCGATTTTGTCATTTCCCGCAAAAGCGATCTGGACCGGCACAATATTTTCCTGAGACAGCGCATCCACAAAGCAGCTTTTTTCAGCAGCCAAGTCTACATAGTAAATGGAATCGTCTGTCAGCCATGCGATTTTCTCCGCATTTCGGCTTATAACCGGATCGCCGTGGATCTCCGCCTTATCCTGATCTATATAATCCAGCAGAGAAATGCTTTTCACCATGTTCAGATCAAAATCATACAGTTCAAGCGCATATTCTGTCCATGAACCGCTCCCGCCTTCGTCCGTCGTAATAATAAGACCGCCGTTTTCATATTCCTTTGACGTACCGCTTTCATCACTTGACTTTTTTACCACAGCAAATCCGTCATCCACTTCAAGAACTGTAACTAATTGCTCATCCTGCCGGCATGTAATTGTTCCGGCCAGATCATTTGAAACCAGATCATGGATCTTCACCGTATTGCTTTCATAGTCTGTTTCCGGTTCATATAACTGAAAAGATGATGCCGTATCGTCATGGTTTTCTTCTTTTTGATCTTCTGCTGTTGTCTCAGCAGCGTTTTCCTTTTCAGCATTTGATGCGCACCCAGAACACAGGATGCAGATGATGCCTCCGATTGCCAATATTTTCTTCAGCATATATTTTTCTCCTTCCGACTCCTGATTAATTGTCAGCTCCCCTCAGCTTTTGAAGTGTTCTTTTCACTCACGCCTTAGTTCCCCGGCTGTATGAGGACCGGCGCTGTCATATAAATATCCTGTGTAATATAGTCATCCCCCGACGTCATTGCCACTGCATACATGACCGCAGGTTCTTTCAGATCTTTTACGTCAATCTGCGCTTTCACCTGGCACATCTTATCTTTTTGTGTATGTATGACCGCATAATCTCCATCCTCGATCTGGACCGGCTGATTCCCTATAAATAATGTTATTTTATCTGTTACCTGCTTCCCGCCGTAAAGATTCAATGTCACATTCACTTTTCCGTTTTCTGCTTCAAGTACGCTTTTATCATTTTCCGTCTCTATTTCAAAACCAACGGAATCATCTAAAAAATCATAAGCGCCTTCACTATACGTATCTTCCAGCGACAGGATGATGTCTTCCGGAATATCCGTGATCTCGGCTTCTTTAGAAGAAGGGGTATGTATACCGGATCCGTCAGCCTGCATTGTAATTGTCAGCGGAACATTTGCGCTGAGACTGTAGCAGTTTCCAAAACGTGCCGAATCCATGTCTTCCGGCATATAATCCGGATTCCAGATGATGGCCGGGATCAACCCGATCTCTTCTCCTTCTTTTCCTGAAACAGGAGTAAAAGCAGCGTCAAAATCAAGACGGTCGCCCGGCGCAATACTGAATTTATGCATATAGCTTTCATCCGTTTCTTTACCGTCTTCATTCGTGCTATATGGTTGTGCCTCTCCATCTACAAAAAACAAAAGCCCGACTTCCGCATTCTGTTCGTTTTCACCGCCAGTATTTTCTATATAATATGGAACCTCCAGTTCCGTTCCATCATAAACATACCCATTCTGCGGGGGATCAGCATATCCGAAGCCTATACTGCCCGTTGATTCTTCTAACAGGGAGTCATCCTTGTTAAACTCATCTGCCAGTTCCTTATCTGAATTTTCTGTACCGCTGTCCGCATTCCTGTCGGCACATCCCACGGATACCGCGCACAATGCCGCGCATAAAAAAAATACAATTGTTCGTTTCAATCCGACGTCCTCCTGTTATCATATTAAACAATGTGGCATAGAGATTCCCCTATGCCACAACAAATCCATCCTCACAGAGCAGTCCCTGTTTAAAATACTTCCGCCATATAACGGGCAACACTGCTTGTGCCTCTCGCCTCGTGCGTAGAAAAAGCTGCCAGTTTTGTGCTCGTATAATTAGTTGCCTTGATAATTGTATTGTTCGTTGCATTTGTTTTTGTTGCAGAAGTATTAACAATAGTTTTTCCTGTTGAATTAACCTGCACTTCCAGCTTAGTTATTAACTTAGGAGCTGCTTTTGTTGTTTTGGTTACTGCTGTAACGGTTGCACCACTACGGCTTAACGAATAAGTCATTGTTCCGAACTCTGATGTACTTACTGTTGCCGCATTTACTGTCGCTCCGGCTGCCATACATAATGTAAGAGCCATTACCAATGCAGCTGCTCTTTTCTTTAACTTCATAATAAAGCCTCCATTCTTGAATATTTAGTATATATAATAATCAATGATATCTACTAAATACATTGATTTTCTGTTAAAGTCAATAACCGCCTCCCGAAACGACGTTTTCCGCTTGTTTTTGGTCTAAAATGACAAAAGAGACTATCCGTTTAGAGACAGTCTCTTTTGTTAATTTTTTTCTGTATGAAACATAAAAATTGCAATACAGCAGCCAAAATTACACCGAATGCAATACACACTGCATAATGTTCTTGCCCTGAAATCCATAGTCCAATATAAAAAGCAACACATATACCAGTAAATATTGATGCATATAATTTATATTTGGAATGTTCATAGACATCAAGACGGCGACTTTCTGAATCTATCGGGCTTAATAGAAAAAGACCAAAACACGCTGCTGATAAAACTATATTTAACATCCAACCAACTCTGCAATACAATGTAATATCCGCACAGATGACAAGTGTTAATATAGACAGCACAAAACATGTTCCTGCATGTTTAGCATGAATCCCTCCGCTAAATTTTCTTATCGCAAAAAAGGGAATCATTAACAGAATTTCTTCCATTATAAGATCAGTGACCGCCCCGATGGCAATTACTATAACTAGTGGAGTAATTGTGATTAGAAAAACAGTCGCTGCATATTCATAAAGTTCTTGATCCTTTTCCTCTATTGCGCCGTGCAGATAAAGCCACTTCACCAATGCCTGTATGCTTTTTTGCATTACTTCATTCTTTTAAATTCGGACAGATTTTCAGGTGCTTTAGGCTGAAAAAAAACTACACATGATGTAGAATTTGCTTCTGCCCGAAGAACGTTTTTCAGAGCTGAAGCAACATATTTGCTTACTTTTTTTGATACGTTATTCTGTTTCATTTATGGACCTTTGATTTATTATACGTTGCTTTTCCGTATGAATAAAAAGGACCTTTCACCTCCTCCTTGTCAGATTTCATTGATTATTATGTTGTTGATTTCTTAAAATAGCATATTTATGATCTACTTGCCTGTCAGCGGATTGCTCTGTATACTGTCATAAGACTACAGAAAGAAAAAGTCTCAGAGCACCCTCCCTGGAAAGTCGTGTACTCTGAGACCCGGTTATAAAAACCATGGTTATTATATCAGAATACACACTGACCTACAAGGCGGACTCCGGTGTTTTTTGTTATGAGCAGTGATGACACCCCTGTCTGCCCCGTCTGTGGCGGTACTTTGAAGTACCGCGATACCAGACCACGTATCCGGAAGAAGGAAGGCGGCCTGAAAGAGTATCTTATGATCCGCAGGCTCTGCTGCACGGAATGCCACCGACATCACAACGAGCTTCCTGATTGTCTTGTACCCCACAAGCATTATGAAGCCGAGGTAATCTCCGGCGTGATCGATGGGATCGTAACATCGGAAGATGCTGATTCCGAAGACTGCCCTTCGTTCCTGACAATGTTGCGATGGCTTCAGTGGTTCCAGATGAACCTCGCAAATATTGAAGGGTTCCTGCGCAATGCCGGATACCGGATACTTGGATTGGGAGAAGAACTTCTTTTCTCCCATGCGTCACTGCTCGATACCATACGCCAAACACATCAGGACTGGCTGGAGCGTATCCTCCGTATCATCTACAACAGCGGCGGCTTTTTACCTGCTGTACCATGGTGATGCTATTGCACCTGTTTTGATTCGTCTGTCACCGGGCCAGCAGGTATAGTGGTCTCAGAAGGAGGTCACTATATATGAATACCAATACAAACAGAATCAAACAATGGCAGGAACAGGAAGCCCTTTCCCGGTTCCAGCTGATCGCACCGCTGCTTCAGGAAGATCTGGACGATGCAAAGAGGCTGCAGCTCCGGAAACAGATTGCTCAGGACAATGATATTTCCGTCCGGTCCATCTACCGCTATGAAAAGGCCTACCGTGAAGGACAGTTTGCCGGCTTAAAACCAGCCGCACGCGAAAAACGCCGTTCACAGAAACTTCCGGAAAACTTTGATCTTCTGCTTGAGCAGGCGATCCAGCTCCGTAAAGAAGTCCCGGAGCGGTCTGTCGCACAGATCATCTGCATCCTGGAACTGGAAGGCTATGCTGCACCGGGAGTCCTGAAACGCTCCACTCTGGAACGGCACCTGTACCGGGCTGGTTACGGAAGGGAACAGATGCAGATGTACCGCGATGCACGGGGAAGTTCTTCCAAACGTTTCTGCAAACCGCACCGTATGATGCTGGTACAGGGGGATATCAAGTACGGCCCGAAACTTCCGATTGGGAAAAATGGTGCCAGAGTACAGACGTATCTTTCCTCTGCAATCGATGACCATTCCCGCCTACTGTTGGCTTCCCGTTTCTATGACAGCCAGGAAGAAGCCATTGTTGAGGATACGTTCCGCCAGGCGATCCTCCGATACGGAAAGTTTGATGCCTGCTACTTTGATAACGGTTCCCAGTATATCGCCAGACAGATCAGGCTCTCTCTTTCAAGACTGGGGATCCGGGTTCTCCATGCAAGACCGCGGAGCGGCAAAAGCAAAGGGAAGATTGAAAAGTTCCATCAGGTAGTGGATATGTTTAACCGGGAGGCAAAACTAAAAAACATCAAAACCCTGGAAGAGCTGAACCGACTGTGGGCCGTGTTCCTTGATGCGTACTATCATCAAAAGCCCCATGAAGGGATCAGCGAATACTACGAAAGCCTTGGTGCGGCAGTCCCGGAATCAGGGATCACTCCCCTTCAGGAATGGAACCGTGACAGCCGTCCCCTGACCTATCTGGATGTCTCTGTTGTATCCGAAGCATTTCTGCACCATGAGACACGTAAAGTGGACAAGGGCGCCTGTATCAGTTTCAGGGGCAGAAAGTATGAAACGAAACCGGCTCTGATCGGATATAAGGTTGAGATCTCCTATGATCCTGCAGCTCCCGAAACCATTACGGTAAGTTATCCGGGATACGAGCCGTTTACCGCACAGCCGGTCAGGATTGGCGAGTTCTGTGATAAGAACCCAACACTTCCTGCTGCGATGCAGGAACAGACTCCGACAACCTCGCGCTTCCTTGATGCGCTGGAAAAGAAACATTCGGAATCGACCCGCCAGATGGCCGATGCAATCTCCTTTGCTTCCTATCGGAAGGAGGTGGATGATCATGTATGAATCCTTCTTTAGAATGGAGCATACACCCTTTGGCCGTGATATCCCAGCTGAAAAACTCTATGAGTCTGATGCATTCCGGGAAACGCTCGGCAGGCTCTGCTATGTGTTTTTTGGCGAGCAATTTTCCCCATTTTCATCGTTATGATTCCCTAAAATCAGCGTTGTATATTCATGCAGTTTCAAAGAATATCAATACATTTCCGAAAAATCAAGGACGCATTCGCGCCGCTATCGCGGTTAAAATCCTTGATTTTACGGTAATGTATCGATAATGGTAATCAAGGCATGAATGAGTAATTATAATTGTCTGACAATGATGATTTTAAGGAAGTGCCGCGCCAATTATGAGGAATTGACCTCGCTCATAAACACTATGTAGCAGACCGGCAGATGTTTGCGGTCGTAACAGCGGATCCCGGCTGTGGAAAATCCACTCTGATCCGCAGGTTTTATTCGGAACTTCCGAGGGAAGAATATATCATCCTGTATCTTTCTGATTCCAAGCTGACCCCACGGTGGTTTTATAAGGGGATGCTGGACCAGCTGGGGCTGGAAGCACGGTTCTACCGCGGCGATTCCAAACGTCAGCTCCAACAGCAGATCGAGATCATCCACGGTGTCCAGCATAAAAAGGTGGTATGCGTTCTGGATGAGGCGCACCTGCTGGAGAAAGAAACACTGGAGGAATTCCGTTTTCTTTTGAACTACAGGTTCGATTCTGTAAGTCCCATGGCCGTCGTGCTCGTAGGGCAGACAGAACTGTGGGATAACAAGCTGAAACTTCAGCGGTACGCGGCGATCCGCCAGCGGATCGATATGTACTGTACACTTCCGCATCTGGACCGGGCAGAGACGGAAAAGTATGTCAAAAGCCACATGGATTATGCGGAATGCAGCCAGGAGATCTTTACCACCAAAGCAATGGACGAAATCCATAAGGCTTCAGCCGGGATTCCGAGAATGATCAACCGGGTATGCGAAAAATCGCTTATGTATGCGTTCCAACAGCAAAAGCGGCTCGTCGATGATTATATGCTCAAGTATGTAGTGGAACACGAAATGCTTGGAACCGTAACCGGATAGAGAAGGTG
>ERZ1090864.826-NODE-829-length-16061-cov-9.275272_pt1 | contig 16061 bp, 21 predicted proteins | sample MGYA00478479_ERZ1090864 | MGnify/ENA primary metagenome ERZ1090864 (study PRJEB33644, sample SAMEA5815743) | chicken gut metagenome | biome: Chicken; feature: Gastrointestinal Tract; material: Caecum | place: Ireland | collected 2019-01-01 | study: A study of the... | reverse complement strand
CGGCGTTTTTTTTGCCGGTTTACTCGTAAAAATAAAAAACCACAAAACCCCCCCCCCGCCGCGCGGGGTTTTCCACCCGGGGGGGGGGCGGGGGTGACTGTTGTCAGGGGGCAGACAGATCGGATACCCTTTCGGAGACAGGGAAACCGGGTTACCCGGCACTTGAGGTGCTGGAGGAATCGGATGACGCAACATCGCCGGCAATCCACACGTCCAGGATGATCTCCTGCGCGTTGAAGCTGCTGCCGGGGGCCTCGCTGCATTCCACCACGCAGTTTGGAACATAGGAGCCGTCGTTCTCCCGTACCATCATCCGGTAGCTTATCCCGCAGGAATCCAGCATCGCCTGGGCGTTCTCCTGCGGCCAGCCGATGATGTCCGGCATCTCCACTAGGTTTGGTCCCAAGCTCACCGTGATCTCGATCACCGGCGTTTCCTCGGTCTGCACCGAGTTGGCCGCCGGCGTCTGCGACATGATGACGCCCTCGGCATATTCCGAGGAGTATTCCTCGGTGGGCACAAAGCGGTAGAGGGCGTACAGCTCGCTGGTGCGGATCTCGTCAAAGCTCCGCCCCACAAAGTTGGGGATCAGCTGCACGTCCTCCTCCGGCGATGGCGTGGGCAGCGCCGTGCCGCTGGCGACATCGCCGGAGGAACTGTCTGCCCCAGCGCCGCCGGATGCCAGCGGCGCCAGCAGGCTCCACAGCAAAAGCACCGCCAGGATAAAAATGACCACCAGCGCCGCGCCCAGGATCTTTTTGGTGGAGACCTGCGTTTCGCCGGTATCAAACATGGCGTTGGCCACGCTGGGGTTGGCCAGCGCGCTCATCAGTTCCGGCACGGTCTGCATCCGCTTGGCCGGGTCCAGCCGCATGGCGCAGGACAGCACCTGCGAAAAGTAGGTGGGCACGCTGGATTCCAGGCTGTGGGCGGTCTCCATGCTGTCCCGCACCTTGCGCTGCGGGGCGGACACCGGCGTCTGCCCCGTCACCAGCCGGTAGGTCACCGCCGCCAGCGCATAGACGTCGGTATACCGGCCGGAAAATTCCGCCGCCGAATACTGCTCCGGAGCCGCATAGCCTGCGTACAGCTGGCTTTTCAGCTCGCTGCCGCCGGTGCGCAGCGCCAGCGTGCCGTAGCCGGTCAGCATGGCGGTGCCGTCAATGGGCAAAAGGATATTGTCCGGGCAGATGCCCCGGTGGATCAGCCCCGACTTGTGCAAAAGCGCCACGCCCTCCATTACCGGCTGCAGCAGGGTGCGGGCCTCGGCGGGGGTCAGCGGCCGGGATTTCAGCGAGAGGTAATGCGTCAGCGTCATGCCCTTCTCGCTTTCCTCCACGCCGTAAACGGTGTTGTTCTCCTCGATCACGTCCACAATGCGGGAAAGCCCGGTGGCCGGCGTCAGCCGGTACAAATCGTCGTACAGGTCCTTAAAGTCCATTCGGCTGGTCTTGAACAGCACCTCGCGCCCGGCCTTGGGCATCAGCGCGCCGTCGGCGCTGCGGCCGTTGCACAGCGTCACGGGGAAATATTCCTTGATGCGCACAAACCGCTTTTCCTCGTTGTTCACGCCGCGGTAGCTCAGCCCGTCGCCGTCGGCGCTCAGGTATTTGCCAATGGTGTATTTGCCTGCCAGCTGGGTGCCAAAGGGCAGCGCGCCCTCCGGGTTTTTGTTGTCCAGGCTCTTGCCGCAATGGGGGCACTCGCCATGGAAATCCATCTCGATCGGCTCCAGGCAGTGCGGGCAGGGGACTTGCTGCTTCATAAATGTTCCTTTCATGATCTAAAACAGGCCAACTCTTTTAGGCCATCACAGGGTTATTGCAAAACCATTGCCAGGTGGTCACAACTCCCAGCACAAGCAGAAAGCCATACCAGAACACCTTCTCCAGCGTGCGTTTGTGCACCAGTGTGTCGCTGGCTTCCTCCATTACCGGGAAACTGCACGCCACATACCGGGGCATACAAAGAATGGACGTGGACAGCGGGATCAAAACAAACAGGAAACCGGCCACGGCGTCCACGTTATGCCGCAGAGCCTGCCGGCAGCACAGGTACAATGCGGCCAGAGTCCACAGGGCAAAATAAAATTCATTGGCGCCCAGGGTATTTAGGCCGGACAAAAGGTTGGCAAGCGGATTGCCAATGCCGCGCGCCCAGCCGGCTTGGACATGGGTAAATGCCAGACTGTCGCCCACCAGTCGATCCAGATATGCCATGTAAGCGAACAGCCCCATAGGGATAAAACAGGTGCCAAGCACCAGCCGCGGCCGGCGCAGCACATCCGCCAGAAACCCCGGCAGGCTGCGCCTTGCGGCATTTGCTTTGGTTTTGCGCCAATATTGCTGGATGCAGAACGCAAGCAGCACAAAGACCAAAAAGATGCCCAGGTTGCGCGTGGCGCTTGCCAGCATGCCGCAAACGCCCATCCGCAGCCACCAGCCGCGGCGCATGCAGTACAAAAACAGGCAGACCAGCAGGGCAAACAGCGTTTCGGTGTACAGGGTGGAATAGTAGACGGTGTAGGGGCCGAAATTGAGCAGCAGCATAAAAAGCAGCGCGCCGTCCCGCGCGCAGACTCTGGTGTACGCCCCGGCCGCCCAGGTGAGAAGGTACAAAAAAATCGTGTTCAGCAGAACGCCGGCAATAGACACATCCAAGCCGGTCAAACGGGAGGCTAAACTTTCCAAAAGCGGCGCCAGAGGGAAAAAGGCCCACCCTGCCTGCCCGGAACCCAGATGGATGGCGCCTTCGCCCACATACCCCTCGCGTGCGATCTCGGCATACCAACCGCTGTCATACCGAAACAGGGCGTCAAACAGCCCGGCGGTTTCTCCGTAATGATACCGCCATACCAGGTATAGTATGACCACAAACATCCGGGAACAGGCGACCAGCAGCAGCGCCTGCAGCCATAACGGGAGAGTCTCAAAACGGCGGTGAATTTTGGCCGCGATAGAAAAAAGCTTCATAGGAAGGACAGCTCCTGAATGATGATAGAATTGCCGGCATCGGCCTCCAGCCGAAGTTCCAGCAGCTCTCCGGCAACAATGGCACAGGGAAATGTCAATCGGTCATGGTCTCCGGCCAATACCACGCGCGTGGTATTCTGACTGTTGGAAACAGTCAGAATGAGTTCCTGACCGGCTGTGCCTTGCACCTGCAGGCTGCCCTGCAGAACGACGTCACTTTCAGCAGTCAGGTATATCGATGCCGTGTTGGAGACTGTCTGCCAGCCTGCGTCTGTCAGCTGCCACTCCCCGTGGGCGAGGTGGCCGGCGCCGGAATCCGGCCCGATCGCATCGGTGGCAAAATCCAGCGTCTGCCCGCTTTGCACAGACAGACCATCCCTGCCGGGCCAGAAAGCAAGCTGCTGATCCAGATAGAAAGCACGGTACTCGCAGCTGCCGCCGGGGTTCAACCCCTGCCAGAGTGTAAGCAGATAAAATGCCATCAGAAGGGCGGCCAGCAGATAACACAAAACCGTGCCGGCACGGTGCAGTTTGGCCATGGCAGAAGGCTCCTTTCCTGAGGTGCATCTGACAAATCCCAACACTTTTGATTGATCAGATGTACCCTAATTTGCAGGGGCGGCAATAAAAAACAGCTGCACGCTGCGTGAAAGCATGGTAGGACAGATCGGTTCTGCCGGAAATACCTGCTCAATGCCGCGGCGCAGCTGTTTATCAAAAAACGAAAACTCTAACGCTAAAAGGAAAAAATTATAGAACCCCGCCCCGCTCTCAGCGGTCCAGATCTTCCTCGTTCTCCAGGTTGTGCCAGGCGTTCTGCACGTCGTCGTCGTCGTCCAGGGCGTCCAGCAGCTTGGCCATGTTGGCCATCTGGTCGGGGTCGGTCAGAGTGGTAGTGGTGGTGGGGACCATCGCCACATCGGCCGAGATGAAGGTATAGCCCTTCTGCTGCAAAGCGTCGCACACCGCGCTGAAAGCCTCCGGCGTGGTGGTGACCTCGGCGGCGTCCTCACCGGCGTCAAAATCCTCGGCGCCGGCGTCCAGGGCGTCCATCATGGCTTCGTCGGCGTCCTTGTCCTCCAAATCCAGCGTGATCACGCCCTTCTGGTTGAACAAAAAGCCCACGCAGCCCATGTTGCCCAGGTTGCCGCCGAACTTGTCAAAGTAGTGGCGCATATTGGCGGCGGTGCGGTTGCGGTTGTCGGTCAGCGTCTCGACCATCACGGCGATGCCGCCGGGGCCGTAGCCCTCGTAGGTCATGGACTCGTACTCGGTGCGGTCGCCGCCCTCGGCGCGCTTGATGGTGCGCTGGATGTTGTCGTTGGGGACGTTGTTGGCCTTCGCCTTGCTGATCAGCGCGGCCAGCTTGCTGTTGGAGGCCGGGTCACTGCCGCCCTCACGCACGGCGACGCTGATCTCGCGGCCGATCTTGGTAAAAATTTTGGCGCGGGCGCCGTCGGTCTTTTCTTTCTTGCGCTTGATGTTGTTCCATTTGCTGTGTCCGGACATGGAATTTCCCCCTATGATTCTGGTTTGTTTTCTGGGCCGAGATCCACGGTCCAGCACATTTTATTGCCGCTGCCGCACAGGGCGCGGCGGGCAAAAGGCCCATGCGCAGGCCAATGCCGGCGCACAAAACCACATATTACGATAGGATAGTATAGCACATCCGTGCGCGGTTTTCAATCACCTGGCCGCGCATTTTTCGCCTTCCGGCGCGCCGCCCCGCGGCAAAGCCGGCCCGCGGCGCGCCGTGTGGCAAAAAAATGCACTTTTTTGCGCCCGACCCCTTGACAAACGCCGGCAAATTGGGTATTCTATTATAGTATTCTCCGTCAGGGGAGCAAGATAGGGGCATAGCTCAGTTGGTAGAGCAGCGGTCTCCAAAACCGCGTGCCGAGGGTTCGAATCCTTCTACCCCTGCCATTCATTTCCGGAAATATCGTGATTTTGCCGTGCGGTTTGGTAGTGTTGGAATTCACGATGTTACGGCGCTGAAAAGAGAGCCTGCAGGTCTGCAGGTTCTCTTTTTGCATATAATCACAAAAAAGGCGGCGAGCATCCCCGGTAAAGGGGAACTCGCCGCCTACTTGCATTTGTTGTATTATTCGCTGCTTCCTTTGTCCTGGGTGCTTGTGGTATCATCCACATCCGGCAGCACAGCCTCAGCGGCCTGCTTTCCGGCTTTCAGGATGGAGATTAGCGGGGCAGGAACGGATGCGCCCATCTTGACCGCGTTCTCGGCCACGCTGCCCAGCTCGGTGAAGATGTACCAGATCAGGATCACCGGGGTGATCAGCACCGTGTATTCAAACGGCAGGACCAGGGGCAGCTGCTCCAGCATGACGCTGATGACGCAGTCGGCCAGGGCTGCTACGATGATGACCACCACCATACCAACTTTGTGGAAGATGCCGCTGCGGGCGACCGCGCTCGACCACTCACCGGTGCGCATGGCTGCCACGGTGCCCGTGACATAGTCCAGCACCATGCAGACCACCCAGGCCAGCACCAGCCAGCCCAGCCAGCCGAAAGCAGCTCCAAATGCGCCGATGGCCGCGGCCACAGCAGCCTTGACTGCGAGAAAGATATTGTCGTTGTTCATACGCTCCTCCTTATTTGTCCTCCTTGTACAGCCCCATCTCCACAAGCTGCAGCTGCTCGCACAGCGCCTTGAGCGTGGCCACATCGCCCGCGGACAGCGGCCCCACCGTGATGGTGTACAGCCCGCCGGCCTCGGCCTCGCGGTACAGGTCCAGCAGCTGCAGATCCTGGCACTTGCTGCGGATGGTGTCCCAGTCGCCGCTGCTCACCGGCCCGATGGTCAGCGTGGTGCCGGGCTTGTCCGCCGGCTGGGTCTGCACGCCGGCATCGCTGACGCTGATCCAGCCGGTGACCTGACCGGCCTGCCCCACACGCTCGGCCTGGTTGGTGATGCGCACGCGGCCATCGGCCGGCTCCGCGCTCCAGACGTAGTATGTACCCGACGCCGTGCCGGCGGCGCTGACCGCCGTGCTGGACACGTACAGCGGTACGCGCTGCAGGTGCAGCTCGGCGCCGGCCACCAGGGCGGTGGCCGGGCGCTTGACGCTGGTGTAGCTGCCCAGCCGCACGGTGCTCCTGGCCACGATGAAGTCATCGTCCAGCCAGTTCAGCGGGTTGCAGCGGGTGCCGTTCAGCCGAACCTCAAAGTGCAGGTGCGGGCCGGTGGAGTTGCCGGTATTGCCGCTGTAGCCGATGACCTCTCCCTCCCGGACGGCCTGCCCGTTTTTGACTGTCACCCGCTGCAAATGGGCGTACAGCGTCTGCAATTTGCCGCCGTTATAGTCGGCATGGCGGATGCGCACCAGGTTGCCGTAGCTCTGGTCGCCGCTGGTGCTGTGGCCGTTCCAGGTCTGCACCCAGTCCACCGTGCCGTCCTCGGCCGCATAGACCGGCGTGCCCACGGCCGCCCGCAGGTCGATGGCCCGGTGCAGCTTTCCGTCGCTGTAATACCAGCCGGCGGTGATGGTATGCGCAGCCAGCGGCCAGGCAAACAGCACTTCTTTGTTGGATAGTCTCATTCGTTTTTCTCCTTTATCTCTGGTGCAATACGACGATCACAACGCCGCCGGGATCTCGGCTTGCAATGCCATTTCGAATCACAAGTGCACCACTTCCCGTAAAAGTAACATCATCACAGTTCCAGTAAGTTCCGTATGCATGAGATTTCTCTACACCGCCTATGGTTATGGAAAGATCCGAGCCACCGGAACTCTGTTGGCCGAAGCACACCAAAACGCGATACGTACCTTGCGGCAAGTTTGCGCTCCAGCCGTTTGCCCATGTGATACAGCGTTGCGCATTTTCATTATTATCTGTACCCCATCCCGAACCCATATGACCACCAAAGCCAATAACTTCCCAGTTCCCTGAGAAATTAAGGTTCATGCCGGTTAATGCGCCTGCCCTAGATACAGTAATTTCAGGATAACCACTAGCGGCATTTGTTCGGTACGCACCTTGCGAGATTCGCAAATGCAGTTCATCAGTTTTTGAAGTTGCATATGATAATGCGCCCGTAGTTGCCGCCCGTTCTACCAGTGTGCCGGTTTTCAGATCTTTGCTACCGCCGGCGTAAAAGGACTTGGGTGCCACCACATCCCCCGGCACCGCTGTCGCCAGTGCCAGCTTGCTTTTCGTCAGCCCGCTGCTCGCTGTCATCAGGCCACTCATCACACACCACCTCCAAACGAGGCATTGTGCAATGTGCCTAACGGGGCATTATACTGCCCCCCCCCGATTAAAACACGTTCATTCGTCAGTTTGCACATTCTCGGTGTCCTCCCCGGTATCGGTATCAGGTGCGGAAATTGCCACTTCCCAGGCGCTGGGGAGCCCTGCGGCATCCCATACACAGTTGTCCTGCAAGCAGCGGTACACCGTGCCGTCGGCGGCCAGGTAGCACTCGCCGACCATGTACATGCCGCTGGTGCCCTGCGGGTCTACCCACGGCTTTGCGCGGGCGGGGTCGGTGGTGTGCGCCAGGCCCCACAGCGCCCGCAGCGTGCTGGGGCGGCCCTGGTAGCTGGCCGCGTTGTGCGGCTGGATCAGCAGCCACACCTGGCCCTCATCGGCCACCGGCGCACCCACAGGCCAGTCGGTGTAATCCTGCTGCGGTGACCAGGCGGGCACGGCCCGCTCGGCCGCGATGATCTCGGTGCCGGTCATACTGCCGGCGGTCTGCCGCAGCTCGGACGCCTCTCGCTGGCCCAGGCTGCGCAGCACCTCCAGCACCAGAGTTTTGCTGTCCATCATACACTTGCCACCCCCTCGGTGTAGGCGGCCGCCAACTCGTCCCAGGTGGCCGCTGTGTCAAGCGCCGGCGTCGGGTCAGGCGGATGCATGGCCGCCAGCTCCTCCTCGGTGTAGGGGTGGTACAGCAGGCAGTCCTCGTACTCGTCCCAGGCAGCCTTGGCCGGCACGTCGATGACCTTGCCGCGCAGGCCTTTGCCGCCGTTCATGGCCTCGGTGCCGGGCATCACCTCAAGGTGAGATTGCTCTTCCACGGCATCGTGGTGGGCCACAAAGCGGCTGCCAGGGTAGGTGCGGCCCAGGTCCAAGTCTGGATTCTCCAGCAGTTCCATGGTTTCCTCGTGATAGATGTTCATAAGCACCTCCATTATCACTGCAATTTGACAACTTGATACACACAGGCAGTTTGCATACCCCATCCTCTGGCGGTTATAACAGCTCCGCTTGGCGCATTTTTGATTTGATAAATTCCACTCAGAGCAATGTTGCCATCGTGTCCAGTAAATTTTGTATAGTTAAGGGTGCTCAGACTTCCAGAATTTATTGTGACGCTATCGATTTGACACGCATCTGTAGCGCCGCGCCCGGACGAAATAAACAGGAGTCCGTTTTTTATTTCCTGATTCAGCGTTACGGAATAAGTGTCGTTGCCATAAACGCCACGGTTTACGCCTTGCGTTCTGACCAGATTTATTTGGGGTACTACGTCTGTTCGCAGTGCTCTGATTTCAGGACCCCAGTCTGTACCATTTGCGCGATAAATGCCTTCAGGAATTCTATTGAAGGCAATATAAGCAGAGCTTCCGCTCCCGCCAGAGCCAATGCCGCCAGCATTTTGGGCAGTGCCACGCTCAACAAGGGTTCCGGTTTTCAGATTTTTGTCTCCGGCATAAAAAGTTTTGCCCGCAACCACATCCCCCGGCACCGCTGTCGCCAGTTCCAGCTTGCTTTTCGTCAGCCCGCCGCTGGCCGATTGCAATCCCATATCAGCTCACCCCCTGTTTGATTTGCCAGATTGCTTCCACATCAGCCTCCGGGACCTCGAACACTGTCACGGTCACTTGGTTGGCTCCCAGCACCGTGTCGCCGCCGTTGATGATCCCCAACACCTCCTGCAGCGTTTCGTTCGTGGCCTGTACCGTCGTCTGATTGCACATGACAAAGCCCCCGGCGGGTGCCGAGGGCGCATAATGCAAAAGCCGCAAGGCGGTGATCCGTTCCTTGCGGCTGGTGATGGTATCATAATAGCATAGATTTATGGCTTTAATAAATCATTCTGCTGTTGTAGTGGTCTCATCGCCTTTCTTATTGAAATTCATAATCATCGGCGGCAAAATAACAGGAACTCCCAAAGCTGTAAAAGTAATCTGTGAAATCAAAAGCGATACTTTTGCAATGTTACCACTTTGCACATATGCGAAATATTGTATATCTTTTGATATTTCCTCTTTAAAGTCTTCGTTATTAAAAGAGTCCAGCGTTCCACTCTCTTTCAAATAATGACGAATTGTGCTTTCGACTGAAACTTCAAATGGTGGTGTACGTTTTACACTGTCCGACTGTTCTTCCAAAAGAACTTTGCGGCAAAATTTGACTGTCAAGAAATCTGTATTAGGGAACCAACTGATTGTATCTGAACACTGAAGTGGTTCGGTTTGGTCAACTTTACTATTCCGCTTTAGATTTCCTTCTGAATTCATATCAATTTTAGAGATAAACGTTTCTTTCTTATCTTCGCGAAGTAAATCTTTTAAAGCCAAAATATCACCCCCTGTCTATTTAATCTACCCTCAAGGAGTAGTTCGTAGAAATAGAATCTGCAGACTCTGCCTGTTCCAACGTATTGGGTTCTACGGCTTCTTTGTTCAACATTAGTGGGTTAGCAAGGCAACGAGCCGTGATAGCCGCCGTGCGTGCCATCTCATCCATTCTTTTTCCTTCGTTTAATGATTTTTCGATAGCTTCAGCCACAAATTTGTTCAGTGTGGTTCCCGACAACTCTGCAGCAATTGCTGCCTGACGGTGCAGTTCCGGATCAATCCTCACGTTAAAAGAGCCACTATATGCTTTTTGCGTTTTTTTTTCGATTTCCTTGCAAAAGTCCAAGTAATCATCAACGGCACTGTGAAACTCTTTTTCAATGTCTTTCGCGTTCTCCGAATAGAAGTCAACCAAATCCGTAATTCCAAGTATATAGCCATAAATCACTTGGTCCTCCGGCCGGTACTCAGGCATAGCGCAATATCCCCTGTACCTCAGTACATTTCCTTTCATGGTCTGTCCTAATTCTCCCTCCCGTATTCATTCTATTAGTTTGTCATCGGTTCGGTATATGTCCGTGCTCTTTTAAGAACCTAACCACTGACTCAACGGCTCCTTGCTTCATTTGATCTCCAGGATGCGGCTTATGTAGCAAAACCGCTGCTCCCGTTTTGGGATGATAAAATTTTACTCTTGATCCAGAAGTAGCCCCTTTATTTGACTCTATATATCCAAACGACTCCAATATCTTTTTTGCATCAGAATATCGAAAATCGGAAGGTGTCGGCTTTTGACACAGTTTTTTTACTAGGGAATCTATTTTGCTCATGCTTGCTACCTCACCACCTCTGCAACTAAAATTTAGTTACACCCATATTATATCTCAACAGAGATATATGTCAAGATGGTGATGTGTAGGCTTGGGGCTCAAATTAAATTTTTCCGCTACACACCGGGTAAAGTCCCCATGCCACCGCCGAGCTGTCACATAGGAGACACTGCACTTCATCGCCGCCCCTTCCAGTGTATGCGTCCGGTCCCAGAAAACAAGGCGAATCATGCGGAGACGTTCTTCACCGGTGTCAAGGCGGCGGATCTCCTCAATGGCCTTGCGTACTGCCTCCAGTTCCCGGCGGTTGATCTCGGGCAATTCCCGGAGGGCAGCGTCTGCGGTCGGATCAGAAGCCCGGCCCTTTCCTCCAGGTTGCCCCGAAAGTTTTGGTGAGAGACAGGTCTCCCGAAGTGCTTTCTCCTTTGCGCACAGTTCCGGATACCTGCGGATCATTCCCTTCACATAACTCCACCAGTCATATCGAGGTTTAGACATTTGCTATTCAGCACGGTGCTGACATACTGTGGGGTATAACCCAGCTTCTGCGCCAGCGCCAACTGCGTGATGCGGTGTGCGTGCATTTTGCTGATTAACTCAGCTGTCCATTGTGCAGGCATACAAAATTTAGCCTCCTTTCCTCAAAGTTGTTGAATTTGTTAAACACAAGTGATAGTATAGAAGTGCGACGAATAACTTCAACTTGTAGGCTTAACTTGTTCAACACAAACACAGTATAGCTTACATAGTTCGACTTTGCAAGTCTTATGGGTTAAACTTATTAAACTTTGTAGACTTGCACAAAACTCGGGAGGCTTTATTGTGTTTTATGACTTGTTTTGTGATCTTTGCGAGCAGAAAGGTGTTTCGCCCACCCGTGCCGCGCTGGACATGGGCATGAGCAAGGCAACGCCCACGACTTGGAAAAAGAAAGGCACCACACCGCAAGCCGCACAGTTGCAAAAAATTGCAGACTACTTTTCTGTTTCGGTCGATTATCTTCTTTCAGGATCTGCGACGGTACTCCAAGAATCTGCTCAGGTCAGCCCTGACATTCTGGACGAGATCGACATTGCCTTTTACGGCGACTACAAAGCCCTGGACGATGAACAAAAAGAAGTCCTCCGCGACATGGCGCGCACGATGCGTCGCCGTCGGGAGGAAAAGGAAGGAAAATGATGGACCCTTTGCAGTCGTTTTACGATTACTGCGATGCAAACAATGTGGATGTGATGGCTTATCCACAACTCCCCGCGGACGCCTGTACGGTGCGAGACCACAGCTACTACTGTGTTGTATTCAATCCAACCACGCTGAATTCGTTTCGCCGGCTGCGCACTGCCGTGATCCATGAGGAAGGCCACCTGCGTACCGGGGCGCTGCACAAGGTCGATTTGCCGTACCAACTGGTGGCCCAGGCCGAGTACCGCGCCGATGCGGAATCCTTTCGGAGGTATCTGCCGCCGAACAAGATTGGCGCTGCCATGAGGGCGGGGTACACTGAGCCATGGCAGTTGGCTGATTACTTTGACTTGGATGAGGATTACATAAAAAAAGCCCTGCACTACTGGACGGAGTGCAGAGCAATAAAATTTGATACAGAAAAGGGGGACTGAAGAATGAAAAAGTTGGTGGCGCTGTGTGTGGCGGGATGCATGGCGGTGACTTTGGGAGCCTGCGGTGGCTCTGGCACCAGTGAGAGTATCTCCGTGACCAGAGAAACAACCCCGGAACCGGCTTCCGACTTGACCAAGGAGTTGATTGCATGAGCGAGGATGCAAAGCAAGTATTCGCACAAAATCTCAAGCGGTATCTAGAAATGAAGGGCCTCACACAGTTGGAATTAGCTGAACACATGGGCTGTTCCAGTTCAACCGTGTCCGACTGGTGCAACGGCAAGAAGTATCCTCGCGTTGACAAAATGCAGCGCATTGCCGATTTCTTGGGGGTTCGGATGTCGGAACTAACCAGTCCGCCCGACGAGATCGACTACAACGACTTCAGCTACGCCCTGTTTCATGAATCCAAAGAATTGACCGATGAGAACAAAGAAAAACTCTTGGAGATGGCCCGCTTTTTCAAACAGCAGCAGGAACAGGGGAAATGAAACTGTCAAGATGTCATATCTGGCAATGCCAAGAGCTTTGAAATTTCACAGTTAGAATCTTGCATTTTGGCATGGTCTGGCATATAATAGAGATATGATACAGACCCTGCCGCGCCTCTCAACGATGCGTACCATGGCGGGGTCGTATTTTTTTGGAGATGTAAAACTATGGACCAGCAACTCAAACCTCATCGTTCCCTGCAGGAACAAGTCGAGATCCTCCGCTCCCGAGGCTTACAAATCGATGATGTTGCTTCGGCTGAACAGCTCCTCTTTAATGTCAACTACTACAGAATCACAGGTTATCTTCATGCGTTCAAGATAAAAGGTACAGACCAATATATGCCTGGCACTACCCTTGCCAAGATCAAATCGCTCTATGATTTTGATCGCAAATTCACCCGAATTCTCATGTATGCGTTGGAAGATATCGAAGAGACGCTGAAAACACGTATCTCTTATACGCTTACGTCAACTTTCCCAGATGATTCTCTGATTTATCTCAACTCAGAGATTTATCGTCGATATGACGAATACGCTCGATTTGTTGCACATTTTAACCGTGAGGTACAAAACAACCGCAATCTGCCATTCATCAAACATCACATCGAAAAATATGACGGGAAACTCCCCTGCTGGGTCGCCGTCGAGGTTATGACGATGGGGAACTTGCACGGCATCTATAAAAATTTGCTGGCACCCCTGCAAAAGAAAATTGCCAAAACATATAATACCGGCCCGAATCAGCTCTCCAGTTGGATTCAGAATCTTACTTTTACCCGCAATCATCTGGCGCACTATATGCGCATTTACGACTTCAATTTCGGGCGAACCCCTGTGCAATGCAACCGGCATCATCAATACAAAAAAGCATCCGGTTATATTTTCGATCAGATTTACATCATGTCCTTCCTGCATTCTTCGCCCGAAGAATGGAACAACTACATTCTTCCCGAGATGGGAAAGCTGTTGAACGAATATTCAAAAGACGTACAATTAGATCATCTCGGTTTTCCAGAAAACTGGACGGATATTCTTCGAATTGATTCATCCAACAACAAGTAAAAAACGCCCCCGGTGTTGGCGCACCGAGAGCGTTTGATATAGATCGCTTGCCCTTGAGGAACAAACAGACCCAACACCTGTATTGTACCACCTCCGGGGCAGGCTTGGCAAGCCGTACCCATACGGAGGTGTATTTTTTATGGCAATGCAAGGATACAGCTTTGACGCGCCGCTGGCTTATGGATATTGCCGCAAGTCTACAAGCGAACAGCGCGAAGAAAGCATCGAGGCGCAGCAGCGTGCCATCATTGCCTATGCTGCTGCCTGCGGGTACAAACTGGTCAAAATCTATAAAGACCACGGCAACAGCGGCCGGAATGGGGAACGGCCGCAATTCATGCAGATGGTCCAGGACGCGGCCGCCGGCGGCGCGCAGTATATCATCGTCCACAAGCTGGACCGCTTCTTCCGCAACGCGGAGCGCCAGACACTGGTGGAAGTCCAGCTGCGCCGGCATGGCGTTCGGGTGCTGTCGGCAACCGAGCATTTTGACGACAGCCCGCAGGGGCAGTTTATGCGCAATATCACAAAGGCCATCAACCAGTGGTACAGTGCCAACCTGGCCCAGGAAGTAATGAAGGGCCTGCGCGAAAACGCCATAAACGCCCGCAACACTGGCGGCCCGCCGCCGCTGGGGTACGCGGTGGACAAGGCTACCGGCAAGTTCGTCATCGAGCCGCGGGAAGCCGAGGCAGTGCGGATTATCTTTCGGATGTACCTGCAGGACGCCGGGTATGCGGCGATCATCGATGAGCTGAACCGCGGCGGCTACACGACCCGCCGTGGTCGGCCGTTCGGCAAAAACAGCATCTATGAAATCCTGAGCAACGAGAAATACACCGGCGTGTACATATGGAACAAACTGGCGCAGGCCGACCCGGACGGGCATGTCAGCCGGCGGCATTTGAAGCCAAGGTCTGAGTGGGTCTATGTGAAAAACGGTATGCCGCGAATCATAGAACCGGAGGATTTCCGCCGGGCACAAGCCGAGATGGAAAAGCGGCGCCACAAGAGCGGACAGGCGCGCGCAAAGGTGTTCTACCTGCTGTCGGGGCTTGTGTACTGCGGCGGGTGCGGCGGCGCAATGGGCGGCGAAGTTCGGCGATACAAGAGCCATGGAAATACGCAGGTGGAATACCGCTACTATGTCTGCACCACCAAGAAACGCCTGCACGGTGCTGGAGAACATGTGCGGGCTGTACCTGCCGACCAGCTGGAACGCGCGGTGCTGGATTATATCCAGCACGTTGTGCTGCACCCTGCAACAATGGAACGGCTGTGCTAGGCGGTGCTGGACAGTATGCGGCAAGGGGACAGTCCTGCCGACAAGGCCGAGGATCTGCAAAAGCAGGCGGCCCGTATCCAGAAAAAAATTGACCGCCTGTATGAGGCCATCGAAAACGGCCTGGACGGCCCGGACACGATCCAGCGGATTAAGGACTTGCAGAAGCAGCGCACCGGGCTGCTGGCCGAAGCCGCAGACCTTGAGCGAGAAACGGACGGCACAGCGGCCACCGTAGACCAGCTTTGCCGTGTGTGGGGCAGTATCCGCCTGGACGGCCTGCCGCCAGAGCAGCTTCGCACGCTTATCCGGACGCTGATTGAAAAAATTATTGTGTATGACGATGGCCCAAACACGCACAGGGTACGAATTGTGTTGAACCCCGGCAAGGTCAAGCCCGGCAATCTGCCCGCAGGATTGGCAGAAGCCCCTTTGCAAGCCTTGGGCAAACTTTTCGATACAGCTGTTGACGGTCTACCCCTGCCAAGAAAAGCCGCGTATCCGGGTTTCCGGTGCGCGGCTTTTTGTGTTGATATGGCAAAACGCGGCAGGTCTGCGGCGGCGCGGCACCGGGAATGCCGGCGCGCCCAAAAGCAAAAGCCAGCCCCGGAAGGCCCGCCTGTGCGGCCCTTCCGGGGCTTTGCTGGTATTTGCGACGGCGAGGCGCCGCGGGTCACTGGCAGATGGCGCCGTAACACTCCGGCCGGCGGTCGCGGAACAGCCCCCAGGAGAGCCGCGCCTCCCGGATGGCCGCAAAGTCGTAGGCGGCGGACAGCACCGCGTCGCCCTCGCGGCCAGCCTGCTTCAGCACGGCGCCGGTCTCGTCGGTCAAAAAGCTGCTGCCGTAAAAGTTCAGCGCCGAGCTCTGCCCGCCGTTTTCGGGGCAGGGGGTCACCGTTTCCAGGCCGTAGCGGTTGGCGGCGGCCACCGGCGTGACGTTGGCCGCGGCGTGGCCCTGCATGGTGCGCTGCCAGTGACCGACGCTGTCCACCTCCAAAATCGGCTCGCTGCCGATGGCGGTGGGGTAAAGCAGCACGTCCGCGCCCAGCAGCGCCATGCAGCGGGCGGTCTCCGGGAACCACTGGTCCCAGCAGATGCCCACGCCGATCCGGCCGTAGCGGGTGTCCCACACCTTGAAGCCGGTGTTGCCGGGGGTGAAGTAGAACTTTTCCTGGTAGTAGTGGTCGTCGGGAATGTGGGTCTTGCGGTAGACGCCCAGCACTTTGCCGTCGGCGTCGATCATGGCGATGG
>ERZ1090864.819-NODE-822-length-16178-cov-7.516715_pt1 | contig 16178 bp, 16 predicted proteins | sample MGYA00478479_ERZ1090864 | MGnify/ENA primary metagenome ERZ1090864 (study PRJEB33644, sample SAMEA5815743) | chicken gut metagenome | biome: Chicken; feature: Gastrointestinal Tract; material: Caecum | place: Ireland | collected 2019-01-01 | study: A study of the... | reverse complement strand
GCCGGCGATGCCGCGCAGGAACAGTTATTTATAGAAAAACTTTTTGTTCAGTGACAGGATGCCCACCATCTGGTGCATAAAGCCGGATCGGGAAGTCTTGAACACCCAGTAGTACAGGACCGCCAGCACCTCGCGCAGATAGCAGGGCAGCACGCTGAGGACCGAGATGCCCGCCGGCAGCGCGTGGGGGTCGGCAAAGCCGGCCCGGCGGGCATACTCGCCGGCACGGTAACAGTGGAAGGCGTTGGTCACATAGACGATGGACATATCCTCCGCAAGGCCCCGGTCCAGCAGGATCTGGCGGGAGAACGCGAAGTTTTCCTCGGTGGAGGTGGACCGGGTCTCGGCCAGGACGCGGTCGGGGTCAAGGCCCTTGTCGATCAGGTAATCCCGCATGGCCTGGCCTTCGGGCACCCACTCGTCCCTGCCCTGGCCGCCCGATGTGACGACCAGCATATCCGGGTGGGCACAGGCATACTCGTAGGCCTTGTCCAGCCGGTAGCGCAAAAGCAGGCTGGGCCGGTCGCCCCGAAGCCCCGCCCCCAGCACCACAATGGCCTGCTCCTGCCCGGTGGCAGAGTTGGTATACCCGCTGACCGCAACAAACACCAGCACCGCGCCGTAAAGCAGAGCGCCCGCCAGCAGTACGATGCCCACAACGCGCCCCGCCCCGGAGGAAAACCACCGGTTGATGGGCCTGTGCCAGACCGCATAGCAGTCCACCGCAGCGGTCAGCAGCCAGACCAGCAGGTTGCCCATATTAAAGTTGCTGGTGAACACCAGCCCCACCGAATAAACCGTCAGCAGGACGGCAGCCGCCCGCAACAGGTTCAGCGCCACAGTACGCACCCCGGCGCGCGGCTCAGCGGGCGAGCTCATGCATCACACCGCAGCCGTCCAGGCAGGCGTCCACGCCCAGATACTCGCAGACGGTGTTGGCGATGGTACCAAAACAGTAGCGGGTGCCCAGGTCCACGCCGGGCCGGATGGATGCGCCGCAGACCAGGTAAGGCACATACTCCCGCGTGTGGTCGGTGGTCTTTTGGTAGGACGGATCGCAGCCATGGTCGGCGGTGATCATCAGCACATCGTCGGGGCGCATTTTTTCCATAAAGCGGGGCAGCCAGGCGTCAAACTCGGCCAGGGCGGCGGCGTAGCCGGCCACGTCGCGGCGGTGGCCGTACAGCATGTCAAAGTCCACCAGGTTGACAAAGCACAGGCCGTCAAAGTCCCGGTCCGCCAGTTCCAGCGTGACCTGCATGCCCTCGGTGTTGCCGGCGGTGCGGATGGTCTCGCTGACGGCCTTGCCGGCAAAGATGTCGTGGATCTTGCCCACGCCGATGGTAGCCTTGCCGGCGGCCTGGAGCTTGTCCAGCATGGTGTCCCGCGGCGGCAGCAGCGAAAAGTCGTGCCGGCGGCTGGTGCGGGTAAAGTTGTCGGCGCAGTCCCCCACAAAGGGGCGGGCGATGACCCGGCCGACGCCGTACTTGCCGGTCAGCAGCCCGCGGGCCTGGCGGCAGATCTCGTACAGCTTTTCCACCGGGACGACCGCCTCGTTGGCGGCGATCTGGAAAACGCTGTCGGCAGAGGTGTAGACGATCAGCGCGCCGGTGCGCATATGCTCCTCGCCGTAGTCGCGGATGACCGCAGTGCCGGAATAGGGCTTGTTGCACAGCACCCGGTAGCCGGTTTTGGCGGTAAAGGCGTCCAGCAGCTCCTGGGGGAAGCCGTCCGGGAAGGTGGGCAGCGGCCGGGCGCTGACCAGGCCGGCGATCTCCCAGTGGCCGATGGTGGTGTCCTTGCCGGCGCTGGCCTCCCGCAGACGGGCATAGCTGCCCACCGGCGCGGCACAGGGGGTGCCGCAGGTCACGCCGTCAATGTTGAACAGGCCCAGTTTTGCCAGGTTCCCGCCCCGAAAGGCCGGGTGCCCTGCCACGGCACGCAGCGTGTTGGTCCCGGCGTCGCCGAATTGGGCGGCGTCCGGCTCGGCGCCGATGCCAAAGCTGTCCAATACGATCAAAAATACACGTTTTGCCACGATGGTTTCTCCTTTGTCGTTGCGGTATGCTCCTGTATGGCCGGGCGGCACCGCCGCAAAGGCTGCGGCAGCCCGGCCGTTTCTTATTATGATATGCCCATTATACCCGAATCCCGGCAAAAAGTAAAACCATTCTTGCCGCCATCCCCGCATTTTGCCATACGGCGGGGATCTCGCTCCATTTTGCGCTTTGCCTTGGCAGGAGGATAAAATTTTCCCTGCCGGTTTTGTCAAAAAAAGCATAAAATCCGGTAAAATCCCGGCGGCGGCGCTTGTGAAATCGGCCGGAATATACTATAATCTTGGGTGTATAGCATCATATTATTTAGAGATTGCAGCAACTGTTGATCAGGAGGTTCTCATGCGCAAGACAAAGATCGTGTGTACCCTCGGCCCTTCCACCGATAAGGACGGTATTCTCCGCCAGCTGATCGAGAACGGCATGGATGTGGCCCGTTTCAATTTTTCCCATGGCGATTATGACGAGCATCGCGGCCGTTTCCAGCAGCTGCGCGCTTTGAGCGCCGAGCTGGACCGTCCCGTTGCGGCCATGCTGGATACCAAAGGTCCGGAGATCCGCCTGGGCGAGTTCAAAAACGGCACCGAAAATCTGGTGACCGGCCAGAAATTCACCCTGACCTCCCGCAAGGTGGAGGGCACCAACGAGATCTGCTCGGTCACCTACAAGGACCTGCCCCATGACGTGCAGCCTGGCGGCCGCATCATGCTGGATGACGGTCTGATCGGCCTGCGCATCGAGAAAGTGACCGACACCGACATCACCTGCACGGTGGAGAACGACGGTGTCATCAAGACCAAAAAGGGCGTCAACGTACCCGGCGTGCATCTGTCCATGCCCTACATGAGCCAGCGCGACCGTTCGGACATCCTGTTCGGCATCGAGATGGGCTTTGACCTGATCTCGGCCAGCTTTACCCGCTGCGCGCAGGACATTTTGGACATCCGCCACCTGCTCAACGAGCATGATTCCAGCATCCGCATCATCGCCAAGATCGAGAACCAGGAGGGCGTCGACAATATCGACGAGATCCTGAGCGTGGCCGACGGCATTATGGTCGCCCGCGGCGACATGGGCGTGGAGATCGACTTTGCCGAGATCCCCTCCATCCAGAAGCACCTGATCGACCGGGCCATGTCGGTGGGCAAGCTGGTCATCACCGCCACCCAGATGCTGGATTCCATGATGGTCAACCCCCGCCCCACCCGCGCCGAGATCACCGACGTGGCCAACGCCATCTACGACGGCTCCTCCGCCGTCATGCTCAGCGGCGAGACAGCCGCCGGCAAGTACCCGGTGCAGGCGCTGAAGGCCATGTCCAAGATCGCCGACACCACCGAGAGCGATTCCAACTACAATATGCTGGTGCACAAGGCGCTGGCGGAAGATACCCGCCTGAGCATCAGCGCCGCGGTGGCCCACGCAGCCTGCACCACCGCCACCGACATCCGCGCCACCGCCATCATCACGGTGTCCAAGAGCGGCGAGACCGCCCGCCTGCTGAGCCGCTGCCGGCCCAACACCCCCATCATCGCCTGCGTGCTGGACGAGAGCGTTCGCCGCCAGCTGAACGCCTACTGGGGCATTACCCCGCTGATCATGCCCTACGCCCATTCCACTGACGAGATGATCTCGATGTCCGTGGAATGCGCCGAGAAGGCCGACCTGATCCACGCCGGAGAGATGACCGTGGTCACCGCCGGCGTGCCGGTGGGCGTTTCCGGCACCACCAACATGATCAAGGTCCACCTGGTGGGCAACAGCCTGCTGGCCGGCGTGGGCATCGGCGCCCAGAACGCCAAGGGCACCGTCTGCATCTGCCGCACCCCCGCCGAGGCTGCCAAGAAATTCAGGCCCGGCAACATCCTGGTGGCCCATTTCACCAACAACGATTTCCTGCCCTACATGCGGGACGCCGCCGGCGTTATTGTGGAGGAAGCCGGCACCAACAGCCACGCCGCCATCGTCGGCCTGACGCTGAACAAGGCGGTCATCGTGGGCGCCACCAACGCGCTGCGCACCCTGACCGATGGACAGAGCGTCTCGATGGACTGCGAGCACGGCGTGGTGCAGGCCATGGTGGAGTGATCGCCATGGAACGCATTGCCAGTTTCTGCGTGGATCACACCACGCTGCGGCCCGGCATGTACCTGTCCCGCAAAGACGGCGAGGTGCTGACCTGGGATATCCGCATGAAGCGCCCCAACCAGGGGCAGTACCTGTCCCCCGCCGCCGCCCACACCATCGAGCACCTGTTTGCCACCTATGCCCGCAACAGCAAATGGAGCGAGCATGTGGTCTATGTGGGGCCCATGGGCTGCCTGACCGGGTTTTACCTGCTGACCCAGGGTCTTTCCGACGCCGATGCGCTGGCGCTGGTGCGGGAGTCCTTCGCCTGGATGGCCGGATACACCGGCGAGATCCCCGGCGCGTCGGAGCGGGAATGCGGCAATTACCGGATGATGGACCCGCCGGCCGCCCGGCGGGAGGCCGCCGAGATGCTGCCGGTGCTGGAAAAGCTGAACCCGGACCATCTGCGGTATGACAGCTGACCCCTGGCATGAACTCGGTCCCCGTAAAACCAAAAAACAAAAAGCCAAAATAAGCTGCAGCCGGGGGCCCGCCCGGCGCCCCCGCCGCCGCGCGCCGCCGCGCTGCGGGGCGGTTTGTTGGGTTTTGAGGCAACCCCCCCCCCCCCCCACCGCGCCTTCCTGCGGCGGCAGGGCCAGCAGCTCGATGCCCGCCCAGGCGCCGCGGGGCGTGTTTTGGGCAAAGCGCACCCGGCCGCCGTGGGCGGCGATGATCTGCTGCACCACATGCAGGCCCAGGATATGGGGCGCGTTCCCGCCGGCGTCCTCTGCGCCGTCGGGGCGGCGCAGCAGTTCCAGCACGGCTTCCGGGTAGCCCTGGCCGTCGTCGGCCACGTCCAACAGCAGCAGCGGGCCTTCCGGCCGCGGGCTCAGCACCGCCCGCACGGTGACGCGGCAGCCGCCGGGGTTGTGGCGGGCGGCGTTGTTCAGCAGGTTTTCCAGCGCGCGGCGCAGCAGCGCGGCGTCGCAGTCCAATACCGCGGCGTCGGCGCTCTCGCCCAGTTCCAGTTCCACCTGGCATTGACCGGCTGTACCACTGTTGCAGAAATCGGCCACGCAGCCCCGCAGCAGCGCCCCGGCGCGGCAGGGCGCGCGGCGCAGCGGCTGGGCGTTGTACTGCAGCTTGCTGGTCAGGTTCAGGTCCTCCACCAGCGTTTTGATGCGCAGGCTCTGGCTGTGGATGCAGCTTGCCTTCTCGCGCTGGGGGGCGGCCAGGGTATCGTCGGCGGCAAGCTGCTCGGCATAGCCTGCGATCAGCGCCAGCGGCGTGCGGATGTCGTGGGAAACGCCGGCGATCCAGTTGGTGCGGGCGGCGTCCCGCCGGGCGATCAGCTCGCTCTGGCTTTGCAGGCGGCGGCTGGTCTGGTTGAGCCGCCCGGCCAGCTCGGCGGTCATGCCCTTTTCTGGCAGGCTGACCGGTTTGCCCTCGGCCAGCTGCTCCACACCCTCGGCCACCGTTTTCAGCTGCCGGCTGCCCCGCCAGCCCAGCCGCAGGCAGAGCAGCACCACCACCGCCAGGTTTGCCAGCAGGACCCAGCCCAGGTTCCCGATAACGCCGTACATCAGCTGCTGGTCGATGACGTACCCGCTTTTCCACTCGCTGCCGCGGGGGGTAGCGGTCACCAGCAGGCCGCTGCCGGTGCGCCAGCAGCGCACCGGGTAATCGTCCAGGTACCATCCCTTAAAGCCCGCCACGTCCCCCGCGGTATAATGGCGGTCCAGCTCCGCAGGCAGCCGCCACTGCCAGATGACGTTTCCGTCCGCGTCCAGCAGCATGGCCCACTCCCACCGCTGCAGCAGCTCCCGCCCCGCATCGTCCAGCGCCGGCGCGCCGGTCTCGTCAAAGGTGAAATGGTCGGACAGCTCCACAATATCGCTGCGGTCAGGGGATCTTTGCGAGTAGCGCAGCGCCAGCGTGCCGAACAGCACAAGGTTCACCGCCAGCACCAGAATGACGATCAGCGCCGCCGACACGATGTAGCGCCAGATCATGCGGGTCAGCGTTTTCATTGCGCGCCCTCCCCTGCCAGCTTGTAGCCCAGCCCCCGCACCGTGAGCAGGTAAACCGGGTGGGAGGGGTCCGCCTCGATCTTCTCCCGCAAGTGACGGATGTGCACGTTCAGGCTGTTCTCGTAGCCATAGTAGCCGTCCCCCCAGACCGCCTCGCACAGCGCGTCAAAGGTGACGATGCGGCCGCGGTTTTCGGCCAGCTTTTGCAGCAGGGTGCGCTCGGTGGCGGTCAGGGCGGCGGCGCTGCCGTCGGGACGCCGCACCGACGCGGCGTCCAGGTCCACCCGGCAGCCGCCCAGCTGCAGGGCGGACTGCGCGCCCTTCTGCAGCTCGGCCCGGTAGACGCGGCGCAGGATCAGCTGGATGCGCAGCAAAAGCTCCTGGGTCAAAAACGGCTTGGTCAGGTAATCGTCCGCCCCAAGGCCCAGGCCGAACAGCCGGTCGCTGTCCTCGTCCCGCGCCGAGAGGAACAGCGCCGGGATGTCCGCTTTGGCGTGCAGCTCCCGGAACAGGGCAAAGCCGTCGCCGTCGGGCAGGTTGACGTCCAGCACCATAAAATCGGGCTGCCAGCCCGCAAAGGCGGCGCGGGCTTCGGCGCAGGTCTCGGCGGTGACCAGGCTGCGGTAGCCCGCGCCGGACAGCGTCTCGCGCAAAAGTTCCAGCAGCTCCCGGTTATCGTCCACCAGAAGTATTTTGGCGTCTTGGATCTGCCGCAAGGCGTTTTCCCCCTTCGGGCACGCCCGGCCGTTTGGCGGGGCGCGCCGTTTCCGTTGGTTTGGGCAAACAGCCGGCCGCGTGCTCCGCTTTTGAGCCGCCCCGGCGTTCTCTGCCAGCCTTATTATACCGCGGCCCGCCGCCCCGCGCCACCGGGCCGGGCAAAAATTAAGGCAAACTTAAGCCCGGCTTACCGTGCAGATAAGCCGGGGGCGCTACAATACCCTCAGCAGCCGGGAACGCCCCGCCCGCCGGGCGGCGGCTCCGGCCAGCCCAAAAAGAGGGAGTGTCTGTTTATGAATGTGATCGAGACGACCGGCCTGTGCAAAGCTTACGGCGCGCACTTTGCCGTGGACCACGTGGAGCTGGCGGTGCCGGAGGGCAGCGTCTACGGCTTTATCGGCCCAAACGGCGCGGGCAAATCCACCACCATGAAACTGATCCTGGGCCTTGCCCACCCGTCCGCCGGGCAGGTGCAGGTGCTGGGCCAGACCATGACGCCGCAGAACCGGCTGGCCATCCTGCGGCAGACCGGCTCGCTGATCGAGTCGCCCTCCTGCTACGGCCACCTGACGGGGCAGGAAAATCTGGAGGTCGTGGCCGACCTGAAAGAGGTGCCCCGGCGGGACATCAGCCGCGTGCTGGACATCGTCCGCCTGACCAAAGACCGCGGCCGCAAGGTGGGGCAGTATTCGCTGGGCATGAAACAGCGGCTGGGCATTGCGCAGGCGCTGCTGGGCAGCCCCAGGGTGCTGGTGCTGGACGAGCCCACCAACGGCCTGGACCCCGCCGGCATCCAGGAGATGCGGGAGCTGATCGCCGACATGCCCCGCCGCTGCGGCGCCACGGTGCTGATCTCCAGCCACCTGCTCAGCGAGCTGGAGCAGATCATTGACCAGGTGGGCATCATCAACAAAGGGCGGCTGCTGTTCCAAGGCCCGCTGGAGCAGCTGCAGCGCCACAGCCGCGGCGATACGGTGCTGCGGGTGCTGGACCCGGCCTGCGCCAAAAACACGCTGGCCCGCTGCCGGGTCGGCGCCCGGTGGGAAAACGGCGCCTTTGTGCTGCCCGCCATGCAGGAGCAGGCGCTGGCCCAGGTGGTGCGCGCCCTGGCCGAGAACGGCGCCGGCGTGGTGGCGGTGGGCAGCCGCACCAAAACGCTGGAAGAGATTTTCCTGAGCCTGACCGAGCGCAAGGAGGCGGAATAACATGCTGCACGGATTTTTGTCGGAGCTGAAAAAGGCGCGCCGCCGCCGCGACCTGCTGCTGATCGCCGGCACGGCGCTGGTGATCTTGGCCTGGGTGGCGTACAGCCTGCGCGGCATGGGCGTTCAGGACCGGGTGCAGGGGTTTTCGGGGCTGTTTTACGTTATGCCTACCGTCAACACCATCGTGCTGTCGGTGGTAACGGCGGTGCTGGCCAGCCGCATCTGGGATGTGGAGAACCGGGGCAACACCTGCAAGCTGCTGTTTACCCTGCAAAGCCGCGCCAGCCTGTACGGCGGCAAGGTCCTGCTGGGCGCAGCCGAGCTGCTGCTTTTGTGCGTGCTGGAACTGGCCGGCATCTTTGCGCTGAGCAGTTGGCTGCAGTTTACCCAGCCGCTGGATATCGGGCGGCTGGCATGGCTGTTTGCCTGCACGTTTGTTGTCAGCATGGCGCTGTTTTTCCTGTCGCTGTGCATCAGCATGGCGTTTGCCGCCCAGGCCGCCACGCTGGCAGTGGGGCTGGGCGGCGCACTGGTGGGGCTGTTTTCGGCGTTCTTTCCGCCGCCGCTGGGGTATCTTACGCCCTGGGGCTACTACATCGCGCTGAGTGCCATGGGCTATACCTGGGACGAAGCCACCCGCGTGACCACCTATCTGCCGCAGCCGCTCCCGGTGGGGCTGCTGTGCGTTGTGGCGGCGCTGGCCGCGGCGCTGTGCGCGCTGGGCGGCCTGCTGATAAAGAACAGGGAGGTATAAAAGATGCTGCGTTGTATCCGTGCCGAAAACCGCAAGCTCCGCGGCGCCGTGCTGTGGCTGGCGTTTTTGATCGTGCCGATCTTCCCCGCCGTGATGGGGACCTTCAATTACCTGAACAACCTGGGGCTTTTGCAGAGCGAATGGTACAGCCTGTGGACCCAGCACACGCTGTTCTACGCCACCTTTTTCTATGCGCCGCTGATCGGGGTGTACTGCTCCTACCTGTGGCGGCTGGAGCACATGGGCCACAACTGGAACCTGATCATGACCGCGCCGGTGCGGCCCTTTGCACTGTACTTTGCCAAGTTTGCGGTGGCCTGCAAAGTGACGCTGCTGACGCAGGCCTGGGTGTTTGTGCTGTACCTGGCGCTGGGCAAGCTGGTGGCCGGGCTACCGGGGCTACCGCCGCCGGAGATTTTGTGGTGGTGCCTGCGCGGTACGCTGGGCGCGCTGCCGGTGATCGCGCTGCAGCTGATCTTCTCGATGGTGATGCGCAGCTTTGCGGCGCCGGTGCTGATTGCCTTGGGCGGCAGCGTGCTGGGGCTGCTGGCCAACACCATGGACCTGGGGCTGTTCTGGCCCTACGCGCTGATGATCGTGGGCATGAACTCCAACCAGAGCGACGACATGCTGGCCGGCGGCATGGCAGGCTTTGCCGTAAGCACTGCCCTGTTCCTGGCCGTGTTTTTCCTGCTGGCGCAGCTGCTGCTGACAAAGCGGGACGTGAAGGCGGAATGAGCGGGGCGCCATTCAATGTCCTTTATGTTTCGCTCTCTTTTTCTCTTGCCGCAGCGCATAGCGGCGCCGTTGCTCGGATTCCTGCCGTTGCCTGCTTTTGACCCGGCGCTGTTTCTGGTTTTCTTCCCGCTGTTGGTTCAGCGCCTGCTGTGCTTTTGTTCCCACTCCGGTTTTCTGTAGCTGACTCCGAATCTCCCGCTGCCTCCGTTTGGGATTTTTGCTTTTTTCTTTGACTTTGCCCGTACGGGTCGGCTGGCTGAATCGAAGTACCGCCCAGTTGCGCAGCAGAAACTCATATACCTCGCGATTGCTGGGTTCCGCCCCAAATGTTATCTTGCAAACCTGATAGCACTCCCCGTCTATTCGCTCATAGATGCCGACCCAAAACGGATTTTCAAACAGGATGGTCAGCTGACTTTCCATTGTTCGATTCTCTTTCAAACTGCTGCCGAAAAGCGTCCAGCCAGTCCAGCATCGCTTTGTAAAGAAGCCCCTGTTGTTCGATGACCGCCCGCCCTGCCAGTGGAATGTCAGCAAATTCTGCCCGATACCCTGCATTTGCCCGAAGGGAATCCGTTAGATTCTGCCGCAGAACAGAAAGCAGTCCCAGCGCCTGCGCCCGATCAAGCTTATTCAAGTTGGCGATCACCACATTGAAGTCAAACAACAGCGGGACCGGCTGTGCAACATACCGGTTCATCAGGCTTTCAAAATACGCCCTGCCACTTGGCGTGACGGCATATATTGCTTTATCCGCGAATCGTTCTCCCTTCACCGTATTGCTTTGCAGGTAGCCCTGTTCGCTCAGCAAAAGCACTTTCCGGTAAATAGACGGGGTGCTAATTTTTGTCCACCGAGAAAGATGATGACAGGCAACATCCTTTTGAATGTCGTATGCACTTTGCGGCCTTTCTATTACGATCCCAAGGATCACCAAATCAATCGCTGACATAGGTTCCTCACCTCTCATTTTGCTATCAACAATAGTACTATTGTTGATAGCATTTGTCAAGCAGAACATCCTGTCAGGCGCCCTTTTCTTTTCGGCGCAAAGCCGGTATAATAGGGGCATAGATTCTGCCGCGGGACGGGTCGTCCCCGCGGCGTCAGGAGGTACCCATGCCAATCACTGCCCATGCCGCCGACTTTGCCGGAACGCTCTGCGGGCGGCGCTACGAGAAGGAGCTGGAGACCCATTTCCGCGACTGCCTGCTGTTTTACATCGACGGCCGCATCCGATTTGAGCGTTACTGCTACGGCGAGGCCGCCTGCTTGGTGTTCAGCCTGTGGGCCCGCGGCCTGGACGCCGACGGCCGCATTTTGTGGGAGAAGGAACCGGAGTTCGAGACCGACCAGAAGGCCATCCCCCGCGTGCTGACCGACATTCAGGAAAACGGCGACGCCCTGCAGTTTGACGGCGCCCGCAAACGCTATCTGTGCACCGAGGAGTTTGAGCGCGACAAGCCCAACGGGTACGGCCGCTTCAAAGTGTTTTGGCTGCGCCGCAGGCTGGCCAGGCGCACTTGAACCGCCCGGCGCAAAGCAGAAGCATGCACGCGGCATTTCCGGCTGCTTGCTGCGCTTCTGCTTTGAGAAATCGTCTGAGCCCTGCCGCCCGGCAGGGCTTTTTGTCTGCCATAGCAATTTGCTATCCCCTGCCATGGCAAGCAGGTATTTGCCTTTTGGCCGGCGCTGCCGTATACTTGTAATTGGCTGCCCCGCAGGACAGCCGAAAATCCATTGCAAGGAAGTTGCCCCCGTATGACCAAACGCTCCGCCCTGTTTCCGCCGGCCACTGCGGCGCTGTTCCGCACGCTGGTGTTTTTGTCCATCCCCACCATTGTAGAGCAGGTGCTCTCGACCCTTTTGCAGTATGTGGACACCGCCATGGTGGGCCAGCTGGGCGAGCAGGCCACCGCCGCCGTCAGCACCACCACCACGGTGACCTGGCTGGTCAACAGCATCCCCGGCGCCATCGGCACCGCCATGATGGTGCTGATCTCCCGCGCGGCGGGCGCCGGCGACGAGGACCAGGTGCGCAAGCTGTCCCAGCAGGCGCTTTTGCTGGCCGTGGCGGCCGGCGCAGTGCTGGAGGTCCTTTCCATTGCGCTGTGCCCTTACATCCCGATGTGGATGGGCGCCGAGCCGGCCATCCAGGCCGAGGCGTCCCGGTATTTCTTCATCGTCAGCCTGCCGCTGGTGTTTCGCTCGGTCAGCACGGTGCTGGGCTACACGCTGCGGGCGGTGCGGGACACCAAAACGCCCATGATCATCAGCGCCGTTTCCAACGGCATGAACGTGGTGCTGAACACGCTGTTTATCTATATCCTCGGCCTGGGCGTGGCCGGCGCGGCCATCGCCTCGGCCATCTCCTACGCGGCGGCGGGGCTTTTGCTTTTCTGGTTTTACCGCCGCAATGCCCAGCTGCACTGGCCGTGGCAGAGTTTTGCCGTGGACGGCCCTTTGCTGTGGGAGACCGCCGAGGTGGGCACGCCGGTGCTGGGCACCAGCCTGGTGTCCTGCCTGGGGTACGTGGTGTTTGCCAGCCTGGTGTCCGGCATGGGCACCACCATCTTTGCGGCCCACTCCATCGCAGTGACGGCCGAGACCATCTTCTATGTGCCGGGCTACGGCCTGCGGTCGGCGGCCAGCACGCTGATCGGCAACGCCCGCGGCGAGCGCAACGCCGTTAAGCTGAAAGCCGTGGCCAAGCTGAGCGTTGGGCTTACGGTGGGCATTATGATCCTCAGCGGCGCGGTGCTGTTCTTTGGGGCCGGGCTGCTGATGCGGGTATTCACCCCCAGCCAGGCGGTCATTGATCTGGGCGCCGAGATGCTGCGGCTGGTGGCGCTGTCTGAGCCGTTCTTCGGCCTGATGGTGGTGCTGGAAGGCATCTTTTACGGGCTGGGCCGCACCCGCTATGCCTTTGTGGTGGAAACGGTGGGCATGTGGTGCGTGCGCATCCTGTTCACCTTCCTCTGCGTCCGGGTGTGGGGGCTGGGCCTGCGCGCCGTCTGGTACTGCATGATCGCCGACAACGTCTGCAAGGCCATCTTGTTCGCCCTGCCCTTTGTGTTCCGCGGCAGCCGCGCCCGCCTGATGGAGCTGAGGTGACCGCTTTGGGGCAAGGCGTCAGCTTTCCCGCGAGTAGTAGCCGGGCGTCTGCCCGTCCAGCAGGACGTGGACCAGCGGCACGGTGGTCTCGGCGATCAGCACATGGGCGCGGCCTTCCAGGATCATATTGACCGAGGCAGTCAGCGTCAGGTCGATGCGGTACTCCACCCGGTTGATCTCCACCGCCTCCGCCGTCTCGGTCAGTTTGCCGTCCACATAGCCCCTGGGCTGGATGGTCAGCGTCCAGGCCGGGCCAAGGTCGTTCAAGATGGCGCTGTCCAGCAGGCTGCCCAGCGGGATCTCCAGCCGCTGTTCCGGCGCGGCGTCCAGCGCGGCGGTGACAGCCCGGATCAGCGATGCCCGCGCCAGGTTGACCGCCTGCGGGTCGCCCTGCACCGTCTGCACGCCGCCGTCCGTGCCGGTGGTGACCGCATACAGTTCCCGGTAGCGTTCGGGGGACTGCGCCATCTCCTGTGCGACGGCGTCGTTCATCAGCCGGACGACGGCAGAACGGGTCTCGTACTCGGCAAATTCCTGCAGGATGGGCTGGATCTTGGCGTCCAGCCGGGCGACCGCATACAAAAGCAGCGTCAGGGCTGCCAGCAGCGCCGGCAGGCGCAGCCTTGCCCGCAGACGCGGCGCCAGCGGGGTGGCACGGCGCATAGGCACGCCTCCTTTCTGCGCATAATGTTTGCGTTTTTTGCATAGAATGGTTTTTCCGCTTTTTCAGACTATGCCGCAACGCATCGTTCCGGTCCCATCTGCATACACAAAACCGCTCCCGGCCTGTCAGCGGCAGGCCGGGAGCGGTTTGTTTGTATATCAGGTATTGTAGTTTGCCAAAAAGCGGCGGGTGCGCTCCTCCCTGGGGTGGTCGATGACCTGGCGGGCGGGGCCTTCCTCCACCACCACGCCGCCGTCCATGAACAGGATGCGGTCGGCCACATCGCGGGCAAAAGCCATCTCGTGGGTGACGATGATCATGGTCGTCTTGTGGGCGGCCAGGTCCCGCAGGACCCGCAGCACCTCGCCGGTCAGCTCCGGGTCCAGCGCGCTGGTGGGCTCGTCAAAACAGAGGATGTCCGGCTCCAGCGCCAGCGCGCGGGCGATGGCCACCCGCTGCTGCTGGCCGCCGGACAGCTGATGGGGGTAATGGTCCGCCCGGTCGCTCAGGCCCATCTGTGCCAGCAGGCCGCGGGCTTTCTGTTCCAGCTGATCGTGGATCTGGCGGCGGTTCTGCTTGTAGTCGGGCCGTTCCCTGGCCAGCAGCTCGCCCGCCAGCATGATGTTCTGCAGCGCGGTGTACTGGGGGAACAGGTTGAAGTTCTGGAACACCAGGCCGAAATGAAGCCGCTTTTTGCGCTTTTCGCTCTCCTTGTGGGTGGCGGGGTCGGCGGCGTCCCACAAGGTCTCGCCGTCCACTACGATGCGGCCGGTGTCGGGTGTCTCCAAAAAATTCAGGCAGCGCAGCAGCGTCGTTTTGCCCGAACCGGAGGAGCCGATGATGGCCAGCGCCTCGCCCTGTTCCAGCGAGAGCGAGATGTCCTCCAGCACATGGGTGCTGCCAAACCGTTTGCCGATGCCGGTCACTTCCAGCAATGCCATACTCGTCGCCCCCTTACTTGAAATAGTCCAGCTTCTTTTCCAGCGCGCCGAACAAAATCGTCAGCACGCCCACAAAGACCAGGAAGAAGATGGCGGTGGAGAACAGCGGCCAGATCAAACCGCGGGCGCTGTACTCCTGCGCCATCATGATGATCTCCTTGTTGGAGATGATGTTGGCCAGCGAGGTATCCTTGACCAGCGTGATGACCTCGTTGCCCATGGGGGGCAGGATGCGTTTGACGACCTGCAGCAGCGTCACCCGGAAAAAGATCTGCGGCTTTGTCATGCCCAGCACCTCGCCGGCTTCGGTCTGACCTTTGGGCACGCTCTCGATGCCGCCGCGGTAGATCTCGGAAAAATAGCAGGCGTAGTTGATGACAAAGGCCACCACCGCCGCCGTCAGCCGGCCGAAGCTGCCCGCCGGCCAGGGGGTGCCCCAGCCCATCAGGCCGGGGCCCAGATAGATGACGATGATCTGCAGCATCAGCGGCGTGCCGCGGATGACCCACACAAAGGTGCGCACCACCGCCCGCAGCGGCGCAAAGCGGCTCATGGAGCCGAACGCCACCACCAGGCCCAGCGGCAGCGCAAACAGCAGCGTCAGGCCAAACAGCTGGGCGTTGAGCAGAAAGCTCTCTGTCAGGCGGCCCCAAATCACCAAGGCTTCACTCATAGTTCCCACTTCCCCGCCGGCCGCGCCGGCTTATGTCGCCCGCCGTTTTCCGGCAGACGCAAGGCAGCCCGTGCGCTGCGGCGCAGCGCACGGGTCGTTTTTGCACTTACGGGCGGCTCAGTCGGCCAGCTCCAGATTGTACTTGTCGGCCAGGGCCTGCATGGTGCCGTCCTCGCGCAGGGCGGCAAAGGCCTGGTTGACCGCTTCGGCCAGGTCGCTGCCCTTGCGGAAAGCGACGCCGTATTCCTCCACGTTCAGCTCGTCCTTGATCTCCAGGTCGGCATAGTCGGTGCCCTCGCCGATCATGGCGTTGGCCAGGGTCAGGTCCAGCACGGCGGCAGTGGCGGTGCCGGCCTCCACCTCGCGCAGGCAGTTGGTCTGCACCGACATGGGCACGCCCTCGGCCTGGGACAGGTACTCGTCCCCTTCCACCGTGTCCTGACCGGCAGAGCCGGCCTCGTAGGCCACCACGCCGTCCGCCAGGTCAGCGGTGCTTGTATACTCGGCGTCCGCCTTCATCACGACGACCTGCGCGTTTTTGGCGTAAGGCTCGGTGCAGGCGGTGTTTGCCAGGATATCCTCGGTCAGCGTCATGCCGTTCCAGATGCAGTCGATGCTCTTGGCGTCCAGCTCCACCACCTTGGTGTTCCAGTTGATCTCCTGGAACTCCGGCGTGACGCCCAGCTGCTCGCAGACGGCGGTGGCAAGCTCGGTGTCAAAGCCGGTGAACTCGCCGTTTTCGTCGGTATAGTTCATCGGGGCGTAGACGGTGTAACCGATGACCAGCGTGCCCTTGTCCTGCACATAGGCAAGGTCGCTCTCGGCGTCGGCGGCGTCAGAACCGGCGTCGGCAGCCTCCTGGGTGCCGGCGGTGCTCTCGCTGGCCGAGGCAGACTCAGACGGCGCGGCGGACTCGCTGGCGGGGGCGCCGCAGGCGGCCAGACTGAGCGCCAGCGCAGCCGCCAGGCTGATGCTGATAATACGTTTCATAACAATTCTCCTCCTCTTGTTTGCGCCGGCTTTCGGATACACTTTCGCACATTAAACCAGCGACATATACCATGTTACTATACTCTGTCCCGTTTCGCAAGGGCCGTGCGGAAATTTATCCGTTTTTGTGCCGTTTTGGCGCAACTATATACAGGATTTATGCAAATCGTGCAGGAAAAGAGCTGTCTCTTATACACATCTGACGCTGCCGACGATAAGGCTCGT
>ERZ1090864.817-NODE-820-length-16208-cov-11.276295_pt1 | contig 16208 bp, 29 predicted proteins | sample MGYA00478479_ERZ1090864 | MGnify/ENA primary metagenome ERZ1090864 (study PRJEB33644, sample SAMEA5815743) | chicken gut metagenome | biome: Chicken; feature: Gastrointestinal Tract; material: Caecum | place: Ireland | collected 2019-01-01 | study: A study of the... | reverse complement strand
TATCAATAAGTAGTATATCATATTTATTTTTGGATACTTGCTTTTCTAAAAGACTCTGAAAAGTCTTTAATCTCATCCAAAAATTAGCTTCTAAACTACCTTTTTTAAAGACAGTAGGAAGTAATTCAGCAGATTCTTGGTTTATTAAAGTTCTATATTTATTTGAAAGAACTTTTTCTAACCGATGAATTGTTGTGGTTTTCCCAGCTTCTGGAGTTCCGAGAAATTCGACAACTAATGGTAAGTGATGTATAATCATACAAACCGCCTTTTCCTAAAGTGAATATTACAAATAAATATTAGCACTTTTAGGGAAAAAAGTAAACATATTGTTGAAAAATTAAAAAGAATCATATATAATTCCCAAGGAGGGATTAATATGTATAGAGGAAAAGATAAAATTGAATATGCAATTTATTTTGCGACAAAGGCACATAAAAATCAAAAAAGAAAAGTAGAAGATGTAAATATGATTTTTCATCCATTTACTGTAGGGATGATTTTACAAAGAAATGGTTGTGATGAAGATGTGGTAGCTGCGGGAATTCTACATGATGTAGTAGAAGATACTCCTTATGAATTTGATGATATCGAAAGAGAATTTGGCAAGAAAGTTAGAGATTATGTTTATGATGCATCTGAACCTGATAAATCATTAGAATGGGAAGAAAGAAAAAGACATACTATAGAACAAATAAAAAATGCCCCTTTAGGTTCAAAATTAATAGTAGCTTGTGATAAGATTAGTAATTTAGAAGATTTATCTGATTGTATTGAATTATATGGAGAAGAAAAAGAATTTAATTCTTTAAAAAGAGGAAAAGAAAAACAAAAATGGTATTATACAAATGTTTATGAAAGTTGTATTAATGGAGTTGATAAAAACCATCCTATTTTTAAAAGATATAAAGAAGTATTAAAAAAAGTTTTTGATTATTAAATTTATATATAAAGAGTCTGTAATATCTATAGAGCAACTATAAGTATAGGCTATTTAATATATTTTAGATACTCATTTTTCTTTAAGTATTTTGGCTGCAACCAATTCACATAAAAACTTTAACAAATTTGGAAAAATCTGTTGACATAGAGCAAAAAGCATTGTATAATATATGAGCATGAATTAAGCGATGAAGCTAAATGTGGCTACATCCCTACAGAAGTGAGGATGGAGGGAACTTTAGTGGAGTATGTCATGGCAAAGACCAGGCGGTAAGTTAAGTTAGCCGTGCAAACATAGTGAGCTACGGATGACTTATACAAAGAACATAGTTTTTTGTATACATATTATAGCACTTATCCCAGAATTATCATGCATATTTTGGGTTTTTATATAGGTGATAATCAAAACACCAGAGTGCGTTTTAACTTGCCACGGTAATTAAATAACATTAGTATAAAGGAGGGAAAATTACAATGGCAAACACAGTAGCAACAAGTGAAAAAATAAGAATAAGACTTAAAGCATATGACCATGTAGTTTTAGATCAGTCTGCTGAAAAAATAGTAGATACTGCTAAAAAAACAGGAGCAAAGGTTTCAGGTCCTATTCCATTACCAACACAAAAGGAAATCGTAACAATTTTACGTTCTCCACACAAATATAAAGATTCAAGAGAACAATTTGAAATGAGAACACATAAAAGAGTAATCGATATTCTTTATCCAACACAAAAAACAGTAGATAGCTTAATGAAATTAGAGTTACCAGCTGGTGTTGATATTGAAATCAAATTATAGTTATTAAATTTAAGAAAAACAAAGACCAAGCTGATATACTTATAATAGTAAATTCAAATATCAGCCAATAGTTAGGAGGAAATGAACAAAATGAAAGGAATTATCGGAAAGAAAATTGGTATGACACAAATCTTTGATGAAAAAGGAAATGTTATACCTGTAACAGTTATCGAAGCTGCAGGAAATATTGTAGCACAAGTAAAAACAACAGAAACAGATGGCTATAATGCAATCCAATTAGGATATGGAGAAGTTAAAGCTAATCGTATTAATAAACCAGAAGCTGGACATTTTGCAAAAGCAAAAATAGAAAATAGAAAACATTTAAGAGAATTCAGAACAGATGATGTTGCAAACTACAAAGTAGGAGACGAAGTAAAAGTAGATATTTTTGCAGCAGGAGAAAAAGTAGATGTTCAAGGAACATCAAAAGGAAAAGGATTCCAAGGTGTTATCAAAAGACATGGACAAAGTAGAGGACCTATGACACATGGTTCTATGTATCATAGAAGACCAGGTTCTATGGGACAAAGATCAACACCAGGTAGAGTATTCAAAGGAAAGAAATTACCAGGACATATGGGAAGAGTAACAGTTACTATTCAAAATCTTGATGTAGTAAGAGTTGATACAGATAAAAATGTAATATTAGTAAAAGGTAGTGTTCCAGGAGCTAAAGGAACTATCTTAAAAGTAAAATCAGCAGTAAAGGCTAGTAAATAGAAAGGAAGGAGGATAAAAAAATGCCAAAAATAGACGTATATAATATAGAAGGCAAAAAAGTAAGTGATATTGAATTAGCTGATAGTGTTTTTGGAATTGAACCAAATGAAAATATAGTTCATAGCGTATTAAAAAACTATTTAGCAAATCAAAGACAAGGTACACAAAGCACAAAAACAAGAGCTGAAGTATCAGGTGGTGGTAAAAAACCATGGAGACAAAAAGGAACAGGTAGAGCAAGACAAGGTTCAACAAGAGCACCTCAATGGATTAAAGGTGGTGTTGCTTTAGGACCAAAACCACGTTCATATAAATACACAATAAATAAAAAAGAAAAAAGACTTGCTATTAAATCTGTTTTAAGTTCTAAAGTATTAGAAAAAGAATTAACAGTTGTAGACAAATTAGAATTAAAAGAAATAAAAACAAAATCAATGGTAAATGCATTAACAGCATTAAAAGTAGAAGGAAAAACATTAATAATTCTTCCTGAAAACAATAAAAATGTTGTTATGTCAGCAAGAAATATTGAAGGAGTAAAAACTATTTCTGCAAATAATATAAATATTTTTGATTTATTAAAATATGGAAATCTAATTTTACCAGTTGATACTGTTAAAAAATTAGAGGAGGTGTATGCGTAATGTTAGCAGAAGATATTATAATAGCACCAGTTGTTACTGAAAAAAGTAATGACGAATTACAAGAAGGAAAATACACTTTCAAAGTAAACAAAAAAGCAACAAAAGTTGAAATAGCAAAAGCTGTTGAAAAACTTTTTAATGTTAAAGTATTAAGAGTAAATACAATAAATGTAAATGGAAAGAACAAAAGAGTTGGTTACCATGTGGGAAAAACTTCTGATTGGAAAAAAGCAATTGTAACAATTGATACAAATCCAGAAGAAAAGACATATTTAGCAAAAGGTGGAAAACTAACAAAAGTAAGTAAAAAATATAAAGATTCAATTGATGAATTTATGGGTGCGTAAAAAAGTTAGCCGTAGGAACGAAGTGACATACGGATAACTTTGATAATCGAACGAAGTGAGATTATCTTCATTAAAAAATATTTTAATGATTTAAAATTATCTGGAAAGAACCAGGAAAACAAATAATAAAAAGGAGAGAAAGAAAATGGCAGTAAAACATTTTAATGCATATACACCATCAAGAAGAAATATGACAGTTTCTGATTTTTCAGAAATCACAAAGAAAACTCCTGAAAAATCATTACTTGCAAAGAAAAAGAAAAATGCAGGTAGAAATTCATATGGTAGAATTACTGTAAGACATCAAGGTGGTGGAAATAGACAAAAATATAGAATAGTAGATTTCAAAAGAATGAAAGATAATATGGAAGCAACTATAATAGGAATCGAATATGATCCTAATCGTAGTGCAAACATAGCTTTAATTCAATATGAAGATGGAGAAAAAGCATATATATTAGCTCCAGAAGGATTAACAGATGGAGACAAAGTAATTTCAGGTGAAAATGTTGATATAAAACCAGGAAATTGTATGCCAATTAGTAGTATACCAGTAGGTACATTAATCCATAACATAGAATTAAATCCAAAACAAGGTGGAAAATTAGCAAAAGCAGCAGGACAAAGTGCACAATTAATGGCTAAGGAAGGAAAATATGCTCATGTAAGACTTCCATCAGGAGAAATGAGATTAGTTTTAGTTAAATGTAGAGCTACAATAGGTGTAGTTGGAAACAGCGAACATGAAAATATCAAACTAGGTAAAGCTGGTAGAAAAAGACATATGGGAATTAGACCAACAGTTAGAGGTTCTGTTATGAACCCAGTTGACCACCCACATGGTGGTGGAGATGGAAAAGCTCCAGTAGGACATTCAGGACCATTAACACCTTGGGGTAAACCAGCTCTAGGATATAAAACAAGAAATAAAAAGAAAGCATCAAATAAATTTATTGTTAAGAGAAGAAACAGTAAATAAAGCTAATTATTTAAAGGTAGCTTAGTCAAAAAACATGAAATAAATGTTTTTTGACTTCCTTGAAAAAGGAAAAGTAAAAATACTCTGGAAAGGAGGACATTTTAATATGTCAAGATCAAGCAAGAAAAAACCATTTGTAGAAGAAAGATTATTAAAAAGAATAGAAGCAATGAATGAAACAGGAGAAAAACAAGTGATTAAAACATGGTCAAGAGCTTCAACAATTTATCCACAAATGGTAGGACATACAATCGCTGTACATGATGGAAGAAAACATGTTCCAGTATATATAGCAGAAGAAATGATTGGTCATAAACTAGGTGAATTTGCTCCTACAAGAACTTTCAAAGGTCATGTAGGTGATAAAACTACAAAAACAGGAAAATAAAAACTAGTAATTAAAAATAAATAAAAGACTTCAAAGAATATTAACGATTAGTTAAGGAGGGAAAGAAAAGTGCAAGAGCAAGAAACAATTGTAAGAAATGAAGCAAGAGCAACTCTTAAATATGCTAGAATTTCAAGTAGAAAAGTTAAAATAGTAGCAGATTTAATAAGAGGAAAAGATGTAAACGAAGCTTTAGCAATAATAAAATTCACACCAAAGGCTGCATCAGAATTACTTGAAAAATTATTAAAATCAGCAATAGCAAATGCTGAAAATAACCATGATATGAAAACAGAAAATTTATATGTTGCTGAAATTTATGCTAACCAAGGTCCAACATTAAAAAGAATTAGACCAGCAGCAAAAGGTTCAGCAGTTAGAATTAGAAAAAGAACAAGTCATATAACTATAGTTTTAAAAGAAAAGGAGGCTTAAAATAGCATGGGACAAAAAGTTAACCCAACAGGATTTAGAGTAGGAATTATAAAAGATTGGAATTCTAAATGGTATGCAGATTCAAAGAATTTTGCTGATTATTTAGTAGAAGATCAAAAAATCCGTAAATTTTTAAAGAAAAAATTATATCTTGCTGGAATTTCTAAAATTGAAATAGAAAGAACAGCAAAAGCTGTAAAAGCAAATGTATATGCTGCTAAACCAGGAATTATCATAGGAAAAGGTGGAGCAGGAGTAGAAAGCGTAAAAGCAGAATTAACTAAATTAATTAATAAAGATATTAATTTAAATATTGTAGAAGTAAAAAATGTTGATACAGATGCACAATTAGTTGCTGAAAATATTGCAAATCAACTAGAAAGAAGAATTTCATTCAGACGTGCCATGAAACAATGCATGCAAAAATCTGTAAAAGCAGGAGCATTAGGAATTAAAACAGCTGTATCTGGAAGATTAGGTGGAGCTGACATGGCTAGAACAGAATTCTATAAAGAAGGAAATATACCATTACAAACTTTAAGAGCTGATATTGACTATGGATTTGCTGAAGCAAATACAACATATGGAAAAATCGGTGTAAAAGTTTGGATATATAAAGGAGAAATTCTTCCAGAAAAGAAAGTGGAAGGAGGAGACAAATAATGCCATTAATGCCAAAAAGAACAAAACATAGAAAAATGCAAAAAGGTAGAATGAGAGGAAAAGCAACAAGAGGAAATAGAGTTACTGATGGAGAATATGGTGTTCAAGCTGTAACAGGAGCATTAGTTACAGGAAACCAAATCGAAGCAGCCAGAGTTGCTATGACACGTTATATAAAAAGAGGTGGAAAGGTTTGGATTAAAGTATTCCCAGATAAACCTTTAACATCAAAACCAATTGGTACTCGTATGGGTAAAGGTAAAGGAGCCCCAGAAAGTTGGGTAGCAGTTGTAAAACCAGGAAGAGTAATGTTTGAAATTGCTGGTGTATCAGAGGATATCGCAAGAGAAGCTCTAAGACTTGCTATGAATAAACTACCTAATAAAACAAAAATTGTAACAAGAGAAACTGAAAAGGTAGGTGAAAATGATGAAGATAAATAAAATAAGAGAAATGTCTTCACCAGATTTAGAGAAAGAATTAGGTGAACTAAAAACAGAATTATTTAAATTAAAATTTAGTTTAGCTACAAATGGATTAGATAATCCAATGAAAATAAAAGAAGTTAAAAGAGATATAGCTAAAATAAATACAGTATTAACAGAAAGAAAAATGCTTGATAGTAAAAAAGCTTAAAGAAAGGAGAAATCTAAATGGAAGAAAGAAATCTTCGTAAAGTTATGATAGGAACTGTAGTATCTAATAAAATGGATAAAACAGTTGTAGTAGCTGTTGAAAGAAGTGTAAGCCATAAAAAATATGGAAAAACAGTTAAAAATACTTATAAATTAAAAGCACATGATGAAGAAAATGTTTGCCAAATAGGTGATAAAGTAAAAGTAATGGAAACAAGACCACTTTCTAAAGAAAAAAGATGGAGAGTAGTTGAAGTTGTAGAAAAAGCAATTGTTAAATAGGAAAGGAGGAGCCATTAATGATTCAACAACAAACAATACTAAAGGTAGCAGATAATACTGGAGCAAAAGAAATTATGTGTATTAGATGTTTAGGTGGTTCTTATAGAAAAACATCAAACATTGGAGATGTAATAGTTGCTTCTGTTAAATCAGCAACACCAGGAGGAGTTGTTAAAAAAGGTGATGTTGTAAAAGCTGTTATCGTTAGATCAAAAAACGGTTTAAGAAGAGCAGATGGTTCATATGTAAAATTTGATGAAAATGCAGCTGTAATAATAAAAGAAGATGGAACACCAAGAGGAACACGTATATTCGGACCAGTTGCAAGAGAATTAAGAGAAAAAGATTATATGAAAATACTTTCATTAGCTCCAGAGGTACTTTAATTTATAAAGATACTATAGAGCAAAGAAAGAATAGAAACCTTGAAAAATATAGAAAAGGAGGCAAGCTCTAATGAGAATAAAAAAAGGAGACAACGTTCAAGTTTTATCAGGAAATGATAAGGGTAAAACAGGAGAAGTTCTAGAAGTAATTCCAAAAGTTAATAAAGTAATTGTTAAAGGCGTAAATGTTAGAAAAAAACATGTTAAAGCTAGAAAACAAGGAGACGAAAGTGGAATTATATCAGTGGAATGCAGTATACCAAGTTCAAAAGTTAATGTTGTATGTCCAAAATGTGGAAAAACAACTAAAGTTGGATATAGCATTGAAAAAGATCAAAAAGTTCGTGTTTGTAAAAAATGTGGAGCAAAATTAAAATAAGAAAGGAGGACTTTTAGATAATGGAAAAACTAAGAGAACAATATCAAAATGAAGTAGTCCCAGCATTAATGAAAAAATTCGGATATAAATCAATTATGCAAGTTCCAAAACTTGATAAAATAGTAATTAATATAGGATTAGGAGATTTAAAAGAAAATCCAAAAGCTTTAGAAAATGCAATGAATGATTTAACTTTAATTACTGGACAAAGACCAGTAGTAACAAAGGCTAAAAAATCAATAGCAGCATTTAAATTAAGAGAAGGTGCAAATATAGGATGCAAAGTTACATTAAGAAATGATAAAATGTATGATTTTGCTTACAAATTATTTAATGTAGCACTTCCAAGAGTTAGAGATTTTAGAGGAGTTTCTGAACATTCATTTGATGGAAGAGGAAATTATTCATTAGGTATTAAAGAACAATTAATCTTCCCAGAGATTGAGTATGATAAAGTTGACAAAGTAAGAGGTATGGACATTGTATTTGCAACAACAGCAAATACTGATGAAGAAGCTAAAGAATTATTAACACTTTTAGGAATGCCTTTTAAAAACAGAAAATAAAATTCATTTTATAATTAGTCAAGGAAAGGAGAAATACAGACTATGGCTAAAAAATCAATGAAAATTAAGCAAGCTAGACCACAAAAATACAAAACTAGAGAATATACTAGATGTAAATTATGTGGTAGACCACATGGTTATATAAGAAAATATGGTATATGCCGTGTATGCTTTAGAGAATTAGCTCATAAGGGAGAGATACCAGGAGTTAAAAAATCTAGTTGGTAAATTTAGTATGTTAATGGTTAAAATTAACACGTTATAGGATAGATAATGAGAAAGAAAAGGAGGTAAGTAATTAATGAACATTACAGATCCGATAGCAGATATGTTAACAAGAATAAGAAATGCAAATAGTTCAAAACACAAAACAGTTGATATTCCTGCTTCAAATATGAAATTAGGAATAGCTGAAATATTGTTTAAAGAAGGTTATATAAAATCTTATGAAGAAATAAAAGATAACGCACAAGGAACTATAAGAATTACTCTTAAATATGATGAAAAAGGAACAAGAGTAATAGATGGTTTAAGAAGAATAAGTAAACCAGGTTTAAGAGTTTATGCGACTAAGGACGAATTGCCAAAAGTATTAAATGGATTAGGAATTGCTATTATTTCAACATCAAAAGGATTAAAAACAGATAAAGAAGCAAGAGAATTAGGGATTGGTGGAGAAGTATTAGCTTATGTATGGTAATTGCTGAAGTTGTTAAGGCTTTGCCTGTTACAAATTTTAGTATGCTATGTGAAATATAAACAGTGTAATTGTATAAAAAAAGAAGGAGGGAAAACCTGACATGTCAAGAATAGGAAATAAACCTATTACAGTATTAGATGGCGTAGAAGTTAAAATAGATGGTAAACATATTACTGTAAAGGGACCAAAAGGTACATTAGAAAGAGATATACATGAAAATATTTCTTTAGAGATGGAAGGAAATGAAATTAAAGTTACAAGAATAGATGACCAACCAAAAAATAAATCTTTACATGGTTTAACAAGAACTTTAATCACTAATATGATAACAGGTGTTGTTCATGAATATAGTAAAGAATTACAAATTAATGGAGTTGGATATAAAGTAGCAAAACAAGGAAATGGTTTAAATTTATCATTAGGATTTTCACATCCAGTATTATTTGATGCACCAGAAGGAATTACTTTTGATGTTCCAAACCCTAATACAATAATTGTAAAAGGAATTGATAAAGAATTAGTAGGTCAAACAGCAGCTGAAATAAGAGCTAAGAGACCACCAGAAGTATATGGTGGAAAAGGTATTAAATATGCTGATGAAGTTATTAGACGCAAAGAAGGAAAAACAGGTAAATAGACCAAAATAATTGTTAGTAATTTATAGATAAGAGAATTACATACTTAAAAATTAAAATTTTTAAGAAAGGAGTAAGAAAATGGTTAAGAAAACAGATAGAAAAATGGAAAGAACAAGAAGACATGCTAGAGTAAGAAGAAAAATATCTGGAACAGCTGAAAGACCAAGATTATGTGTATATAGAAGTAATACAAATCTATATGTACAAGTTATCGATGATGTTGCAGGAAATACATTAGTAGCAGCTTCAACATTAGATAAAGAAGTAAAGAATAAACATGCAAATAAAGAAGCAGCAAAAGAGCTAGGAGCTTTAATTGCAAAAAAGGCACTTGACAAGAAAATTGAAACAGTAGTTTTTGACCGTGGAGGATATATATATCATGGTGTAGTTAAAGAATTAGCAGAAGCTGCAAGAGAAGGCGGATTGAAATTCTAAGTGTCCTGTTACGAATGAAATGAGTTACAGGCACTAGACACAAATGCTAAAAGCATTTGTGAACATTAGACTAACTGTTACGAATGAAATGAGTTACAGGCACTAGAATTAATGTTTAATTCTTAAATTAAAAATATTTAATAAAAAATTTGTAATTAAATTAATCTAACGATATAATGAGATTATCAAAAAGGAGGAAAAACTAAAACCTATGGAAGAAAAAAATGAATTAAAAGAAAAAGTTGTTGCAATTAACAGAGTTGCTAAAGTTGTAAAAGGTGGTAGAACTTTTAGATTTAGTGCAGTTGTTGTTGTTGGCGATGAAAATGGTCATGTAGGTGTTGGAAATGGTAAAGCAGCTGAAGTTCCAGATGCAATTAGAAAAGCTATTCAAGAAGCTAAGAAAAACTTAGTTGAAGTACCAATTGTAAATACAACAGTACCTCATGAATTTGTAGGAACTTTTGGAAGTGCTAAAGTTTTATTAAAACCAGCAGAAATAGGTAGTGGACTTATTGCAGGAGGAAGTGTAAGACCTGTACTTGAACTTGCTGGATATAGAAATATAAGAACAAAAGTTATTGGAACAAATAATCCAAGAAATGTTGTTTATGCTACATTAGAAGGATTAAAATCAATGCAAACAGTTGAGCAAGTAGCTAAAAAAAGAGGAAAAAGAGTAGAAGAAATTTTATAATTTAATATATGCTATTTATAAGAAGGAGGTGCAATGCATAAATGAAATTAGACGAATTAAAACCAGCTGTAAAAAAAGTTAAAAGAAATAGAGTTGGTCGTGGTATTAGCTCAGGAAATGGTAAAACTTCAGGAAGAGGTCAAAAAGGACAAAAATCTAGAAGTGGTGGAGGAGTAAGACGTGGATTCGAAGGTGGTCAAACTCCATTGTTTAGAAGATTACCAAAAAGAGGATTTACTAATATACATGCAAAAACATATACAGAAGTAACATTAAAGATGTTAAACGAAGTAAAAAATACTGATGTTACAGCTGAAAGTTTATTAGAAGAAGGAATTATCGGAAAAATAAATGACGGTATTGTTATTTTAGCAACTGGAAAATTAGAGAAAAAAGTAAATGTTAAAGCTAAAAGATTTACTGCAAAAGCAAAAGAAGAAATTGAAGCTTTAGGCGGAAAGGCAGAGGTGGTTTAATTGTTTAAAACAATAAAAAATGCGTTAAAGACACCTGATGTTAGAAAAAAATTATTATATACATTATTATTAGTAGTTGTATTTAGATTAGGATGCTATATAACAGTGCCTGGAGTAAATAGCATAGCATTAAACGAAGCTATGAGTAATACAACTGGAATAGCAGGATTAATTGACTTGATTTCAGGAGGTGCTTTTTCAAGATTTTCTGTATTTGCAATGTCAATTACTCCTTATATTACAGCATCAATTGTTATTCAATTATTAGCTATGATTATCCCATCACTTGAGAAGCTAACTAAAGAAGGCGGAGAAGCTGGAAGACAAAAAATAAATAGATATACAAAAATATTAACTATTATTTTGTCTTTAGTAGAGGGAATTGGTATATACTTATCATATAGCTCAACAGGTATATTTGTAAATAACAGCTTCTTAACAGGTGTATTAGTTGTAACTGGATTAGTTACTGGTACATCAATCTTAATGTGGCTAGGAGAACAAATCACAGCGAGAGGAATCGGAAATGGAATTTCACTATTAATCTTTATAGGTATTATATCAGGTTTACCAAGTTTAGTTACAACATTATGGGGCTTGATTATGCCAGAAGCAGGATTTAGTACAACTGGATTATTAACAGCTATAGGAATTGTAATAGGAGCTATTATTTTAGTAGCAGGTGTTGTATTTGTACAACAAGCAGAGAGAAGAGTACCTGTACAATATTCTAAAAAGGTAGTAGGAAGAAAAATGATGGGAGCACAAAGTACTCATATTCCATTAAAACTTGCTATGGCAGGTGTTATGCCAGTAATCTTTGCATCATCATTTATGACATTCCCAGCTATGATTATACAAATATTTGTACCAGATATAGCAAATCAAACAGGATTTTTAGCAGGACTATATAATTTCTCAATTGCAACATCAACATCAAGTGTTCCAATTGGATATTCTATAGCAAATGCTTTGGTATATCTATTGTTAATTGTAGGATTTACATTTTTCTATACTTATGCAACATTTAATCCAGCAGAAGTATCAAGTAATATAAAGAAAAACGGTGGATTCATTCCAGGAATAAGAGCAGGAAAACCAACAACAGAATATTTATCTTCAATAATATCAAAGCTTACATGGTTTGGAGGATTCTTCTTAGCATTGATAGCAATAATACCAATGTTATTAAGATTTACAAGCCTAAATATAGCTTTTGGTGGAACATCAATATTAATCGTTGTAGGAGTAGCACTAGAAACTGTTCAACAATTAGAATCTCAATTAGCAATGAGACATTATAAAGGATTTTTAGAGTAAGAATAAGTAGGGACGTTAAGAAATATAAACGTCCCAAAGTCTTGCTTATTAATAATTTTTATCATGTTTATAAATTATATAAATATGATAAAGGTTATTATTGCCTTAAAATATATAACAAAGGAAGTGTTTATATGATAATAATAATGTTAGGAGCGCCAGGAACAGGAAAAGGAACAATTGCAGGAATATTAACAAAAGAGTTAGGAATACCTCAAGTATCAACAGGAGATATTTTCAGAAAAAACATAAAAGAGCAAACAGAACTTGGAAAATTAGCAGAAACTTTTATATCAAAAGGGCAATTAGTACCAGATGATGTAACTATTGGTATAGTCGAAAGTAGATTAGAGGACCCTGATGTACAAGAAGGAATAATCTTAGATGGATTTCCAAGAACTGTAAGACAAGCAGAAGAATTAGATAAAATATTAGAAAAAAAAGGGAAAAAAGTTGATTTAGTTATAAATTTAACAACACCTGAAGATGAATTAATTGAAAGAATTGTAAATAGAAGAATATGTTCAAATCAAGAATGTAAAACTGTTTATAATTTAGTATTAAACCCACCAAAAAAAGAAGGAATTTGTGATGTATGTGGTTCACCACTAATTCAAAGAAAAGATGATACTGAAGAAACTGTAAAAGAGAGATTTAAAACTTATACAGAACAAACAAGACCTTTGATAGAATATTATGAGAAAAAAGGAAATTTATATTCAACATTAGTTAGCAAGACAATCAATAAATTAGGACAAGATGTTGCAAAAGATGTTATTAAATATATAAAAGAAAATAACATTTAGAATGGGAGATGAATTAAATTGGTAACAATAAAATCTAAAAGAGAAATACAGCTGATGAGAGAAGCTTGTAGAGTAGTAGCTGTATTATATAAAGAGTTGGAAGAAAAAATAAAGCCTGGTATGACAACTTGGGAAGTTGACCAATTAGCAGAAAAAATAATGAGAAGAGAAGGAGCAATTCCAGCAGAAAAAGGATATGATTCAGGAATAAGAGGAGTTCCACCATTTCCAGCATCAATATGCATATCTATAAATGATGAAGTTATACATGGAATTCCTTCAAAACACAAAGTAATTAGAGAAGGAGATATTGTTAGTATTGATACAGTAGCTCTAAAAAATGGATTTAATGGTGATGCGGCGAGAACATTTATGATTGGAAAAGTATCAAAAGAAGCACAAAGATTAGTAGAAGTAACTAAACAAGCATTTTTTGAAGGAATAAAATATGCAAAACCGGGATATAGAATTGGTGATGTATGTCATGCAATAGGGGAGTATGTACGTTCTCAAGGATATTCTGTTGTAAGAGAATTTCAAGGACATGGAATAGGAAGAGAAATGCATGAAGATCCAGGAATACCAAATTATGGAAAAGCTGGAAAAGGAATTAGATTAGAACCAGGTATGACATTAGCAATTGAGCCTATGGTAATTCAAGGAAAACCTAACATTTTAGAGTTAGATGATGGTTGGACAATAATAACAGAAGATGGAAGTTTGGCAGCACATTATGAAAATACAATTTTAATTACAGAAAAAGAGCCAGAAATCTTGACAATCCTATAATTATAATGTATAATATAATAGTTATTATGCACAATAGCCAGATTATGCATAAAAATGAGAAAGACTCTTTAATAGGAGGGGAAAAAATGGCAAAAGAAGATGTAATCGAAGTAGAAGGAACGGTAGTAGAAGCACTACCAAATACAAATTTTAAAGTTGAACTAAAGAATGGACATCAGATACTTGCTCATATCTCAGGAAAATTAAGGATGAATTATATAAAAATCTTACCAGGAGATAAAGTAAAAGTAGAACTTTCACCATATGATTTAACTAGAGGAAGAATTACTTGGAGAGCAAAATAGAAGATAAAATTAACCCAAAAATATATATTAAGCAAGCCAAGGAGGTGCTATAAAATGAAAGTAAGACCATCAGTAAAACCAATGTGTGACAAATGCAAAGTTATAAAAAGAAAAGGGGTTATTAGAGTTATTTGCGAAAACCCTAAACATAAACAAAGACAAGGTTAATCCTTATGTTAATAACACAAATGAGGTAGCGGCTGTTTGACTTAAAATGAAAATTTTAAGTTACATATCGAGTTTGTGTTTATATATATGTTTTAAAGTACTTAAAATGTACTGGGGTAAACACCAGTAGCATTTCACCTTTTTAAGTTATTTTAGGACAAACAAACAAATAAATTTTGGAGGTGCAAAAAAATATGGCTCGTATAGCAGGAGTAGACTTACCTAAAGAAAAAAGAGTAGAAATAGGACTTACATATATCTATGGAATAGGTGTATCAAGCTCTAGAAAAATTCTAGAAAAAGCAGGAGTTAACTTAGATACAAGAGTTAAAGATTTAACAGATGACCAAGTTAATGACATAAGAAAGGTAATCGACGAATCTTATACAGTAGAAGGAGATTTAAGAAGAGAAGTAGCATTAAACATTAAAAGATTAACAGAAATTGGATGCTATAGAGGTATAAGACATAGAAGAGGTTTACCAGTAAGAGGACAAAGAACAAAAACAAATGCTAGAACTAGAAAAGGTCCTAGAAAATTAGTAAGTAAAAGTAAGAAGAAATAAATCTTAAAAGAAATTTTCGAATTTTTTAATTAAGGAGGAAAATGCAAAATGGCAAAAAATGTAACAACAAAAAAAGTTGCTAGAAGAAATAGAAAAAACATTGAAAAAGGTGCAGCACATATTCATTCTAGTTTCAATAATACAATAGTTACAATTACAGATACACAAGGTAATGCAATATCTTGGGGAAGCGCTGGTGAACTAGGATATAAAGGTTCTAGAAAAAGTACACCATTTGCTGCTGGTCAAGTTGCAGAAACAGCTGCTAAAATTGCAATGGAACATGGTTTAAAATCTGTAGAAGTATTTGTAAAAGGACCAGGTGCTGGTAGAGAAGCAGCTATAAGAGCTCTTCAAACAGCTGGATTAGAAATAAGTGCTATCAAAGATGTAACACCAATACCACACAATGGTTGCAGACCACCAAAAAGAAGAAGAGTTTAATAAAGAAGATATATAATAATGAATTATGGAGGTGTAAAAAATGGCTATAAATAGAGATCCTGTTTTAAAGAAATGCAGAAGTTTAGGGATTGAGCCAGCTTTTCTAGGATATAGTAAATCTAGTAAGAAAAAACCAAATACTAGTAGAAGAAAAGTAAGTGAATATAGTTTACAATTAAAAGAAAAACAAAAAGCCAAATTTATATATGGCGTTTTAGAAAAACAATTTAGAAAATATTTTGAAATAGCATCAAACAAAAAAGGTGTAACAGGTGAAAACTTATTACAAATATTAGAAAGTAGATTAGACAATATAATATTTAGATTAGGATATGCAACAACTAGACCACAAGCTAGACAATTAGTTAGTCATGGATTATTTACAGTAAATGGTCAAAAAGTTGATATTCCATCATATCTTGTTAAACCAGGAGATGTTATAACAGTAAAAGAAAATAAAAAAGACTATAAAATATTAAAAGAATTAGCTGAAGATAATAAATCAAGAGTAGTTCCAAAATGGTTAGACAAAGATATAGATAACTTGAGTGGAAAAGTTAATGCTTTACCAACAAGAGAAGAAATAGATGTCCCAGTAGAAGAACATTTAATAGTAGAGCTTTACTCAAAATAATAGTTAAAGTTAATTATGAGGTTTTTAGGAAAACTGAAATAATTTTACTAAGAGAAACCT
>ERZ1090864.815-NODE-818-length-16217-cov-6.152333_pt1 | contig 16217 bp, 15 predicted proteins | sample MGYA00478479_ERZ1090864 | MGnify/ENA primary metagenome ERZ1090864 (study PRJEB33644, sample SAMEA5815743) | chicken gut metagenome | biome: Chicken; feature: Gastrointestinal Tract; material: Caecum | place: Ireland | collected 2019-01-01 | study: A study of the... | reverse complement strand
ACCCGTCACACGAGATGCCCATCGAAGAAACTGTATTTCATTCTTTAGAATTTGGTAAGCTCATGGAATTAAGCCAAATGTATCAAACAAAAAATCACAAATTATTGTTATCTTATTTAAAAAGGGAAAGAAAAAATGGATCGTATCATTGAACAAATGCTAGCAAATTACAACAGTCAGACATCTTATGATCAAAAAAATTGCATCAAAGAAGTCGTGCAGGAAATTGTACTGTGCGGGTTATCACGCTGCGGATTTTTCAACGAAGCCGCATTTTATGGCGGTACGGCTTTAAGAATTTTTTACGGCTTGGACAGATTTTCCGAAGATTTAGATTTCTCCTTAAAACGACCCAACGAGAATTTTTCCTTTCAAAAATATATTCCGTATATCGAAAAAGAAGTAAATGCTTATGGCTTTCATTTTTCGGTTGAAGAAAAAATAAAAAAAGCTGATTCCCAAATTAAATCAGCTTTTTTAAAGGGCAATACGCGAGAACATCTTTTCTATTTTTTTGAGGGGGAAAACCTATCTTGTGTGCCTGCAAATGATGTGATAAAAATTAAATTTGAAGTAGATATTCTTCCGCCGCAAGGTGCCGAATTTGAAAATAAGTTCAGGCTGCTTCCCGCACCCTATCAGGTTTGCCTTTACGATATGCCTTCTCTTTTTGCCGGAAAACTGCATGCGGTCATTTGCAGGGGCTGGAAAAGCCGCGTAAAGGGCAGAGATTTATATGATTATCTGTTTTATCTTTCAAAAGGCACACCTTTTCATTTGGAACATCTCAAACACAGGCTGATTCAAACAGGCTTTCTTGATTCAAAGCAATCAATCACTCTAGACGATGTAAAAGAGATGCTCAAAACAAGATTTGCAAAGATTGATTATCGCCAAGCAAAAGAAGATGTGCTGCCATTTATCAAAAATCCTGCAGTACTTGATTTATGGAGTTGTGACTTTTTCTGCGCTGTAACCGAAAGCCTAACTTGCAAATTTTCCGAAAAGATATTATGACACCGTGTCATAATATCTTTTTGCATGTCAAAAAAACAAATCAGACACCGCTTGCAGCAAGCAAAGAATTTCCCCTTATCTTTTTTGCCAGCGGTCAAGCCAGGTCTTTTTAAAAGAAATACCGAAAAAGTCTTTCGCCTCCTTCAAATTCATCACAAGCCAATCCCGGGACTTATGCGCTTCCAAGGTTTCGGGAAGTTCCTTTAAAATTCTGTCGGCTTCCCACGGTGCTCCGGCATTATAGCGCAGCTCGTTTGTTTTTTCAAAGATTTCAAACGAAGAACGGCTGGTGTTCCAAGCGCTTTGAATGGTTTTAATGGCATAACTGCCCGTCACCTTTTCGCTGAAATAGTTTTCTAAACTCAGCAATGTGAGATACTCCGGCAGCTCCTCCGCGAAATACTCATGGAAAATATCAACCAGAATCCGCGAGGACTGCGCCAAAATATCCGGTGCACTTTCCGAAGTATCCTCCTTCATTTCTTCCAGCAAATCGGAAACCGCTTGAAGCATTCGCCGCAGATATTCCCGATAAAACGCCGTCCCGATTTCGCGTTGAACCGTGCGCAGGACGCTGCTGCGCATCACCTCGGTATTGGTCAATCCGGCCTGTACACGGCAAATGACCGTGCGCCGGATGACTTCGGGCGCTACCGCCTTTACATCCTCATTCGCGCTGATGACCACAGCCGGATAATGAATGAGATGGTCCACCACGCCGAAATCATCATTTTTGATGGTTTCAATGGCATGCTGATTAAAACGGGTGTTGGTTAAGTCATCCACAATAATCGGTGCGCCTTTTACGGTTCTCTTTAACCCTTCGATGCTGGAACGGGTAAACTCAGGCGCAGAGATTTTTGTTTTTTGGCCAATCATCATTTTCAGCAGCGTTTCCAAAAAGCTTGTTTTGCCTGCCTTGCTTTGGCCATACACCAGCCCAAACACAGGATAGGGCAGCAGATTTTGATTATACCGCACCGCCATATCACGCATACACGCCATAAACGGCGAACAGAAGAACCAGTTTGCAAATTCAAAGTATCTTCTTTGCATCCCGCTGACGTCCCCATGGAATTTGTTGTAGCCCTCCATGTATTGCAAAAACAGGGAAACATCTTTTTGGATGTCCTCCTTCGGCGGGTGCAAATCCAAAGCAACCCCATTGAGCCGCACGGCCATTTCCTCCGGGAATACTTCCAGCTTCGGGTACTCACTTTGCAGCTCTTTTTCTTTCAGATTGTCCGACACCACTTGGCGGCGAATCAGCTTCATCTTTTCGGGCGACAGCATCCATTTTCCTTTTTTATCGGGTTTCGGAACAGAGGGGGCAAACTTCGCCGCCAAACTTCTGACATCCAGCACAAAACGAACTTGTTCCTTCCATTCCTGCACCGGCTGCAAAACAAGCGCTTTTTTGACGCGAACGGTTCTGGAAATGGGCAGCTCCTCCAAATGCTCGCCATCATCGGCACAAATCAGCGTTTCCTTTGCAATTTCGTCGGTACTTTCTTCCCGCAGCCGGCAGTAACAATCCCAGTACCACTCATAAGCCTGCTCATCGTCCAGATAGCAAATATTTTCGCGCTGATAACCACCAAAGGCAGCATACGACATATTTGCCGAACCCATCACCACCCTTTTTCTGCCGTCCTTTGCCGAAAGAAGATAAATTTTTTCGTGGGATAAGGCACTGCGCGCCACATAAAAACGCAGAGCGCCCCGGTCAATTTTTTCAATCAGATTGAGCTTCCTTTGGCTGGCAGTATCGCGGATTCTTTCCACCAGTTTGCACTGATAGGCCATGACTTCCTGCAACGAATAGGAAATCACCTCGTCGCTGCCAAAGATAATCTCTGTTTGCTCAAAAAGCTCGAGCAGCTCATAGACAAACCCCAGCCCCGAAGAATAAGTAATGGCGTGCAGCGTATCAAAGCCGGAAAACAATTCCTGCCAGGTCAAGCTTTGTACCTCTGAAAGCTGCATTTTCACCACATCGAGTTTTGCTTGAGCGCTGAAATCCAGTTCTGGCTGAACGGCATCTTCTGTATCAAAGAACGATAAATTTTCCATTTTCACACCAGCCTAACATTGAGTATTCCACGTTCTATCTGCCTTTGCCGATATTATAACAAAAGGAAAGACGGCGTTCAACGGATGGAAAGTTGCTCTTGTCCCCACGTTTGCACCAGCTGCTTTTTCAAATAGGTTTTCAGCTCGGAGAGCTGCAAGTGTGTATCAAACTGGGCTAACGCGGCATAGTACTCCGTTCGGCTTTGCTCGTGAATAATGAGCGGGGGATGGCCGTTGCAAAGCAAAAAGTAATTCATCAGTAATCGCCCGGTGCGGCCGTTGCCGTCGGCAAAGGGGTGGATATTCTCCAACTTGGCATGCAGATAGGCAGCGGCGGTGAAAACGTGCTGCGGCGCAACCGACTGCACTTCCTCCAAAAGCTCCTGCATCTCCATGGCGACATCCTCGGGTGGTGCGCCTGTTTCGTGTTTGCCTACGACATAGTCATGCTGTTTATACGCGCCCGGCTGTTCGCCGCGAGCCGTTTTTGCTGCATCATAGACGCCCTGCATCAGCGTCCTGTGCAATTCCTTTACAAAGTCTTGCGTGATGGCGCGTTTTTGCTCCCATACGTCAAGCATCCATGTATGGGCTTTTTTGGCGTTTTGAATTTCCAAAAGGGTACGCGCGTCGGCGCTTGAGCCTTGCGCTTGTCCGGTTTCAAAAATCTTGTACACATCGCGCCAGCCAATCTCATCGTTTTCAATCTTGCCCGAATGATAGGCAAAATCGACCGCATACTGCGAAAGCACGCGCTGCAAATCTTCTTTTTCGGTCAGGTTCCTCTGCCGCCATTTTTGCACGATTGCTTCATATTCCATTTCAAACTCCCGCCTTATTTTCTGCAAGTGTGGCCACACTTGCAATGCTTGCTGTGCTTTCCCACAGGGAAAGCACAAAGATATTATGACACCGTGTCATAATATCTCTGCAATGTTCAAAATAAATCGCTGTGTGTTCCTGTTCGGGTGAGATACAAAAACAATTCATTCCCATCAATTTCATAAATCAACAGCCAATCCGGCGTAATATGACACTCCCGACATCCTTTATAATTGCCGATGAGTGCATGGTCTTTATATTTTGCCGGAAGCTCCTGACCGCAAGCCAGCGTATCTACCACCACTTCCAAAAGAGCCGGATTGTATCCGCGCCTTATCATCAATTTCAAATCTTTTTTAAATTTTGTAGTTGGTACAATCCGATACTTATTCATCATTCAGATCTCCCAGCAGCTGCGCAAAAGATTCATAGCTTTTTTTATCGGGATCTGCTTTCAGTTTTTGAACTTCCTCAATTGCTGCAATGGTATCGGCATTGGGGGTTTCATAACGAATCACGCTCATCATGTATCTGACAAGATTTCCTTTGACGTTTTCGCCTTTTTTGCACACAATGCTTTTATAGGCATTGTAAATCTCTCGGTCCATCGTAAAAGAACAAGTCACGGTATTCGATTTACTCATATCAAACCACTCCTTTAATTACTTAGTAATATTACTTAGTAATCTTAGTATATGCTCTTTTTTCTGTTTTGTCAAAAGCAATTTTCCAGCTTAACGGCAATGCTTTGCGCATGGGTGCGATTACAGAAAAAAATAGATATTGTGACACCGTGTCATCATATCTTTGCTTACAAAAGCAAAAACCTCGGGGAACAACATTCCCCAAGGCTTTTCATCTACAATTCACTGCGCTGTCTGCGGCATCAGGTTTCATACACATTTCGTCTATGCCCCACTGTTAACGCCAAAATCACCAGCTGACTGTCTTGTATTTCACAAATCAAACGATAATCGCCAATTCGGTAGCGCCATTCTCCGCTGCGGTTTGCCGTCAGCCCCTTGCCGTGTCTGCGCGGGTCATCGCAGTTTACTAAATTTTTTTCAATCCATGCTTTCAGCATACGCTGTGTATATCGGTCCAGCTTTCGGAATTCTCGGTCAAACCGCGCTGTCGTTTCGACGCGGTACATCATAAGTCCAATTCCTTCCAAAGCTCGGAAATGGGGGTGCTTTTCTTTCCGTCCTTGACATATTCCTCGTACGCTTCTTTTGCAAGGGCAACATCATATTCCTCTTCTATTTTCTCAAACAACGCTCTTTTAAAGGCTTCTCCCACAGACATGTCGTGCAGCTTTGCATAGCTCTCGGCAAGTGCTTTTTCCTGTGTTGTCAATCGAATGGAAAAACTCATTCCATCAGCCCCTTTCTCTTTTGTAATACATTGTATTACAAAAGAGGCAAAATGTCAATTCTTGCGTATCATTGCACGCAAAGCACAAAGATATTGTGACACGGTGTCATAATATCTGAGGCTTCCAAAAGGGATGCGCCGCAAAATGAAAATTTTGCGGCGCATCTTAGGTTCTTTCTGAATCAGGCGGCAGTTTTTCGACAGTCTCAGATTAAGTGCGTTCGTACAGCTTCACTTTAATGCCGTCGATGGTGCGGCCTGTTTTGGTGAACTCATACGACTTGATATAGTTTTGCTCCATCATGTGCTGCAGCACCACTTCGGTGTAATCCCGGATGCGCTTTTTGCGCACCTTGCCCGCGTCCTGCTCGCCCAGCTCCTCATAAATGGCCGAAAACAGGATTTTATTGCTTTTCACATGGTTTTTCTGGTTTCGCATACTCTCACACCGCGCCACCAGATAGCTTTTCAGCGGAATGGTGGTGGCGTTATTATTCAGCGGAGCATTTAAAATTTGCAGCGGCACGGTGGCAAGGTGGCGTTTCATTTTGGCATACGCCAGCATGGGCGGCACGTCCAGCAAGTGATACACCTGCACTTGTCGGCCGTTGATGCGCGCTTGAATCAAGTTCATCGGCAGCAAATAGCCCTGCACCTGTGTATCGTGAATTTCTACATCAAAATATTTCGCCTTGATTTCCTCGCTCAAGTCAATCGTGATCAAGGTGCGGCGCATTCGCTCAATGCGTCTTTGCAATTCTTTCAGCGCCGGCTCTTCCACGGTCGGATTCTCCTTGCCCGTCATGGCATGGTACAGCATCGGAATGGTAAAATTCTGCGTTCCGTTCTCAAACAGACTGTTGACGCCGTTCAGCACGGCTTTGTCGTAAGCATCCATTTGCCGGATTCCCTCCAGCTCAAACTGTTCGGGCATTTCCAAACTAACGAGCGTGTTGATCTCCTTGCGCCCTTTGCGGCCCACATAGATCATTGTTTCGCCTTCCAGCTGCGGCAGATTGCGGAACACATTATCCACCTGCATGACATAGTTTGTAGGGCGGATGCTTTGGATATTCACAAGCCGCTGCTTTTCCATCACGGCGCTGGGGCTGAAATGCTCGCGCCACTCGGGGGGCAGCTCGTCTTTCTCAATCAGCAGCAAAATCAGCTTTTGGAAGGTGAGCAAGTCGGTGGAAATGGACGCAATCATATTGTAAAACTTGGCCGTTGCCTTTGCCAAAATATTTTCTGCCTTTTCCGGCGATCCCGTGCTTTTTCGCACGGCTGCCACCATTTCCGCCTCGGCTTTGGCAAGCTTTTCAAAGGTATCATAAATTTCTTCTTTGGTATATTTTTTGCCGATGACCTTTTCCACTTTGGCAAAATCTTCTTTTGCCAGTGCTTCAAGGTTTTCGTCACTGCTGCCCGGTTCGTTCAGCAATGCTAAAATTTGTTTTTCCGTCATGGCGCACCTACTCTTTCTTTTAACCAGTGCTGTGCCATGTGCAAAAATTCTTGCTGGAGCGAAGCCGGGACTTCCATCTGAACGGTGACATACTGCTGCTTTGGTTTCTCCGGCTGAAACAGGCGTTTCAATTCCTCATCACTGATGCCGGGCTTGCACGCGGCGAGCTTGACCCCTTTCACGCCGTGCTGCGCCACACACTGCGCCGCCAGTGCCTGCTGCTGGTCAGGCAAGTCGGCAAGCTTGACACCGGCGGCAACGCTCAGCGCGCCGCTGTCCAACAGCCGCAGCAAATCCTCCTGCAAGCTGCCCAACTTGACATAGCGCGCAATCTCCCTCCCGCTCAGCCCGTACTGCTGCGCGATGATGTCATAAGTAGACGTGTGTTCGCTGCCGTTCGCCGCGCGCGCTTTTCGCCCTGCCAAAGCATATTTTTGACGAATGGAACGCGCTTTTTCCGACGGGCTGAGGGTACGCTGCACCCAGTTGCTGTCCACCACAATTTCCTGCGCCTGTGCGGGCGTGAGGTCGGTTTTCACCATGCAGGGAATGGCAGCATACTGCTCGTCCCCCGTGGCCTGATACAGCTTTTTGTAGGCTTCGAGCCGGTTGTGACCGCTCAACACCATCGTGGGCGCGTCCTTGCGCTTCCACACCACAATCGGATGCAATAAGCCGTTTTCCCGGATGCTTTCAATCAGTTCCAGCATTTTATCGTCGGGCAGCGGTGCATAAAAATTCCACTCGCGGCTGGCAGGAACAATCTTATCAATGGGAATCCGCTCGCTTTCCTCCAGCGGAAGCGCTGCCTCGCGCATCAGCTGCGGCAGCAAATCGGCCCCCACGGGTGCAGACAGTTGCTTTGCTTTTAATGCCATCGTTTGCCCTCCTTAAATGCAGCGTTTGACAATCTCTTTGCTGAGTGCGCGGTATTCTTTTGTGATGCGGCTGTTGGTGTAGGCCAAAACCGGCACATTCTCCCACTGGCTGGCTTGCAGCTTGCTGTCCACTTGGATTTTCGTTTCAAACAGCAATTCACCATACCCTTGCTGTAACTGGCTGACGGCTGTTTCGCTGATGATGCGGCTGCGGGCGTCATAACGGTTGATGACGATACCGGCGATTTTCAGCTTGGGGTTATACTTTGCCACGCCCTGAATAAACTCCACCACGGTTCCCAAGCCGTCCACGTCAAAGCCCGCGGGCTGCACCGGGATGATGCAATAGTCGCAGGCGTTTACAACATTGAAGTTGAGCAAGGAAAGATTCGGGTTGGTGTCAATTAGAATATAGTCGTACCAGCCTTTTTCCACCACCGGCTGCAAAATACTGCGCACAATGTTCTCGCGGTGTACCTTGGTGAACATATTCATGTCCAGCATGCCCATGCTGACATCCGCGACAATCATATCAATTCCCGCGTACTTCGTTGGCTGAATGTAGTCGAGCAGGCTTTCTTCCTGCAATACGGCTTTGCCAAAATGCTGGGGCGTGCGGGGCATGTCAAAGCTGCTGGACAAGTTGCGCTGTGCATCCGAATCAATCAGCAATACCCGATAGCCCTGCTCGGCCAGCGCACTGCCCACGCCGCAGCACAGGCTGGTTTTTCCGCAGCCGCCTTTGTTGTTCAGCACTGCTACCACGCGCGTGTCGTGGAAATCCTTGTGGTATACGTCGTCTAAGTTCAGGCCCAGCACTTCGCAGATGGCTTTTAAATTGTCCTCATCTGTATTGCTGCGTCCCGTTTCCACCTGCTTGATGATGTTCACATTGACGCCGCTGCGCTCCGACAGGTCTTTTTGCGTAATATCCAGCTCAATGCGCTTTGCCCGAATGGCTTCATAATCGACTCGTGTCATGCTGTCCTCCTGCACTTAGAAAAAGTTATAACTTTTTGATAATTTGAGTATAAACGAAAAAAAGTTATAACGCAAGTGCTTTCTGAAAAAACAAAAAATTCGCCTTTTTTTGCTTCCAGATTCTCCTGCTATTGTGACACGGTGTCATCATAACTCGTAAAAAATAGACGTTTCAAGCACTTCAAAAAGCACCGAAAAAGGCAAAAAGGTATACAGTTCCGGTGAGTGCTTTGGCTCACCGTTTCTGTATACCTCGCTCACCGTTTCTGTATACCATGGTCACCGGAAGTGTATACCGTGCTCACCGTTTCTGTATACCAAAGCAAAACTTGTAAAACCCGAAAAAATGGCTTAAAATCAAGGGAAAACAGCACTTTTTTTCCTTTCAAAAAATCCCTGTAAGTACTGTAAGTCATGTAAGTACTGTAGGAGTTTTTTCATGTCCTTTTACAGGAAAAACTCCTGTGATACAATCACGATAAACACGCAAAAAATATTTCCCAAAAAGAAAGGAAAAACGATGGAACCAATCCAAAAAGAAGAATTAAAAAAGAGTCTCCCTCTTTGGCTCAAAGAACACGGATGTTCCCTGAAAAAAAATTTTCGTTGTTTGAATCCGCAGCATGAGGACAAGCACCCCAGCATGCATTACTTTCCCCAAACGGAAACGGTGCATTGTTTTGCCTGTGGCGCCACATATGATATTTTTCACCTTGTTGGAGAAGAAGAACACATCCCGGACTTTCCAAGCCAGTTCAAACGCGTACAGGAACGCTATGGGTTTTCGCAAAGAGAGACTTCTTCCTTTTTGGGAGAAAAAAAAGAAACCGATCAACAAAGCGTTCCTTTGTTTGTCAAACAGAATCAAACGAACCAACCGCCCGAATTGCTGGAGTGGTTTTCCACAAGGGGAATTCCTGAGCAAGCGGTGAAGGCTGCCGACATCTTTCTTTTTGAAGGACGAGCGGTGTTCCCAGTTTCCCGTCATGGAAGATGGGTCAGCTGGTGCGGACGGGCTTTGCAGGATGGCGTTACTCCCCGTTATCGGAACAGTGCTGGGAAAATGGGAATTTGGGGCGTGGATGCACTTTTTTCACAAACAGGGCAGCCGATTGCCGTTTGTGAGGGAATTTTGGATGCGATGAGCTTGCAGCTGTGCGGCTGTAAAGCGGTAGCGCTTTGCGGTGCTGGAAATACCGGGCGATTGATTCAGGAGCTGCAAAACCTTCCCGGTTCTTTGCCGCCGCTGATTTTTGCCGGAGATGATGATGAAGCCGGGCGAGAGATGTGCCGCCAGCTGAAAGCCTGGATGACCGAAGCAGGCGGTGTGTGTACCTGCCTTGCGCTTCCTGACGGCTGTAAGGATGTAAACGAGGCTTGGGTGCGTGCGCCGCAGCAGTTACAAGCAGCGTTAAGCGCAGCAAGACAGGAGTTGGCGCTTTTGCCGCATGAGGGCAAAACGGATGCTTGCCCAAGCATGGCGGCACTGTCCGAGGATTTTTTGTCTTATCTGAGCCGCTGTCAGCAAATGGGGGTGCTGTCCAGCGGTTTGGCGGAGTTGGACGAGCTTCTCGGCGGCGGGCTGTTTCCGGGGCTGTATGTGCTCGGCGCACCCAGCAGCCTGGGAAAAACAACGCTGCTCTTGCAGATGGCCGATGAAATCGCAGCATCCGGGCGGGATGTTTTGTTTTTTTCGCTCGAAATGAGCCGCTGGGAATTGCTTGCTAAAAGCTTATGCCGCACAGCAGCGCCCCAGACAGCCCTGTGTGCGCGTCAATTGCTGCGAGGGGAAATCCCCTCCTCGCAGTTAAAACGGCTCTTAGAGGCGTACAATCGACGCTCTGGTGAACGAATTTTTATTTCAGCGGAACAGGAAGCGTTGACGCCGGAGACTTTGAGGGAAAAAGCATTGCGGCATCGTGCGCAGCGTGGGCGCTCTCCGGTTGTGGTCGTGGACTATCTGCAAATTTTGGCATCGTCTGATGCGCGCAGCAGCGATAAGCAGAATGTCGATCGCGCCGTGGTCGCGCTCAAGGCATTGAGCCGCGAGCTGGAAATCCCGGTGCTCGTGGCGAGCAGCTTCAACCGGGAAGCCTACACAAAAGAGGTGTCGATGGAAGCATTTAAGGAGTCCGGCGCGGTAGAGTATGCCGCAGATGTGCTGCTTGCCTTGCAGATGTCGGCAGCGGGGGAAAAGGATTTCGACTTAAACCGGGAGAAGATGGCCGACCCGCGCCGGGTGGATGTCGTATTGCTGAAAAACCGCAGCGGCGTTCCCTACGGCAAAGTTCCGCTGCTTTATTACAGTGCAGAAAATCGGTTTATCGCGGCAAAAGAGCCTGTTTCTCCCGCGCGTCAGAGTGTGCGGCGCATCGGAAGAAAGCAATAAAACGGTATACAGAAACGGTGAGCCATGGACAGAAAATGGGATGTCCGTTGTGGTAAAATGGCGAAAAAAGCGCGAAGATATGATGACACCGTGTCATAATAGCGTGGTTTTTTCTGCCTTTTGGCCGTGCGGAGGGCTCACCGTATTTGTATACCAAACAGGCGAAAAAGAAGAATTTTATTTCAGAGAATGTCTGGAAAAGCGTGGTTTTATGCCGTTTTTGAAAGAAAAGGAAAGATTGCAATCACAGTCGAAACAAAACGCCCAAAGCCCGGAAAAAAACACCGTAACATTGAAATGTGCGGTTAAACCAGATATAATGAAGGAGAGTATCACTTTGGCTGCAACCGGGCAGCAGTCTGTGTCGGAAGGCGATAGAAAATATATTTTTGAAGCTTCTTCGCGACAGATCGATAAAAACGATTGATGTTGAGCCACGAAGCGGCTTAAGGTCAATCAGAATGATGAAGGCAAAAAAGTTATAACCAGCACAGAGCCAGCCGCATTGCCGTCTGGCTGTTTGCTTGTACAACTGTAAAATAATGTTTGCTGCTGTGAAGGATACCGGAACGGAAGGAAACAAGATGAGAGGAATTAACCATCTGTGAGAAAGAAATTTCTGATTGTGGCACATTATAGTCGATTTTTAGTTCAGTTTGAAATGAACAACGTGAAAATTTTGCAGGATATGGGCTATGAAGTGCATTATGCCACGAACTACCAGCAGGAAGATATGTACGCAGATGCACCGCAGCGCATCCGGAATGCCGGAGTGATTTTGCATCAAATTGATTTTGTGCGTTCGCCCTATCTCGTTTCGGCAAATATCAAAGCCTATCGGCAGTTAAAGGATTTGATGGCAAAGGAACAATTTGATGGTGTGCATTGTCATACCCCCATGGCGGGGGTTTTGGCCCGTCTGGCAGCCAATGCGACGCATACCAGGCCTGTGCTGTACACCGCTCACGGATTCCATTTTTATAAAGGCTGTCCTATTCAAAATAAGTTGATTTATGAAACAGCTGAACGGTTTATGGCGCGCTATACGGATGCTTTGATCACCATTAACGAGGAAGATTACCAGGCAGCCAAAACATTCTCACTGCGCGGTAAAGCCTACAAAATTCCGGGGGTAGGCGTGGATGTGGAAAAGATCCAAAACATGCAGGTGGATCGTGCCGAGAAACGTAGAGAGCTTGGTATTCCAGAAGATTCGTTTGTCATGATTTCTGTTGGAGAATTGAATGAAAATAAAAATCACATTACTACAATTCGCGCTTTCATAAAGGCAAATATTCCCAATTCATATTATATTATCTGCGGTGAAGGACATTTAAAAAGTTTTTTACACGAGCAGATCGACAAGACATCAATGAGTGAGCGCATTAAGCTTCTTGGATTTAGGGACGATATTGCTGAATTGCTGAAAATTTCAGATTTATTTTTGTTTCCTTCAAAGAGAGAAGGGTTGGGCTTGGCTCCTATTGAAGCGCTGGCTGCTGGTTTACCTGTTATAGCAGCAAAGAACAGAGGTTCCAAAGAATATGCAGATGTTTGTAATGTGGATTTGTGTGAATGCTGCGATATTGAGTGTTTTAAAAACTTAATGAACCAATGCTATCGAGATTTTTTGAACACTGAGCTGAAAGATGAGAATGTTCGGCCGGAGGGAATACAGGCCTTTGACAGCAAGCAAGTGACGCGGTGTATGGCGATGATATATAATGAGGTCATGTAAATGAAAAATGTGGTAGTTTACATAGGAATTATGTTCCTTCCTGATAAAAATGCCCTGTGCCAACGGGCATTTTCAATTTTGGAATCTGTTAAAGACATGCAAAATCAACCCGTGATGATTGGTTTTTCCAATGAGCTGAAGCCAGGGCAAATAGCGCAAACAAAGTACGACGGGATTCCTTGCTTTGAGTTGGCATATCCTCAATCAACTCGTGATTGGCTCAGAAGCTTATATGACACAAAAGATATTATTACGGTTTTGGAGAAGATCGGTACAAGCAATATAAAAGCCGTTATTTTAGCGGATTATCGTTTTTTGGCCAGCGTAAAATTAAAAAACTATTGCGACAAAAAGCAGGTACATTTCATTTCAGACATTATGGATTGGTTTTCCTATCGCGATATAAAAAGCATTTCAGAATTTGCAAAAATATTTGATACTTGGGCGAGAATATTCTTTTTGTATCGATTTCAGGAAAGAAAAATCTGTATTAGCAAAGCGCTCTATGAAATGTACAAAGGATCTAAAAAATGTGTTTTAATCCCAGGTACAATTATTCCTGCTGATAAAAAGTGGAATACAAGCAATGTTTCTTTGTCGGGCCATGATTTGAAAATTGCTTTTGCCGGAGTGCCGGGAAAAAATTGCAGAAAAGAAAGAGTCGATTGGGTAATTCGTGCGATTGGGGAATTGAACCAACAAAAGAAACTGGATATTCATTTTTATATTGCAGGCATAGATAAGCAAACCTTCTACGAAGAAAATTCAAAATTGATTGATTTTTCAGATCTGAAAAATATTCATTTTTTAGGAAGAATTTCACACGAGGAATGCTTGGAATTGATAAAAAGCAGTCACCTTGCGGTGATACCACGAGAACGATCTCGATTAAATCAATACGGTTTTTCTACTAAAATAAGCGAAGCTTTGGCATGCGGGACACCTGTTCTTGCAACAGAGACAAGTGATGTTGCGTCTTATGTGATAAATGATGTGAATGGGTATGTTTGCAAGCCGGATTATGAAAGCCTAAAACAAATGATTGCTTATATTGCTTCATTACCTCAAGAGAAGTTGTTGCAGTTGAAACAAAACAGCAAGATTCATAATCCATTGGTTTATATGAACTATACAGAAAAGTTGGAAGAGGTATTGTGAGTGTACTGGTATTTACTTGTAACGATTGTGTTATTTTCACTTTTTTTCATGTACAAAAAGAGAAGTGCTTCCGTGAATTTAAGCTTTAATTCAAAACACTTCATTATCAATATGCAGGGCATCGTTTTCGCAGCTGTGGTACTTTGGATGTATCTCTTGCTTGCCCTGAAATCAATTGATGTCGGCGTAGATACTGCAACCTATAAGTACATGTATTCAGAAGCAAAAAACTATTTTGTTTATGGAATAAATTGGGATTTGCTTTCGCAACCTTTGTATTATTTGTCGTTTGGAATACCGGAGTTGATGGGGGTACCGTTTAAAACTACACAGGCGGTGATCTATTTATTTTGCGTTTTGGCATTGTATCGGTTTATTAACGCATATTCCGATAATAAATTGCTGCCTTGTTTTTTCTTTGTGGCAGGAGAATTGCTTTGGTTTTATATGTCGGGTTTAAGGCAAACCATTTCGATCAGCATTGGCCTGTTGGCGATTCAGGCGGCTATTAGCAGAAAACCTTTTGTGTCGATTGGATTTACGATTATTGCCATAATGTTCCATAAATCGGCAGTTATTTTATTCGTTGTTCTGATTTTTCAGTATTGGTTGCCAACCGTGAAACAGCTTTTTATTTGTTGGGCAGCAGGATGTTTTTTGGTACTTGTTGTTCCTCAATCGTTTCTCGAATGGGGTGCAAATTTATTAGGGTTCTCGGTATATAGTGAGTTTTTTGGAATATCTACCAATCCTTTTTTAATTCTTACCTACTTTAGTGTGGGAGCGTTTATCTTTTTTGTTGCGTTCAGTGAAAAAAATATCACTCGAGAACGATTATCACTATTGGCGATGGCAACAGTAGGTGTATTGCTGATTATTCTTTCTTCTCGTTTTTACTTGCTGAGTCGATTATTTTATTATTTTCAAATTGTGATCTATGTTGTTTTAAGCAATTCAATTTGCAAATTAAAAGCGAAACATAATTTTATCCTTGGTTTAATTGTAATTGCTTGCTATATGTTCTATTTTGCATTTGCAACTCAAGCAAATAAATTACAAACTGTTCCGTATGAGTTTTTTTGGGAAGCAGGAGAAAAATGGCTTTAAATAAAGTTTTATTTATTAACTACAGCTATGCATATGGAAGTACAGGCAGGCTGGTGCAGGATATTGGTGCGGCTTTGGAAAAACAAGGGATAGAAACATACTACGCTTGTAAAAAGGCTACAGCGCATCATAAGAATTTATATATGATCGGCAGCAAATTTGTGCATTTATGTGCCGGTTTGCACAGCCGGGTTTCGGGCTTGCAGGGATACTCCTGTACAGCTGCAACACAAGCGCTAATCACATTTATGGATCAACTGAAACCGGATGTTATCCATTTGCATAATTTGCATGGTAACTACATCAATATTCATATTTTATTTCGGTGGCTAAGCAAGCAAAATTGCAAAATTGTATGGACGCTGCATGACTGTTGGCCCTTTACCGGTAATTGTGCATATTTTAATTCTATTGACCGAAGCGACTGTAACAAGTGGAAAGATGGAACTTCCTGCAAAAAATGCCCGGATATACACAGGTATCCTCCCAGTTGGTTTTTTGATCGCGGCCATAAAATGTTCAGGGATAAAGCTGCACTTTATCCCTTTCCTAAATTACATATCGTAACAGTTTCTCATTGGCTTGAGAAACAGGTGAAACAATCCATGTTAAAGGAATGTGATGTAAGGACAATTTATAATTGGATTAATTTAGAAACATTTACGCCTGCCGCCACAAAGGCTAGCACAGATCGATATAAGCAAAAGGTTTTACTTTTAGCTATTGCGTCTGATTGGTCGAGAGAAAAAGGGATAAAAGAAATTTTAGATGTAGCGGAACAACTGCAAGATCGTGTTGGATTTATCTTGGTGGGAAACTGTCGAAAACAGTGGAAAAAACCTTTAAGCAATGTTTATTACGAAGGGCCTGCCAGCCAGTCTGAAATAGTGAAGCTTTACAATATTTGTGATGCTGTTTTGAGCTTAGCGACAGCAGAAACTTTTGGTCTTACCGTTGCAGAAGGATTGGCGTGCGGAAAACCTGCAATTGTGAGAAACGTTGGCGCGTGTCCAGAGGTTTCAGGCAATTGTGGGGTTCATTTGGATACAATAAACGCTGAGTCCATTTTGGATGCCATCCAAGTAATTTTAAAACAGGATAGGAACATGTGTCGAGAACGTGCGCAGGAAAATTTTTCAACAAGGAATATTCAGCAATATTTAGATTCTGTCTCTTATACACATCTCCGAGCCCACGAGACTGCAGCTAATCTCG
>ERZ1090864.814-NODE-817-length-16220-cov-6.743334_pt1 | contig 16220 bp, 15 predicted proteins | sample MGYA00478479_ERZ1090864 | MGnify/ENA primary metagenome ERZ1090864 (study PRJEB33644, sample SAMEA5815743) | chicken gut metagenome | biome: Chicken; feature: Gastrointestinal Tract; material: Caecum | place: Ireland | collected 2019-01-01 | study: A study of the... | reverse complement strand
GATGCGGGCTATTTACGGAGATTATGCGGAGGGACACAAATGACCGGAACACTCTATGTCGTTGGCACGCCCATCGGCAATCTGGGGGATCTCTCCCCGCGCGCGGTCGAGGTGCTCGGCACAGTGGATTTCATCGCTGCCGAAGACACGCGCGTCACGCTAAAACTTTTGAATCATTTTGGCATCAAAAAGCCGCTGATCAGCTATTTTGAACACAACAAGTTGGCGCGCGGAGAAATCGTGCTCAACCGCATTGCGGCGGGGGAAAGCTGCGCGCTGGTCAGCGACGCGGGTATGCCCGCGATTTCCGACCCGGGCGAGCTTTTGGTGCGTCAGGCGCATGATCGCGGCGTACCGGTCGTGTCGGTTCCGGGTCCGAGCGCTGTCGTCACGGCGCTCGCGCTTTCCGGTATGCCGACGGGCCGCTTTACCTTTGAAGGATTTTTGACAGTCAATCAGAAAAACCGCCGCGCGCACCTCCAGGAAGTCCGGGACGAGCGCCGCACGATGGTATTCTATGAAGCGCCGCACAAGCTCCTGACAACCCTGCGCGATATGCTGGCGGCCTGGGGCGACCGGGAGCTTGCGATTGTGCGCGAACTGACCAAGGTGCACGAGGAAGTCCGCCGCACGACCCTGGCGCAGGCTGTCGCGTTTTACACGCAGAATCCACCGCGCGGGGAATTCGTGTTGGTGATCCACGGCGCGCCGGCGCCTGCCAAACAGGAATGCACATTGGAGGAAGCCGTCGAATTGGCGCGCAGCCTGATGGCGGGCGGCGCTTCGGCGAGCGCAGCGGCCAAAGAGGCCGCGGCCGCGACCGGACGCCGGAAAAACGAGATTTATCATGCGCTCAACGCACAAGGGAACTAAAAAAGGCAGGGTCAACACCCTGCCTTTTAAAATTCGTCTAATGGATCCAACACCACGTGCCCGGCTTTGCGGGTAGCATTCAGATCAATGACCCGCTGGTTCTGGCTGCCGCGAAACTGCAACGTCAAGTCGCGCTGCGCTTCGATATACGGCCCATCCACCAGGTAATCCGCCAGATCCAGCAGGCGCCGGACGCCTGGTTCACTGTCCGCTTTTTCGAGTAACTGCTCGTACGTCCATCCGGAATAAACCGTCAGATCCAGCTTTGTTTCGCCTTTGATGCGTTGTGCCAGATCCGCCAGCGCGTCTGCCTGGCAGAACGGCTCGCCGCCGGAAAAGGTCACGCCGCGCCGCAGCGGATCGCCGTCGTTGATGTCATCAAACAGTTCTCCGACGCTGACCTCCGTGCCGCCCGCAAAATCATGCGTCTGCGGATTCTGGCACCCCGGACAGTGATGCGGACATCCCTGCACGAACACCGTGTAGCGAAATCCGCGGCCGTCGACAATGGATTCCGGCTCTGTGCCCTCCAGGCGCAGCTTACTTTGGGAGGCCATGCTTCACGCGGCCGCGCTCCTCCGCGCGCTTCGCGTTGTTCCAGCGGTCCATCGTGCCGACCAGATAGCCCGTGATCCGGCGGATGCGCTCAAAGCCAACGCCTTCGCCGACCATACCGTCTTTGACCATATTTTTCTGCGTCATTGTCAATCCGCTCCTTTTTTCAATCTCAATCTATATTCTGTCTATCGGTGATCCTTTTTGTTTTCAAAGACAATAAAAATTCCTATTTTTATTATACAACAACATCTGGAAAAATGCAAGCCTTCTCACCACAAAATACGGATAGAGAGGGGCATACCGCCGCTCCGGGCAAAAACCGCTTTTGGGGAAGCCGGGCCATTTTTCAGCGGCCGTCGCAGCCGCAGGCATGGACCGGCACATTCGGGTACTTTTTGCGCAGCTCATTGAGCCGTTCAATTGAGACCGGTTCGCCTTCGCGGCGGCCGCAGCGCGGGCAGACATTGTCGATCACGCCGTTGTAGCCGCACACCGGGTCGCGGTCCACCGGGTGGTTCACGCTACCGTAGCCGACGCCCGATTCCTTCATGCAGCGGATCACCGCCTCAAAGGCGTCCAGGTTTTTACAGGTATCGCCATCCAGCTCCACATAGGAGATGTGCCCGCCGTTCGTCAGCGCATGATAGGGCGCCTCGGTGCGAATTTTCCGAAAAGCACTGATCGGGTAATAGACCGGCACATGGAAGGAATTCGTGTAGTATTCGCGGTCTGTCACACCCGGAATCTTGCCGTATTTCTGCTGGTCAATACGTACAAACCGGCCGGAAAGGCCCTCCGCCGGCGTGGCCAGCAGGGAGAAGTTCAGGCCTGTCTTTTCGCTCTCGTCATCCACGCGCTTGCGCATATGGCCGATGATTTCCAGGCCCAGTTTCTGGCTTTCTTCGCTCTCGCCGTGGTGTTTGCCCGTCAATGCGACGAGCGTCTCGGCCAGGCCGATAAATCCGATCGACAGCGTACCGTGCTTGAGCACCTCTGCCACGCTGTCGTCCGGGCCGAGGGAGTCGGAATCGATCCACACGCCCTGGCCCATCAGGAAGGGATAATTATAGACCTTCTTGCTGCATTGAATCTTAAAACGGTGCAGCAGCTGCCGGATGCACAGGTCAATGCGGCTGTCCAGAATGCGGTAAAATTTGTCGAGGTCGCCCTTTGCCTCGATGCCGATGCGCGGCAGGTTGATGCTCGTGAAAGAAAGATTCCCGCGGCCGCAGGTGACCTCCTTGGTTTTATCGTGGACATTGCCCATCACGCGGGTGCGGCAGCCCATGTAAGCGACTTCGGTGTTATAGGTTCCGTCATAATATTGCAGGTTAAACGGCGCGTCAATGAAGCTGAAGTTCGGGAACAGGCGTTTGGCGCTGGTCTTCATCGCGAGCTTAAACAGGTCATAATTCGGGTCGCCGGGATTATAATTGACGCCTTCCTTGACCTTGAAGATCTGCACCGGGAAGATCGGCGTCTCGCCGTCGCCCAAGCCCGCGTCCGTCGCTTCCAGCAGGTTGCGCATGACCATGCGGCCCTCCTGGCTCTGGCAAGTGCCGTAGTTGATGCTGGAAAACGGCACCTGCGCGCCCGCGCGGGAATTCATCGTGTTCAGGTTGTGGATGAGCGCTTCCATCGCCTGGTAAGTCGCCTTGTTTGTCTCGTCCCAGGCGACCTGTGCCGCAAACTGGTGCGCGGCGCGCGCCTCGTCCTCGCTGATCGGCGCAAAGCCGTTTTCGCGCTGGTGCGCCGGCAGGAAATTGGCCATCGCCTCGGCGACCTCCGCTTCCCGGCTCATGGAGATTTCCACGGGCAGGTTGTCGCGCAAAAACTGCGCGAGCGCGCGGCTGTCGTCGGGAGACATGTGCAGCGCAATTTCAAAGTAATGCGACAGGCCCATCGTGTACATCTTGCGGTACGTCTTCTTGACGCCCGGCTCCATGCTGTAATCGAAGTTCGGGATGCTCTGGCCGCCGTGCATCTCGTTTTGGTTGGCCTGGATGGCGATACACGCCAGCGCCGCATAGGAACGGATATCGTTCGGCTCGCGCAGTGTGCCGTGGCCCGTGCAGAAGCCGTTGTGGAAGAGCTTCAGAAGGTCAATCTGGCAGCACGTCTCCGTGAGCATGTAGAAGTCCTCGTCGTGGATGTGGATGTCCCCGCCCAGGTGCGCGGCCGCAATATCCTTGGGCAGCACATAGTTGTTGCAGAAATATTTGCTGCCCTCGCTGCCGTATTTGAGCATGGTGCCCATGGCTGTGTCTGCGTCGATATTGGCGTTTTCACGCTTGAGGTCCACGTCGCGCGCGTCCCGGAACGTCAGTTCTTTATAGATATCCATCAGGTCGCCCTCGGCCTGGCGGATCTTCGCGTGCTCGGCGCGGTAGAGAATGTAGGCTTTGGCCGTCTTGGCATAATCCGCCGCAATCAGCTCTTCCTCCACCAGATCCTGCACCTGCTCAACAGCGGGAATTTCCCCCGCCGGCAGACGCCCAATGATGGCATGCGTCAGCTTGTCCAGGCCGCTGGTGGTAATTTCCTCCCCCTGAACGGATTGGTTTGCCTTATGAATTGCAATCCGAATTTTTTCCGCGTCAAACGGCACCAGCTTCCCGTTGCGCTTGCGAATCTGCGTGGGCATGGCAGGAACATCCTCTCCTTTCAAAATATTTCAGTGAAACGCTTCGCGTTTCACTGGTCAGACGATGTATACACATTTCTCTATTATAGGCTTTTTTATTATACGCTTTGCAGCCCAAAAGGTCAAGATGTAGATTAAATTTTTTTGAAAGCCCTATATATAGTTTTCCGGGAAGGCAGTTTTTCACACTTTCCACAGAGTTTTCCACAGCTTTTCCCGTGGAGAAATGGCGAAAAAGGTGGTTTTTCAAGCGCCTTTCCACATCTTTCAACGGGTTCTCCCCAACAAATGCACCCGCTTTCCCGCCACAAGATATGGGCAGCTTTGCTTTGGGATTCCGAAACGGGGTTTCCGTTTTTCTAAAAAATGGACGCAAAGCGCACGTATGGAACATGTGCGGCCGGTTTCTCGCAACCTCGCATTGACAATGGAAATTTTTTCAATCCGAAAGCACCTTTTCCATTTGCTTTCCCCGGCGAAAAGAGAGGGCAAAATCAAAATGTAGGTTTTTAGGACGCGAAAGTTTTACACAGTTTCCACCGAGTTTTCCACAGATACCTGGCCAAAAAGTGGCTTTTTAAAGGCTTTCGCACAGGGTTTCAACATTTTGCACCGAATTTTCCCCAACAAATACACCATTCGACAAACCACAAGATATAGAGATGAATCGCGATTTTGCGTGGAAATAGGGGAATTTTGGAAACTTTTTTGCTCTCAAAATTATGAAACGAGCTCATCATTCATAAAAATAGGCGTTTGTGGAAAACCCAAAAAAACGGCTCCACAAACAGCAATGTGTTTGTGGAGCCGGGTTTCTCAATTTGCAGTTTTGGAGCGGTTTCATAAAACAAGATCTATTTCTGCGGCAGCGCTGCCGACCAGTTGCAAAGCGCCATCGCCGCCTGCACGGCGCCCTGCGCATGTTCCGCCAATGCGTAGTCGACCCGCGGCGGGATTTCGGGATACTGCGTGCGCGCGACAAGGCCGGCCGCGCACAGTTCCCGCAGGCTCTGGCTGAGCATCATGTCCGTAATGCCCGACACCTGCTGGCGCAATTGTCCGTAGCGCAGCGGTTTGCCATCGGAAAGCGCCAGCAAAAGCCGCAGCTTCCACTTGCCGCCGACAAGCTCCAGCGCATGAGCCAGCAAGGCGTCGGCATCCGCAGGCGCGGCTTGCGCGCGGGCGCGTTTTTTCTTGCCTTCTTTATCCTTCTTCACGGTTCGGCCCCCTTTTGCGGCGCGCCTGTGCGGCGGAATAGATGCAGCCGCAGTAATTTTGCCGGTAAAGCCCATACGTATGTGACAAGGCGATGCTGCGCTGGTAGCCTCCGCGCTTTTTGAAGTCAGACGGCAGCCATGCGACGCCATAGGCTGCGGCGAGCTCTTCACCAATGGCATTGAGCTTCTGCGCATTTTTATAGGGGCTGATGGACAGGGTGGTGCAAAAGTAGTCAAAGCCGCCCGCTTTGGCCGCTTCCGCCGCCTGCGAGAGCCGCAGCCGGTAGCAGCGAAAGCACCGTTCTCCGCCCTCGGGCAGATCCTCCAGCCCGCGCGCGATGGCGGCAAAGTGCTCTGGATCGTACGGCCCGGCATCAAACTGCACGTCCGCCGCCTGTGGCAGCACGCGCAAAAGCCGCTGCACTTCCCGCACACGCTTTTCATATTCTTCTTTTGGAGAAATATTGGGGTTATAGTAGTAAAGCGTGATGGCAAAATAGCGCGACAGATATTCGAGCACATAGCTGCTGCACGGCGCGCAGCAGGCATGCAGCAGCAGCCGTGGCTTTTTCCCAGCCGGGATTTCCTTGAGCAGCCGATCGAGCGCCAGCTGGTAATTCGGCCGGGGCTTTGTGCCGGGCGCGGGATTTCCGCCGCTCATGCCTGCGGCTTCTCCTTGACCGCGATGCCCAACTCGTCAAGCTGGGCCTGCTCGACCACGCTCGGTGCATGGCTCATCAGGTCTGAGGAGGAGGCGACCTTCGGGAAGGCGACCACGTCGCGCATATCCTCCACGCCAAGCAGCACCATCACCAGGCGCTCCAGGCCCCAGGCCATGCCGCCATGCGGCGGCGCGCCGTATTTAAGGGCATCCAGCAGGAAGCCGAAGCGCTTTTGCGCCTGCTCCTGGGAAATGCCCAAAGCCTCCAGCATGCGCTCCTGCAGCTGGGTGTCGTGGATACGGATGCTGCCGCCGCCCGCTTCATAGCCGTTGATGACCATATCGTAGGCGATCGACCGCACGGAGCCGGGGTCGGATTCGAGGCGGTCCAGATCCTCCGGGTTCGGCATGGTGAAGGGATGGTGCATGGCGACCCAGCGGTTTTCCTCTTTGCTGTATTCAAACATCGGGAAGTCCGTCACCCACAAGAGGCAGGGCTTGCTCGTATCGATCAGATCGAAGCGGCGGGCCAGCTCCTTGCGCAACGCGCCGAGCGATGCGAACACCGTGGTGTCATCGTCGCTGGCCACCAAAAACAGCACGTCCCCCGGCTCAGCGCCGAGCGCCTGGCGGATGCCCTGGACCTCTTCGGGTGAAAGGAACTTTTCATAGCTGCTGGTTTCCTTCTCCGCCAAACGCGTCCAGGCCAGGCCCTTTGCGCCATACGCCTTGATCCATTCGCCGAGCTTGTCGATCTCCTTGCGCGAGAGCTTTTCGGCCAGACCCTTGCCGTTGATGCCGCGCACAGAACCGCCGCCTGCCAGGGCGCCCGAAAACACCTTGAAGCCTGTGTTTTGGACGCAGTTACTGACATTTTGAAGCTCCATGCCAAAGCGCAGGTCCGGCTTGTCCGAACCAAACCGGTCCATGGCCTCCTGCCAGGTGATGCGCTTTAACGGCAGCGGGATGTCGATGTTGCAGACCTCTTTATAGACGCGCTGGATAAAGCCCTCACCGATGGCCATGACATCGTCCTGCTCGACAAAGCTCATCTCAAAGTCGATCTGGGTGAACTCCGGCTGGCGGTCCGCGCGCAGATCCTCGTCGCGGAAGCAGCGGGCCACCTGCATGTAGCGGTCAAAGCCCGCGACCATCAGCAGCTGCTTATACAGCTGCGGCGACTGCGGCAGCGCGAAAAATTCGCCGGGGAACATGCGGCTGGGCACCAGGTAATCGCGTGCGCCCTCGGGCGTGGAGGCGACGAGATCCGGCGTCTCAATCTCCAAAAACCCGTTCTCGTCGAAATAGTCGCGCGCGCACTTGGCGATGCGGTGGCGCGCGGTCAGGATGCGCTGCATATCCGGGCGGCGCAGGTCGAGATAGCGGTATTTCAGCCGTATCTCCGTCTTGACATTGGAATTTTCCTCAATGGCAAAGGGCGGGGTTTCGCTCTTTGCCAGGATGCGCAGCGACGAGACGGCCAGCTCCACGTCGCCGGTGGGCAGGTCGGGGTTTTTGCTGGTGCGCTCGCGGAGCGTGCCGGTCGCAGCGAGGACGAATTCTGCGCGGCAGGAAAAGGCCTTCTGGAACACGTCTTTGTCGGTCGATTCGTCAAATGCGAGCTGCAAAATTCCGCTGCGGTCGCGTAGGTCGATAAAGATCAGCTGGCCCAGGTCGCGCTGGCGCTGAACCCAGCCGCAGACGGTGATGGTTTTGCCTGCGTCGGAGAGCCGCGGCTCCCCGCAATAGCAGGAACGTCGGATGCCGGTCATAAATTCTGCCATAAAATAGCCTCCAAAAGAGATTTCCGGATTAAAAACGAAATGAACGCCCAGCGCATGGCGGGGGATGCCCCCGGTGGATGCGGGCAGCAAAACGCCTTCCTTTATAAAGTGCAGTCGAGCGCTGCAAACGCCTTCGCGAAATTTTCGTCCAGCGGGACGCTTGTCTTTTCGCCAGTTTGCATATTTTTGATCTCCGCTTTGCCTTCGGAAAGCTCGTTGTCGCCCAGCACCATGCTGAACCGCGCACCGATCTTGTCCGCATATTTCATCTGCGCCTTGACCCCGCGGCCCATCTCATCAAAGGTGGCGGCGACGCCGCTTTCCCGCAGCGCACCAGCCAGCGCAAAGGCCTTTTGCCGTGCCGCGCCGCCGATGCTGCCGATATACAGGTCGCAGCCTTGCGCCGCCGGGAATGAAATTCCCTGCGCTTCCATCAGAAGCAGCAGCCGCTCCAGCCCCATTCCGAAGCCCAAAGCGGGCGTTGCCGGACCACCCATCTGCGCGACCAGGCCGTCGTACCGTCCGCCGCCGCAGACCGTTGCCTGGCTGCCGAGGTCCGTGGTGGTGAATTCAAACACCGTGCGGGTATAATAATCCAGGCCGCGCACAATGCGGTCATTGACCCGGTAGGCGATCCCCAACGCGTCGAGCGCCTGCTTCACGGTCTCGAAATGCGCCCGGCAGTCGTCGTCGAGATAGTCGAGGATCGACGGCGCCTTAAGGCCGATCTCGTGGCAGCGGGGGACTTTGCAGTCTAAAAGGCGCATCGGATTTTTCTCCAGCCGCTCCAGGCATGTCTCGCACAGCTCGTCTTTATATTGACCGAAGTAGTCCTTCAAAGCCTGCGTGTATTGGGCGCGGCAGGCCGGGCAGCCGATGGAGTTGATCTCCAGGGTCAGGTTTTTGACGCCCAGCCGCCGGAAAATCGAATCCGCGATGGAGATAACCTCCGCGTCTGCCATCGCGTCCGCCGCGCCGAACATCTCCACACCGAACTGATGGAATTCGCGCAGCCGGCCCTTCTGCATCTTTTCGTAGCGGTAGCAGCTCGTCTCATACCACAATTTCTGCGGCAGGGCAGCGCTGAAAAGGCCATGTTCCAAAAACGCGCGCACAGCGCCCGCCGTACCTTCGGGGCGCAGCGTGATCGACCGGTCGCCCTTGTCGCGGAAGGTATACATCTCCTTTTGCACGACGTCGGTCGTCTCGCCGACGCTGCGCTGGAACAGCTCTGTATGCTCAAAGACAGGGGTGCGAATCTCGTGGAAGCCGTAAAGCGCAGCTTCGTCGCGCAGGACGTTTTCGATTGCCTGCCATTTTTCGCTTTGCCCGGGCAGCACGTCCTGGGTGCCTTTGGGCGCTTTTGTGATGAGTTCCATGGTTCAGCGTTTTCCCTCCTGAAAGGAGGCCGCGGCCTCCCGTAATGAATTAGCAACTCATTATACCATATTGAATCAGAAAAGGAAAGCCGGGGTTTCACTTTGGCTGCCAGATTGACTTTCCACAGTCCGGCCCTTCCAGTCAAATAAAAAAGGACGTCTCCCTCTTGAGAAACGTCCTTTCTGGTATATTTTCTTTGCATATTCTTTGCAGGACTGTCTGTCACGCGGCGGGTCCGTCCTCACGCCTGGGGGTTCAGAATATTGCGCCAGTCAAGATCGCCGCGCTCTAAACCGTGGATCAACACCTCGGCGGTGGCGATGTTTGTGGCGACGGGGATGTTGTGCATATCGCACAGACGCAGCATCGTCATATCATTCGGCTCGCTCGGCTTGGGATTGAGCGGGTCGCGGAAAAACAGCAGCAAGTCCACTTCGTTGCAGGCAATCCGCGCTGCAATCTGCTGATCCCCGCCCTGGCTGCCGCTTAGAAATTTTTGGATGTGCAGGCCTGTGGCCTCGCTCACGATTTTGCCGGTGGTGCCTGTCGCGCACAGATTGTGCCGGCTGAGCACACCGCAGTAGGCAATGCAGAACTGAACCATCAGTTCCTTTTTGGCGTCGTGTGCAATCAACGCAATATTCATCTATACAACATCCTCCTTAACGCCCGCAGGCCGAAATGCCCATGACGGACGGGCGAGTATCCCACCCCAAACAAATACAAAAGTTCTCTAGAACTTGCGCAAAGACGGCAGCGGCACGGTGCAGCCTTCCAGCCGCAGGGCCAGGCGGCCAAACGCCAGAGCAGCGGGACAATCTGCAGGCGGCAGAGCGCGCGCAGCGGCGGTTTGCAGCTGCGAATCCTCCGGGATCACCGCAATGAGCTGGATGCCTGCCGCGTCGATGACCGCATCGAGGTCTGCAAAAAACTGTGCCGCGCGAAATTGTGCCGCAGAAAAGCGGTTGATGACCAATCGCTGCTCCTGCACGCCGCAGTCGAGCAGCGATTCACGCGCGCGGCGCGCGGCAACGGCGCAGACGCCGTCCGGCGTGGCCACCACCAGGGCGCGGTCCGCCGCCGCAGCCGCGCTGCGGAAGCCCGCCCCCAACCCGGCCGGGGAATCGATCAACACATGGTCATAATAGCGCGCAAGCGCCGGTACCAGCTGGCGCATCACATCGGGACTGATCAGATCCTCTTCATGTAACGGAGCAGGCATCACATAAAGCGAATGCGCATATGGACTTTGGTAAATCGCCTGGCTTGGCGACGCGTCGCCCGCCACCACGTCTGACAAGTCAAAGACGCGCCGCTGCGAGATGCCCAACAGCATATCCAGGCACCCCAGGCCCGCGTCGCAGTCGAGCAGAAGCACCCGGCGCCCGCGGCTTGCCAGCGCTAGGCCGACATTCGCGGCTGTTGTCGATTTGCCGACGCCGCCTTTTCCAGATGTGATGACTGTCACTGCTCCCATGATGTTACCTCAATATCTATCCTATCACAACAAACCGTTATCGTCAAATATTTTATCAAAGCTTTTCGAGAATTTGTAAGATGTAACCAAGTTTTATACGGTTGTTTTGTTTGAACAAAGTATACAAAAATTTCTGGTTATCCTGCGCTGCTGCTGGATGTATTCTGATTCACATGGAAATAAGAATCAAAAATGGCTTTTGCAACTGTCTGGCTGTATGCGCCCTTGACGCCGTGCTCCAGCACAACGGCAACGGCAATTTCCGGCTTTTCATAGGGCGCATAGGCGATGAAGGTCGTATTTTCCGTGGCCGCCTCGCCCTCCTGCGTCTGGGCGGTACCGGTTTTGGCAGCGACTGCAACGGGATAATTGGCAAAGGTTGCCTGCGCGGTGCCGCCCGTGGAGGTGACCAGCCGCATGCCTGCCTGCACGGTCCGCAGGTTCTCCTTCGAGAGAAAACTGTAATCAGAGTTATCCACAATCGTCTTGGGCTGTGTTTTGGAGATCACATTCTTGCGGCTGTAATCGGTGACGTGGTCGACCAGATGCACTTGCTTGCGGGTGCCGTCGTTCGCAATGGTGGCCACATATGTTGCGAGCTGTGCCGGCGTGAAGAGGTTGTCGTGCTGGCCGATGGCTGCCTGGACCGTATCGACCGGCGTCCAGACCCCGCCGTCTTTCGAGGCCTTTTCCGCGGGGCCGGCCAGCGTGCCGGTGACCTCATTAATCTCCACACCTGTTTTTTCGCCGAGGCCAAGCTGCCTGGCGTAGGCGTTCATCTTGGCGATGGTGGTGCGGTAGCCCGTCTCCATGAAAAAGACGTTACAGGATTTCTGCAGCGCAGTTTCGAGTGAAATCGTGCCGTGCGTACCGGTGCACCGGGGCGTATATCCGTTTTTCTGGAACCGTGTATAGACTCTGGAGCAGGTAATCGTAGTATTCGCTGTGATAGCGCCCTCCTGCAATGCTGCCAGCGCGACCGATGGCTTAAAGATAGAGCCCGGCGTGTAGGCGCTGCCAAATGTACGGTCGAGCATCGGGGAATTTTTGTCCTGCAAAACCTGGTTCGTGTAGTTGGTGTCCGTGCCGAATTTTGACAGATCAAAGGTCGGGTAAGAGGCCGCGGCCAGGACAGCGAAGTCGCTGGTGCGCAGGACGACCACGCCGCCGCCCTGGCACTTCGGATAACTGGCCTGGGCGAGCTTGACCTGCTCGGCCAGGGCGTTTTCCGCAACGGTTTGCAGCTTCGAGTCGATGGTCAAAAAGACTGTATTGCCATTGACCGGGGCGGTCTCGACTTGTTCGTCGGTGACCTCGCCTTTGGAGTTAAAGGTCAGGCGTTTTTTGCCGGTTTTGCCGCGCAGGGTGCTCTCGAGCGCCGCCTCGATGCCGGTCTTGCCCAGCCGGTCATTCTGGGAATACCCCTGGTCCTTGAGCTGCTGATATTCGTCCGCGTCGATCGCGCCGATCGTGCCGATCAGCTGCGGCAGCAGCGTGGCGTTTTCATATTGGCGCGTTGTCGTGACGCTGGCGGTCACGCCCGGCAAATCTGCGCTGTTTTCGCTGACAATCGCCACCGTATCCTGGCTGACGTCTTCCGCGAATGTATAGACGGCATTCTGGGAATAGTCAAAGCCCGCCAGCGTCATCGCATAGCGCACGGAAACGATCTTGCGGATCTGCTCGGTGGAATACTGCTTGGATTCATCGATGTTTTGCTTTTTATCGATCTCAAAATATTTTGACACCAAACGCTGCATACACGTCGCGGCGTCTGTATAGGTATTGACGTTCAGAAAATCCTTTGACTTCAAATACTGGATTTCCTTGTCGCTGTTGGGCTGGAACGTGTAGTTCCCATTTTTATCCAGCACAATCGGCAGCGTATCCAGCCAGGCTTCGCCGCGCTTTTCAAGGATCTGCGTCAGGCGCAGAATGGTGGCGTTGAGCTTGTCCATATCGGTATAGGCGCGGTCGAACTGCAGCGCATAGCCCGTTTTGTTGGTCGCCAGGCCGACGCCGTTGACGTCCACAATCTCGCCGCGATTGGTGGGCATGGTAATCGTGGTGTTGGTGGACTCATCGGCCGCTTTCATATAGGAAGCGCCGTTGATGAGCTGCCAGTCAACCAGCCGCAGGACAAAGACAGCGGCCACTGCGACGGCGAGAATCCCGCACACAACGGTGCGCGGGGTGCGGCTTTTGAGCTTTTTGGGACGGCGGAACATGGCGGTTGCCCCCTTTCCAAAAACAGGGCCGCGTTTGCGGCCCGGATGGGTCAGTCGGACAGTGGATGGATGTGTACGGCAAACAGGCGGTTGAGCGCATAAACCGGCAGCGTGAGCGCCACGGTATAGACAAACCGCGGCAGGAAATGGTGCACCAGCGCATAAAGCTGGTCCGGCTGGCCCAGCGCCACATAGGTCAGCAGCCACTGGAATACCACCAATACGCCCATGGTCAGGCAGCAGATCAAAAGCGCGTTGAGCGCGGTGGTCTGGATCAAGTCCTGCGCCAGATAGCTGACGACAAAACAGACAATGGCCAGCACGATGGCATGCGGCCCCAGCACACCGCTGCCATATCCCACGTCGAGGAACAGCCCGCACGCAACGCCGAACATCATGGACGCCACCTGCGGTTCAAACAGGGCGATGGAGATGGCCAGCGGCACGAGCAGCACGGGCCTGCCGTTGTGAATAGTGGGCAAAAGATCCGGCGCCTGCTGCACGGCATAGAGCACGAACAGTTCGATCAGATACGTCAGATAACGCAACAGGCGGCTGTGCTTCATGAGGCGGCCCCGCTTTCTGCCGCAGAAGAGGCGGCGTCCTGCTGGGCGGCCTGCTTGCCGGTAAAGTCGGTGATGACCATCACGTCGCGCACATCGGCGGGGTCGACATAGGGCTTGACTTCCGCATAAAGGGACACGTCCTCGGTGCTGTTTTTGACTTCCGTGACCGTGCCCACGAGCAGCCCGCCGGGGAAAAGCCCGCCCAGGCCGCTGTCCACCGCAACGCCGCTGGTGGTGATCTGGTCGCCCGCTTTGACTTTGGTGCCGCTTTGCAAGAGCGACATACGCACCAATCCCTGGTCTGAAAGCTTCAGATCCGTCGAAACGACGCCTGTCTCGCGGTTGGAGGCGTCGCGCGCGCCAAACTGGGTTTTCGTGTCGAGGATCGTGGTGACCGTGCTCTTGGTCGCATAGACCTGGCTGACCCAGCCGACCAGGCCCGCTTCCGTGATGACCGGCGAATCTTTTGTCACGCCGGCGACAGAGCCCTGGTCGATCGTAAAGCTGTTGGAAATGTTGCCGGCGTCGCGCTCAATGATGGTGGCGGAAAGCAGCTGATAATCCGGATGGTCGCTTTTGAGGCCCAAGTATTTTTTATATTGTTCATTCTGCTGCAAGGCAGCATAATAATCGGTTTGCCGCTGGTTGAGTTCGTTGATCTGCTTTTTCAGGTCAGCGACCTCGTTTTCCAGGTCTTCCTTTGTTTTGCCGACGTTGCCGATTTCCTCCTGCGTATGGCCTGTGGCAATGGCCAAGACGCGCTGCATGGGCATCACGGCGGTGGAGAGCAGATCGCCCACCGCGCCCGGCCCGGCTACGCCGGTATAAAGGGAGAGACTCGCCAGGAGGAACAGCACCACGACTAAAATCCGGAACTGACTGGTTTGGACAAATTTATGCACAGGGCGCCTCCTTTTCTGGCAATTGGATCGTGCTTATTCTGCGGCCTTTTGCGGCGGGGCCTTGACCGCCTTGCGGCCGGTGTGCAGTGTCTTTTCCAGCTGCATGCCCGCGCCGTTGACCACGCAGTCGAGCGGGTTTTCCGCTGTGCGAACGGGCATGCCGGTTTCCTGGTGCAAAAGCCGGGCGATCCCGCGCAGCAGCGCGCCGCCGCCGGTGATCGTGATGCCGTGGTCGATGATGTCCGCGGAAAGCTCGGGCGGCGTTTTTTCCAGCGTGGCGCGCACCGCCTCGACGATAATCTGCAGCGAATCCGAGAGCGCTTCGCGTACTTCCTCGGCCGTGATGGTCACGTTCTTGGCCAGGCCGTCGACCAGGCTGCGGCCCTTGATCTGCAAGGCCGCGTTCGCCGTGTCCTCGGTCGGATAGGCAGAGCCGATCTGGATTTTGACCTCTTCAGCAGTCTGCTCGCCGATGAGCAGGTCATATTTCTTTTTGATGTATTGGATGATGGCTTCGTCAAATTTATTGCCCGCGACGCGCACGCTTTCATAGGCGACGATGTCGTCGAGCGAAATGACCGCCACTTCGCTCGTGCCGCCGCCGATGTCGAGCACCATGGAGCCGACCGGCTCGCTGACCGGCAGCCCGGCGCCCATGGCCGCGGCCATCGGCTCGGCGATCAGCTGCACGTGGCGCGCCCCGGCCTTGATGGAGGCCTCCTCCACCGCCTGGCGCTCGACCTCCGTGACGCCGGAGGGGATGCAGACGATAATATCCGCGCGGTTAAAACGCCCGAGCTTCGCCGCCTGGCGGATGAAGTGCTTGAGCATCGTCGCCGTGATTTCAAAATCCGCAATGACGCCGTCTTTCAGGGGGCTGACCGCCACAATGGTGCCGGGGGTGCGGCCGATCATATCCTTGGCCTTGCTGCCAACCTCCACCACGGCGTCCGTGCGCACATCCACCGCCACAACGGACGGCTCGCGCATGATGATCCCCTTGCCTTTCATATAGGCAAGGGTATTTGCCGTGCCGAGATCAATGCTGATTTCTTTCGCCATACCAGTTTCCCCTTTCGTAAGAAAGCGTTCCTCTTCATTATACCGTGTGTCTGCGCAGTTCTCAACCGCAGAACGAAAACATTATGTAAACAATTTATGTTTTGGCTGGATTTTTTCCAGAAAATCGGCCCGCCTGCTTTATACGCCCCTGCGGTGAAAGGAAGCATAAAACAGAATGACCGCTACGACCAGGATGCCCTGCAGGACATTTAACGACAAATGCAGTCCCAGGGTCAGCTGCAGGATGTTGATATCCAGCACCACCGGGCCAAAGCCGAAAGAGGCCGAATAGCCCAGCCACCTCAGCCACGAGACGGCCAACGCGGCGTCGCCGCCAAATTTCCCCAGCACAACGGCCAGCACCAGGCAGGCCGCGAGCAGCAGGGTGCGCAGAATGCCGCTTTTCACAGCAGACACCCCCTTTTCAAGTCCGTCCGGTCGAGCCGAAACCGCCGGTGCCGCGCGCCGTCTCGTCCAGGCGCTCTACCAGCGCGGGGGACGGCATCAGAATGGGCAAGACCAGCAACTGGGCGCAGCGCTCGCCGGGCTGGATGGTATAGGGCTCGCGGCCGTGGTTAATCAGGCCTATGTTCAGTTCGCCGCGGTAGTCACAGTCAATGACGCCGACGCTGTTTGCCAGCGTGACGCCGTGCTTGACCCCCAGCCCGCTGCGCCCACAGACAAGGCCCACCGTGTCCGGCGGCAGGGCAACCGCCACGCCGGTCGGCACCAGGCGGATTTCGCCGGGCGCAAGCGTCATCGGCGCCTCCAGACAGGCGCACAGGTCGAGCCCCGGGGGGCCCTGCGGGGGGCGGCGCCGGCCCGGCCGGGGGGGTTCCCGGGGCGGGGCCGCAGTCTGCCGAAAAAG
>ERZ1090864.807-NODE-810-length-16275-cov-7.179963_pt1 | contig 16275 bp, 10 predicted proteins | sample MGYA00478479_ERZ1090864 | MGnify/ENA primary metagenome ERZ1090864 (study PRJEB33644, sample SAMEA5815743) | chicken gut metagenome | biome: Chicken; feature: Gastrointestinal Tract; material: Caecum | place: Ireland | collected 2019-01-01 | study: A study of the... | reverse complement strand
AGACAAAACAGCAGGTATCGCCGCTGTACAGACCGATCACATCCGAGTACCTTGACTATGACGAGGTCATGGAGAAATACGACCAGATGATGGAGTGGCTGTCCAAGCTGTATGTGGATACACTGAACATGATCCACTACATGCATGACAAGTACTACTATGAGGCTGCTGAGATGGCGCTCATCGACACAAATGTAAGACGTACATTCGCGACAGGTATCGCAGGATTCTCACACGTAGTAGATTCCTTAAGCGCGATCAAGTACGCTAAGGTAAAAGTGATCCGCGATGAGGACGGACTTGCAGTTGACTATGAGGTAGAGGGAGACTTCCCGAAATATGGAAACGACGACGACCGCGCAGACGAGATCGCTGTATGGCTGCTCCGCACGTTCATGAGCAAGCTGAAGAAGTGCCACACATACAGAAATTCCGAGCCGACGACATCCATCCTTACCATCACATCCAACGTGGTTTACGGAAAGGCTACAGGATCTCTTCCGGACGGAAGAAAAGCAGGCGAGCCGCTGGCACCGGGAGCGAACCCGTCCTACGGCGCGGAGAAGAACGGACTTCTTGCTTCCCTCAATTCTGTTGCGAAGCTTCCGTATGAGCAGGCGCTTGACGGAATCTCCAACACGCAGACGATCAGTCCGGGAGCACTGGGACATGACGACGACGAGCGCAAGAACAATCTTGTACACGTTCTCGACGGATACTTCGACCAGGGAGCACATCACCTGAACGTGAACGTATTCGGAACAGAGAAACTGATCGATGCGATGGAGCATCCGGAGAAAGAAGAGTACGCAAACTTCACGATCCGCGTATCCGGATATGCAGTGAAGTTCATCGACCTGACAAGAGAGCAGCAGCTTGACGTAATCGCAAGAACCTGCCACGATAGAATGTAATTTTTTCGGGGACGTAGTGAAATTCAGTTTGACTACGTCCCCGTTTAACGACTGCTCTGTCCCTTTTGGCAGACGGCCCTGTCCCCGTTCGAAATCTGCACAAATAAGGTGTTGATTCCTGAGTGATTAATATGACAAATTTGGCTAATTTTAACATAGGGGACACGGTGAATTATGAAAAGGGACAGGGCATGATCAATTGGGGACGTAGTGAAATTCAATTTGACTACGTCCCGGAAGGAGAAAATATGAACGGATTTATCCATTCTACGGAGAGTTTCGGCTCGGTTGACGGCCCGGGTGTGCGTTTTGTTATTTTTGTCGCGGGATGTCCGATGCGCTGCCAGTTCTGCCACAATCCGGATACCTGGAACATGCAGGTGGGAGAGCAGAAGAGCGCGGACGAGCTTCTGGCGCAGGCACTGCGGTACAGATCATACTGGAAGGACGGCGGCGGGATCACTGTGAGCGGCGGCGAGCCTCTGCTCCAGATGGATTTCATGATCGAGCTGTTTCAGAAGGCGAAGGAAAAAGGGATCAACACGACGATCGACACGAGCGGCGCGCCTTTTACGAGGAAAGAGCCCTTCTTTGGAAAGTTCAATGAGCTCATGAAATATACAGATCTGCTGTTGGTGGACATCAAGCATATCGATGATGAGCAGCATAAGCTTCTGACAGGGCAAACGAACAAGAATATCCTTGACATGGCAAGGTATTTGTCGGAGATCGGCAAGCCGGTCTGGATCAGGCATGTGCTCGTGCCGGAGAGAAGTGATAAGGATGAATATCTCAAGGAACTTTATGAGTTTATAAAGACGTTAGGTAATGTCGAAAAAGTGGAAGTCCTGCCGTACCACACTTTTGGCGAATATAAGTGGAAAGAGCTGGGATATGACTATCCGCTGGCGGGGATTGAACCGCCGACGAAAGAGCGTATTAAAAATGCAAATGAGATCCTGCATACAGGGCAGGGGTAAGAGCAGGAGAAAACAATGCACATACGCGGGGATGGGACTGAAAGCAGGTCCTGTCCCCGCGTATTTTATCGTTTTATCAGCCAATAGCTGAAATTCCTCGGGAAATTAAAGATGCAGTATACAGAAATTACCCGGATGGATCAGGAACCCGTTTCATGCACCGTCCCCTTCGGAAATACCACCGTCACCCTCGTAAATTCCCCTTCCCGTGACTGGACCGTCAGCCCCAGTCCCAGCCTGTCACAGAGCGTTTTCGCCAGATACAGCCCCATCCCGGTGGAAGCGGTCTTTGAGCGGTCCGACCCGGTAAAGCCCTTTTCGAAAACACGTGGAAGGTCAGCGGCGCTGATGCCGCAGCCGTTGTCCTCGACCACAAGTACAGCAGAAGCAGGGGACTCTTCGCTGTATATCGAGAGGCGCTTCTTTGGCTTATCAAAGTATTTGACAGAATTCTGGATGATCTGGGAGAGGATAAAGCCGAGCCACTTTTCGTCTGTAAATACAACAGTATCTTTGATACGGATGTCCAGTTCTATGCCTGCGTCTAGAAAATAGCGCCGGTATTTCAGCAGGATATCATGTACCACATCCGGCAGGCTGAGCCTGCGGACAAAGTAGTCCTTCTCTGTATTCTCGCTTCTGGCATAATAGAGCATCTGCTCTACCAGATTATAGATGCGGTCAGTTTCCTTTTTGAGCTCATAATCCTTCATGTTGTCAAATGCCAGTGAGAGCGCGCTGATCGGCACTTTGATCTCATGCGCAAAGCTTTCGATATATTCCCTGTAGTCCTGCTGTTCTTCCACCGACTTTTCCAGACGTTCGTTCATGGCCTTGCACGCTCTTTTCAGGGCATAGTGATAGGCTCGGCTTTCAGGTTCCCTGGGGCTGGGGAGAACTTCCGCCGCGTACCAGGTTTCTTCCAGGCTGTCTGTCAGGTCCATGATCCGGGTCTGTCTTGCGGCCTGATGGCGGTAACGGAGCCAGTGAAAGATCAGACAGGCGCAGACAGAAAAGGCTGCAGCCAGGATAAGATAACCGTTCTGGAATCCCGCGGCGGCGAGAAGAAGGACTCCCACTCCCGTAAAAACGATATGAAAAAGGATGTCGCATATTTTAGTTTCTAAATAAAGGATAAAATTCACAGTTTCCAGCCCTTTCCCCTGATATTTTCCAGCAGGTGTGTGACGCCAATCTCTTTCAGCTTCCGCTTCAGCCGGGTCATGTTGACCATGAGTACATTTTCGTCCAGATAGAAGCGGTCATTCCATAGTTTTTCCAGAAGCTCATCCTTGCTGATAACTTTTTCACTGTTCATAAAGAAATAATACAGGATACGGAATTCATTCCGGGTCAGCTCCGTCTCTTTGCCTTCGTACCGGATGGCAGACAGGTGGAGATCCAGAGTGCATCCCTTTCTGGTGAGTTCGCGGAAACTGCCCGGATCATTCAGGCGGAGGGCCCGCCGGATCTTTTCGAGGAGGACCAGAGGATCGTAGGGCTTGGAGATGAAGTCAACGCCCCCTGCGCGGATGCTCATAAGTTCATCTGCCGAGGTATCCCTGCTGGTGACAAAGATGACGGGCGTCCGGGTCTGCGTGCGGATCCTGCGGCAGATGTCATATCCGTTTTCATAAGGAAGATTGACATCCAGGAGGATGAGGTCAGCGGAAAGCCTGGCAAGCTGCCCGGCGAGATCTCCAAAATCATCCGGCAGGATGGTCTCATATCCGTGCCTGGTGAGCAGCCGGGAGAGCTCCCGGCGGGTGGTAATATTGTCTTCTGCGATCACAATCCTCATGGAACAAAGCCCTTCTTTCTGTAAATCAGGATGGTTCCCGGCATCCCCGCCCGGGATCCTGTATCCCCGTGCCCCGCATTCCCCGCCGGGAATTGTGTATCCCCGTGTCCCGCATTCCGCGGGAAATCCTGTATCCCCGTGCTCCGCACTCTCCGCCGGGAACCATCCTGTTTATTACTTTCCTGGTTATTATATCACGCTTCCTGTATATTTCTCTTAAAACCGATGTACGTGGCGATAAAGTAGATCAGATACACCAGCAGGAAGATGCCGAGCCCTGCCAGGAAATACTCCAGGTATACCCACCTGCTGCTGAGGAATATGCTGTACAGCCGGTTTATGGAGAACATGCACAGAAACGTGATGAGCACCGGGTACGCCACCGGCAGGCCGAACAGGATGAGGAGCTGCCTGCCGACCGTACGGCAGAGGCTGCTGCCGCTGACGCCAAGCCGGCTCAGGACAGCGTAGCGGTATTTGTGCCGGGAGGAGTCGCTTAAGGCCTGGACTGCCAGGATCGTGCCCGCGGTGGACAGGAAGATAAAGGCAAGGTACAGGCAGAGGGAGGAGACGATAGCGAGCATACTGTTCCCCTCTTCGACGATCTGCCCCTGCACAGTGACTTTGTAGTTTTGATTTACCGTGTCTCCGGACTCATCGGTGTATGTGAGATGCCAGGACATTTCGTCCGTGATCTTTTTCTTGAGGTCAGCAGTGGTCTCTTCCACGGTATCGATGACCAGGTGACTCTCTGCCGGCTCAAGATCCTGCACATACCGGTCAGGATAGACAGCGACGAAACTGGTGAGGCCTGTGAGAGTCAGCCAGTACCCGTTATCTGTGATCCCTTTCAGCCTTAAGGATGTGCCATCGGCCAGAGTAAGTGTGCTGAGATCCTCTTCCGCTTCTTCGAAAAGTGGGATCAGCTGGCGATCCGTGAGGATAAGGTATCCATTATCTACCAGGGAGACCGGAGAAAGCCCCCGGAGCTTCAGCAGCTCATTGTATGTGCCCAGGCTGATGACGGTATCAAAATCTGTGTTGGAGCCCGGCACGCTGACAATAGGCTGAAGATGCATCCCCGGATCTTTGTATACATCAAAAAGATAAGATGAGCGGACCGTATAGTCTTCCTCCGTAAGAGCGATATAATCGCTGAGGATCTCCCTGTCCTCAGGATCGTCAAAAACCTGGATGTCATACGGTGATTCCAGCTCCAGGAGATATCCTGACATCCCCTGGTAGAGATAAGAGACGTTCAGGGAGAGGAGCGTGAGCACCACGAGCATGGAAAGCGTCCCCATGGTAATGCTCATGCTGCGCACTTTCGAGGAAAATGTCCTTGCGATGAAAAGGTGGTCTCCCGTATATTTGACAGATTTCTTCCGCAGGACCAGCGTGAGCAGCATGTCTCCAGTAGTGACAGAGACTCCGTAGATGCTCAGGATGAACAGGAGGATGCCAAGCATGAGCCAGTACATGACGCTCTGATCGGAGCCTGCGTCCAGACTGAACTGAGAGTTCCACACAAGAAAGCCCAGGATACCCAGGAGCAGGCTGACGCAGAAGAGGAGATTCCGTTTCCGGGACGAGCGCAGTATTTTTTCCTCATTCTGTTTCTCCATATCGAGAAATCCGCGGATGGAGATGCGCCCCATTTTCCGTGTCATGTTCACAAGGACAAGAAGAAAGACAGCGGAAAAGCAGAGCAGGAGCGATCCGGCAGGAGCAGCGCGGAACGTGATGAAGATCACTTCCGGGATCTCAAAGGCGCGGACTATGACCATGGAGATGACCTGGCTGACCACAAATCCGATAGGGAAGGAAAGCGCCAGGGCGAAGAGACCAAGCAGCAGGATCTCTGTCAGGAACATAAAGATGACCCTGCCGCGGCGTATGCCCAGGAGAAGATACATGCCAAATTCCCGGCTCCGCTTTGTGAACATGAATTTTGTCGTATAGTTGATAAGAAAGCAGATCACAAAGAGGATGATGATATTGATAAAATCCAGAACCATCTGGAAGGTGTTCATCCCTTCGGACAGACCGGTGATCGCGTCCGATGATGCGACAAGCCCGAAGGAGAACATCAGGGAGAAGGAGAGGGTGACTGTGATGAGATAAATCGCATAGTCGCTCAGGCTTCTCTTTGCATTCCGAAAGGCAAGTTTATATAACATTTCCCGTGTCACCTCCCAGCAGAGTGAGTATATCGAGGATTTCCGTGAAAAATTCCTTCCGGGTCTTTCCGTCCCTGCGTATCTCGGTAAAGATCTTCCCGTCTTTCAGGACGAGGATGCGCCCGCAGAAGGAGGCACAGAAAGGATCATGGGTGACCATGAGGATGGTGGCTCCCAGTTTTTCATTGATGGATGCCATGGTCTCGAGCAGGAGACGGGAAGACCTGGAATCCAGGGCGCCGGTGGGCTCATCGGCAAGGATCAGCTTCGGTTCATTGATCAGCGCGCGGGCACAGGCGCAGCGCTGTTTCTGCCCGCCGGATACCTCGCACGGGAACTTCTCCAGGATGCCGCTGATCCCCAGTTTCCCGGCGATATCCCGCACCCTGCGGTCAATGACTTTCGGCGGGGCGCCGCTGATGATCTGCGCCATGGAAATATTCTCCCCGATGGTCAGCGTGTCCAGGAGATGAAAGTCCTGGAAGATAAATCCAAGGTTCTCCCTGCGGAAATCCGCCAGGTCCCGCTCGCGGACAGCGGTGATGTCCTTTCCGCTGACGAAGATGTGTCCGCTGGTGACACTGTCGATGGCAGCGATGCAGTTTAGAAGTGTCGTCTTCCCTGAGCCGCTTGCTCCCATAACTGCGGTGAATTCGCCCCTGTCGATGTGCAGGGTGATGCCGTCCACGGCCTTTGTGATATTCCCGTGGTTCCCATAATATTTTTTCACGCGCTCAAGCCTCAGGATCGGCTGCCCTTCCGCCTGCCGGCCGGGCGTTTTCTGAGAGGATGCTGTCTGTGTCTGTTCCATATGAAGTCCCTTCCTTTCCGGATGTTTTCAGGTTTTGCATAGTGCTCCGGGCAGAGCCAGTCCGTCCCGGGAAACGGACAGAAACACTGCCGGGCGGAACGTATCGTTCCGGGATCAAGGTCATTATATCAATGGAAGGGAGAAAGTACACTTACAGTTTTGAAAGTCTCAGTGAAAGTCTCAGACTCCACGGAGAAAATGTTCCTCTCGATTTTTCGGGGATAAAATGTTATAGTAGCTAATGTACGGACAGGCTCCCGGAAGGCTGCCGCGCACCGGGGGTTTTGACTTTTTATAGAAAAGAGGAATGTAAATAATGAATAAGAAAGAAATACTTGAGATCAGAAAGCAGTTCACACCGGCAAACTGCGCGATCACCAGGATCTGCGGCTGCTATGTGGACCATGAAAAGACGAAAAAGATGGAATCAAAGGACGCGTTCCTTTCGCTCCCGGAAGAAGAAGCGTTTAAATATTTTGATATTTTCAAAAAGACTCTGTCAGGGACCGTGGGGAAAAATATGCTGAACCTGGAATTTCCGCTGGACGCGGAGATGCCGGGCGGGACGCAGGAATTTCTCATGAAGCTCAGGGACAGTAAGCTGGAAGACGATATGCTTCTGGAGGAGTTCTACGACAAAGTCATCGCTACATACGATTATGCAGAAAATTATTATATCATCCTGATCCATGCCATGTACGATATCCCGGGGAAATCTTCGGACGGGCTGGAGATGTTCGATGCATCTGACGAGGTGTATGAGTACCTGCTCATGAGCATCTGTCCGGTGTCGCTTTCCAAGGCGGGACTGAGTTATAATGCGGAAGACAACCGGATCCAGGACCGGATCCGCGACTGGATCGTGGACATGCCGTCAAAGGGATTTCTTTTTCCGGCGTTTAATGACAGGAGCACGGATCTGCACAGTGTGCTTTACTATACAAAAAAATCCGAGGACCTGCAGCCGGAGATGATCGACCAGCTCCTGGGAGCAAAGATGCCGATGTCCGCGGATACGCAGAAGGAGACATTCCAGATGATCATCGAGGATACGCTTGGCGAGGACGGGGATTATGAGACTGTCCGAAATATCCACGAGACGCTCAATGATCTGATCGAAGAGCACAAAGAAGAACCGGAGCCGCTGGCACTTGACAAGACAGAGATCAAAAAGATCTTCGAGCAGAGCGGCGTGGACGCGGAAAAGATGGAAAGTTTTGACCGCAATTTTGAGGAGAATGCAGGAGAAAAGGCGTCCCTGCTGGCAACAAATATTGCGGAGACAAGGAAATTTAATATCGAGACCCCGGATGTGGTCATCAAGGTGAACCCGGACAGGGCGGATCTGGTGGAGACGAGGATCATTGACGGAAGGCAGTGCCTGGTCATCCCCGTAGACGACCACATCGAGGTAAACGGGATCAGTGTCAGGACGATAAAAATGGCGGGATCGGTCTTGTCAGGCAGTGCAGGAGATGCGGAGGATGACCTGTCATCTGACGTGCTCTGATCCGTGCAGGGCGTTCATGATAAGCCGGAATGTGATCTCAGCCATATGCCGCGGCGTCTCTTCATACTGGCCGTTCAGCCAGGTCTTGGTCAGGCCGATGCAGCCTGACAGGCAGAAGGAATAAGAATACTTCAGGTCCTCAAGCTGATCGGGAAAGGTCACTTTCAGTACATTCAGGCAGTGGTCCGAGATGATGCCTTCGATCCTGTGCAGGAAGGAGATGTCCCCGTGCGGGCCGAGAAGGGCAGCGCATATGCCGCGGTTTTCCGCCAGGATCACAAAGATATCTTCTATAAATGGAAAGCTTTTTTCATTAAACGGGCTTACGGGATGAGCTTCGATCAGTTTTTCGATATCATCCACAAGCCCGTTTTCAATCTTTTCCATCATATCGTAAACATCTGAATAATGCAGATAAAAAGTAGAGCGGTTGATATCCGCCCGTTCTACCAGCTCTTTTACAGTAATCTCACGGATGCTCTTTTCACAGAGCAGCTCTGCAAGAGATCGGCGCAGCAGCGCTCTTGTCTTACGTACTCTCCGGTCAGTTTCTTTTGCCATATCTGTGTCCTCCATGTGTTTTTTGTGTCAGGTCTAAAGTGTGTCTCCGAAATCTTTACGGAAAATAGACAGAAATTTCTTTCCCTATCCATTAGGCAACATTTTTCGGAAAAGTTAATGGTTGCTGTCTGAAACTGGTTTTACTATAATACATCTTGTTACAAAAATCAACACAATATCTATTAATAGATTATATGTCTTTTACAACTGGAGAAAGACAGTGAAGGGAGAATGATATTTATGCTCAGGCAGGAGTGGAAAAAATTGTTTTCGAACAGGATACTGTTGGTCGTCACAGCTGCTGTGATCATAATACCGGCAATTTATACGACCCTTTTTCTCGGATCTATGTGGGATCCGTATGGGAATGTGGGGAAACTTCCGGTGGCGGTGGTGAACCATGACAGGCCGGCTGTGCTGGATGGCAGGACATTGCACATCGGAAAAGATCTGGCGGAGGAACTGAAAGGGAATGATTCCCTGGATTTTTGTTTCCCGTCAGAGGAAGATGCGGAAAAAGGGCTTGAGACTGGCAGATATTATATGGTCATCACCATACCGGAAGACTTTTCGGAAAACGCGGCTGCGCTGACAGCGCCGTCACCGGAAAAAATGGTCCTTCAGTTTAAGACAAACCCGGGGACGAATTATATTGCCTCTAAGATGGGGGAGACTGCGATGAAAGAGCTGAAAAATTCAATCCGTGAAGAGGTGACGAGGAGTTATGCGCAGGTCATGATCGATAAAGCAGCAGAGGCAGCAGATGGTGTGGCGCAGGCAGTGGACGGCATACAGAACCTCGATACAGGGGCTTCCAGCCTGGCAGGGGGGATCGCTGAGGCCGGAGAAGGCGGGGAAAAACTGGCATCCGGTACGGCAGCGGCTGATGAGAGTATGGTATCTCTGAGCAAAGGACTTTCCGTTCTTGAGGAGAAAACTTCCGGGCTTCCGGCTGCGGCATCTGCTCTTGACGAAGGGGCGGGCGCCCTCACAGATGGAGCGCAGAGTATTTCCCAGGGGCTGGACACTCTCTCCACCGGTGTCAGTGACCTTCAGGAAGGCGCAGACGCTCTGAGCGCAGGGCTCAATGCAGTGACAGGAGAAGGGGGCGCCCAGTCCGCACAGCTCCGCAGCGGGGCGGCAGCGCTCAGGGATGCGCTGGGCGCGATCATCAGCGCGATGCCCGCAGGGGACAACAGCGCAGGGAACAGCAGCGCGGCAGACAGCGGCTCAGGAGACACAGCGGACACCCCGGGCGATCTGTCTGACCTTACCGCTGAGCTGTCGGCATTACAGCAGCAGGCAGCGGCTCTGTCCCAGGGGATCGATGCATATACAGCGGGAGCAGACACAGCGGCGGATGCGGGTTTACAGCTCGCAGCAGGGGTTACTCAGCTCCAGGCTGGAGTGGATTCCCTGAGATCCGGTATGTCTGACTTAAACAGCGGGATCATCAGCCTGAGATCCGGTACTTCCAGCCTTGCGGAAAGTGCGCCGGCCCTGACAGAAGGGATCACCCAGGCTGCCGGCGGGGCAGAACAGATACAGCAGCAGGGGACACTGGCGCTGCGCCTGGGCGCGGCGGATCTGGATAATGGGCTGGGACAGCTCGGAGAAGGAGCTGCTGACTTAAAAAACGGTACTTCCCTTCTGGCTTCGGAAGCTGCCCGGATCAGTTCAGAGACAGAGATTTTTTCAGATGGCAGCCGGGAGCAGAGAGAGGAGATCGTGGACATGTTTGCCGCGCCTCTTGAGATCGAGGAGGAACAGGTTACGTATGTGGCAGATAACGGACATGCCATGGCGCCGTATATGATGTCAGTGGGGCTGTGGGTAGGCTGTATCGCGTTCTGCCTGATGTATCCGCTTACAAGCTGCCCGGGAAAACCGGGATCCGGTGTGAAATGGTGGCTCAGCAAAGCTTCCGTGCTCGCTGTGACCGCTGTTCTCCAGGCAGCGGTCATGCTGGGCGCGCTCGCTTTCTTTGATGGATTTGAGCCGGAAAGAGCTGCGCTTACTGCCCTGACAGCATGTGCCGCGTCTGTGGCGTTTATGTCCGTGATGTATTTCTTTACCAGTCTCCTGGGAAGGGTGGGGAGCTTCCTGATGCTGGTGTTCATGGTGGTACAGCTTGCGGGTTCCGCAGGGACCTATCCGCTGGAGATATCGGGAAGCTTTGTGCCGTATCTGCACAAATGGGTGCCGTTCACGTATACAGTGACAGCATTCCGCAGCACGATCAGCGGCGGAGAGGATATCAGCGGATGCCTGTTCTTTCTCCTGGCTCTGACAGTGGTCTTTACAGTCCTGACAGTACTGGAATTCCGGATCAGGGCAGCAAGGATCGAAAGAGGGGACAGGACGCTGATCGGATGGCTCGAAGCACACGGGCTCGCGTGATAGATGGCTTAGGAGATGGGACAGATACAGGAAAGACATAGGAAAGATACAGAACAGATATAGGACAGATATAGAAGAAAGGAAAGAGTATCCGGGAATCATGCCTCACAGGGCAGGCATCCCTGGATACTCTTTCTTTTTCTAATTAAAAATCAGCAGAAATTATGAACAAACCGTGAAATCTAAATAAAATAATTGACTTTATTGTACAATACTACTAGTATATCATTTAGTTATCTAACTAATTGATGGAGGGAAAGGTAATGATCCAGTGCGATATGAAAGAAATCCCGATCCTGGGACTCATCGGTATCGTCTCACATGGCGCCGTGAACACGGCGCGGGGGATGTACCGGGAATTCGACCTGAACCGGAGCCAGGCGAGCGTGCTCTTTATGCTCCACCAGCAGGATTCCATGTCTCAGAAAGAACTGGCGGCAAAGCTGAATATCACAGCGCCGTCCATTACGTCCATGATACAGAAGATGGAGCGGGATCAGTACATCACCAGGGAACCTGACCGGCATGACCAGCGCGTCATGAGGCTGACCCTGACTGAGAAAGGAAAATCGTGCATCCAGGCTGTAAAGGACGTTGCGGACCGGATGGAGGACATCATGTTACAGGGGATGAGTCTGGAAGAGAAGCTGCTTTTCCGGCGGCTCCTGATCCAGACAGGAGAAAATCTTATGAATCATGAAAGGAAAGAAAAGGAATGAAAAATCTATTTAAGTACGCGGCAGTACACTGGAAATCCCTGCTCGCGATCATTGCGGTCCTGTTTATCCAGGCGTACTGCGACCTGTCTCTTCCTGCCTACACATCGGATATCGTAAATGTAGGTATCCAGCAGGGAGGGATCGAAGATCAGGTCCCGGAGGCGCTGAGGGCAGATGAGATGGAGAAACTTCTCCTCTTTGTGCCGGAAGAAGACCAGGGGACAGTCCTGGACGCCTATGAGACGGACAGCAGCACCTATGATACAGAAGCCTATGTGCTCAGGGAGAGTGCTGCGGAGGATGAGGAGCAGATGGACACCCTGTCTGATATCCTTGCCGGTCCGATGATGCTGACAGCGGGCTTTGAGTCCGGCAGCGACATGACAAAACAGATCGAAGCACAGCTGAAAGAAAATATCCCGGCACAGATGGCAACGGACGATATGACCGTGTTTGATATCCTGAAAATGATGCCGGCAGAACAGAGAGACGCTCTGATCGAAGAGATGGAGAAACAGATGGACGATCTCCCGGACACCATACTGGAGCAGGCGGCAGTCAGCTATGTGGGGACTGCTTATGAAGCCCTGGGCATGGACATGGATGAGATCCAGATCCATTATCTCCTCGTTACCGGGGGAAAGATGGTGGCGCTTGCATTCCTCGGGATGGCGGCGAGCGTTCTGGTGGGCTTCCTGGCTTCCCGCGTCGGGGCTGCGACGGGCCGTGACCTGAGAGGAAATGTCTTCCGCAAAGTCGTAGGATTTTCCAACAATGAGTTCGACCATTTCTCAACGGCTTCCCTGATCACAAGGAGCACAAATGATATCCAGCAGATCCAGCTCATCGTTGTCATGCTGCTGCGCATCGTGCTCTATGCGCCGATCCTGGCGATCGGAGGGATCATACAGGTCTTCCAGACGAATGTATCCATGTCCTGGATCATCGGGCTGGCTGTCGTGCTGATCGGGCTGGTCATCCTTGTCCTGTTCCTGGTGGCAATGCCGAAATTCAGGATCCTCCAGACACTGGTCGACAAGGTGAACCTGGTCATGAGGGAGATCCTCACCGGACTCCCGGTCATCCGCGCGTTCAGTACGCAGAAGCACGAGGAAGAGCGGTTTGACGACGCCAACAGGATGCTGACAAAGACGAACCTGTTCGTGAACCGCGCCATGACCTTCATGATGCCTGTCATGATGCTGATCATGAACGGAGTGTCCGTGCTGATCATGTGGAACGGCGCCCACGGCATCGACGAGGGGCAGATGCAGGTCGGGGATATGATGGCGTTCATCCAGTATACGATGCAGATCATCATGGGATTCCTGATGCTGTGCATGCTGTCGATCATGCTGCCCAGGGCTGCTGTCGCAGCGGACCGTGTGGAGGAAGTGCTCTCCAGCAGGACGGTCATCCACGACCCGGAGCAGCCGAAAGAATGCTCAGATACAAAGAGAGGTCTGCTCGTGTTTGACCACGTATCCTTTAAATATCCGGGCGCGGACGAAAACGTGCTCCATGACATTACCTTTACCGCAAAGCCTGGGGAGACGACGGCAATCATCGGAAGTACGGGAAGCGGGAAGTCTACCCTGGTCAACCTGATCCCGAGATTTTATGATGTGTCAGAGGGAAGCATTACCCTGGACGGCGTGGATATCCGCGAAGTGACCCAGCATGAGCTGAGGGAGAAGCTCGGGTATGTTCCCCAGAAGGGGCTTCTCTTCTCAGGAGATATCGCTTCCAACATCATGTTCGGAAACCCGGACGGGAGCGAGAGCGAGATGATCGAGGCGGCGGAGATCGCGCAGGCAGTGGAATTCATCGACGCGAAGCCGGATGGCTACCACAGCCATATCGCACAGGGCGGTTCCAATGTTTCCGGAGGGCAGAAGCAGAGACTGTCCATCGCAAGGGCAGTGGCAAAGCATCCGGAAGTCTTTATCTTTGACGACAGTTTTTCTGCCCTTGATTTTAAGACAGATGTAACTTTGAGAAAAGCGCTGAAGAAGAGGACAAAAGACAGTACAGTCCTGATCGTGGCACAGAGGATCAGCACGATCCTCAATGCGGAGCAGATCATTGTCCTGGACGACGGAAAGGTAGCAGGCATCGGAACCCATCAGGAACTTCTGAAGAGCTGCGAGGTATATCAGCAGATCGCGGCATCCCAGCTCTCTGAATCAGAGCTGGCGGCGGGAACGGCAGAGAAGATGCCGGGCGGAGAGGACCGCACGGAGAGCCCGGATCCTGCGCCGGGCGCTGCATATACAGGAGAGGAGGTGCCCAGTCATGCCTAGAGGTATGGGAGGTCCCCATGGAAAAAACATGGCGGGCGAAAAAGCAAAAGATTTTAAAGGAACCATAAAAAAACTGATCCGCTATATGAGCGCCTTCAAGGTGCATATGTTTTTTGTCGCAGTCTTTGCGGTCTGCGGTACGGTCTTTAATATCGTGGGGCCCAAGATACTCGGAAAAGCGACGACAGAGATCTTCAACGGGCTGGTGAGCAAAGTGTCAGGCGGCAGCGGGATGGATTTCGGGAAGATCGGAAGGATCCTTCTGATCACCCTCGGGCTGTACCTGATCAGCGCTCTCTGTACTTTCATCCAGGGCATCATCATGACCGGTGTCTCCCAGAAGACGACCTACCGGCTGAGGAAAGAAATCTCGGAGAAGGTCAACCGGATGCCCATGAACTATTTTGACACAAAGCCCGTAGGAGAAGTGCTCTCCCGCGTGACCAATGATGTGGATACCCTGGGGCAGAGCCTGAACCAGAGCGCCACCCAGATGATCACCTCAGTGACCACGCTGATCGGTGTGCTGATCATGATGCTTTCCATCAGCCCGCTGATGACGCTGGTAGCGCTCCTGATCCTTCCGGTATCCGTGATCCTGATCTCGTTTGTCATGAAGCATTCCCAGAAATATTTCCGGGGACAGCAGGCATATCTGGGAAATGTGAACGGCCAGGTAGAGGAAATCTACAGCGGACACAATATCATCAAGGCATTTAATAAAGAAGATGATGTAATCCGGGAATTTAATGATACGAACGCAAAGCTTTATGACTCTGCGTGGAAATCCCAGTTTTTCTCCGGGATGATGATGCCGGTCATGCAGTTCATCGGCAACCTGGGGTATGTGGGCGTGGCCATCCTGGGCGGTTTCCTCGCCATCAGGAACGCCATCGAGGTCGGAGATATCCAGTCCTTCATCCAGTATGTAAGGAACTTTACCCAGCCGATCCAACAGGTGGCTCAGGTCACCAACATGCTCCAGCTTACAGCGGCTGCGTCTGAGAGGGTGTTCGAGTTCCTCGACGAGGAAGAGGAAGACCAGACAGTGCCGGACCCGGTATCCATCGAAGGGCTTCAGGGCAATGTGGAGTTCGACCATGTACACTTCGGGTACAGTCCGGATAAGATCATCATCAATGACTTCTCTGCGAAAGTAAAGGAAGGCCAGAAGATCGCGATCGTAGGTCCTACCGGAGCGGGCAAGACAACAATGATCAAACTGCTCATGCGCTTCTATGATGTAAACAGCGGCGCGATCAAGATCGACGGGCATGATGTCCGCAGCTTTAACCGCAGCGAGCTCCGCGAGATGTTCGGGATGGTGCTCCAGGATACCTGGCTGTTCCACGGAACGATCATGGAGAATATCCGGTACGGAAAGCTGGACGCCACGGACGAAGAAGTCATCCGCGCAGCAAAGGCAGCTCATGTGCACCGTTTCGTGCAGACACTTCCGGGCGGCTATAACATGGAGCTGAACGAAGAGGCAACTAACGTCTCCCAGGGACAGAAGCAGCTCCTCACCATCGCCAGGGCGATCCTGGCGGATCCGAAGATCCTGATCCTGGACGAGGCGACCAGCTCGGTAGATACCAGGACAGAAGTCCTGATCCAGAAGGCAATGGATAACCTGATGAAGGGCAGGACCAGCTTTGTGATCGCCCACAGGCTGTCAACGATCCGCGACGCAGACCTGATCCTCGTCATGAAAGACGGAGATATCGTCGAGCAGGGGACGCATGAGGAACTGCTCGCCCGGAATGGATTTTATGCAGACCTGTACAATTCACAGTTCGAGTCAACAGACCAGACGTGTGCGTGAAATCTGGATTTGAGGGGGAGCCTTCCTTGTGAATATGACGTCCGAAAACCGTTGATGTGATGCGGGACGTTTTCGCGGCGGACGGGGATATGGCTCAGGTTCCGGTTCCGTAATCTGGGAAAGACGTAAAAGGGAGAAAGCATGGCTAAAAGCAATTGTCCGGCGGAAGATTCGGCTCTGCCTCAGGCATCCGCCGGACAATTAACGCCACGCTTCCTCCCTTTAAGTCTTTCCGGCAGATTACTCCAAGTCACCGTCGCCATATCCCCGT
>ERZ1090864.805-NODE-808-length-16311-cov-18.251722_pt1 | contig 16311 bp, 15 predicted proteins | sample MGYA00478479_ERZ1090864 | MGnify/ENA primary metagenome ERZ1090864 (study PRJEB33644, sample SAMEA5815743) | chicken gut metagenome | biome: Chicken; feature: Gastrointestinal Tract; material: Caecum | place: Ireland | collected 2019-01-01 | study: A study of the... | reverse complement strand
GCCTTATCGTCGGCAGCGTCAGATGTGTATAAGAGACAGCTTGAGGGACAGGTGGCAGGCGGTGCCGGGCCGGCCTTCGGGCAGGGGGCTGGCGTCAAAGGGCAGCCGGCAGGGCCCCGCACAGGAGCCGCGGTTGCCGCTGCGCCCGCCCAGGAAAGCGGACATATAGCATTGGCCGCTCATGCTCATGCACAGGGCCCCATGGACAAAGCACTCGGTCTCGATGCCGCAGCGGGCCGTGATCTGCCGGATCTCCTCCAGGCTCAGTTCCCGGGCCAGGATGACGCGGGTAAAACCCAGCCGGGCCATCTCCAGCGCCCCTTCCAGGGTATGGACGCTCATCTGGGTGGAAGCGTGCCGGGGCAGCTGAGGCGCGATCTCCCTGCACAGCCGGGCCACCGCCAGGTCCTGGCAGATCACCGCATCCGCGCCGCTGGCCGCCACGGCCCGCACCGCGCCGGCCAAAGCCTCCAGCTCGCCGGCATACACGGTGGTGTTCATGGCCACATGGACCCTCACCCCCCGCCCATGGCAGAAGCGCACCGCCTCGCACAGGCTGGCGGCGTCAAAATTGCCGGCGCCGCTGCGGGCATTGAACCCCGCGAACCCCAAATACACCGCGTCCGCGCCGCTGTATACAGCCGCACGGAGCATTTCTTCGCTGCCCACCGGGGCAAGGATCTCGATCTGTGCCATAGCTCTCCTTCCAACCGCAGGGGCCTGTCAGCCTTCGGCCTGCTCCTGCTCTTTCTCCTTCTCTTCCTTTTCCTTGTGGCGGCGCAGCTTGTCCAGCTGTTCCCGCAGGGCGGCGGCTTCCCGGCGCAGGGCCTCGTTCTCGGCCCGCAGCTTGTCCTCTGCCGTGCGGGCCCGGGCTGCGTCCGCGATGTAATCCTGGATCTGGCTGCGCATATTTTCGGCGCTGCCGGTGCTCTTCTGGTATTCGTCCAGGTAGTCCATGGCGCAGAACACCGCGGCCTTGGTCACCGGCAGGCTGGGGTTTGCCTCCATCAGCTTGCCGATGTCCCGGTCCAGCTTGTCGGCCAGGGAGGTGATGTATTTTTCTGAATCGGTGGTGGCGAAGGCGTACTGCGCCCCCGCAATGTTGACCCGCACTTTGTTGACCATAGCTGCCAGCCTCGCTTTCCTGTCGTCTTTCCGCCTGTCCGCCCCCGAAAACGGCGGTGCAGAGGGGGCAAACTCCCCGCTCCTGTTCATACAGGATGCGGGCGCAGACATTTCCCCCCGCATTTCTCCCCGAGTTTCCCCCAAAAACAGGGGCTGGGCGGCGGTGCGGACGGCGTTCCATTTGACCCTATTATAATATAATCGGGCCTTAAGAGAAAGAGCAAATTTGAAATTAGTGCACTTTCAGCACAAACTTTTCCATCAAAATATAGAGGATACGGAAAAAATGGGCTCACTTCCTTGCAATCCCGCGTGGAACCGATTATAATAACTTTGTTGTGTTATGAACGCGGATACCGTATGAGGAGTTACCGCGACGTTTCCGCCGTTTTTTATCCGGGCAAGCAGCCGGCGGCGGGGGCCGATGCCCCGCGCTGCCGCCCCACATTTTGCAAACCTTGCTGCGCAACCCATATTGGACAGGAGATTGAACGTATGACAACCAAGGAATTCTCTACCCTTCTGCAGAACAAGCTCACCAGCGAGTACGGCGTCGATCTTTCGGTGGCGTCCAACCAGCAGATCTACCGGGCCCTGGCCCTGATCTGCCGCCAGATGATGAGCGACAACTACAAGAAGTTCCAGTCGAAGGTGATCGGCACCGGTTCCAAGCAGGTGTATTACCTGTGCATGGAATTTCTGATGGGCCGCAGCCTGAAGGTCAGCCTGATGAACCTGGGCCTGGACCAGGTGTGCAAGGATGCCCTGGCTGCCGCCGACATCAATGTGGACACCATCTATGAGGAAGAGCCCGACGCTGGTCTGGGCAACGGCGGCCTGGGCCGTCTGGCTGCCTGCTACCTGGACGGCATGGCCACCACCTGCATCGGCGGCACCGGCTATTCCATCCTGTATGAGTACGGCATTTTCAAGCAGAAGATCGTGGACGGCTGGCAGCAGGAGCGGGCCGACAACTGGCTGCCCGGCGGCCAGGTCTGGCTCAAGAGCCACCCCGAGCAGGCCATCGAGGTCCGCTTCGACGGTGAGATCCGCGAGAACTGGGACCACGGCTTCCACTATGTGCAGCACCTGAACTACAACAGCGTCATGGCAGTGCCCTCCGATATGTACGTGCAGGGCTACGACGGCCCCGGCGTGGCCAAGCTGCGCCTGTGGCAGGCCAAGGCCCCCGACTTTGATATGTCCAGCTTCTCGCTGGGCAACTACAGCACCGCCATGAGCAAGAGCGCTTCGGCCGAGCTGATCTCCAAGGTCCTGTACCCCAACGATAACCACGTGGAGGGCAAGATCCTCCGCCTGCGCCAGCAGTATTTCCTGTCCGCCGCTTCCGTCGGCGACATCGTCCAGAACCACCTGTCCACCTACGGTACCCTCGAGAACCTGGCCGACAAGGTGGCCATCCAGCTGAACGACACCCACCCCACCCTGGCCATCCCCGAGATGATGCGCATCCTGCTGGATGAGTGCGGCTTTGACTGGGACAAGAGCTTCGAGATCTGCCAGAAGGTCTTCTCCTACACCAACCACACCGTCATGGCCGAGGCCCTGGAGAAGTGGAACGTGGACATCTTCAAGATGACCCTGCCCCGCATTTACCAGATCGTGGCCGAGATGGACCGCCGCTGCCGCATCGAGCTGAACAAGGCGTTCCCCGGCGACAAGGGCAAGATCGACTATATGGCCCTGATCGGCGACAACCAGGTCCGCATGGCCAACATCTGCGCTTACACCGCCAACAGCATCAACGGCGTGTCCAAGCTGCACAGCGAGATCATCAAGCAGAGCGTCTTCCACGACTACTATCTGTATAAGCCCGCTGCCTTCAAGAACGTGACCAACGGCATCGCTTACCGCCGCTGGCTGCTGGGCGCCAACCCCGGCCTGTGCAAGCTGCTGGACGACACCATCGGCACCGAGTACAAGCACGATGCTTCGGCCCTGTCCAAGCTGAACGCCTACGCCGGCGACCGCACCGTCCTGAACGAGCTGAACCGCATCAAGCTGGCCAACAAGACCGAGTTCGCCAACTACCTGTCCAAGAGCACCGGCCAGGTCATCGACCCCAACTCCATCTTTGACTGCCAGGTCAAGCGGATGCACGAGTACAAGCGCCAGCACCTGAACGCCCTGAACATCGCCGCCCAGTACCTGTACCTGAAGGCCAACCCCAACGCCGACTTCATCCCCAAGACCTATATCTTCGGCGCCAAGGCTGCCCCCGGCTACTATATGGCCAAGCAGATGATCCGCATGATCTGCAAGCTGGGCGACCTCATCAACAACGACCCCGCCGTCAACCAGAAGCTGCGCGTGGTCTACCTGGAGGAATACTGCGTCTCCCTCAGCGAGCACCTGATGCCCGCCTCTGAGGTGTCGGAGCAGATCTCCCTGGCCGGCACCGAGGCTTCGGGCACCGGCAACATGAAGTTCATGCTCAACGGCGCCATCACCCTGGGCACCCTGGACGGCGCCAACGTCGAGATCGCCCAGGCCGCCGGCAAGGAGAACGAGATCATCTTCGGTATGCTGACCAATGAGGTGGAGAACCTCAAGCGCGTGGGCTACCATCCCAACTCCTTCATCACCGGCGACGATATCGCCAACGAGGTGCTGAACTTCCTGGAGCGCGGCTGGAACGGCGAGAACTTCCACGAAGTGACCTCCAACCTGTTCACCAGCGACCCCTATATGGTCATGGCTGACTTCAAGGATTACCGCCGCGCCCAGGCCGACCTGCAGCGGCTGTACGCCGACCGCGAGGGCTGGGCCAAGATGAGCCTGAAGAACATCGCCAACAGCGGCATCTTCAGCGCCGACCGCGCCGTGCTGGACTACGCCCGCGACATCTGGCACGCACCCACCGTCAAATAAGCAGCCCTGCAATTCTCTTTGTATCTTTTAAGGGGGAAGTGGTCCCGCGCATCCTGCGCACAGAGGGTCTGCTTCCCCTTTTCTCTTTTGAAAGGAACGATCGAACTTGGATTGCCTGTTCAACAGCTGTGACACCTATTACAAGCGCCCCTTCGGCGCCCTGCCCGCCGGGCAGACGGTGCATATGGCCCTGTGCATCCCCGAACAGATGGGCTATGTGGACCCCCACCTGGTCCTGCAAAAGGAAGGGCCCAGGGACCAGCCTGTGTACTACCGGATGCGCTTCGACGGCCAGACCCCCGGTGTCAACCACTTTTCGGTGGACGTACAGGTCTTTGACGTGGGACTGTACTTTTATTATTTTGATCTGTACACCGACTTCCGCAAGATCTACCGGGGCAAGATGGGCCGCGGGGTGCTGTCCTGGCAGGAGGGGGAGCGCTGGCAGCTGACCGTCTATGACCCCAGCTTCCAGACGCCGGCGTGCATCAAGGGGAGCGTGTTCTACCAGATCTTCCCCGACCGGTTCTGCGAGGGGGTGGAGAACAAGCATATGCCCTTCTCGGACCGGATCTACCGGGCTGACAAGCACGCGGAGCCTTTCTGGCAGCCCAATGAGGACGGCGGCCATCTCAACCACGATTACTTTGGCGGCGACCTCAAGGGCATCCAGTCCAAGCTCCCCTACCTGCATCACCTCGGGGTGAACTATATCTACCTCAACCCCATCTTTGAGGCTCACTCCAACCACCGGTACAACACCGCCGACTATCTCAACGTGGACCCGCTGCTGGGCTCCAACCAGGATTTTGAGGAGCTGTGCCAGGCCGCTGCCCGCTATGGCATCGGCATCGTGCTGGACGGGGTGTTCAGCCACACCGGCTCGGACAGCATCTACTTCAACAAGGAAGGGCGCTATGGCTGCAAGGGGGCCTGGCGGGACCCCCATTCCCCCTACCGCTCCTGGTACGATTTCGCCCCCTACTACAAGGGCGGCTACCGCAGCTGGTGGGGCTTCGAGACCCTGCCCGAAGTAAACGAGGAGGACCCCTCTTACGCCCGGTTCATCACCGGAGAAGGCGGCGTCATCGACACCTGGCTGCGCCGGGGGGCGGCGGGCTTCCGGCTGGACGTGGCCGACGAACTGCCCGACAGCTTCATCCAGCAGATCCGCGCGGCGGTCAAACGGGTCAGCCCCGACAAGTTCCTGCTGGGCGAGGTGTGGGAGGACGCCACCACCAAATTCGGCTATGGACACCGCCGCACCTATCTGCTGGGCAACGGACTGGACAGCGTGATGAACTACCCCTTCAAAAACGCGGTGCTGGGCTTTGTCTGCGGCGGGGATGCCGCCGACGCCGCCGATCAGATCCTGTCCATCTGCGAGCACTACCCTGCCCCGGCGCTGCACACCGCCCTGAATTTCCTCTCCACCCACGACACCGAGCGGGCCCTGACCGTCATTGCCGACGAGCCCGCAGGCGACCGCGGCCGGGAGTGGCAGAGCGGACGCAGCGTCACCGGCGAGGCCTATGAGGAGGGCCTGATCCTGCTCAAAATGGCCTATGCCATCATCTTCACCCTGCCGGGGGTCCCCTGCGTGTACTACGGGGACGAGATCGGGATGCAGGGCTACCGGGACCCCTTCAACCGGGGATACTACCTGTGGGACAGCCATGAGGACCGGCTGCGCCCGGTGATCGCTCAGCTGGCCCAGCTGCGCCAGAGCTGCGAGGCTTTCCGGGAGGGAGAGCTGCGGGTGCTGCGGGCAGAGGGCGGCATCCTGCACTACCAGCGGGTGGGCGCCATGGAGACCGCCGAGATCATCGCCAACCGCACCGACCACCTGATCGTGGAGAAACTGGCCAGCGGCAAATACACCGAGGTCAACCCCATGGGCTTCACCATTACGGTGGAGGAAGTGGGCCACAATCCCAACCACAGCTACTACGATTACCGCTGACCTTCCGGCCCGGAAAAGCGCTGTATTTTGGCAGAGATTTTCCGCCCATTTTCGGCATCTTTTAAAAAATTGCACGCAATTTTTGCCCGGCACGCCAAAATGTGCCGGGCTTTTTTGTGGTTTTCGCCAAACTTCCGGGGCAGTGTGTCCCTTCCAGCCAAAAAAGCTTGACCTGGTCCCCGGAAATGAATATAGTAGAGGTAAGGCGCGGTCCTTTCTGCCGCGCCCGTCATAAGGAAGGAGTACCTATGCTGCAAGCCATTGGGTGGCTGATCGCCACCATCGTCCTCGTGTTCATCGAGGCCACCACCTTCAACCTGGTGTCGGTATGGTTCGCGGTAGGCGGGGCCGCTGCCCTCATCAGCTGTCTTTTTACCGACAGTATGCAGGTCCAGTCAGCGATCTTTGTGGCGGTGAGCATCCTCTGCCTGCTGGCCCTGCGGCCGCTGGCAGCCCGGCTCCGCCGGCCTCCCACCCCCACCAACGGGGATCTGAACATTGGCCGTACCGCCACCATCCTGACCCCGGTCTCGGACGGCACCCCCGGCCGCGTCCGTCTGGACGGCGTGGACTGGAACGCCCAGGCCGTGCCCGGCGCCTCTTTTGTGCCCGGCGACAAGTGCCGGGTGACCGCCATCCACAGCACCACCCTGATCGTCGAGCCCGCCCCCATCGAAACGCCTCTCCAGCCCAACTGACTGCCAAGAAAGGAGCGTATGAGCTATGCAAAGCGCAATTCTGTTTTTTCTGATCCTGGCGCTGGTCCTTGTGGTCATCCTCATCGTGGTGACCAACATCGTCATCGTCCCCCAGTCCACCGTGTACGTCATCGAGCGGCTGGGCGTCTATTCCGACACATGGGAGGCCGGCCTCCATATCAAGATCCCCTTCATTGAGCGTGTAGCCAAAAAGGTCAGCCTGAAAGAGCAGGTGGGCGACTTCCCGCCCCAGCCTGTCATCACGCGGGACAACGTCACCATCCAGATCGATACCGTGGTGTTCTTCCAGGTGATGGACGCCAAGCTGTACACATACGGCGTCAACCAGCCCATTGCGGCTCTGGAGAGCCTGTCCGCCACCACCCTGCGCAACATCATCGGTGAGATGGAGCTGGACCACACCCTCTCCAGCCGCGACACCATCAACTCCAAGATCACCGCCATCCTGGACGAAGCCACCGACAAGTGGGGCATCAAGGTCAACCGGGTGGAAGTCAAGAACATCACCCCGCCCGCCGACATCCGGGATGCCATGGAAAAGCAGATGAAGGCCGAGCGTGAAAAACGGGCCGTCATCTTCAAGGCTGAGGGTGAAAAGCAGGCCGCCATCACCATCGCCGAGGGCGAGAAGGAAGCCGCCATCCTGCGGGCCGACGCTATCAAGCAGCAGCGCATCCTGGAGGCCGAGGGCGAAGCACAGGCCATCCTGGCGGTGCAGAAGGCCAACGCCGACGCCATCCGCCTGCTGAACGAGGCCGCCCCGGCCGACAAGGTGATCGCCCTGCGCAGCCTGGAAGCCCTGGCCAAGGTAGCCAATGGCAAGGCCACCAAGATCATCATTCCCTCCGAGCTGCAGAATCTGGGGGCCGTAGTGCCCGCCATCAAAGAACTGCTGACCGACCCTGCCGGTGCCGATACCGACGCACCCCAGCAGTGACACGCTGATCGAAAGAACCCCCTGTGCCTTAACGGGCACAGGGGGTTCTCTGTTGTGCCGCCCAAAATAAAAGGCCCCCGCAGCCTGCCAAAACAGGCGCGGGAGCCAAAAGGCGATTGGAAACAGATGGGCCGGGGCTCACAGCTTGAGCTCATAGAGGAAGTCCGGGATGACCTCATTGGTGCCGCCCTTGGTGTAAGAGCCCGAGGCGATGACCTGTGCGCCCACCTTGCGGGCCAGGGCGTTGGACGCGGCGTTTTCCTGGGCGATGCGGATGGTCACCGCACCCACCCCCCGGGCCCGGGCATAGTCGATCAGGGCCTGCACCATCTCGGTGCCGTATCCCCTGCACTGCTGGCTGGGATGGACCGCATAGGCGATATCGTAGCTGCGGCCGTTGTTCTCCGGCACAAAGCTGCAGGTGCCGATCCGCTGCCCATCGGCTTTGTCCACCGCCACCATGTGGCAGCAGTCGATGGCCTCCCCCAGGTTTTCGATGTCCTTGCGGTAGGCCGCCTGGTCCGGGATATCCTCCAGCCGCGGGTCCGACAGCCAGCGCCCGATCTCGGCGTCATTCCACATACCAATGGCAAAATCCGCATCCTCGGGCTGGAAGCCGCGCAGCAGCAGCCGGGGTGTCTCAAGCGTCTCGATCCTCATGCAAATCCCCTCCTCATGAGCGTTGTGTACAGGACGGGGTCAGTCCCGGGCTGGCTGCTCCACCGGGATCAGAAACACCGCCTGCCGCACTTTGCCGCAGCCCTGGGCCTTGATGCCGGTCTTATAGGGCTCCCCTGCCAGAAACAGGGCAAACCGTCCCTCGCTGAGCATCCCTGCGGCACTGGTGGGAGCGCTGCCCTGGGCGGGCGCCGCCCCTGCGGCGGGCTTTTGGAGGGCGAAGTCCCCCAGGGAGACTTCGAACATCTCGCTGCCCGTCAGATCGGTGACCAGGGCCAGATGCCCCTCCCGGCAGGAAAAGCTCAGCTTTTCCCCCGGCTGGGGGGTCAGGGCGGTCACTTCTGCCCAGGCGTCCGAGCCGGGCACAGGGGTGCGGCCATCGGGCAGGGTGCCGATGTCACGGGCCATGATATACTCGATGACGGCATCCAGACCGGGGGCCAGCCCCAGGTAGTTGGGGAGGTTGTTCAGTGTATCAAATATCATAGGGTCATTCTCCAAAAGGGCCTGCCCGCCTGTTGTGGGGGCGTCCAAAACCACAGCCGCACGCTCCTTTCTCTGCGGGAGCGGCGGACTGTTTTGTACGTCCGGTCAGGCGGAAGCCTGTGTGCAGTATAGCATATTTCGCCCTGTTTTGCAAGGACGAATCCCCGTCCGTCAGGGTGTATCTGAGAAGTCAAACATGCTGCGATATTCGCCAGAAAACGCCAGATGCAAGGCGCACGAGCGCTGCAGCTCTTGCGCTTAGCCCTCCAGAGAGCGCACGGCCTCCTGGATGCGGCGGGCGGCTTCTTTGGTCTTTTCGGCGTCGCCAAAGGCGGTCAGGCGGAAATAGCCTTCCCCGCAGGGGCCAAAGCCCACGCCGGGGGTGCCCACCACATTGGCCTTCTCCAGCAGCCAGCCAAAGAAGGTCCAGCTGTCCATCCCGCCGGGGCAGCGCATCCAGATATAGGGGCTGTTGTGGCCGCCGCAGTACCAGATGCCGGCCTGGTCCAGCGCCTGGGCCAGCACTTTGGCGTTCCGGCGGTAATAGTCGAGGTTTGCCTGGATCTCGGCCATTCCCTCGGGGGTAAAGATAGCGGCTGCGCCCCGCTGCACGATGTAGGGCACCCCGTTGAACTTGGTGGTCTGGCGGCGGAGCCAGAGCTTGTTCAGCTCCAGCCCTTCCCGCTGCAGCTGGTGGGGCACCACGGTGTAGCCGCAGCGGGTGCCGGTGAAGCCCGCGATCTTGGAGAAGGAGCAGATCTCGATGGCGCACCGGCGCGCCCCCTCCACTTCAAAGATGCTACGGGCCAGGCCCTCCTCCGAGACAAAGCACTCATAGGCTGCATCGTAGAGGATGACGGCGTCGTTGGCCAGGGCATAGTCCACCCACTGCTTGAGCTGGGCGCGGTCGTAGGCGGCGCCGGTGGGATTGTTGGGGCTGCAAATGTAGATGATATCGGCGTGCACCGCGGGGTCGGGCATGGCCAGGAAGTCATTCTCCCGGCTGGTGGGGGCATAGATCACCTTGCGGCCGTCGGTGATGTTGTCATCCACATAGGTGGGGTAGACGGGGTCGGGCACCAGGACGGTGTTGTCCGCATCGAACAGGCCCAGGATGTTGGCCAGGTCGCTCTTGGCGCCGTCGCTGACAAAGATCTCGCTGGCCTCCAGCTGGACGCCCCGGCCCGCATAATAGCTCTGGATGGCCTGGCGCAGGAAATCGTAGCCCTGCTCGGGGCCGTAGCCGTGGAAGCCTTCGGTGGTGCCCATCTCCTGGACGGCGGCGGTCATGGCCTCCACCACGCTTTTGGCCAGGGGACGGGTGACATCCCCGATGCCCATGCGGATGATGTCGCAGCCGGGATGGGCCTTCTGGTACTCGGTCACCCGGCGGTTGATCTCCACAAAGAGATAGCTTTCCTTCAGTTCGCTGTAATGATGGTTCATCTTCATAGTCAAAGGGTCCTTTCTGCCATTTGGTGGTTCAACGATGGATCGGACGCGTTCAAAGCAAAGCCTCTCCCTCACACACGGTGAAGGCGGGGCCCGTCATCCGCAGGTCCTGGCCGGGCAGCACCCGGATGGTCAGCACGCCGCCCCGCAGCTGCACCCGGATATCCTGCCCGGGATCGCACAAGCCCAGCTGGGTGGCGGCCGCCACACTGGCGCAGGCGCCGGTGCCGCAGGCCCAGGTCTCTCCGCTGCCCCGTTCCCACACCCGCATCTTGAGCCGGTCCGGTCCAAGGGGCTGGATAAACTCGGTGTTGACCTGCCGGGGGAAATTGGGATGCTTCTCAAAGGCGGGGCCGATGGCTGCAAGGTCCAGGCTGTCCACGTCGGGCACCACCACCACACAGTGGGGGTTGCCCACGCTGACGCAGGTGACGCGCCAGTCGCGCCCCGCGGCATGGAGCGTACAGTCCACCAGCGGGCCGGGCCCCATGTTCACAGCGGGCAGGCTGTCGGCCAGCAGGCTGTACCGGCCCATCTCCACCTGCCACAGCCCCTCCCGGGCATCGCTCCCCTGTCCCTGCCAGCGCAGGGTCTTGGGCCCGCTGCGGGTGTCAATGAGCAGGGTATCCGCCCCGGCCAGGTCGGGATCGTGGGTGCGCAGCCACTGGGCCACGCAGCGGATGCCGTTGCCGCACATCATCCCCTCGCTGCCGTCGGCATTGTAGATCCGCATGGTGGCCGCAGCGCCGGTGGTCTGTGGGGCGCAGATGCAGATCACGCCGTCCGCACCTACCGAAACATGCCGGGCCGACAGCTGCCGGGCCAGCGACGCAATGTCCGCCGGGGGACCCCCGGTGCGGCAGTCCAGGTAGATATAATCGTTGGCGCAGCCCTGCATTTTGGTGAAACTCAGTCTCATGGCCTCATCCCCTTTCGGTGTCCTGCCTCTTATTATAATGGGCAAAGGCCGTTCTGGCAACCGCTTTTCGCAAATCAGGGCTTGACAACGGCCATGGCTTACGATATATCTTAATAAGGCATTTCGTAAAAGGACGGTCCCGGGCCGCCCGATTTCAAAAACCAAAGGAGAGTAACCAAGAGTATGGACAGTACATTTGAGAAGATCCGCGGCTTTCTGGCCGAGCAGCTGGGCGTCGAGCCCCAGACCATCACCATGGACAGCGACCTGCTGAATGATTTTGACGCAGACAGCCTGGACATCGTGGACATGGTGATGACCCTGGAGGACGAATTCGGCATCGAGGTGCCCGATGACGCCATCGAGTCCCTGCACACCGTGGGCGACGTGGTGCGCTTTGTGGACAGCCATCTGGACAACTGATGCTCTGACGGCCCCAGCCGCCCCGGCGGGGCCTTTACTGACGGCTCGTGCGGAACGCAGAGCGTTTGGCGCACGGCCATGAGGAGGATAACAATGGCAAAAGAGACGAAAAAACTGGTTCAGGCCATCACCAGCCAGGAAGAGAACTTTGCGCAGTGGTACACCGACATCTGCCTGAAGGCGGAGCTGGTGGAATATTCCAGCATGAAGGGCTTCATCATCCTGCGGCCCTACGGCCAGGCCATCTGGGAGAACATCCAGAAGAACCTGGACGCCCGCTTCAAGGCCACCGGCCACGAGAACGTGGCCATGCCGGTGCTGATCCCCGAGAGCCTGCTGAAAAAGGAAGGCGACCTGGTCAACGGCTTTGCCCCCGAAGTGGCCTGGGTGACCATGGGCGGCAGCGATGAGCTGGAAGAGCGGCTGGCCGTCCGGCCCACCAGCGAGACCATGTTCTGCGACCACTGGTCCCGCGTGCTGCACAGCTACCGCGAACTGCCCATGAAGTACAACCAGTGGTGCAGCGTGGTCCGGTGGGAAAAGACCACCCGCCCCTTCCTGCGCAGCCGGGAGTTCTGGTGGCAGGAGGGCCACACCATCCATGAGACGAGCGAGGAGGCCGAGGCCGAGACCATGGCCCAGCTGAACTGCTACGCCAGCTTCTGCGAGGACGATCTGGCCATTCCCGTGGTCAAGGGCCGCAAGACCGACAAGGAAAAGTTTGCCGGCGCCGAGGCTACCTACACCATCGAGGCGATGATGAAGGACGGCAAGGCCCTGCAGAGCGGCACCAGCCATTACTTCGGCGACAAGTTCAGCCGCGCCTACGACGTCACCTTCACCGGCCGGGACAACCAGCTGCACTACCCCTTCCAGACCAGCTGGGGCGTTTCCACCCGCCTGGTGGGCGCCATCATCATGACCCACGGCGACGACGACGGCCTGATCCTGCCCCCGGCCATTGCGCCCTGGCAGGTGGTGGTGGTGCCCATCGCGCCCCACAAGCCCGGCGTGGCCGAGAAGGCCGCCGAGGTGGCCGCCTCCATCAGCCAGTACGCCCGCGTCAAGCTGGACGACAGCGACAACGCCCCCGGCTGGAAGTTCAGCCAGTGGGAGATGAAGGGCGTGCCCCTGCGTCTGGAGCTGGGCCCCAAGGACCTGGAGAAGAACCAGTGCGTCCTGGTGCGCCGGGATACCCGGGAAAAGATCTTTGTCAGCCTGGATGAGCTGGAGACCGCCATCCCCGCCCTGCTGGAGCAGCTGACCCACGATCTGTACCAGCGCGCCCTGGAAAACCGCGAAAAGCGCACCTGGGCCGCCACCACCATGGACCAGGTGAAGGAGCTGGCCGCCGCAAACACCGGCTACATCAAGACCATGTGGTGCGGCGACCTGGCCTGCGAGCTGAAGATGAAAGAGGAAGCCGGACTGTCCAGCCGCTGTATGCCCTTTGTCCAGGAGCATCTGAGCGACGTATGCCCCTGCTGCGGCAAACCCGCCAAGGCGATGGTCTACTGGGGCGTAGCGTACTAAGGCCCCTGCTCTCTTTGTAAGATAAAAACGACCCCCGCTGTTTCCGAAAGGAACAGCGGGGGTTGTTTTATTCGGTCGGGCCGCACAGGGGCAGGAAGTGTTCCACCAGCAGGTCCACACAGGCGCCGTAGCTCTGCATCCCCAGATCCTGGCCATAGCTGCGCAGGAAGCTGTCGTACACCGACTCCCCGACGGTGCGCACCGGGCCCTCCCAGCCGGCCCAGTAGGCGTTGTTGTCTGCAAAGTCGGCCGCAGCCCCCGCAGGCAGCCGGGCCGACAGGGCCGCTGCGGCCTGGGGGTCGGCGCGGTAAAGGGCGTTGGACAGATGCAGGTAGCCATACAGCCACCCCGAATACATATAGGCGGGCTTGCCGCTGGTGATGGATGCCAGTATTCCCACAAAGTTTGCCTCCTGCTCGGCGGCTACTCCGCGCTGATGGGCAAATTCATGGGCCACCGTCACCGGTAGGAACACCGCCGGGCAGTCCACGTTGAGGGTGCTCTCCCCTGTGAGGGGGCACAGATACCCGGTGAAGCCCCAGGCGCTCATCAGGCGGGAATAGAAGGCGGGCTTGGGCCTCCGGGCCGGCCCCTCCAGAAAGGGCCAGTCCCCGGTCAAGCCGTCGTAGAGGCCCTCCGTGTCCTCCAGGATGGCGCTGCGGGCCACCGCAAACCGGCCCTCCCCATCCCGCAGGACCGTGCCGGCGCAGGCCGCCACCTGCTGTCCAAAGTACCGGGTGACCGCCTCCAGCTGGGCGGCCGTGACCGGGCTGGCGGCCATCCCCGCCTGCTGGGCAAAGGAAGCCGCATAATATTGGGTGCCCCACAGCCCGCACACCGCCGCATAGCCCCACAGCACCGCCACTGCCAGGTGCAGCATCCAGGTCCCTAAGGCCCCGGGGCTGCCGTGGGCCGTCTGCCACAGAGCCCGGGCCAGCAGCAGGAGGGCCGCCAGGATCAGCACCGTGGCCCCCGCCTCGCAGACGCTGAAGGGCAGCGGATCGCACACGGCGCCCAAAAACCGCTTGACCGGCATGGATACCCGCGCCACCCACCAGTCCATGGCGGCGCGGTCCGAGCGGAATACCAAGAACAGGCCCACAGCCCCCAGGGCGCCGGCCAGAGCCGCCAGGGCCCCGCGATGGGCCAGCGCCCAGCAGCCCAGTGCCCTCACCGGTCGAAGGTGGTGAACAGGGTGGTCTGCCACTGCTGGCCCGGCTCCAGGATGGCGGCCGCCGCCCGCTTGGACCAGGAGGGGCCGTCCGCTTCGGCGGCGGGCAGGCTGTGCCAGGGCTCGATGCACACAAAGCGCACCTTGTCGGTCTTGGCGCTCCAGATCAGGGTATAGGGGAAGCCGGCGATCCGGCAGGTGACGCTGCGGCCGGTGTCCTTCTCATAGATGCCCAGCGTTTCGCTGCGCAGCCCCGCCATGCAGAAGCTGTCGTTGGCAAACAGCTCGTCGGTGAGCTGGATGGACTGTGCGTTCTTCCACTGGTAGTAGCACCGCCCCGACAAAAGCCCGTTGGGCCGGGCATCCAGGATCACCGGGCTCTCGGGCCGGTCAAACCGGAACTCGTAGTCGGTGGTGGTGTGCTGGCTGTCAAAAGGCACCGCAAAAGCCGGATGATACCCGATGCCAAAGGGCAAGGGTTCGGCCGCCGTCTCGGGGCAGGTGACGGTCAGGGTGTGGCAGACCGTCTTGCCGTCCAGCCGGAAGGTGCTCTCCAGCACAAAGTCATAGGGGAAGCGATTGGTTTTGGTCTGCTCGTCTGAGCGCAGCTCCAGACGGATGGCGTCGGGTCCGTCGGACAGCAGTGTGTGCTCCAGGTCCCGGGCAAAGCCGTGCTGGCCGCCCTTATAGCTCTTGCCTGCGTGGGTCAGGATGCCCCCGGCCAGTTTGCCGGTCCAGGGGAACAGGATGGGGGCATGGCGGCCCCACACCGATTTATCCCCCTGCCAAAGCATCTCCTGGCCCTGGGCGTTTTGGACGCTGACCGCCTCCGCCCCATGGGTATCCACGGTCAAGGTAAGAAAGTCGTTGCGAATGGTTGCCTGCATGGATATACCTCCTTATGAAGTCAGGTCGAGATAGTTTCAGTATACACCTTCCGCCCCGCCGGGGCAAGGCCCGGCGGGCCCTCTTTGGGGCGCAGCAGGCAGCAAAAGCCCCCGCCGTCCGGATGCGGGCAGCGGGGGCCGGGATTCAGTTTTCCGAATAGCGGGCCAGGAACTGCTTGGTGCGCTCCTGGCGGGGGCGTTCGATCACCTGGCGGGCATCGCCCTGTTCCACGATCACGCCGCCGTCCATAAAGATGATCCGGTCTGCCACATCGCGGGCAAAGGCCATCTCGTGGGTGACGATGATCATGGTGGTCTTTTGTTCGGCCAGGCTGCGGATCACTTTCAGCACCTCCCCGGTCAGTTCGGGGTCCAGGGCGCTGGTGGGCTCGTCAAAGCAGAGGATATCGGGGTGGAGGGCCAGCGCCCGGGCAATGGCCACGCGCTGCTGCTGGCCGCCCGACAGCTGATGGGGATAGTGGTTGGCCCGGTCGGCCAGGCCCATCCGGCTCAGCAGCTCGCGGGCTTCCTGCTCGATGGCGGCGTTCACCTGCGCCTTGTTCTCTTTGTAGCCGGGCTGCTCTTTGGCCAGCAGCTGCTTGGCCAGCATGACGTTCTGCAGGGCCGTGTACTGGGGGAACAGGTTGAAGGACTGGAACACCAGCCCGAAGTGCAGACGCTTGCGCCGCACCTCCCCTTCCCGCTGGGTGGCGGGATCGGCCGCGTCGAACAGTGTCTCCCCGTTCACCACGATCTGCCCCCGGTCGGGGGCCTCCAAAAAGTTCAGGCAGCGCAGCAGAGTGGTCTTGCCCGACCCCGACGAGCCGATGATGGCCAGGGCCTGGCCCTGTTCCAGCTCAAAGCTGATGTCCTCCAGCACCCGGGTGGCGCCAAAGTGCTTCTCGATGTTCTTGACTTCCAGAATGGCCATGGCGTCCCCCTCCTCAGCGGAAATAATCCAGCTTCTTCTCAGCCCAGCGGAACAGCAGCGTCAAAATGCCGTTGACCGCCAGATAGAACACGGCGGTATAGAACAGGGGCCAGATCATCCCTTTTTTGATGTAGGATTCCCCCATCCAGATGATCTCGTACACCGAGATGACCCGCACCAGGGCGGTGTCCTTGA
>ERZ1090864.802-NODE-805-length-16325-cov-14.240811_pt1 | contig 16325 bp, 8 predicted proteins | sample MGYA00478479_ERZ1090864 | MGnify/ENA primary metagenome ERZ1090864 (study PRJEB33644, sample SAMEA5815743) | chicken gut metagenome | biome: Chicken; feature: Gastrointestinal Tract; material: Caecum | place: Ireland | collected 2019-01-01 | study: A study of the... | reverse complement strand
CATGGAGCTGACTGTTACTAATCGGTCGAGGGCATAACCAAAGCGGGAATAGGCAGATGGATGATGATTCTTTGTATGTAGTTTTGAAGGTATACTTCAACAATTAAATATTCCTCCTTAGCTCAGTCGGTAGAGCATTCGGCTGTTAACCGAAGTGTCGTTGGTTCAAGTCCAACAGGGGGAGCTCACAAAGCCTGTAAATTTAACATTTACAGGCTTTTATTGTTAGGAAAGGCCCTGTTTTCAAAGCTCCGTTTTTCGGAGAGCGAAAAACGGAGCTTTGAAAACGAACAAACCACCGGCTGTGATTCTGCCACTAAGTATACTGTTTTCTATATCAATTAAGATAACGTAGATGAAAAGGGATAAAGAATTACAGAGGATTTCCCGGAGATGAGAAATCCTCTGTAACAGACAAACTTATGTAAGTTTGCATTGCTTGCAAGTTAGAAATGTAATACAGTTAGTGCTTTTTAGGTCTTGTATCTTGTGTCCAATTTTCTGGATTGCTATCATCGGGAATTAGTCCGGACAAAATCTGTTCGTAGTGCTGCACTTTTTCATCCATATATGCGGCTGTTGCTTTGGCGTCCTCTACTCGCTTATATGCCTGTTCCCGCTGTCGGAGAATGATTTGATACCTTGCATAAAGTGTTTCTTTGGACTCTGGCAAGCGGCATAATTCACAATATTCTTTAATGTCTTCGATAGAAGCACCGCAACCCTTCAAGCAGGCAATGCCCTGCATCCAGTTGACGGACTCATCATTAAAAATGCGGCGGTTACCTTTATCGCGCTGGCAAGGTAAAAGATTAATGTCGGTATAATATCGGATTGTGTGCTCTGTTGTATTGAACATCTCGGCAAATTGTTTCAATGTGTAAATCATATATTTTCCTGAAATTTTTTTAAAAAGGCATTGACTTCGAGTAACTCGAATTTACTATACTGATCATAGCACAGGAAAGTCACATCCTCAAGTGCTGAAATAAAACAAATGGGGATAGATTATGAACAAGATCACTTTGAACAATGATATTCAAATGCCCCTGCTCGGCTTTGGTACATTTCTAATGGGTGGGGCAGAGTGTGAGGAAAGCGTTTTGACCGCACTCCGTAGCGGTTATCGCATGATTGACACAGCGGAGGCGTATGGAAACGAGGATGCGGTTGGAAATGCGATTGCAGAAAGTGGCATTCCTCGTAAGGAAGTGTTTATCGTCACAAAGGTAAATTTTCGCTCTTATGAGAACACCTGCGAAACAGTGGAAGCGTCACTGCAAAAGCTGAAAACCAGCTATCTCGACCTCGTATTGCTTCACTGGCCGTTTGGTAATTACTATGCTGCATGGAGGGAGTTGGAAAAACTGTATCACGAGGGAAAAATCCGGGCAATTGGCGTGTCTAATTTCGCCCCGGATCGTCTGATTGATTTGATTGAATTTAATAAGGTCACGCCTGCTGTCAACCAAATTGAAACTCATTTACTTTGCCAGCGCCGCACAGAACACAAATGGCTGGAAAAATATCATGTTCGGCACATGGCCTATGCTCCGCTTGGACAGGGGAGGAAAAACGAAATGTTTGAAAATCCTGTTCTGGTTGAAATCGCAAAGGTGCATGGAAAAACCGCTGCTCAGGTTGCGCTGCGATTCCTTATGCAGAGTGGCGTGGTTGTTATTCCGAAATCTGTTCATGCAGATCGCATCAAAGAAAACTTTAATTTGTTTGATTTTGAACTTACTGCGGATGAAATGAATCAGCTTGTAAAAATGGACACAGCGATGCCTATGATTGGGAATCCCGAAGATCCTGCGATGGTAGAGGAGGCTATGAAATGGTAGAAGGACAAAAAACTATGAAAAAAAGTTTTACTGCTGGGTGCTACCGGTACAGCCGGAAGCGCCATTACAAAAAAGCTGCTGGCAGACACAGATTGTCATATTACCAAGAAGTTTGGAACAGTAAGTAAAGATAACCTCTATTACGAGTGGATAACTGGAAATCAAAGCAGCGGAAGTTCTGCAAATGTAGTAGATACACTGATTACAAATGAGTGGGTAAACAAAGGTCGTCCATGGGATAGAGCCTCTTCGCTGAAAATTTTCGAGAGATCTATAAATTATGAAAAGAGCTTGTTTGAAGAAGCGGTGAAACGCCCTTAACTTTTGTTATTATAAAAATGAAATTGATAAAATAAATCTATATTTGTGTTTAGACTGAGAAAGCGAGCCGCCGATTCTGTAAGGTACGGCGGCTTTGCTTTGCCATTTTTCTGAGAAAGTCATTTTTGGATATAAGGTATCGGCAGATGGCTGGCAACCGGGTATCGCGGAAGGATATTACACCGGGAGAAACGTGCTCAAGGCGTATAGCCATGAACAGTTGCTGAAGAAAAAAGGCGTTTATGCGGCTCTGTATTACAGTCAGTTTGCATAATATGGAATATTCCAGATAAGACTCCAGTGTGGTATAATGATTGCACGATGTGCAATCCAGACCGCTTCTGCGGTCTGCCCCGCTGCGCGGGGATTATACCCGTCCCCACGGCTTGGAAAGTAAATGCCGCTTACGGGGCGCTTCCTTTCCTGCGCGCGTGGTATAATGATTGCACGATGTGCAATCCAGACCGCTCCTGCGGTCTGTCCCGCTGCGCGGGGATTGAAAATAGGAGGAACCACATGTCTCTACAGTTTATTTTTGGAAATTCCGGCAGTGGAAAATCTCACCGCCTTTACAAGAGCATCATAGAGGATTCCGTCAGGCATCCGGAGAAAAATTATCTTGTCCTTGTACCGGAGCAGTTTACCATGCAGACGCAGAAGGATCTGTGCCTCATGCATCCCCGCGGCGGGATCATGAATATCGATGTCTTAAGTTTCGGGCGGCTGGCGCACCGGGTATTTGAGGAAGTAGGGCGGGATAACCTGCCGGTGCTGGATGATGAAGGAAAAAATCTGGTGCTTCGGAAGATTGCGGGAAATTTTGAGGAAGAGCTGACTGTGTTAAAGGGAAATCTTAAAAAGCAGGGCTACATCAGCGAGGTAAAATCTGTCATATCCGAGTTCACCCAGTACGGTGTGGATACGGAGCGGATCGATGCGTTCATGGAAAGCCTGAACCCGGACAGCTACCTCTACTATAAGCTGAAAGATATCCGCAGGCTTTATGAGGCGTTTGAAAATTATCTGCGTGAAAAATATATCACAAAAGAAGAAATGCTGGATGTGCTCAGCGATGTAGTCCCACTGTCAGAAATCCTGAAGGACAGCGTAGTGGCGATGGATGGCTTCACCGGATTCACCCCGGTTCAGGACCGGCTGCTGGGCGAGCTGCTCAAAGTGTGCGACAGAGTCATGGTCACTGTGGAGATGGATGAGAGGGAAAATCCTTTTGTGTACCGCCATCCGTATCAGCTCTTTGCGCTCAGCAAGCAGATGGTCACGTCCCTTGTAAAGATCGCGCGGGAGGCGGGGATTGAAACAGAAGACCCGGTATATCTCTACGAAAAGCCGCCGTACCGCTTCAGGGACAATCCGGCGCTGGCATTTCTGGAGTCAGAGCTGTTCCGGTATTCCGGGCGTCAGTTCCGTTCAGAGCAGTTGTCAGTCCTGCCGTGCATGGAAGGACCGATCTCTCTCCATGAAGCGCGCAATCCGCGCGGCGAGGCACAGTTTGCAGCCGAGACGATCCGGTATCTGGTGCGGGAAAAAGGATACCGCTACCGGGATATAGCGGTGATCGCGTCGGATATGAATGCCTATGCCGACGCATTGGAAAGAGCGTGCGGGATGTTTGACATTCCAATATTCATGGACCATAAAAAAAGTATTCTGCTCAACTCTTTTGTGGAGTATGTGCGCAGCCTGCTTGCAATGGCGGAGCAGAATTTTACATACGAGAGCGTGTTCCGCCATCTCAGGACCGGGCTGTGCGGATTTACAGACGAAGAAATCGACCGGATGGAGAATTACTGTCTGGCGCTGGGCATCAAGGGTTATAAGAAATGGCAGCAGGCATGGGCGAGACGGACCCCGGGGATGGGGGAGGAAGAACTTCAGCGGCTGAACCACCTGAGAGTGCGTCTCGTAGAGAAAACAAGCGGGCTCATGGTGATATTAAAACAGCGAAGAAAGACGGTCAGGGACGTGACCTTTGCCGTGTACGAATATATTGCAGGGGAAAAACTTCAGGAGCAGCTCGCCGCAATGGAGCAGAAATTCCAGCAGGCCGGAGAGCTTGCTCTGGCAAAAGAATATGCGCAGGTCTACCGGATCGTGGTGGAACTGTTTGACAAGTTTGTGGAGCTTTTGGGAGATGAGTACATTTCCCTGAAAGAATACTGCGATCTGCTGGATGCCGGTCTTGAGGAGGCAAAGGTGGGCGTGATCCCGCCGAGCCTGGACCAGGTGGTCATAGGTGATGTGGAGCGTACGAGGATAAAGAATATCAAAGCCCTCTTTTTTGTGGGGGCGAATGACGTCCTCCTTCCCGGCAGTACAAGGACAGGCGGGCTGCTTTCCGAGCGGGACAGAGAGCAGTTCAGGCAGGAAGAGATCAGCTTGTCTCCGGGGCCAAAAGAAAAGCTGTACAGCCAGAAATTCTATCTGTATATGAATCTGACAAAACCAGCAGACCGTCTGTTTATCTCCTGGTCTAAAGTGTCCGGCGACGGCAAGACCATGCGCCCTGCATATCTGGTCCAGGACATCCGCCGCCTCTTCCCGGAGCTTCGGCCTGTGGACGAGGAGAAACGTACCCTGGCGGAGCGTGAAGTCACGAGAAAAACCGGGATACTCCAGGTGGCGGAGGGCCTCCGGGAGCGCGCAAGAGGCGTGGACGAAGAATGGAAAGAACTGTATACCTGGTTTTCAGGGGATGAAAAGAGCAGGGAAGACATGTCGCACATCCTGAAAGCGGCATTTTTAAGAAAGGGCAGTCCTGCTCTGGGAGCAGAGCGGGCTGAAGCGCTGTATTCTGACCGTGAACGTGTCAGCGTGACGCGGCTGGAACAGTTTGCTTCCTGCGCGTACGCGCATTTCCTGAGCTATGGACTCCGTCTGTCTGACAGGGAAGAGTATGGGTTTGAGGCGCTGGATTTTGGAAATATCGCCCATCAGTCCCTGGAGCGGTTTTCACGGAAGGCGGACCAGGAGAAATTAAGCTTGGTGCAAATGACGCCGGAGAAGCGGGAAGAACTTATCGATGAGAGCGTGGAAGAGAGTGTGATCGATTATGGCAATACCGTGCTTTTTAGCACCGCCCGCAATGAATATATGATCGGACGTATCAAACGGCTGATCGGGCGGTCAGTGTGGGCGCTTACCAGACAGCTTGAAAAAGGAGACTTTGTTCCCAGCGGGTATGAGCTCAAGTTCGGGAGCGGGAAGATCGACCGGATCGACATATGCGAGGAAGACAACTGTGTATATGTAAAGGTGACAGATTATAAGACCGGGATGAAGAGCTTCGATATTACGGCGCTGTATCACGGACTTCAGATGCAGCTCCCAGTCTATCTGAACGCGGCGGTCCAGGTGGAAGGCCGGGCGCATCCGGGGAAGGAAATCGTGCCTGCCGGTGTCTTTTATTACAGGATACAGGACCCGGTCGTCCCGGCAGAGGACAGCGATGAGGCAGTGGAGAAAAGTATCCTGAAGGAATTGAAGCTGGACGGTCTCATCAACGGCGATGAAGCTGCCGTGTCTCATCTGGAGCGCGGTCTCAGCGGCGCGTCCGTCCTCTTTCCAATGGGGCGCAACAAGGACGGTTCTCTCAGTAAGAGCTCCCGGGCGCTGTCCCAGGAGAACTTTGAGATTGTCTTAAAATATACAAAGGAAAAGGAAAGCAGCCTGAAGGAAGCAATGTATGCGGGAGAAGTCCAGGCGGCCCCTTACGAAATGGGGGAGAGTACGGGATGTGATTATTGCGCGTACCGGGATATCTGCGGCTTTGATTTCCGGCTTGCCGGATGCGCATACCGCAGGCTGGAGAAGCTTACTACGGAAGAAGCCGTGGCAGCAATGCGGCAGACGCTGGAAGGTGACGGATGCCAGGAGCGTGGTATGAACGAGAGCGGGATGCAGATGAGCGGAATGAACGGGAGCGGGACGCAGGAGCGCAGGCTGAACGACAGCGGACTGGGAGGTGAGCAGGGATGAGCGTGAAATGGACGGAAGAACAGCAGAAGGTCATTGATCTGAGGGACCGGAATATCCTCGTATCAGCGGCAGCAGGTTCCGGCAAGACAGCAGTGCTTGTAGAGCGCATCATCCAGAGGCTCACAGAAGAAGAGCATCCTGTGGATGTGGACCGGCTGCTCATCGTGACATTTACCGAGGCGGCGGCAGCGGAGATGAAAGAGCGGATCGGCGCCGCCATAGAAAAAAAGCTAATGGAGCGGCCCGGGGACGCCCGCCTGGAACAGCAGGCAACGCTTGTTCACAGCGCGGCGATCACGACGATACACAGTTTCTGCCTCTCGGTCATAAGAGACCATTTCCATGTCATCGGCATTGACCCGGGATTCCGCATCGCAGAGGAAGGGGAACTGAAACTGCTGCAGCAGGATGTGATGGATGAACTGCTGGAGGAATGTTACGAGGAAGGAACAAAGGATTTTCTCGATTTTGTGGAGCGGTTTGGCACAGGGCGCAATGACCGGAAGATCGAGGGACTCATCCTGAAGCTGTACGAGTATTCCCGCAGTTATCCCCAGCCAAACAAGTGGCTTGACTCCTGCGTGAGAGCATATGAAATGCCGGAGGGCGGGACTTCTGCAAGGGCAGAGGAAACAACCGGAGAAAAGACAGCATCCGCTGACGGCAGCGTCATGGAACGTGGCGAGGCTGAGAGGGTACAGCGCTGTGCGGCTGAGAAGGTGCAGTCCTGTGCGGCTGAGCAAATACGGCACCGTGCAGAGGAGAGAGTACGCTGCCGTGCGGGGGACGTCCGCCGTGTGCTTGAACGAGCTTTGGAAATCTGCGGGGAGCCGGATGGTCCGTACATGTATGCGGATATGCTGGAGTCTGATCTTGAAGGCATAGAAAGGCTGGAAGAGGAGCAGGAGTTCAGGGGGCAATACGATATTGTCTGCGGATTTGAATGGAAACGGCTTTCTGGAAAGAAAGATGAAACTGTGTCCGAAGATAAAAAAGAAGCCGTAAAGAAGCTCCGCGAGCAGGTGAAAAAGCTGGTCAAAGACATCCGGGAAATCTATTTTTACGCTCCATGTGAGGAATGGGAGAAGGATATGGAGGCGGCATGTCCGTCCATGCGGACGCTGGTTTCCCTGGTTAAAAAGTTTTCAGAACTGTTCAGTGAGAAAAAACGAAGCAGGAATATGATCGACTTTAATGATATGGAGCAGTTCGCCCTTGCCATCCTGACCGGGGAAAAAGACGGAAAACTGGTCCCATCGCCGGTGGCGGGGGAATACCAGGATCGGTTCGAGGAAGTGATGATCGACGAGTACCAGGACAGCAACCTCGTCCAGGAAACAATCCTCGCCAGTGTATCCAGAATGTCCCGCGGGGGATATAATGTCTTTATGGTCGGCGATGTGAAGCAGAGTATCTACAGCTTCCGTCTTTCCAGGCCGGAGCTGTTCATGGAGAAGTACGACACATACAGCCTGGCAGACAGTGAAAAACAGCGGATCGATCTGCACAAGAATTTCCGCAGCCGTCCGGAAGTTCTGGACAGCGTCAATTATATTTTCAGGCAGATTATGGGCAGAGATCTTGGGGGAATCGAGTACGATGACAGCGCCGCGCTGTATGCAGGGGCAGATTTTCCATCTCTTCCTGAAGATGCGGAAAAATCCGGATTTACTGACCGGACAGAGCTTCTCCTGCTGGACAAGGCAGATACCGGAGATGAGGACGCCCGCAGGGCAGAGGTCCGCATGATCGCCCGCCGCATCCGGAAACTTATGAGGACCGGTATGGTCATTGACAGGGAGACCGGAGGGTATCGCAGAGTGCAGTACAGGGATATCGTAATCCTGACCCGCAGTATCAAAGGATGGGCGGAAGATTTTTCCGCGGTGCTTACGGAGGAAGGGATTCCTGCTTATTCCGTGAGCCGGGAGGGATATTTCGAGACTTATGAGGTGAGCGTCCTGCTGGATTATCTGAAGATACTGGACAATGCGCGGCAGGACCTTCCCCTGGCGGCAGCTCTGACCTCCCCATTCGGAAATCTGTCCACAGAAGACATGGCAGAGATACGGATCGCATTTCCGAATCTTGCATTTTATGAGGCTGCCGCTGCGTATGCCGCGGGGGAAAAAGAAAAAACAGAGCCGGATGGGACGCTTCAGAAAAAATTGTCGCGTTTCTACCGGCAGACAGCTTATTTCCGGGAAAAGGTGCCCTATACACCGGTGCACGAGCTCCTGACAGAAATTATAGAGGAGACAGGTTACGGCCTGGCTGTTGCGGCAATGCCCGGAGGCGCCCAGAGGACGGCGAATGTGGAGATGCTGGTGGAGAAGGCGTCGGCGTTCGAGGGGACGAGTTACAAAGGGCTGTTCAATTTCGTGCGGTACATCGGACAGTTAAAGAAATATGACGTAGATTATGGGGAAGCAGGGATCATGGATGAGCAGTCTGACACAGTGCGCATTATGAGCATCCACAAAAGCAAGGGTCTGGAATTTCCCATCGTATTCACCGCGGGAATGGGGAAACAGTTCAATATGCAGGATGCAAAGGGCAGTGTGCTCCTTCATCCGGAGTGGGGCGTGGGACTGGATTATATTGACCTGGAGAGAAGGACAAAGAAACCGGTATTCCTGAAGAAAATGATTCGGGAAGAATCTCTGCTGGAGACGCTGGCGGAGGAGATGCGTATTCTCTATGTCGCCATGACCCGGGCAAAAGAAAAACTCATCATGACAGGGTGTGCGGATATGGATGCCCTGACAGCATATGGAAATCTGGGCGTATTCCGCGTGGAAGGGGCCAGATGTTACCTGGACTGGGTGCTCCCTGCGGTACTGGAAGGAACGGAGCGGGAAGCGGCAGATGCAGCCGGGGAGACGGATGTAAAGGTAAAAGCATGTGCCCCGGTGGAACTGGCTGTATTTTCCGGGGCAGACCTGACGCCGGAGACGTCGGAAGAGAGAGCGGAGGAGCTGGCGCTGGATGTACTGGAACACTGGGACACATCCCGGGTCTATGTACCGGAACTGCGGGCCCGCCTGGAAGAACAGATGGCTTATGTATATCCGTATGAAGATTCGGGAAGGATGAAGTTGAAATTTACAGTCTCAGAGCTTAAAAAACGTTCCGGCCTTGCGGAGGAAGCCGGGCAGGAAATGTATGAGGAGCCGGAGGTCGTACCCCTGCTTCCGGGATTCCTCCGGGAAGAGGAGACGCTCACCGGAGCTTCCAGGGGCAGCGCCTATCACAAACTGCTGGAGCTGCTGGACTTTACAGCGGAATATGATGATGGAAGCCTGTCCGCGGCGATCGGGAAACTGCGGGCAGCAGGAAGGCTGACCGGGGAGATGGCAGAGTGTATCCGCCGCGAAGATATCCTTCGGTTCCTCCGCTGTAAGAGCGGAAGGCGCATGCGCCGGGCGGCAAGCTGCAAAGAACTGTTCAAAGAGCAGCCGTTCGTCCTTAGCATTGATGCATCTGAGATCTACCCGCAGGACCAGTCGGGTGAAAAAATTCTCGTGCAGGGGATCATCGACGTGTACTTTGGAGAACCGGATGGACTTGTAGTGCTGGATTATAAGACGGATAAAGTGAGAAGCGCCGGGGAACTCAGGGAGAAATATCACGCTCAGCTTGATTATTATGCCCGCGCGCTGACGCGGCTCACCGGGAAGCCGGTAAAAGAAAAAATCATCTATTCGTTTACGCTGGGAGAGGAGATTGCGGTATGAGCATGGGTATGAACATTCTCACCTATTATCTTTTGAGCATTAATTTCATTACCTGGGTTGCCTATGGTCTGGACAAAGGGCGGGCAAAGAAAGGAAAATGGCGGATTCAGGAGCGGACGCTGCTCATCCTTACAGCGGCGGGCGGTTCCGTGGGAGCCCTCGCCGGAATGCTCCTGTTCCGGCACAAGACAAAGAAGGCAAAATTTGTCGTGGGAGTCCCGGTCATGCTGGTGGCGCATTGCGTGATTACAGCCGCGGCAGTACAATGGCTGATGAAATAGCAGGCGATAAAGTGTGATGAAATAACAGGCAGTGAAATCGGATGAAATAATCGGCTGATGAAATAAATATTGAAAAACAGGAAGGATTCTGCTAAGATAAGTCTGGAAATAACAGAGCGGGTTCTGGTACTCCTGTCATACCGCAATGGGGCGGAAGGACAGGAGCAGTCCCGCTTTTATCTTTTTAGAAAGGAAGAAGAAGTATGCCAAAATTAAACGAAAATTATCTGAACGTGCAGGACAGTTATCTTTTTGCGGAGATTGCCCGCAGAGTAAAAGTATATGAGGAAACCCACCCGGACAAGGCGCAGAATATCATCCGGCTCGGTATCGGTGACGTGACCCGCCCGCTGACAAAAAGCGCCATCGAAGCGCTTCATGAGGCGGTGGACATGCAGGCGGTGCCGGAGACATTTAAAGGATATGGACCGGAGCAGGGATATGAATTCGCCCGCCAGGCGGTTGCCGGATACTACGCCAAAAACGGCGTGCATGTAGACGCGGATGACGTGTTCATCTCTGACGGAGCAAAAAGTGATACCGGAAATATCACGGAGCTTTTTGCGCAGGACAATGTGATTCTCGTGCCGGACCCGGTCTACCCGGTGTATGTGGACACGAACACAATGGACGGAAAGCAGATTTTCTATATGAACGGAACGGAAGAGAATAATTTCCTGCCGATGCCTGACGATTCTGTAAAGGCGGACATTATTTACCTGTGCTCCCCGAACAACCCGACCGGAGCGTGCTACAATAAGGAACAGTTAAAAGCATGGGTGGAATATGCGCTGAAAAACGAGGCGGTAATCCTGTTTGATTCTGCTTATGAGGCGTTTGTTTCCGAACCGGAGCTGCCCCGCAGCATCTATGCGGTAGAGGGCGCGGAGAAGTGTGCCATTGAGTTCTGTTCCCTGTCCAAGACAGCAGGGTTTACCGGAACCAGGTTCTCATACACTGTCGTTCCAAAAGCGCTCGTATTCACCGCGTCAAACGGCCGGCAGATGAGTATCCGTGATATGTGGAACAGACGCCAGTCCACGAAATTCAACGGAACGCCGTATATTATCCAGCACGCGGCGGCAAAGGTGCTTTCCGATGCGGGCATGAAAGAGTGTATGGAAAACATCTCCTACTATATGGAAAATGCCCGGCTCATCGCGGATACGCTGCGGAGGAAACATATCTCCTTTACAGGCGGCGTGAATTCTCCGTATATCTGGTTCAAATGCCCGGACGGTATGGAGTCATGGGATTTCTTTGACTATCTGCTGGAAAACGCGCAGGTCGTGGGAACTCCGGGGGCAGGATTCGGGGTAAATGGGAAAAACCACTTCAGACTGACATCCTTTGGGACACACGAAAAAACAAAAGAAGCAATGGAACGTTTTGAAAAACTCTTTTCATAAACTCTGGGTTTGTCTGAACAATGGGACAGTCCTGTGGAGATTTAAGGCTTTAACAGAGCCTGGATTTCACAGGACTGTCCCTTTTTATGCTGAAATAGTCAAAAAGAGAAGTGGGTACAGAGACGTACAGAAAATATTCGGACAGAGTTTTTATTCATTCAGACAGAAACTATTGATAATTAATATAGAAAATGATACGCTGTGATAAATTAATTATCCATTATTTACCAGTTGATACACTGGAAGGGCAATGGGATGGAAGTCTATAATATAGTGAAATTTAAAGGCAGTCGAAAATGAACCGTCCAGACCAGAATATGATATTGCATATCGCTCTGTAAGAGAAGACGATGACGGGTTTACTGCGCAATTCACTATTAAAAACAATACAGAACAGGCTATGACTGACTGGTCATTTGATTTTGATTATAATATGCCAATCGAACGGTCAGATAATGCACAGATGTCTGTAACAAATTATGATGAAGAAGCACAGTATAAATATCATTATCAGTTAAAAGGAAATGAGACAACGAAGACGATTGCACCTTACAGTGAATTGTCGATCACCTATAAAGTAAATCAAAAATTGAATATCAATGATACGCCACAAAATTATAATTTTGCTTATCAGAAAGTAAACCCATCTATAGAAATCATACTGAATGAAGAGGGCTTAGAAAATAAAGGAAATGATTATTTTGTTGAAACAGGGGTGTTTAAGGACATCAGTGGTATGATACATTCACAATTTCCGATTAAAAAGATTGAATACAGTATTACGTCTGGTGGACTGAACATGGATATGGGAGTTTTAGATGCTTCTGAAGAATGGCATATAGCCGATCCTGTCCTGTTTGCAGGGGTAAACCAGCTGACTGTTACTGTTACAGACACCAGTGGATTTATGCTTGCAAAAAGCTTCATCTTACATATGGGAAGCATAAAAGGCGACCCGCAGCTTGATAAAAATGATAATGACGGAGATGGACTCCAAAACTGGGAAGAAACCATGTATGGTACGGATCCGGATAATGCGGATACGGATGGCGACGGACTAAGTGATTTTGCCGAACAGACCTCTACAGGGACGAACCCTCTGCTGTCAGACACAGACGAAAATGGAATTACAGACGATTTAGAAGATGATGACGACGATGGTCTTACAAATATGGAAGAAATCGATCTGGGTACTGATCCGGCATCTAAAGACAGCGATAAAGATGGATTGGATGATAAAGAAGAACAACAGTATCAAACCTCCCCCATTGATTCAGACACGGATAAAGACGGACTTCCGGACGGCAGAGAAATTATTCTAGGAACTGACCCTTTAAACCCTGACACGGACGGAAACAGCATTCCAGACGGTGAAGAAGAGATAAAGGTAAGTGTGGAAGTGACGGAAAAAGAGAAAGATCCATTTGTAACGCCTTATTTGGAGGTGGTACTTCCTGCCGGGATTTCTGACACCGTAGAGATAAAACGGGACGACCCGGAAAATAGTGTCTGGGTTCCAGAAGATGTTCCCGGACTGCTGGGCGCTGCATATGACTTTAGCGCTGAAGAAGAGATAAAAGAAGCAGAAATCGCATTTAAATTTGACCGGAAATTTTTAGATAATGAAAATTTCAATCCACAAATTTATTATATTGATACGGAAAAACAGGAAATGTATCCATTAGAAGACCAGGAAGTAGATTTAGACAATTGTGTTGTGAAAGCAAGGACAGCACATTTTTCAAAGTATGCTTTGATTGATACTTACCTGTGGGATCAGGCATGGAAAGACGACATTATAGCAGGAGAACAGGATAAACTAAATGCAAGAATAGATGTTGCATTTGTATTGGACGAATCTGGAAGCATGGCGTCAAATGACCGCCGGAATGTTCGTGTACAGGTTTCAAAAAACTTCATAGATATTTTGCGTAATGAAGAAAAGGTTCATGACCGCGGCGCTGTAATTGGATTCGCCAGTTCGGCAAGACTTTTATCGCCTTTTACGAACGACCATGAAGCATTAAAAAAAGCTCTGGATAATATCAGGGCAAGCGGCGGTACTTCGCTAAGCTCGGGAATATCATTGGCATTAGGGCAATTCCCTCTTCCGTCTGTTGATTTGCCTGATACGGATGATAATTATGAGACGTCTATGAAAATCATTGTAATGCTTACGGATGGAGCGGGAAGCTATAGTGATACTTACACACAGAATGCGATAGAAAAGGGTGTAAAAATATATACCGTTGGCCTGGGCAGTTCTTATGATCGGACACTTCTGCAAAAAATCGCCGAGCAGACAGGGGCGCAGTCCTACCATGCAGAGAATGCGGATGATTTAATAGGAGAGTTTGAAAAACTGATGAGCGAAAGTGTTGATATCGTTACCGACAGTGATGGCGATGGTTTAAGCGATTATCATGAGGAAAGGATCCGCTTATTCAATGGGTTAACGATTCAACTGGACCCAAATGATCCAGACTGTGATGGCGATGGTCTGAAAGACGGCGAAGAGATTGTTCAGGCAACGGATATGTGGGGAAGAGTATTTTTCCGCATGAAATCACACCCCAATATGACGGACAGTGATGGAGATGGAATCCCGGACAATAAGGACGCCAACCCAATGCAGTCGGACAGGGAAACGATCACCCTGAAACGGGCAGAGTTCGTTCATATTGATAACGATCCGGAAGGAGATGGTTATGGCGGTAATCAAGGTACATTTTCTACAGATGATTACTGGAGTTTAGATTCAATTCTCAGCAAGTCAGGATGCGGAAATATTGCAGGCAGCAATGTCATACTTTACTGGGCGCTGCAGAATCCTGATAATGCAAATGAAATAACGGATATAGCGATCAAAGACGGAAGGATAGAGCTTGAAGATTTTAAAAACTTTTCCAGATTGATGCATGAAACCTATTTTCCTGTGACACGTTGGATCGGTATGTTTGGTCCTCAGGTATCGAATGGTTTAAATAAATATGGAATAGCGCATACGGAAGAAAAGTATGCCTCCTCGTGGTCTGCTTTTTGGGATGAGGATGAGACTCTCCGGGACATTCGGGATATGCTGGAACAGGATATCCCGGTAGTTATGGCGATTGGGATATCCAATAGCGGCGAACTTAAACTGTATCGAGAAGCCAATAATCAGTATATTTATAAAGATGAAAGTACATCACTGCATTTTGTGACAATTACCGGATTATATATGGACAAGTCACGGGCAAATCATAAAATCATGCTGGAGGTGTCTTCATGGGGGGAAAAATATTTCATAGATTATGAAGAATATGCAGACTTTTGCGACCATTTCTTCGGGGTATTCTCAAATGGCATCGTAAATATCCAGGCTTAAGGAAGAGTGGATATCGCCGACAGAAAGGAAGGACGGCAGTATGAAAAAAAAGAAACGGAGAATATTTTTTCTTGTCATACTTTTATTTTTCATTGGCTCCAAAATAGTAAAAGATATACAAATATACCATATGCGGGCAAACAGCGAGGAATACCGACTGATTGACGACGTCCTTAAGGAATATGGAACAGGTCTTTATCCATTAGAAGTTAGGGGGATTACCATCGATGAAGGTAAAAAAACCATAGGATATAGTTTTAGACAAAAAATGGGACTGGATATATTTCGAAAAGACTTCACATGGGAGGATGCAGAAACCATGCGCGAGTTGATGAATGCGTATTTAGCGGAGCATCCGGATTATTATCTGAATGACGGCTACTCGATTAATGTGAACATACAGCAGGTGAATCAAGCGCCGTGGATGGCGTTTACAAATAATAAAAGCCGTCTTGGAATTGAAGGAGTAGACGGCTTATATGATCGTTTAGACTGTATCATCATTAACAATATTCCTGGTGCAGTCGAGTCTTTGCATATACCTGTGGAAGTATTTAAGGGAGCAAAAGGGTTTTATTTTGACAGTGATTCTTACCTGGAGGCTAATTATGAAGCAGTGACACAAATGAACAGTGTAGAATACTATAATGCACCTGTACCTGAAAATACGGCGGAATAGCGTCAGTTTATTACCCATGCGTATGCCGGCAGATCAATGAACGCTGGGAAAAACTGGAGGAAGGATGGCAGTATGAAAAAAAAGAAACGCAGAATATTTTTCCTTGTCATACTTTTATTTTTCATTGGATCCAAAATAGTAAAAGATCTACAAATATACTATATGCGTGCAAACAGTGAAGAGTACCGGCTGATTGATGACGTCCTTAAGGAATATGGAAGAGGCCTTTATCCATTAGAAGTTACAGGGATTGACATTGATAAAGATAAAAAAACCATAGGATATGGTTTTAAACAAAAAATGGGACTGCTGGATATATTCCGGAAAGACCTGACATGGGAGGATGCAGAAACCATGCGCGAGCTGATGAATGCGTATTTAGCGGAGCATCCGGACTATTATCTGAATGATAACTACGCGATTTATGTGAATATACAGAAGGTGAATCAAGGGCCGTGGATGGGGTTTACAAATGATAAAAGCCATCTTTGGATTGAAGGAGTAGACGGCTTATATGATCGTTTAGATTGTATCATCATTGACAGTATTCTTGGCGCAGGCGAGTCTTTGTATATACCTGTGCAAGTATTTGAGGGAGCAAAAGGGTTTTATTTTAACCGTGATCTTTACCTGGAAGCTAATTATGAAGCAGTGACACAAATGAACAGTGTAGAATACTATAATGCACCTG
>ERZ1090864.801-NODE-804-length-16327-cov-12.560226_pt1 | contig 16327 bp, 18 predicted proteins | sample MGYA00478479_ERZ1090864 | MGnify/ENA primary metagenome ERZ1090864 (study PRJEB33644, sample SAMEA5815743) | chicken gut metagenome | biome: Chicken; feature: Gastrointestinal Tract; material: Caecum | place: Ireland | collected 2019-01-01 | study: A study of the... | reverse complement strand
TCCCAAAATGCCCGCACACCGCCTTTGGATGAAAAGCGGCGCTTCTGGACGCGCGATATATTTCAATCATACGGCCATACACAATGACAAAGATCACGATGGACAACACCCACATGCACAGGTTGATAATGTTGGTCTCCAGCCACAGGCCGATCAGCTCCCACATCCCCATTGCTTCAAGCTGCGTTTCCAGGTCGGCCAGCGCAGCGGTGACGTCCATGTTCCCGTTTATCACGCCGGCGCTCTGGCTCACCACATTCTGGGCGACGTCAAACACCGCCATGACGATAGTAAAGCAGTTGGTGAGCAGGTATGTGGCAACAAAGGTTTTGAAAATCCACTTGAAGATGTTGAACGTATCAAAATCGTGCATGTTGTTCTTTTCCAGGATCATCTGGATCAGTTCATAGACAAGGACAAAAGTCAGGATAATTCCCGCAATGGGAATGACGACGGTTTCAGAAAGATTCTGGATCATGCTGAACACGCCGCCATTCCAGCCCTGCGGTGTCTGTCCTACCTGTGAGGCCACATCCGAGACCTGGCTGTTGACGGACTCAAAGATACCGGTGTATTGTCCTGTAATCGCTTCGATTAAGCCCTCTTTAATCCAGTCTGTTATCCGTTCAAACAGACTGCCCATTGGCTATTAACCGAACAGGCCGGAGAGCAGCGGGATCAGCGTGGCACCCACCAGCGCAATGCCGCCGCCAGCCATAAGCTGTTTCATGCCCTGGGATTTGGCACCAGGGTTGTCATTGCCATAACCTTCCAGAAGGTTGATGACGCCCCATGCGCCGAGGCCAGCGCCCAGAGCAATAACCAGGATTTTCAGGGTATCAATCGCACTTGCAAAAAAAGCCATAAAGTTCCTCCTTTAATTTAAGAAATATTGTTTTTGTGTTGTGGCCATATCAGGCCGGAAACGAAAAAACGCCCCTGTGCTTCAAGAACATTTACAAAAAGCACAGGGGCGGCAGAGTTCAGGATATACCTGAAAAAATATTCAGTTGTCAGGGAGGGGCACGAATCCTCAATAAAACCTCCTTCCGGTGAAAAGAAAAAGCCCGTCAAAGCCAGAAACCTTAACAGGCAGCTACATCATCATATAGCCGGAGCCTCCAAATCCTCCGCTGTGACCTCATAATTACGGTACAGCTCGCCGGGACGCATCGGCATTTTTGTAGATAAAAATTTCTCAATGTCAAAAGCGTTCTTCTCATTGAAATCGGAAAGCAGCCGGTAATTTGGGTGTCTGGTAATATCGTACTTCCGGGAGAGGAAAGGGCGCACGCCTCTGATCTGCAGCAGACATTTCCCACCGTCCATGACGGCCAGCTCGTCCACCGACATCAAATCCTTTCCCAGCTTCTGAAAATTCTGGCCGTGGGATTCCTGGGTGCCTTTCGTGACGCTGGTGTTATACATGTCGATGGTCTCTTTCCCAAGCAGGGAGTTCCAGCTTTTCAGCGTGGTTTCTTCCTTGCCTCCCAGGAAAAGGGAAGCGTCACAGTTGCCGATGATGGTGTCCATGTTGTCCTTATAAAGCGCCTTTAGCTGGCTCTGCGCCTGCAGGACCAGACAGGCCGAAATCTCCCTGGAACGGATCGTTGCCATCAGCTTTTCCAGGTTTGGAATCTGCCCGATGTTGGCGGCCTCGTCGATCAGGCACCGCACATGTACCGGCAGCCTGCCGCCGTACTTGTCATCGGCACGCTCGCACAGCAGATTGAACAACTGCGTATAGGCCATGCTGACAAGGAAATTGAAGGTCGCGTCCGTATCGCTGATAATAAAAAACAGCGCCGTTTTCCTATCTCCAACCAAGTCAAGCTCCAACTCGTCATACATAGTGATCTCCCGGACTTCCTTAATGTCGAAGGGGGCAAGTCTGGCACCGCAGGAAATAAGGATAGATTTTGCTGTCTTGCCCGCCGCAAGTTTGTATTTTTTATACTGGCGTAAGGCGAAGTGGTCCGGGTCTTTCTGTTCCAGTGCGTCAAAGAGAAGGTCAACGGCATTTTTGAAACTTTCGTCATCCTCCCGGACCTCCATAGCGTTTATCATTTCTACCAGAGTGGAAAAATTCTGCTCGTTTGTGGGGGCCTCATAATAGATATAGCCGATCAATGCTGTGTAAAGCAAAGTTTCGGCCTTGACCCAGAAATCGTCGCCGGATTTTCCTTCTCCTTTGGTATTTGCGATCAGCACCGTTACCAGTTTCAGAATATCCTTCTCATTGTGAATGTAAGCAAAAGGGTTATAGTGCATACTTTTTGAAAAGTTGATCGTATTGAATACCTTGATCTTATAAGGCTCATACACGATTTTTCCATTCTTTCCCCGGACCGGGTTGCCGTCCTTATCCAGTTTCGGTGTGCCGCGGCTTAACAGCTTTCCCACCTCAATCAAGACCGTACCTTTCGGATCGGTGACGACATAGGAGCTGTGCATCTGCATAAGATTGGGCTTGATAAAAAATCTCGTCTTGCCAGAGCCGGAACCACCGACTACCAGCACATTTTTATTGCGGGCATGGGCCGGATTCTTCGGCCTGCCGGACATCATAAGCCCCTCGGTCTGCGTCAGGATAATGTTGTTTTCCGGTTTCGGGTCTATAAAAGGGGCAATATCTGTTTTGTTGCCCCAGCGGGCGCTCCCGTATTCCACATTTTTGCGGTACTTTTTGGCATCCTTTCCTTTAAGATAGACTGCCAGCCGCACAATCACCGCACCGCATAATCCCACCAGCCAGTCCAGCGCCGCACCGGGCCACATACTCTGAAAAGCCAGTGAGAAACCTTCGGAAAGCCCTAATAATTTCTGTGAGGCATCCGCTCCGGGGGCAAGGCGAACCGCCTCGCCCAGCTTCGCAAAGACCAGAAGGAACAGAAGATAGGGCAGATGGAGGATCACCTGCTTTTTCAGGGCATCGGTATCTATCTTCATCGTTCCGGCCCTCCGTGTTCCTTGTTCTTTACCCGGTCACGGCCAAGCGCCTGCGCCAGCTCCTTAAATTTATGAAGCTGGGAAAGAAGCGACGGCCTGGTGCTGCGGGTAAGATCCTTCCTCGTAAATTCCTTAAAAGCCGCTGTCAGTGCGTCCGCCTGGTTTGCTTTGAAATAGACCGTCCATTTCGGGGGATCGGTCCCCAGCTCTTTTTCAATATGGTAGCGGACCTGGTGTTTCCTGGCGTACCGCTCAAAAGAGCGGATTCTGCCGGACACTTCAATGGTATTGGCTCCAGGGTCTTTATAGGTCAGCCGTTTCATGCTGTTCCTGCCGACTTTCGGGGTAGTGCGTTCCTGCTCCATTTTCCTGAGCACAGCGGCAATCGCAGAACGCAGCACCCGCCCGGACAGCTTTGCCGCCTGGATGGAGACCGAAACGGTCCGCTGTTCCAATTCTTCCTGCATGTGCATCCTCCTTCCTGATAGAATCTGTAATAATAAATAGGAAATAACTGTTTAACGAGCGTCCCCGATCACCTGCTGGCGCGGGGTATGTTCAAAGGCTTTTGCCGCCTGGTTCACCTGAATTTTCGCATGTTTCAAAAGCGTCTTGATGATGGTCGCCGGGTGATCCTGTTCCTCCAGGTGGTCCACCATATTCTTACAGCCCTCCGGGAGATATTCAGCCATATCTTTGCAGACATCGGCCAGGTCGCCCATAAAGCCCCAGCAGCTATCCGTGAGTTCGCCGTTTTTGTAAAGCTCAAATCCGTAGCACTCGCCCCGCAGGTAGGAATCATAAGCGGCCACTTCGCTGCGCATCAGATCCTCCGCCTTTTTCCGAAGGGCGCCGGTCATTTTTTCGCCGCCGAACTCTTTTAGGGCATCCTCTTTGGAAACATAAATCCATCCCACCTGCCCGCTGTCCCAGGGATCATTGAAACTTGTGGTCTGCATGGCAAGGCCGCTGTGATCCATCAGATAAAGGGGCAGCGTAATGTATTTTTCGGAGATCACCTTCAGCATGGCGTCATCAACCGCCTGTTCCTCCGTCTTGGGCCCGTGCCGGAACCGGCTGCTCACAATGTTCACCATGTGTTCATAGCGTTTCAGGCCCGCTTCATCATGTCCCACGGTATCTAAATACATCTCCCGCAGGAAATCGTCTTTATCCATGTAATTGTGGCTGTCACCCAGTGCGTAGCGGGAGTGGAAGCAGACCATCGTTCCAAAATGCTCGTCTACCTCACGGGGAGAGATTAAAATATCGTCCGGCTGCACCATCAGGGCATAGGGACCTTCTACTGCCATCAGCATAAGCTATCAGCTCCTTTCCGGCTCTCTGGGCCTTTTATCCGGCGCTTTCGGCTCTGTCTGCGCTGCCTGTTTCCTTGCATTGTCAAGCTGTTCCCGCACCGAAACATCCCGCCTGGCCTCCGGTGCCCCTGCGTCAAAGAAGCCCGGCAGCTCCTTGAAGCCGATACTGTCCACGTAATATGCGGCGTCCGCGCCATTCTCATGCAGGACCACCACATCGGAAACGGAAAGGGAGTGGCCCCTGAAATCTTCCGGGTGGTCGATATTGAACCGCCTGTAAATATCCTCCAGTGTTTCGCCCGGTTCCCGCTGCCTTGCATAGACCATCTGGTAATGATCCCGATCCACGGAAAACCCTTTGCTTTCCAGCCAGTCCAGAGACATAAAACGGAGGTTATCTGTATTGTCCGATAAGCCAAGCTGATAAATAGAATAAGTGCTGATCCCGTACTCTTTTTCATAGGAAGAAATACGCGCTAAAAGCGGCGCTGTTTCTCCCTCCATGTGTTCCTCGCGCTCAAATGCCGCCAGCCTCATTCGGATTTTTCCGGTATCTCCTGAAAGCAGCTCGTCCGCCATGCGCTCTTTCTCTGCATGGGAATCCGGGTACAGGTCTGCATAGGCCCCGCTGTTCTGCCTGAAAAATTCATCCAGGTCAAAGGCCAAATCCGTGGTATCGTCAAGCCTTATGTCATCCCTGCCCGGTTCCTCCATGACAGAAGCCGGCTGCTGCTTTTCTTCCGGTGGGAGGGGCTGCTTCACCGCAACGATCTCACCCGCCAGCCGGAAGAACTTCTCCGGGTATTTGAATCGCTCCGTGTATTTCTCTATCAGGTCAGCGGGAAGGTCTGTAAAATCTTCTTCGCCCAAACCGATGATCAAAAAATTGCCGGGAACAATATCGTACAAATGGCCCTCATCATCATAAAGTGCCCGGTTTAAGGGCAGACCTATGAGCTTGCCTTCATCATTGCAGATCAGCCCAACCAGATCGTCAAAGGGATAAGTTGCCTGAATATCTCCGCCAACGGCTGCCTGCAAGGATTCCAGCCCGCCCTCAATTTCAGTCTCATAGGGCGATTTGCCCGGCTCTACCATTAACACCTTCATAGCTGCATATCCTCCTTCTTTTTATTTGCCGCACCGGGAGCGGCAGGTGTTTTCTCCTGCGTTTTGGCCGCAGACAGCTTTCCCAGCACGGAAGGCTTCTCCGGTTTTTCAGGCATAGATATACCGCCCTCCGAAACATCGGCGGCGGTACGGTCTGTTTTTACCGGTTCCTGACCCTCCACCGTGTACCCCGGCAGGAGTGCTCCATATACAGTGAAATGGTGCTCATACTGTTTTGGTATCTGCGGGGAAATTTCCGTGAATAAATGGGAGTAGGCTTTTTTCCGGCCTTCCAGATACTTTTCAGCGGCGGCCTTGTCCGTGTAGCGTTTCTGATTCTGCCCGGCAATCTTTTCGCCATAGCCCTGCTTTGGGGAGTTCACATAGACATCCCAGGTCACATACCAGGCAACCGGTACGCTCTGTTTGGTTTCCCGGTCATATTTGGTATCTTCCCAAATACCACAACTCATGCGGTAGACGCGGTTGCTGATTTCTTCGTCATTCCGCCAGTTGCCGGTTTTGCGCCATTCATTTGCGGTATGCGTCACCTCCGGGGTTCGCAGGTAAGAAAGCGCCCGGTTGATCATCTGCGTGGCGGCTGCCTGCTTTTCCCATTGCTTTGCCGCCGCGACCACAATCTCATAGGCTTTCTGTTCACCGTCGATACTTCCCTGGCGCATGGCCTCCAGATTTTCGGCGCCCATTGTAATCAGGGAGGAAATATCCACATCTTCACAAGAAACACTGTGCTCGATTTTCAGCTCTGCACCTGGTTCCAAATAATCGCCGTACCGGTAAGCACGGTAATCTTTATTTTCTTCCAAAATCTTTCACACCTCCTTAAATCTCCGGCACACGGCTCTTTTTCGGGACCGCCTGTGCCGGGGTAGTTTTTTCTGCCGGCTTCGCCGCTGCAAGCTGTGCCATGACCGAAGGCCGCTCTGCCGTAAATATGGAAATCTGCTCATTCTCTGCTAATGGCTGCGCCGGAAGGGGCAGCGTCACATCCGAATGGGTAAGTATCTGCTCCCGTTTCAGGTCTGCCACGATCTCGTCAAATACCGCGTTGATAGCCCGCCGTTCCTCACCTTCAGGATAGGCTTTCAAAACCTCCATTTTTCCGTCTTTATCGGAAACAAAGGTAACGGCACAATCCGCATGGCCCACCAGATAATCCGATTGATAGGGCAGCTTATCCTTGATGTAACAGGCAAAGGCCCTGGCGGTCATTTCCACGTTGCTGTCCCAATAGCCGCCGTCCTTTTCACATTCCTTTCCCATGCGCACGGAATTTCGGTAAAAATCGGTCTCCACACGTCCAATCTGCGGGGCCTCCTGTGCCTGCATCCCGGACAGCATGTGCTCGAATATTTCCAGCCTTTCCCGCTCACTTTTGGGGATCACCCGCCCGGTGACAGACTTCTTAAAGGCACTGATCCGTTCCACGGAGCCGGCCTCGCCGGACAGAAACGCCTCCCTGAGAACCGCGTAAGTTTCCATCTGTTCCTCATTGCCATGCCGTTTCAGAGAACCGAGCACCGCAGAATCCAGCCAGCTTGCCGCATTTTTCCGGGTGCGCTCCGTCTGTGCTTCGGTACGGGCCACCGCCTGCTCCGGTGTCTCCGGTTTATATTTCATGGCTTCAATTAACTTCTGAAATGGCGCATAGAGGCGGGGCTGTTCTGAGAGCATCCCCTTTGCGCCCATTTTCGTACCCAGGTAATCGTCCAACCCGTGCCACCATTCATGTGCCAAAGAGCCGGCCCCGTGCATCTTCGTGAGATTGATAACCTTGCGAAGCGGTTCATAGTGGGCTGCCGCATTGCCGCTGCCCCTGGCGCCGAAAGCGATAGCAAGCGTCCCCTGATAGGCAATATCTTTGTCGCTGACCTGCAGGGCTGCCGCCAAATCTTTGAGCGCTTCAAACCCCATGTTGAGGGAAGCCTGCCGGTCATTCTGGTTCATCCAGTTCCCAAACTCACCGCCGCGAAATCCGAAAGTATCAAGGTAGTGCTGACCGGTAATCTCTGCGCCGTTTCTGTAATCCGGCCCGGTTCGCCGCACAGCGATAAGCTGTGGAGGCACAAACCGCGTCTTTCCGCTTTTGCTGCGGCCTTTTGCCAGCTCCTGCACCCATTTCAGGGCAGCCTCCCGCGTTTCAAAATTTGTCTGTAAGATGGAATAGCCCTTCGTCACATACCAGGTATCAGGTTTCCAGTCATTATTTTTGGAATAAGTATTCTTCCCGTCGTTGAAATGGATCGCATAGCCCTTCGGCACCTTCTGGTCTTTGGAAACGCCAAACTGTTCCTTCTGTGCTTTCTGTGTGAAGTTCCGCTCAAAATATCCTGCCGAGCGGACCATCAGGGTATTGGACAGCTTGTTTGTAATGGCCGGGTTCTCACGGCCCTTTTCCGTTGCCTGGTAATGGATTCCGCTGCCCCAGCCCTGCACCTGTTCCAGATACCCGTTTTCCACAAAGAAACGGTCATAGACCTGCATGGCGTCCTCCACGGTGCGGACTTCCGAAACCGCGCCCTGCAGCTCCCGTACCGTCTGGATATATTCTTTCTGCCTTGCAAGGCGTTTCTCCGGCGTATCATCCCTGCGGTAATACTGCGGGGAGGCATTTAATCCGTCCCTCGCCTTTTTGATGAAATACACCACGCCAAGGGGAATCCCATCATCAAGCATGGCCTGATAATCCGGTTTCTTCCAGATATTATCCTTTTTTACAAATTTCTCGGCTTCGCGCTCATTCATGGCGTCCAGGTCGTTCACATAGAGCCCCCGGTCCTTCCATAAGTCTTTTTTCGCGCCGCCGATCTTTTCCCCGAAATCTTCATGCTGTATGTTATCCGCCAATCAATATCACCTCCAGTCTGTCATAAAAAATCACCGCTCCGGGGAAGGGCGGCGTTCCTGTGATTTATCAAGCTGCGGGCGTATTCTCATGAGCCGGTCTGTCTCCCTGCGGACCAGCCGGTCAAGCGCGCCCAGGTCCTCCGGGGTAACGGCAAACTCCCGATAATGCTCATACCAGAGGCCCGCCCGGACAGCCGCAATAGGCGCAATCTTTTCCGCCCCTCCGGGAAGGAGGCGGTAGACCGAAGCCCCGTCAAGAAGCAACTGCTTCGCCGTTCCCAGGGGTATGCGGTACATATCTGTGTCCGGATTCTGCGCCTCCTCCATATACTCCACATTCAGACGTTCCTCCAAATCCTGGGGCATATAGGAAAATGCCTGTGCCTTCCACTGGCTGAACAGGTTGGAATAGTGGTGCTGCCATTCCGTCACCTGCTCCGGCGCATAGAGGTAGCGCCAGGTTTTCAGGGCGTCCTTTTCGCATAGTTCCATTGCCTCCCATTTTTCAATGTCTGCCTCCGCCTTCGTGCCGTCCCGGTATTCCATGTTGACTCCGTAAGGGTAGAGGGTATTCCGTTCTATGTCCTGCCGCAGCGTGTCAAGGTCCGTCATCAGGACATCCCCGTACAGCCGTCCGTCCTCCTTACGCTCTGTGTGGAACAGGAAAGCCCTGGCGCCGGGGTATTCCGTCATGGCGGCCATCCGGTAAAGCTCTCCTGTGGGATAGTAGGCAGACAGGGCATCAGCAAGCCATATGTGGTTTTTTCCCATGATAGCGATAGAATCCGGCCCGGTGTTGGTTGCCAGTGAGCGCAGGTTGAATTCACTTTCCCGCAGGAAATCCCCGGCCAGGATATGGAGTTCATAGGCAAATACGCCTAAATCTGTATCACGGACTAAGTGAATCTGCGGAAGCGCATCATCTTTCATAGTGACCGGTGCCATTTATAGATTCCTCTCATCTGCCGGCGGCTGCCCTCCGGCAATCTTGCCGACGATCTCCGGCCCGGTCTCGTAAATCTGCATGAGCCGCTTTGCTGTTCCGCATGGCTGCGCTGCACCGCTGGTCCAGAGCCGGACCGTGGAAGGGGCGACGTTCATCAGAAGTGCAAAGCCTTTCTCGTTCATATCCAGCTTTTTCATCAGCGCCTTAACCATGTCGGGGCCATAGTCCGGACACCGGGCAGCTTCGGCAATCATCTGTAAAGCGGTGTTCTCTGTGTTCATCATTTCTAAAATCCTCCTGTCAAATTGAAATAGCCGCCTGTTTCTGGCGGCATTGTTGTTGATGGTCTTTCATTTTCTTCGTAACATGGAGCAGCATTTCGTTGTAGTCTTTTCCTATACGGGGCGGGTTGATCCCCACCCGGATATGTTTGAACCGCTGATCTTCATGGAGCATTGCCTTGATCCTCCTGGCATTTTTAAGGCCTCCAAGGTCATTGTCCATGTAGAGGCTGACGCGCCGGATTTCCGGGTGGCGTTCCAGAAATGCAGTCAGCGCCACATGGGAAGTGCCGCCCAAAGACAGCCGGTAGCCGTCCCATTTCCAGCCTTTCAATTCCTGCAGCGTGGCATGGGAAAGGGCGTCAATGGGTGCCTCAAAGACCGCCACATGGCGGCTGCCCGGATTCCTCGGTGGATAGCAGAAGCTATATTCCTTGTCGCTGCCGTAAACATCTTTTCTGAGATTGCCGGTAATGCTCCGCATACAGGCAAACTTCGCTTTGCCGGCTTCATCCTTTCCCACAAACACACAGACCGGCTCGCCATGATACCGTGCCTCATAGAACAGCCCTTTCCGGAAACACCGGCCAATCACATCAGAGCTGATCCCGCGCCGCTGTAAATAGGAAACAGCAGAGGTAGCACACCGTCTGACCCAGGGGAGAGAAAAAGGTTTCTTCTCCGGTTCTTTCTGCACATGGGCTTTTTCTGTTGCACTCCGATAGGCCGGTGCCTGCTGGATTTCTCCGCCTACCAGCGTATGGACCGCATCCACCAGCCCATAGCCCCGAATCTGGATCAGATAATCCAGGGCGTTGATACTCCGGCCCCGGCTGTTCCAGTACCAGTACCTTTTCCCGGTTACATAGACCAGGCTGTCATGTTCCTTGTGCCGGTAATTGGGCCCGTCCCGTTTCAGTACCCCAGGCTCATGGAACTGCAGGTATGCGAACAGGTCCGCCTCCCGCGCCGCCTGAATCTGTTCTTTGGTTACGCCGGGCATCGTGCCGGCACAGTATTTCTTTTCATCGTGCCCCGCCTCCTTTCCGTGATGAAAAAAGACGCCCAGAGGCGCCTAACAGCCGTACAGGTCATGGTTGACCTCGGCACGGTAATAACTGTCCATTGTTGCCGGGGCATTATACAGCGCCGCCAGCAGGTATGCCTTGATATTCCCGACTTTTGTAGTGTTCTTGTCAATACAGTCAAAGACATACTCCAGGTGGCCGGAATTGATCTTCAGGAAACGGCCCTTTACCACCTCCCTGGGAAAATCATCCCCGGCGATACGGATAAAGGGGCGTTTGGATAAAACCACTTCAAGCATAAGCTCCACGGTCTCGTCTAAGCGTTCTTTCCCATACCGGGAGACCATACAGTCATACTCAATATTTTCTTTGATGATTTTGCTGTATGCGTCTATCAATCCAATCCGATCCATCCCATCCGGGCGGCCTGCCGCCTCCGGCTCTGCTGGATAGATTGATTGATGGGTTCTTGATATATCCGTTTTTGATTTTTTAGTTCTTTGTGGATTAGTATTTAATTGTGCGGGATTTTCCTGTCCTGGTTCCACCTGTTCAGGTTTTGCCTGTCCTGGATTTACCTGTCTTGGATTTTCCCGTTTAGGTGGAAACGTCTGTTTTTCAGCGTTTACAGGCTTTTCATGGATGGTATATTCAATATCTCCGAGCTGCCCGTTCTCATAGCGGAGGCGCTGCCTGGTGAGATACCCGTGCCGCTCCAGCTCCTTCAGGGCGGTAGTGATCGAATCCACACCGTCCTTACAGATATGGGCGAGTCCCTTTGTGGTATAATCCCAATCTTCCGGCAGCGACAGCATGAGGGAGAGAAGCCCCTTTGCCTTTAAGGACAGTTCCGTATTGCGCAGATGGTGGTTGCACATGATCGTGAAGTCCTTCGTTTTTTCTACCCGGAATACAGCCATTTCACAGCCTCCTTTCTCCGGTTATTTCCGTTACAAGGCGCGGTCCCTGCGGTCATAGTGGAGGTGCCCGCCTGAAACCTTCGCATGGTTTTTCAGTTTGACTTCGCCCCGTTCCTGGCTGTCTAAGAATTTCTGATAGCCGGCATCCGTCAGGAACAGGCGCATCTTATCGCCCCTGTCACCCACAGGGGAATCATAAGACAGCACATCAAAGACGATCATGTGCCTTACCTCCGGGTCAAAGCGTTCCAGCGCCATGATGTCATGCCCCTTCAATTTCTCTGCGCCGGATTGCTGTCTGGCCTCGGCAATCTTTTCCCCGATCGTCCGGGGCGGGTAGGGCAGACGGTAATTCTTCTGAATATCCCGCACGATGTCCATGCACTCGGCATCCGTCAGGACGCGTAACTTTTCCATCAGATTTTCCGCTGCCTTCCGCTGTTCGAGATTCTTTGTGTACCGGGCGGTCATGTAAAGCTCATTCAGAATTTTGGATTGATAGTCACCTTCAACCTGAAACAGCAGCCGTTTTTCCATTTCGTTTAATTCCATGTGAATCTCCTTTCTCCTGAAAATGGGTATGAAAAAAGGACGCCCACCTGTAAAAGTGAAACGCCCACGGCAATCAGCGATCCGGCAATGTACCGGACCGCTGGCGCTATTAAATTTTGTCGTTAATGAAACAGCCTCCTTTTTTCGATAATTTTCTCGTCACATTTCAACTTGGAAAAGGAATTGAATAAATGACGGCAAACGCTCAAACCCCTTGAAAATAAAGGCTTTTTCCGTTTGTCGTTATTATACCGTAACGGCATTCCCACGCCAGTATGTTGGTTGAGCTTGGTTTTTCTCCATTAGAAATAGCAGATCGTTTGGGACATGAAAAGATTGAGACAACATTGAATACGTATTCTCATCTGTATCCTAATAAGCAGGTCAAGATAGCAGATCGGTTGGACAGTGAATACAAGGAGGCACTGTAATGAGTGGATTGGATAAAAACAGAAAACGGAATCAGACAATTTGTTTCCGGATGACACCGGAGGAACGCCGGGAACTGGAGGCTCGTATTATTGTCAGTGGAATGCCGAAAGGAAAGTATTTCATACAATCGTTGCTTTATCAGGAAATAAGGATTGCGGTTGGAAAATACCAGAGTGACAGATTAAGCCTTGAAATACGAAGACTGAGGGAACAGTTGGAGGATATCAACACAGAAAATGAGGAATTGCAAGAGACATTGACTGATTGCTTGGTACTGATGAAACAGATTATCGAAATCACAGGCTGTGATTCAGGTGTAAGCCTGATGGCAAATGATTTTAGAACGGTGATGCAGGATGATGAAAAATAAAATGCCTTTAAGTGTCGGCAAACACCTAAAGGCAGAGACTTGGTAAAAATCCCAAATCATTTACTAAAGGTATTCTACCAAAGTCTCCGTCATCTTTCAACAAGAAATGGAGGATATTTTGGACAACAGAAGAATAGAACCGAACTTAAAATTGATCAATATGGAACAGGTAGAAGTAGAGAAAATTGACTGGCTGCTCTATCCGTTTATTCCCTTCGGAAAGGTTACCATTGTACAGGGGGATCCTGGGGAAGGGAAAACAACGATGGTACTGCAGACTATTGCTAAACTGACGAAGGGAGAAGGGGTACTGCCAGTTGATGAAAATACTGAAACAAAAGAGAAAATAACAGCTACAGAGCCGGTAAACGTAATTTATCAAACTGCTGAGGATGGACTGGGAGATACGATAAAACCTCGACTGCTTGCAGCGGGGGCAGATTGCTCCCGAGTGTTGGTTATTGATGATAATGAACAGGCATTGACAATGATGGATGCAAGGCTGGAAGAAGCAATTATACAGACAAAAGCTCGTCTTGTGGTTTTAGATCCGATACAGGGATTCTTGGGAGCTGAAGTGGATATGCACCGGGCAAATGAAATTCGTCCGCTTATGAAACGAATGGCTGTATTAGCAGAAAAACATCATTGTGCGATTGTTCTGATCGGTCATATGAATAAAAACAGTAATGGAAAATCTCCTTACAGAGGGTTGGGTTCCATTGACTTTCAGGCAGCAGCACGAAGTGTGTTGATAGTCGGACGGGTAAAAGATGATCCAGAAATCAGAGTAGTGTGTCATGTGAAAAGTTCGTTGGCTCCGGAAGGAAAATCCATTGCTTTCCGTCTGGACAAAGAAACCGGATTTAAGTGGATAGGGGAATATGATATCAGCGCAGATGATTTGCTTTCAGGTGACAGCCGTGGACGGAAGGGACGAGAGGCAAAGGAGTTTCTGATAGAGATATTGTCTGACGGAGCGATGGAGCAGGCAAAAATAGCAGAGGAGGCAGAACACAGAGGAATTAAAAGTAAGACCATGTGGAATGCAAAAAAGGAATTGAAAATAGAATCCGTAAAGATTGGAAGTCAGTGGTTTTGGATGTTACCAGAGGAATAAAAAAGAAGATGGCAAGATTTCCATTTCTTATAGATATGGTAATCTTGCTACCTTGAATGGAGGTCATAATGAAAAGTGTACAGATAAGTATGGATCTGTTTAGGAAACTACTCCTTTACCATTTGGGATTAGATGATTCTGGTGCAGAAGAAATCCGGAAAGGGTTGGAGAAAAAATTGGATGCAATGGTGCAGCATGAGCTATATGCGAAATATAAGACTGCACCTACCGAGGAAGAACGGGAAAGAGCCAGACTGGAATATTTGGACAGACGTGGAATGACGGATAGCTTCCGCTGGTAGTTTGCATTGATGATAACAGACAGGAGCGTGGCACGCTCCTGTGAATAGCAGATAAAGAGAAAGGTGTGGTTAGATGATCATTCAGCCAGAATGGGGAACCCGGAATGTGAACAAATATTTTTACGAAAGCGAAGCCCGGAGGATTGCCGCACTCAATGAGATTTTCGGAGAGGTGGAACTGACTGCGGTAGAAATGCGGACACTGATATGGCTTGCTGGATGGGACGAATATACGATAGAAAATATACTGTCGGCTATTCGAAAAGCTATGGCTGCGGAAGTAAAACGGATGGAACGGCCGCCCGTCTGTAGGACGGAATAGCCCCCGGCAGGGCGCAACGGTACTTTTGATAGATGAAGGCTGTCGAAAGTGCTTTTGCGTTACTTTTGACAAAAGTAACAAAACTTATGTGCCGTATCCGGCACCTGTTTACTGAAAAAGGAGGAAATGCCGATTGAAAAGAACGATATCGGGTATGAAAGGAAAAGGTTCTTTATCCCACAATCGCAGAGAGTTTGTTGCAGAGAATGTTGACCATGAACGCAGCTATCGGAATGTAGTTTATCGAGATGAAAATCTGCGTGAAGTTTACCATGAATTATTTGACGATGCGGTTGAACGATACAACGAAAAACAAAAACGTAAAGACCGGCGTATAGATGATTATTATGAAAAAATCCGAATTGGACGCCAGGAAAAATTATTTCATGAAGTTGTTATGCAGATTGGAAATAAAGACGATATGGGAGCCATGACGGAGAACGGATTGCTGGCGGAAAAGATTTTGGATGAATATATGCAGGAGTTTGAAAAGCGGAATCCGACGCTTCGAGTGTTTGGGGCATATCTGCACATGGATGAAGCAACTCCTCATTTACACATTGATTTTGTACCTTATGTTTCCGGTTGGAAAGGGCGGGGAATGGATACAAAAGTATCTTTGAAACAGGCTTTAGCAGGACTTGGCTTTCAGGGGGGTTCTAAATCAAAAACAGAACAGGATCAATGGATAGACAGTGAAAAGAAACAGTTAGCTGCTACTATGGCAAGACATGGGATTGAATGGGAAAAAAAGAATACGCATGAAGAGCATTTATCGGTTCTTGATTTTAAGAAAAAAGAGCGTGCAAAAGAAGTTGCCGAGCTGGAAGCGAAATGTGCTGACTGTCAGGATGAATTAGGACAATTGGAGATGCAAATAGCTCTTGCAGGCATCGAACGGGAACAAATGGAGGCTGATACTCAGAAAGTAAAAGAAGAAGTACAAAAAGCAGAACAAAAGCTCCTGAAGCAACAAAAAAAGATTAAAGAACTGGCTCCTACAGTGCAGGGATTGCAACGTCTTGCGGCTGAGTATTCTTCCAGACCAGAAGAATGGCTGCCGGAGATCGGAACTTTGGAATCTGCAAAGTCTTACCGGGATAAAAAAATTAAACCTCTATTGAAAGAAATTGTGAATGTACTGCACAGCCTTTACGTGAAGTATCGCACAATATCTAATAAATATGACAGATTGGAAATCTCTTATAATCAAGAATTGTCAGCGAAAGATCGGATTCGTAATCGACTTGATGATGTGCTGAGTGAGAATGAACAGCTTCGTAGTGTAGAAATGGATTATCAGAGAACAAAAGCGGTACTTGGTTCAGATGTGGTGGAGTCGGCAGTGAGGACAGCGAGACAGAGGGAACAGGCGATTGAGGAACAGAGACATGCTGTAAGAAGAAAACATGATAGAGGCGCAAGGTAATTTGATACAAAAGTATGGGTGGTCGTTCTAAGAGTAGGAACGACTGCCTTTTTGTATAGATAAGAATTGCCAGAATAAGAGCAGAGGGGTATAATTGAAACAATTAAGCTGGAATTTCTGGAGGAACTTGAAATATGAAGGCAAGAAAATTAAAAGATGATATTACAATAGGCGTATTCTCTTCATCATCACCAATTTCTGCAACTGTCCCTGTTCGTTATGAACGAGGAGTCAAATATTTAGAATCTAAAGGTTATAAAATAATAAATGGGCAGTTATACCGAAAAAAGGATAACTACCGTTCTGGAACAATTCAGGAAAGAGCGGTAGTGTAAAAAACTTTGTGGCTTTGGTAAAAAATGGCTCCTTTTTGGTAAGA